>Ga0208521_1000004_pt1 | contig 179484 bp, 152 predicted proteins | sample ETNtaG_24_FD_185754 | JGI IMG/M metagenome (GOLD analysis project Ga0208521, IMG submission 185754) | Marine microbial and viral communities from oxygen minimum zone, Eastern Pacific Ocean - ETNP201306SV47 (SPAdes) (version 2) | ecosystem: Environmental > Aquatic > Marine > Oceanic ... | reverse complement strand
CTGTCAATCCACAACGCAATCATAACCAAAACCGTTGTGTGTCAGCAGACACCAAGGGAGTAACGAAAAGAGAGGTGGTTTTTAACCATTGCTATGTTAGATATAATAATTAAAATAATTTTATGAGTTGGTACGATACATTTTCTGGTTTCTATGATTTAGCAGTAGAACCTCATTATAAAAAAGCAAGAAAATTAGGAATAGATGCATTGAAATTGAAAGAAGGAGATGTTGTGTTGGATTTAGCTTGTGGCACTGGCCCAAATTTCAAGTATCTAAGTCCTTTGGTTGGGGAAACTGGTTTAGTAATTGGTTTAGATTATTCCAAAGGAATGATAAGCAAGGCGAAAAAAAAAGTAACCAAAAATAATTGGAAAAATATTATATTAATTCAAGAAGATGCTAAGCAAATTAACAAGGAACAAATAAATGAAATTTGTGGACGTGAAATCGAATTTGACAATGTTATTTGTGTTTTGGGATTATCCGTTATCCCTAAACATCAAGAGGCTTTTGAAAACACCTACGCCTTATTAAAACCAGACGGAAACTATGTAATCATAGATATCTATGCTGATAAATTTGTTCCTACGTCCTGGTGGACAGAGCTTCTAGCAAGAGCAGATTTGAAACGCAAATCGTGGGAATTTTTAGAAAAGATAACTACTGATTTTTCGCTTAATAATATATCAAAGAATCGACATTTACACGGAGGACTTTTATATATCGCATCTGGCAAGAAAAAGAGTGAGTGAAGGTAAAAAAAGCCGAACACACAACAATGTATATGAAATCATAGCACCCTTCGGGATGCTACGCTTCATATACTAAACGTTAAACCACTGAATATATAAACTGCTAATTTGAATTTATCTGATTACGTAAAAAGAAGAAATGGTGTGCCTTTAGGTGACGGTAATTCACTTCGTAATATGTTGAGCCGTTCTTTAGGAGCCGGCAAGTTTTCGGTATTTTGGCAATACTGGAATCCAATCTGGGGATTCTATTTGGGGAAATATATATTCAAACCGCTTAAACTCATCTTACCCCAAGCATTATCCCTAATAATCACTTTTGTTGTCTGTGGATTTATTCATGACCTAGTGATCATGTTGTTAAAATGGAAGTTTACCTTACTCCTAACCCCATGGTTTTTATTTATGGGACTTAGTGTGATAATAAGTGACTATGCGAAAATTGATTACTCAAAATTGCCATGGATAGCGCGAGCTACTATAAACATAATAATCATATCAGGTTGCTTATTTATAGCTTACAAAGTAAGGTTCTAAAACAAAATAGAGTTGCTAAATTGAATAATCTAATTACAACAACGTGTATAGTTCATTGCGTCTGATTTTCCTTTCGGAAAATCCTTGCTGCCGAATTATGGGCTCGTGTTTATTTTGCTATCTTAGTTCCTCGCAACAAACCATACACGAACACGTTGTGCTTCATTATCAGAAACCGCTAACCAATGATAACATTCTTTAAAAAAATCCGTAATCCTAAATACTCTAGTTCAATGAAAATTAATACCAACAAATCAAACTTTATTTTTTTTTTAAAAACACTATCACTATTCATATTAACGCTTTATTCGACTTTAACTAACGCACAAATCAAAGATTACAGTGAAGTGGTTAGCAAAAAAGTAGATAAGATTGAACAGAAAGTTATCGATTGGCGACACGACATCCACCAAAATCCAGAATTAGGAAATCGTGAATTTCGTACAGCTGCATTGGTAGCTAAACATTTAGAATCACTTGGGATTGAAGTACAAACAGAAGTCGGTATAACAGGTGTAGTTGGTATTCTGAAAGGTAATAAGCCTGGTCCTGTTGTGGCACTTAGAGCGGATATGGACGCCTTGCCTGTTGAAGAGAAGAATGACTTACCATTTGCTTCAAAAGTTAAAACCATATACAACGGCAAAGAAACTTATGTAATGCATGCTTGTGGTCATGATGGGCATGTTGCCATTTTAATGGGAGTTGCAGAAATACTTTCAAAAATGAAAAGCGATTTAAAGGGAACCGTCAAGTTTATTTTTCAACCAGCTGAAGAAGGGACACCAAAAGGAGAAGAAGGTGGTGCCGAATTAATGACAAAGGAAGGTGTACTTGAAAACCCTAAAGTTGACGTTATTTTTGGTTTACATATGGATGCCTCAACCGAAGTGGGACAAATCACCTACAAACCAGCAGGTATTATGGCAGGTGTAAATGATATGAAAATAACTGTTAAAGGAAAACCTGCGCATGGATCAACACCATGGCTTGGAGTTGACCCAGTTCTAGTTTCAGCTCAAATTATCACTAACCTACAAAGCATTGTAAGCCGAAATGTAGCCTTGACTGATAATGCTGCAGTTGTAACTGTGGGTGCCATAAATGGTGGAAATCGTAGTAATATCATACCTGAGCAAGTAGAAATGTTAGGAACAATCCGAACCTTTTCAGAAGAAGACGAAGCTTTTGTGATTAAAAGGATAAAAGAAATTGTAGAATATACATCAAAAGCCGCAGGTGCAGATGTCAATGTAGAAATTCCTTACTCTGATAGATATCCTGTAACCTTCAATAATGTAGAGTTAACTTCAATGATGTTGCCAACTTTGGAAAAGTCTGCTGGGAAAGAGAATGTTACTTTGATTCCTGCAATTACTGGGGCTGAGGATTTTTCTTTTTTCGCCCGCAAAGTACCTGGCCTTTATTTTTTTGTTGGTTCAACTACTAAAGACACAGATATAAAAACCGTCGGAGGCCACCATACACCACAATTTTTAATGGACGATAGTTCGTTTAAAACAGGCGTAAAAGCCATGTGCAACTTGGTGTTTGATTATATGGAGTTAAAAAATCAATAAAAGACAAAATAATTAATTTAGCATAATGTCTTGTGAATTAAATAACGAAAGCACAACAATGGCTATAAGTAATTGCTTGTTCTCGCCTACTTCTGAAAATCCTCGCGGATTTTCAGTTTGGTGTGTACTTGCAAAATTAAGTGCTAACCCACGCAACTACTCATACGCGAGCCGTTGTAACCAATGCAGATTGAATTAAACTAAATGGAAAAAACAATATTTGAAATATCTAAAATGGATTGTCCTTCTGAAGAAAATTTAATCAGAATGAAATTAGATGGTATTTCGAGTATTAAACATTTAAAATTTGATATTGCTAACCGAAAACTCATAGTTTTTCATAACGGAGAAATTGAGCAAATCGAAAAATCCATTATTGAACTTAATTTAGGCGGAGAGAGAATCTCGACTGAACAAACCGATCAATCTGAATTTAAAAAAAATGCAAACCAAAAAAAGTTACTTTGGTCAGTACTTGCAATCAATTTTGTCTTTTTTATTATCGAAATAACAACTGGAATTATTTCAAAGTCTATGGGACTTGTTGCCGATAGTTTAGATATGCTTGCCGATAGTTTTGTTTATGGAATTAGCTTGTTTGCTGTTGGAGGAACAATTATTAAGAAAAAGCGAATTGCAAAACTTGCTGGATATTTTCAAATTACACTCGCGGTTATCGGATTTGTAGAAGTTTTAAGAAGATTTTTTGGAGAAGAGAAACTTCCAGATTTCTCTACAATGATTATCGTTTCTATTTTAGCACTTATTGCAAATGGAATTTGTCTTTACATTTTGCAAAAGTCAAAAAGTAAAAACGAGGCACATATGAAAGCGAGTATGATTTTCACATCAAATGATGTAATTATAAATTTAGGAGTAATTATTGCAGGATTTTTAGTTCATTTGTTAAATTCTAACAAGCCTGATTTGATTATAGGAACGATTGTTTTTATATTAGTAATTCAAGGGGCATTTAGGATTTTAAAACTTGGACGATAAAAAAGCACAGGTTACAACAATGGCTAAAAAAAATTGCTACATTTAATGATTAGAACAATCCGACAAACAAGTAAACGAAATAACAAACATCGGAAAATTACGGTCTACCGACCGCAACTTTCCTTAGCCTAAACCGTTGTAAAACATTACTGAAAACTCGAAAAACACGATACGACCTTATGTAGAAAAATAAAACTAGAAAGTATTTAAAAGCCGCTATTAGAGAAATTAGACTAGTTTTTATTGGAATTCGCATTCCACTGCAACTTAATTCTTAGAATAAGAATTAGAAAAATACGAAAACATACAATATTGCTGCATCAACAATTAAGGATTGTGATCAATTAAAATTAGTTAGTTTTATTAGCAATTTGTTATATTTACCAAACATCTAAAATAAATTTAAAATGGGCAAAATTGTTTTATTCTTTTTTATATCATTCATTTCTTATGGACAATCAGAAGATCCTGATCTAAAAACTTTAAAAGAAAGGGAAAAAGTTGTAAAAGAGTCATTGACAGAGAAAGTAATAAAAATAAACGAACAGTTTTATATGATCCAACCATTTGGAGGAGTAGCTGGTAACATTGGTGTTTTTGTTTCCGGTGATGGAATAATACTGATAGACGATCAATGGGAAGTTATTGAAGAATTAATTTTAGAAACGATACAATCTATTAGTCAAAAAGAAATAAAATTTATAATTAATACTCATTTTCATCACGATCATATTGATGGGAACAAGGCTTTTGGCAAAAAAGGAATTCCAATAATTTCTCATAAAAACGTCAGAAAAAGACTTCATCAAAAACAGGAATTATACCCAATGGGTGGAGAAAAAATATTTCAAGATAAATACCCAAAAGAAGGACTTCCAACAATAACATACTCATCGGCAATGAGTATTTTTGAGGGTGATGAAGAAATTCAACTCTATAATTTTGGTTTTGGTCATACCGATGGAGATACTCTTGTTTTTTTTAAAGATAGCAATATTATGCATACAGGAGATTCCTTTGTCACTTATGGATATCCATTTGTAGATTTAAATAATGGAGGAAGTTTTAAAGGGTTTTTAGAGATGTTAAACCAAATTATCATACTTGCTGACGTCAACACAATTATTATGCCCGGCCACGGACCACTGAGTAATCTTAATGATGTTAAAAAGTTTAGAAATGTAATAGCAGAACATTATAATATAACTGTCGATGGCTATAAGAATGGTTTGTCTGTTAATGAAATATTAAGTCAAATTACTACAATCTTAAAATCTGATGCTGGTATCACAAAAAAAGACTTTGTCCAAAATATTATTCAGGACTTAAAAATGCACTAAATCATAGGTCTATTTAGCAAATTCTGCACCTTTTCAAAAAGAATTTGAGACTAATGATGTAAGAGAAAAATATAATAAAGAATTCGGCTCGTGATTTTTAATTCTGGTAAATTTGTCTGAATAAAATGTAAGAAAAACGTTTTACAACACTGTATATAGCAAATAGGTCGTTCAGTGATTTACGAAAGTTCGGTACTTTCTAGAAACACCGCCAAATCGTTGATTTGGATTTTAAAAATGAATACTATAAAAACAATGTTTTGGCCAAGTGCAAACTTGAAAGGTTATCGCCTTTTAATGCCCTATTTGCTATTAACTAAACGTTACCATTCATTACACGAAACCAATAAACAATTATGAGAAAAATAATTTTAGCAATTTTAATACTTACGATGTGTAATACTTCTTGTAAAAAAGAAAGAGAAGTATCTTTGGAAACATCAAAAGAAGATATAGTTTTTAACCAACTGTTAACAGACTATAACGAAGGTAAATTAGCATTAAATCCTTTAGTTGCAACCTTCGCTGGAGATAATCGTTTTAACGATCAATTTCCAAATACTTTATCTGATGAATTTAGTTTAAAAACTAAAGGTTTCTACACCAATTATAAAGAAAAATTAGCCAATTTTCAAGATGAAACCTTAACTGAAAGTCAACAAATGAGTAAAGCTGTTTTAGATTGGGATTGCGATATGGCTTTAGGACAAAACAGCTTTAAAAATGATATTTTAATTCCTATCAACCAAATGTGGACAATCAATTTAACAATGGGACAGTTTGCGAGTGGAAGTAGTGCGCAACCTTTTAAAACCGCTAAAGATTATGAAAACTGGTTAAGTAGGTTAGACAAATACAACGTTTGGTTACAATCTGCTGAGAAACGTATGAAGCAAGGAATTAAAGAAGGTTATGTTTTACCAGCTTCGTTGATTCAAAAAATTATTCCACAGTTTGAAATATTAGCAACCACAGCATTGAAAGATCATTTATTTTATTCGCCAATAAAAAATTTGCCAGCTGATTTTTCTACTGAAGAAAAGAAAAAACTAACTGCTTCTTACACAAAAATATTGAATGATAAATTGATTCCATCATTTAAATCTATGTACATATTTTTACAATCAGACTATTTAAAAGCTGGTAGAAAAGATAGCGGAATCAATGGCATTCCTCAAGGAAAAGAATACTATCAGCATTCCATAAAAAAATATACAACAACCGCAATGACTGCGGATGAAATTCACGAACTTGGATTAAAAGAAGTTGCTCGAATTTTATCAGAAATGGAAAAAGTAAAGCAACAAGTTGGTTTTAATGAAAGCCTAAAAAATTTCTTCAACTATGTCCGTGAGAATAAAGAATTAATGCCTTATTCAACGCCAAAAGAAATTATAGACAACTTTAATGCGATTCACGAAAAGATGAAACCGCAATTAGAAAAATTATTCAGAAATAAACCCAAAACTCCTTTTACAGTTAAACAAACCGAAAAATTCAGAGAAGCTTCTGCTAGTGCAGAATACAACTCAGGTTCATTAGACGGGACGCGTCCTGGAGTATTTTATACACCAATACCTGATGCTTCAAAATACAATGTGTTTTCTGATGAAGCTTTATTTTTACACGAAGCAATTCCTGGGCATCATTATCAAATTTCATTAACGCAAGAAAATGAAGATTTGCCAGATTTTAGAAAAACGCTTTGGTATAGTGCTTATGGTGAAGGTTGGGCATTATATACCGAAAATCTTGGTAAAGAACTTGGGTTATATTCAGATCCTTATCAATATTTCGGAATGTTAGGTAAAGAAATGCATCGTGCAATTCGTTTGGTGGTTGATACAGGCATACACGCAAAAGGTTGGTCTCGTGAAAAAGCGATACAATACTCGTTGGATAATGAAGCAGAACCAGAGGCTAGCATTATTTCTGAAATTGAGCGCTATATGGCAAATCCTGGTCAAGCATTATCGTATAAAATTGGCCAGTTAAAAATCCGTGAATTGCGTGCTAAAGCTAAAAAGGAGTTGGGAAATCAATTCGATATACGTGAATTCCATCATGAAATTTTAGAAACTGGTTGTATTCCATTAGAGCTATTAGAATCAAAAATCAACAAATGGATTTCTACTTTTAAATAATTTTTTTCTATTGTTACTAGCAACCTAAAAAATATAGAGACGAATATGGCAAAGAAAAATATAATAAAACGAAATGGTAACAATAGCTATAATTAATTGCTAGTTCTCGCCTACTTCTGAAAATCCTCGCGGATTTTCAGTTTGGTGTGTACTTGCAAAGTTAACCGCTAAACCACGCAACTAACCATACACAAGACCGTTCATGCAAAATAATAGATTGTATAGCAAACAATATTTTAATATTAAAAACTTTTTTAAACAAACTATGAAATTAAAAATAGCAATAGTTTTTACACTTACATTACTAATAACAAGTGTTTTCGCTCAAGAGAATATTAAATACAAAACAGAAACTTCAATACATTACTACAGCAAAGACATAATGGAAGGTGATAAATATATGCAGGAAATGTGCGTAATTGATTTTTATTATCCCATAAATGTTGAGAATTTCCCAACAATTGTGTGGTTTCATGGAGGTGGTTTAACTGGAGGAAGTCGTGAAATACCAAAATACCTCAAAAACAAAGGAGTTGCAGTTATTGGGGTAGAGTATCGTTTGTCCCCAAATGTAAAAAGTACGGATTGTATTAAGGATGCGGCAGCTGCAACTTCATGGGCATTTGAAAATATTGAAAAATATGGAGGGAATGCCTCTCTAATATTTGTATCAGGAATGTCAGCTGGCGGATACCTCACTTATATGGTAGGTTTGGATAAAAAATATTTAGCAGTTCATGATATTGATGCAAATAAAATTGCTGGATTAATTCCATTTTCTGGGCACGCTATTACGCATTTTACTGTTCGTAAAGAAATCGGGATTTCAGGAGAACAACCAATTATTGATGAAATGGCTCCATTATTTCATGTGAGAGCAGATGCACCACCTCTATTAATCATTACTGGAGATAGGGAGCTTGAAATGTTGGGTAGATATGAGGAGAATGCATATATGATGCGAATGATGAAGGTTGTTGGACATAAACGTGTTCGAATTTTTGAATTAAATGGCTCCAATCACGGACAAATGATGTATCCTGCTTTGCCTCTTTTGCTAAGAGAGGTGAAAACTTTATCTAAAGAAATTATGTTGGAATGAGTATTTATCACTGATTGAATTTGATAGTTTGAAAAGCACGAAAACACAACAACGTGTATAATTAATTGCTATTTCTAGCCTACTTACGAAAACCCTTGCGGATTTTCTACTCAGTTCGACTTTACTCCCTTTTGCTCCACTTTGAAGTACAGCAAAGCTGTGGATAAATTCATACAAAAGCCCTGCAAATTTATTTGTTAGGACTTTTTTTATTTATACACCTAACCTGAAAGCGCAGTTTACTGTATTTCCTAAAAGGGATTCAAGGGAAAAACCGAAAGGTTAATCCAGACGTCTTCACCAGATTATTCCTAATAATTTTTTTATTTTGGGAATATTTTTTATGTTTAATAAATAAATCAAAACATTATGAAAAAAGCATTTAACCTACTACTTTTTGTAAGTTTAACATTCTCTTCTTGTTCTAAAAATAACAATTACCTTGAAGAGACATCAGCTCAGTCTGATGCAGAGTTAATGAAAAAAGTACAAGAAGATGTTTTGAGATATTTCTGGGATTATGCCCACCCCAATTCCAAGTTAGCTAGAGAACGAATACATGAAAATAACATTTTATTTAATCAAAATACCGTCACTACCGGCGGTTCAGGATTTGGCTTCCTAAATATATTGATGGGAATAGAAAATCAATTCATAGCAAAGGCAGAGGGTATTAGTAATCTAGAGACAGCTCTAGACTTTCTCAAAAATGCAGACCGTTTTCATGGCGCTTGGCCACACTGGATGAATGGAGATAGTGGTGAAGTAATTCCCTTTAGTACTCTAGATAATGGCGGAGACATAGTGGAAACCGCTTTTTTATGTCAAGCCTTGATTTGTGTAAGAGAATATTTTAAAAATGGAAATACACAAGAACAAGCACTAGCTCAAAAAGCTGATGAATTATGGAAAAGTGTAGAATGGAATTGGTATACAAATGGAGAAAACCACCTATATTGGCATTGGTCTCCTGATTATGAATGGCAAATGAATTTTCAAATTGAAGGATACAATGAAAGCTTGATTACTTACATACTGGCGATATCATCACCAACTAATCCAATTTCAACTGATATTTACCACAATGGATGGGCAAAAAACGGAAATATTTTAAGTGGAGCGACAAAATATGATATTCCTGTTATATTTAATCACAAAGGCACAAATGGCAATGTAGGTCCTTTATTTTGGGCTCACTATTCTTATTTAACACTTGACCCACGTGGACTAACTGATAGCTATGCAAATTATTGGGATGTTGTAAAAAATCATACCCAAATTATATACCAACATTGCATCCAAAACCCTGAAGAATACAATGGATATAGTGAAAAATGCTGGGGCTTAACTGCCAGCTATTCACGTAATTCTGATGGTAGTACAGGTTATGCTGCCCATCAACCAAATAATGATAAAGGAGTAATTTCTCCTACCGCTGCATTATCTTCATTTCCATACACTCCCGTGGAATCCTTAAGATTTTTAAGGTACTTATACGAAGAGGTACAAGATGAATATATTGGAATAGCCGGTCCTTATGATGCCTTTTCTCTACATTACCAATGGAAAACCCCAAGATATTTGGCCATTGACCAAGGAACTATAGGTCCTATGGTTGAAAATCACAAAACACAGTTGTTTTGGAACTTATTCATGAATGCGCCAGAAATTAAACAAGGATTGATAAAACTCGGATTTTCATCCGCTCAACATGGATTTTGATAATTCCTAAAGGACTTCAACATTCAAATCTTCATATAAATAGTTAAAATTTACGCTCTTCTAATCCACGCATTATTCCCTTGAATAACTATTTATTTTTTGGAATATTTTTTACAGATATTTTACCAATTTAAAATTCAGTAAATTTAGATATTATTAATTTAAACTAAAAAACATCAAAATGAAAAAACTAATTACTTATTTATTCGCAGCTACTTTATTTTTAGCTTGCAATAACACAAAAACAAAAAAAGAAGCAAATGCTCCAATAGAGGAAACATCCAATGATGCAGCTAAAAAAGTTGGAGATTCAACTCCTCACATTCTAATAGTCAACTATAACCTTAAAGATATGACCATTGAGGAGCATAATGAATTAGGGGCTAATGTTGCTCCAAATTTTACACCTGAAAAAATTGATGGCCTTATAGGAAAATCATTTATTGGAAATATTGAAACGGGTGTTTATGGAGGTGCTTACCAATTTACCTCAAAAGAATCAGCTGAAAAATATATAAGTTCAGAATTTTGGTTAGGAATTGAAGCACATCCTAATCTAGTAAATTTTACAAAAGAAATTTATAGTGTTCCTGAATTTTCAAGTAAATCTAATGGTATATGGGCACAAAGAAAAACCTCATCCAATGTAGATGATGCAATGGGAATGCACGTACTTATTGTAAGATATAATCTTAAAGAAATGACCCTTGAGGAACACTATGGATTAGGTGTTAATGTTGTACCAAATTTTACGCCTGAAAAAATTGAGGGTCTAATAGGGAAATCATTCATTGGAAATGTTGATACTGGAGTGTTTGGAGGGGTATATCATTTCAAAAGTAAAGAGGCTATTGATAATTATTTAAGTTCTGACTTTTGGCAAGGAATAGAAGATCATCCTAATCTAGTTAATTTTACAAAAGAAATTTATGGGGTTGCTCCAATTTCAACTATTTCAAATGGAATCCCAACTCTTTAAATATAGCATTGGTAGAAATAAAAATTAGAGTTTTAACACCTCTTTCCATAAAATAGACCCACAACCTATATGGTGTGGGTTTTTTATTTTTTGTAAATCTTTTCTCAAAAAAGTTTGACTTCACCCTATTTAGCAATTTTAATCATAATTTGTTTTAATAGATTAAGGCGCATTATCAACAATACCTTTTCTGATACCCGATTAATTAATTCCAGTTGAATTGACTTTTTGACAATAAAGGAAATACCGTCAGATTTAGATAGATTTGGAGATAAACTACTAATTCTTGTATAAAAGTTCGATTTAACTTCCTTGCCTACCACAGCACTATTCCCAAGAATAAATTTTTATTGTTGGGAATATTATTGTTTAGACTTATTTATTCTTCCAAAAAGATTTAAAAAACAAACTCTTAAGGCTAAACCAGAAAGCCAAAATTCCTGGTAGGTCGGTTTTTGGAGACTTCCCTTTCCCAATACGTTGAATTTGAAGTTCATACCAAGGTAATTCTACCCCACCCAGTTTATCTAAAAACTTAACACCAATTTTGGGAGTCGGAGTTTCAAATCGTTTTACTGACCCGTCAAAAATTTGATTAGCTAAATAAGGATACAAGCAAAACGGTCTTGCTAAACCAACAATATCTAAACTACCATCCACCAATGCTTTCTCCATTACTGAAACAGTACGAAATCCACCTGTAAGTAGCAAAGGTGTTTTAATTAATTTTCGAGCTTTTTCTATATAATCTAGGAAATAAGCCTCACGCGATATGGTGCTTTTCTTGCGATCTCCTTGAATCATAGCTGGCCTCTCGTAAGTTCCACCAGATATTTCAATCAAATCGATTCCTTCATTCCCTAGGAGGCTAATCACTTCCATAGATTCTTCTTCTGTAAACCCACCTCGCTGAAAATCTGCAGAATTAATCTTAATTCCTATTGGATAATGCGAGCCTACTTGACGACGAATTTCACGATAAATCTCTAAAACAAAACGTGCCCTATTTTTAAGAGAACCACCCCATTGATCTTTTCGTATATTACTATTAGAAGATAAAAACTGACTAACTAAGTAACCATGAGCACCATGAATTTGACAACCTGTAAAGCCTGCTTCTTTCATGATTTTTGCGGTAGTTCCAAAGCGTTTTATAATATCCCAAATTGCATCTTCTGTCAATGCTGTTGGCATTTTAAACATTTTGGAGGCACTGCCCATATTTAGCGATATAGCAGATGGCCCAACTATTTTTCTGTTAATTGCTGCAAAAGCCTGCCTACCTGGGTGGTTTATTTGTGGCCAAAGATGCACACCTGTTCCTTCCACTGATTTAGCCCATTCTTTTAACAACTTAAAATACTTGTAGTCTTCAACTACTACATTACGGGCCTCACCCAGTGCCATTGAATCTACCATCACATTTCCCGTTATCAGCAAACCCGGATTACCTTTCGCCCAAACCCGATATGCATTTATTAAACCCTTACTTGGCGCGTGGTTTCGTGTTCCAAAATTTTCACTCATTGCAGACTTTGCAATTCTGTTTTTTAAGATGGAGCCGTTCGGTAAAGTAAAAGGAGTGGCAATATTTTTCATTAATATTTTTTTTCAAATATATTTAAAACATCATAGAAAAGACTAAATAATATCCTTAATTCTCAAGTAAGGTATATTTTCAGATTACATTTATTTCGGATAACTCTATTAAATCTTTCCTAAAAACGTTGGATATAACTACCTTCTCCTCCACTTTGAATCATAGTTTGTTTTAATAGATTAAGATGCATTATCAGCAATACCTTTTCTGATACCAGATTAATTAATTCCAGTTGAATTGACTTTTTGCCAAATAAAGGATTTTCAGCTCAAAGCATTTCAAAATATATAAAAAACTGATAGTAAAATAGATTAATTGCATTTTTAAATTAAAAACCGTATATTAGAGACTAATTGAAATATATCTTAAAATGAAAAAAATACTAAATTTAAGTTTATTGTTTGTGTTTGTAATTTTTATTGGATGTGAAAAAAAGGAAAAACAATCTGATACAGAAAAAGCAGATGCATTAACATTAATGAAAGAATCCGCAGAAAGATTTAAAAAATATTGGAGTTTAGGCGATGCAAATGCCATTTCAAATGAGTTTTTAGAGGATGCGATAAGGGTTATTTCTAATCCAGCGAGCCCTTTAGAAGGAAATAAAAATATTAATGATTCTTTTACTTCAGCCTTCGCTGAAGGTAGTGAATTCAAAGACAGTAAAATTAATATAACTATTTCTGAAACTCGTTTTGTATCCAAAGATATTCTTATGGGTGCTGGAACTTTTGAGATTGTAGATAAATCAAATAATATTCTTGAAAGTGGGAAATGGGGTAATGTGTATAAGGTATCAGATTCGAAAATTAAATTTTTATTAGAGTCGGCTCACAGAACTATAGCACCTTCAGATGTTGAAATGAAAGAACCTATTGCACTGACTGAATCAATTTTATCTGAAGAAATTCATTTTGAAAAAATAAAGGCCAGTGTAGATAATTATATCAAATTTCAAAACGAAGAAAAGGCAGAACAACTCTCTATGCTTTTTACCCAAAACGGAATTCAATCTGTAAGCTCTAAAGATGGTGTCGTTATTGGGCGTAAAAAAATAGTATCCAATATAAGTTTTTCTGATGGACAAGTTCTAAATGCAAATATATTAGGGTATAGATATATTGGAGATTCATTAGCAATCGCCTATGGAAACTGGACTCAAACTGATGAGAAGTCGAATACTATGGTTGCAGGGCAATGGGGTAATTTATTCAAAATTGATGGAGATGTTGCATATCTTTTAATGGAATCTGCAGGGCTTATTAATTAATCAAAATTAAACAAGAAACCTCCTTTAAAGCGCATATTTCATGTAATTAAATAACTAACTTAATAACAATTAAAATGAAAAAATTAGTATTAGTATTAGCACTCATCCCATTATTAGGGTGGAGTCAAGTAAAATCGGGGAAGACTTATTCAGAGCACCCAGCTTATGATGTAATTACAAAATCTTACCAAATATGGGAATCTGGAACTGAAGCTGAACTCAGAGCACTCTATGCGGAGGAAGCGAAAATATGGGGGCCAGGTGTTGAGGAAGCAGGAACTGTTGATCAAGAAGTAAAGAACATGCTTTGGTGGCAAGAAAATTTTAGAGATATAAAATTCACTGTCATGGAAGGTGCGACACCAGATATCATAAAGTATAAGGATGATAAAGAAGGTGTTTGGACTATGGACTGGATGGTATTCTCTGCGGTGAATAAAACCAGTGGTTTACCAGTTAAAGTAAATCTTCACTCGAATGATTATGTGACTAACGAAGGGAAAATTAAGATGTCGGCAAACTATTATGACAAAGAGTCTGCTGGTACTCAAATTCAAGCGTCTCTAGGAATGCATAGAAACGGCCGCGTATATGATGAACATCCAATAATCGATACATTGAATAAAATGGTTGCACATTTTGAAGCTGGAGAAATATCGGAATTGGCCTCTTACTTTTCAGATGATGCAGACTTCTATAGACTCGGTGTAGACGGCAAATTAAATTTAGAGGAACGCACTGCTTCATGGCATCAGGCAGTAGAAGCAAACAGTGTACGTAAATTTGAACAGTCAGGGTATCCAGATGCTATTTATTATTCAAGAGACAAAGGCCAGTGGGTAGTTCTGTCTTGGTGGTGGGTAAACAATACAAATGCAGAAACAGGAGAAGAAACTCGCAAATATTTACACATGAGTCACAATTTTAACAATGACGGCAAAGTCACTAGAGAGGTTATTTATATGGCTAATTAAAATAAGATCATATGTTTAATTGATTTTTGAACACTTGAAAGCAATAATTAAACATTTTTTCACAAAACATTTAACATTATTTTTTTTGCTTAAAAAAAAATTTTAGTATATTTGTGACTGATAAGTGATAAACTTATCAATCTTTTTCATAGCAATTTTCCTCACTCCTAGGAGTGAGGTTTCTTTTTTATAAATGTTTCTATTTTTTTAGTACATTAGCAGCCCTTTAAAAATGTACCAAGTATGATATTAGGAGTTTCAATTACCGAATGGATTGGATATTTAGCATCACTAGCACTTATCATTTCATTTATGATGAAAAATGTGAGAACTTTAAGAATTGTAAATTCAATTGGGGCAATACTTTTTGTAATTTATGGAATTATGTTACAAATTTCTTATCCAATTATAATAACTAATGGATTTATTTTAGGGGCTAATATTTATTACTTATTTTTAAAAAAGAATTAAAAGCACATTGTTTGAAAAAAATTATTGTCTCTGTCACAAACGATTTAAGCACTGACCAAAGAGTTCAGAAAGTTTGTAACACCCTAAAAAACAATAATTTTGAAATCTATTTAATAGGAAGACAACTGCCAAGTAGTTTAAATTTAAACTTACCATATAAAACTTTTAGATTCAAACTACTTTTTAATAAAGGATTTCTGTTTTACGCAGAATATAACATCAGGCTCTTTTTTAAACTTTTGTTTTTAAAAAAAGATATTTTATTAGCGAATGATTTAGATACACTTCTCCCAAATTTTTTAATCAGTAAAATTTTTAATAAAAAACTTGTTTATGATTCTCATGAACTCTACACTGAAGTTCCTGAATTGTTAGACAGACCATTTATAAAAAATATTTGGTTGACTATTGAAAAGTGGATATTTCCTAAATTAAAAAATGTTTATACAGTTAATAAATCAATTGCTAAGTATTACAATAAATTATATAATATTGATTTAAAAGTAATACGAAATTTTCCGAACAAGCAAGTTTTAATTAAAACCAAAAAAACACCTTTTAAATTTGAACATAAAAATCTTTTAATTTATCAAGGAGCAATAAACAAAGGAAGAGGCTTAGAGTTAATAATAGAAACTATGCAGTTTTTAAAATCAACTGAATTAATAATAGTTGGTGATGGTGACATAAAAAAAACCCTTATTAAAAAAGTTAATCACTTAAACCTAAACCAATCCATAAAATTTATTGATAAACAATTACCTAACCAATTAAAAGAATTAACACCCTTAGCTAATTTAGGATTAAGCATTGAAGAAAATTTAGGACTAAATTACAGATATGCATTACCAAATAAACTATTTGATTATATTCAAGCTGAAATTCCTGTTCTTGCTTCAGACCTACCAGAGATGAGTTCGATTGTAAAAAAATATCATATTGGTGAAATTATTAATATTAGAAGCCCAAAAGAATTAGCAAAACAAATTGAAGAAATACTTGGTTCAAAACATAATTATATTGAATTTATAAAACGAGCAAAACAAACCTTAACTTGGGAAAATGAAGAAAAAAAATTAATTGAAATATATAATAAGCTATTAATAAATTAAGTGATTTTCTCATATATTTTAATCAGATTCTATGCCTATTAATATTGCAAAAATAGGTAAGCTTATAAATATCAAAAACAAATATTGATGGATATCTTCCTTTTAAATTATGTAAAAAAATTCGATTAAAACACTTATATAACATTGCAAATAACCAATCAGCATTATATGTTTTGACTCTTATGTATGTTCTTAATATTTTTATATGTTTTTTGGTAATAATTCCTTGAGAATTAAGGTTTTTCAAATTATCTAATGCTTGTCTGGTCTTAAATAAAAAAACATCTGTATTTTCTATCCCTAAATGATAAACTTCATTTTTTAATTGTTTGACTCTGACATTATTATTTTTTAAATCATTAAAAAAAAGAATATCTTCATAACCATATTTTATAATCTGTTCATTAAATTTTATTGTAGAAAAAGTGTTTTTGCTAATTAAGAAATTAGCACCTAAAAAATAACGATATGGATACTCTTTTCTAATGTCTAAACAAATTTCTTCTCTTTTTTTACCATATACCCATCTCAACAATCTATCCTTTGGCGGCTTACTTTCTTCATAACAAATTCCACCACAAAAAACATTAAAGACACGCTCACGAATACAATCTGCATAGTTCTTAATAAAAGTATTGGTTTTTGGCATTACATCAGCATCTAAAAATAATAACCAATCATGGTTAGATTTCTCAGCTAATAAATTTCTAATTTTACTTCTACCTATATTATTTTTAAGTTTTATAAAGTCGACATTTTTAAGCTTAGAAAGCTTTTCATTTATTTCAACATATAAACTTGAAGCATCATCAATACATATAATTTCAAATTCTATAGCTATAGAATTAAATTGACTTAATAACTCTTCAACAAGGCTTTTTACATTATAATTATAAACAGGGATTAAGACAGAAATCATAATTTAACCTTTCTGATGTACAACTTCAAATAACTCCTCCCCTTCACATTTAATTGTTTTATTTGGAAACTTTAAAATAAGTGCGTAATCGTGTGTGGCCATTAAAATTGTTTTACCACTTTCGTGAATTTCCTTCAAAACATTCATAACTCCTACTGAAGTTACTGGGTCTAAATTTCCTGTAGGCTCATCGGCTAAAATTAAATCAGGATCATTTAATAATGCTCTAGCAATTGCAATACGCTGTTGCTCACCTCCTGAGAGCTGAAAAGGCATTTTAAAATCTTTAGTTTGCATACCAACCTTTGATAATACCTCTTCTATTTTCCTTTTCATTTTATGTTTATCTTTCCAACCTGTAGCCTTTAATACAAAAAACAGATTTTCATAAACATTTCTATCGTTTAACAATTTAAAGTCCTGAAATACTATACCTATTTTTCTTCTCAAAAACGGAATTTCCTTTTCTTTCAAAGTTGACAAATTAAATCCAACAATACTACCAGTCCCATTGTCTAAAGGTAAATCTCCATAAAATGTTTTCATTAAACTACTTTTCCCACTACCAGTTTTCCCAATTAAATACACAAACTCTCCTTTGTCTATTTTTATATTGACATCCTTCAAAACTAAATTTTCACGTTGAAATATTTGGGCATTCTGTAACGAAAGAATTGCTTCAGACATAAATTAAGATTTTTAACAAATCTAATTATTCTAAAATTAAGTATCAACTATAATTAAACAATTTAAAAATTCAATAAATTAGCTCTTTCTTTAAAAAAGGTATAGTATTTGTAAAGCTATTCCTCAAATTTAAAGTTTAAAATGCAATTTCAATAAATATTTACGTTAATTAAGTATAATTTTATTCAATCAAACGGCAGTCAAATGAATTATAAAAAATTCTTTCTAATAGGTCTTATTTCACTATTAACACAATCAATTTCAGCCCAACAAACCATTATCTACACCAATACTTTGAAAGAATACAATCATGCAATTGAATTGTATAATAACAAAGCTTTTGTTGCTGCTCAAGAAAAATTTAATACCTTGAAACATGAATTTAACCAAACAACAGAACTAAAAGCGAATTGTGAATTTTATGCTGCAAATTGCGCAATTAGATTAGGGCAACCAGATGCAAATTACCTAATGCAAAATTTTGTTGATAACTACCCTACAAGTAACAAAAGAAATAATGCTTTTATAAATGTTGCAGATTACTATTTTAAAATTGGAAAGTATGCCTACGCTGCCAAATGGTACTCAAAAGTAAAAACAATCAATCTTCCATTAAAAAAAGAAGAGGAATATAATTTTAACTATGCATATTCTCTTTTTGCAAGTAAAAAATACACGTTAGCCAAAGAATACTTTTTAAATATTTTAGATTCACCAGAATATGGCTCTCAAGCAAAATATTATTACGGATATATTGCTTACAATCAGGATGATTATAAAACTGCTGATCAATATTTAAGTGACGTTTCCAATAACTCTCAGTACAAAACTAAGGTAGATTATTACTTGGCTGATATGAATTTTAAACTAGGAAAGTTTGAAAAAGCCATTGAACATGGGCTGCCATTATTAAAAAAAGCAAAAAGATTAGAACATTCTGAAATTTCAAAAATTATTGGTGAAAGTTATTTTAATCTGCAAAAACACGACAAAGCCTTACCACATTTAAAAAATTACAAAGGCAAACGTGGTAAATGGAATAACACTGATTATTATTTGTTAGGTTATACGTATTACCGGCAAAAAAATTATGAAAACGCAATAAATACTTTCAATAAAATTGTAAGCGGCAAAAATGCAGTTGCCCAAAACGCTTATTATCATTTAGCAGAGTGTTACTTAAAATTAGAACAAAAAAATGAAGCATTAAATGCATTTAAAAATGCAGCTACAATGAAATTTAAACCAGAAATTCAAAAAGATGCCTGGTTGAATTACGCAAAATTAAGTTACGAAATTGGTAATCCATACAAAAGTGTTCCTAATGTATTGCAAGAATATATAGAGCTGTATCCAAACTCAAAAAACAAGCAAGAAATTAACAATTTAATTATAAGTGCTTATATAACATCTAACGATTTTAAAGGCGCATTAGATTTCTTAAAAAATAAGAAAAGCATTAAAGAGCGAACATTATATCAAAAGGTTGCATTTTACAGAGGTATAGAAATGTTTAATAAGCAAAATTATAACTTAGCTAAAAAGAATTTTGAAAATTCATTAAGTTCTCCGTTTCATGCTGAAACAGTTGCCAAAGCGACGTATTGGAAAGGTGAAAGTAATTATAGATTGAATAAATTTTTAAATGCTATTGAAGATTTTAAAACTTTTAAAGTGCACATTTCTGCTTCTAAAGTTGACGAATTTAATGTAGTTAATTACAATTTGGGTTATGCTTATTTTAAACAAAAAGAATATCCTGAAGCGATTTCTTCATTCAAAAAGTTTATTTTAATTTCTGATGATGAAACAAGACTTAACGATAGTTATTTACGAATTGCCGACAGTTATTTTGCAACAAGCAAATACGTAAGTGCAATTTCAAATTACAGCAAGGCTATTGATTTAAATGAAACCGATGTTGACTATGCAAAATTTCAAAGAGCAATTAGCTACGGATTAATTGGAAAAGAAAATAATAAAATTGAAGAGTTGAATTCGTTTTTGAATACACATACCAAATCCGGCTATAGAGATGATGCGTATTATGTCTTAGGAAATTCTTACATAAACCAAAGCAAAAATGAAGAAGCACTTCAAAACTTTGACAAGTTAATCTCAAATTTTAAAAGAAGCCCATTGGTTTCAAAAGCAATGCTTAAAAAAGGGTTGATTTATTATAATACCAACCAAAATAATACTTCTTTAACTATGTACAAAAATGTTGTGAATCGTTTTCCAAATACTGCTGAATCACAACAGGCTGTAAAAAACGCACGTCAGATTTATGTAGATTTAGGACGTGTAGATGAATATGCTGCTTGGGTTAAAAACATTGATTTTGTGAATGTTTCAAATGCCGAACTGGACAATGATATGTTCGAATCAGCTGAAAAACAATATTTACAAAATAACCATAAAAAAAGCATTGCTGGCTTTAAAAAATATTTTGAAAATTTCCCTAAAGGAATTCATAGTTTGCATGCTAATTTCTATTTGGCTCAATCTTTATTTTCTGAAAAAAAACAAACAGAAGCCATTCCTTATTATTCATTTATAGTGAATCAATTCGAAAGTGAGTTTACCGAAAATGCCTTGTCAAGATTATCCTTGATATATCTTCAAAATAAAAATTGGAAGGAAGCCATTCCACTATTGGAACGATTAGAAAATGAAGCTAATAATTTTCAAAATGAAACGTTTGCTCAATCAAACTTAATGAAAGGTTATTATGCCAAAGAAAATTTCAAGAATGCAGTGTCATACGCAGATAAAGTACTATTAAACAGTAAAATAGAAAACAGTATTAAATCTGATGCTCAAATTATAATTGCACGTTCAGCTATAAAAACCGATAACGAATCTAAAGCTAGAACCTCCTATAAAGAAGTGGAAAAAATTGCTTCGGGTGAATTAAAAGCTGAAGCTCTATATTACAATGCTTTTTTTGAAAATAAAGATGGAAATTATAGAGTTTCCAATAAAATTATACAACAATTGGCCGCTGACTATGGTTCTTATAAATATTGGGCAGCAAAAGGTTTGATTGTAATGGCAAACAATTATTACGAATTAAAAGATGCTTTTCAGGCAACATATATTTTAGAAAGTGTTCTTCAAAATTTTGCTGAATTTGACGATGTGGTTAAAGAAGCTACAAACGAATTAAATCGTATGAAATCTGAACAGGCAAAAACCAACGAATCTATTAAACAATAATCGTTCAATTTTAAAATTAACAAAACAATGCGTAAGCTTTTCATTATAATTATTTTATTAAGTTCCACAATTTTTTATGCACAAAAAAAGAAAAAGGATACACTTAAAACTGAAGAAATTCTAGTAGTAAAACCATATACACCTTCTATTGCCAACGCTTTCAAAATAAAGTCAAACCCTTCCTTAGAAGGTATTAAAAATACTGAAAAAGAAACTGTTGAATATCGTATTTTTTCAATTCCTGTAGCTTCAACTTTTACGCCATCAAAAGGAAAAGCAAAGGGACTTGTTAGAGATCCTAAAGGACGTTTATTTCAAAATTATGTTTCTGTAGGATTTGGAAACTACACCAGTCCACTTTTTGAGGCTTATATTCACTCCTCCAGCAATAAATATAATGATTATGGTGTTTTTGTTAATCATCACTCATCAATTGGTGGAATTAAAGATTTAGCATTGAACAATAATTTTTCAGATACTCGAATTGATGCTTTTTACAAACAATTTGATCGAGATTATAATTGGCAGCTAAATGCGGGTTACCAGCACCAGATTTTTAATTATTATGGTTTACCAACCAATATTGAATTTGAAGAAACTCTATTAAAAAGTATTGATGAAAAACAGGTTTATAAAAACCTTTATGTTGGTGGGAAAATTGCAGTTAAAGATTCCTTTTTTCAAGGTGCAACAGCTGAAATAATGAACTTTTCTGATAGTTACAACTCAAATGAACTACGTTTAATTGTAAAACCAACACTTGAGTTTCCCATATCTACGGAACAAATAAATGGTGAATTTTTAATTGATTTAATTTCCGGAAAATTCAAACAATCATACTTCACCGAAGATGAAAAAAAATACAGTTTTCTGAACTTTGGTTTCAACCCTAACTTTGAAGTTATACGTGACAATTTAAAGATAAATTTAGGTGCAAAATTGTATTATTCCAGTGATTTAGAAAATAAAGAAAGTAGCTTTTATGCATACCCAAATGTAACGGTTTCTTTAAAAATGATAGACGATGTATTAATTTTAATAGGTGGAGTTACAGGTGACTTAATTCAAAATAATTACCAGGATTTATCAAGTAAAAACCCTTACGTTTCTCCAACAATAAATATTTTACAAACCAATCAGCAATACAAAGCTTTTGCCGGTACAAAAGGAAAATTAGCATCGAACATTGATTATAATTTCACAGTAAGCCATTCAACTGATAAAAACAAACCATTATTCATTCAAAACCCAATTTTAACAAATGGTACTGACCCTATTGAGCAAGCATTTAAACTGGGTAATTCATTTGGAGTTGTATACGATGATATTAAAACATTAGGTATAAAGGCCGAAATAACTATTGAGGCTTCAAAAGCTTTTACCTTTAGTGGAACTGTTAACTATAATAATTACACAACAACCAATGAATTTGAGGCGTGGAATTTACCTGACATTACCGCTACAGTTTCAGGAAATTATCAACGTAAAAACTGGTTTGCTGGTACTAAAATATTTTATAACGGAAAAACGAAAGATTATATTATTCCATTTTCTGGAAACCCTGAAATTATTGAAAATAATTCCTATTTAGATTTAAACTTAAACGGAGGTTACATATTTTCTGAAAGACTAACAGCCTTTGCAAAAATCAACAATGCTTTTGGAAATAATTACCACCGTTATGTAAATTATCAGGTACAGTCCATTCAAATTCTTGGAGGAATTACTTATAAATTTGATTTATAAAATAAGGATAACTTCATTCCAACAATTTTATGTAGTTTTAGCTTTTAAATCAAATTTATATAAAATGAAGTATCACCTATTGGTAATTTCTTTGCTAATTATTTTGTTTTCGTGCAAACAAGTTGAACCAATCAAAAATATTGATTCAGCCATTAACAAAAAAGATTCTACTACTATTAAGCAGATTTTCAATTTAGCCTTAACACAAGGAGAATGCTACAAAAGATTAGATGAATTAACAAATGGTATTGGTGGTCGATTATCTGGTTCTCCTGAAGCTCAACAAGCAGTTGAATGGGGTGAAAAAGTAATGAAAGAAGCTGGTTTTGATAAAGTATGGCTCCAACCAATAATGGTTCCTCATTGGGTTCGTGGGGAAAAAGAAGAAGCTTACTTCACAATAAATAATAAAAAATATAATGTTCCTATTTGTGCTTTAGGAGGTTCTATTCCAACACCTGAAAATGGAATAGAAGCCGAAGTAATTGAAGTAAAAAGTTTAAATGAAGCTGAACAAATGGGTGAAAAACTTCGAGATAAAATCGTTTTTTTTAATGGTGCATTCGACGACACAATACTTCATACCTTTAAAGCTTATGGCGGATGTGTTGGTATGCGTGTTAATGGAGCAAAAACAACCGGGAAATTTGGAGTGAAAGGAATTATAGTTCGTTCTATGACTCATAGTATTGATGATTATCCACATACGGGAGTAATGAGTTACAATGATGTAGAAGAGAAATATTGGGTCCCTGGTGCTGCAATTAGTACAAAAGCTGCCAATGCATTGAGTATCGCATTAAAAAACAACCCCTCTTTAAAGTTCTATTTTAAACAAAGTTGTAAAACATTACCCGATGCTCCTTCTTTCAATGTTATTGGAGAAATTATAGGAAGTAAGTTCCCAAACAAATTTATTACCGTTGGAGGGCATTTAGATTCTTGGGATTTAGGCGATGGCGCTCACGATGATGGTACAGGTATTGTTCAGTCTATAGAGGTTTTGCGCTTGCTAAAACTCAATAATATTATCCCAAAACATACTATTAGGGCGGTATTATTTATGAATGAAGAAAATGGTTTACGAGGCGGAAAAAAATATGCTGAGGAAGCTAAAAAAAATAATGAAATTCACGTTGCTGCTTTAGAATCTGATGCAGGTGGTCATACACCAAGAGGATTTTCATTTCAAGCAACCAATGAAAATAAAGAACTTTTTTTAAGTTGGAAACCTTTGCTAGCTCCTTATGGTCTTCGAGATATTGCTCCGGGAGGAAGTGGTGCCGATATTTACCCTTTAAAAAATGAAACCATTTCATTATTTGGTTACAGACCAGATTCTCAACGTTATTTCGATTATCATCACGCTGCAACAGATACATTTGACAAAGTAAATAAGCGTGAACTAGAATTAGGTGCTGCTTCTATGACTTCATTAGTGTATTTGTTAGATAACTATTTAGATTAGGTATGAAAAAATTAATTTTGTTACTTTTAGTTATGAATTTAGCTTGTACTAAAATGGAAAAGGCAGACTCCATTGTTATCAATGGAAATATTTACACTGTTAACCCTTCTTTTGAAAAAGCTGAAGCTTTTGCCATTAAAAATGGCAAAATTATAGCTATTGGAACTTCTGAAGAAATTAAAAACAACTATGCTCCACAAAAAACGATTGATGCACAGGGAAAAACGATTGTTCCTGGGTTTATTGATGCACATTGTCACTTTTTAGGACTTGGATTACAACAACAAAAAGTTGATTTAACTGGAACGAAAAGTTTTGAGGAAGTTGTTGCACGAATTGTAGATTTTCAGAAAAAACAAAATGTAGCATATATTACAGGTCGTGGTTGGGATCAAAACGATTGGGAATTGAAAGAATTTCCTACAAAAGAAAAATTAGATGAATTATTTCCAAATACACCCGTAGCTGTTAGAAGAATTGATGGTCATGCATTATTAGCCAACCAAGCTGCTATTGACATAGCCGGTGTAACTGTAAATTCAAAAGAATACGGTGGATTTATTCTAAAAAAAGATGGAAAACTTACAGGTATTTTTATTGATGGACCAATGGATTTAATTGAAGTTAAAATTCCTAATTCTTCAAAAAAAGAAAAGATTCAAGCATTAAAAGATGCTGAAAAAATATGTTTTAGTTATGGTTTAACTACAGTTGATGATGCCGGACTTTCAAAAGAAAGTATTGAGCTTATCGATAGTTTACAACAAGGAGGCGAATTAAAAATACGCATTTATGCAATGGTTTCGGCAAGTGATGAAAGCATTGATTACTTCACAAAAAAAGGAATTCTTAAAACAGCTCGATTAAATGTTCGCTCATTTAAAATTTATGCCGACGGCGCTTTAGGTTCTCGCGGCGCAGCTTTAAAAAAATCATATAGCGATAAACACAATCACCTTGGCGCATTGGTAACTTCTCTTGAAGATATAGAAAAATATGCTAAAAAAATTGCAGCATCTGACTTCCAAATGAACACCCATGCCATTGGTGATTCAGCAAATTATATAATGCTGAAAACCTATAAAAACGTTCTAAAAGATAAAAACGATAGACGCTGGAGAATTGAACACGCGCAAATTATTGATAAAAAAGATTTTGATTATTTCAACAATATTCTACCTTCAATACAACCTACACATGCAACAAGTGATATGTATTGGGCAGAAGACAGAGTTGGTGAGGAAAGAATTAAAGGTGCATATGCATATAAAGATTTACTAAACAAATATGGGAAAATTGCTTTAGGCACTGATTTTCCTGTTGAAAAAGTAAATCCGTTTTTAACTTTTTATGCTGCAGTTGCCCGAAAAGATTTAAATAATTATCCCGAAAATGGTTTTCAAATTGAAAATGCATTAACACGCAAAGAAACGTTAAAAGGAATGACTATTTGGGCAGCTTATTCAAATTTTGAAGAAAACGAAAAAGGAAGTATTGAAGTTGGTAAAATCGCTGATTTCATAATACTTAATGAAGATATTATGAAAGTTGAAACTTCAAAAATTCCATATTTGAAAGTTGAAGGAACATTTGTTTCTGGAGAAAGAGTATATTAAATAAGCTTTACGGATTTAATTAAACTTTCCGATAAATTACCTAACCACTTTACTTGTTCTGAAACAAGCTTGGTTTCTCTTAATTGTATTTTCAGTTCATTGGTAATTGGAATTCCTTCATCGATTTCTTTATCACGTTGAACTGATAATTTTTCAAAATAATCATCATAAATTTTACTAGCTTTTTCAATTTCATTAGCTACCAAACTAACCTCTAAACTTTCAGATTTTAGTAATTTTAAAGTAATTTCTAAATTATTCTTAATATGTAAAATATAAGTCTCAAACTGCTTTGGTACTTTAGTTGTTTTATTTGTTCTAATAAACATTCCTAATGATGAAAGTGACGACAAAAATGTATTACTAACAGCAACCATCTCATAAATTATTGACAAATTAGTTTGCTTAGATTTTGGTTCCTGATTCATTCTTTGATAAGCCGCATTCAAATTTCCTACTTGGATAAAAGCATCTTTACGTGCCAGCAAATATTCTGTTGAAACTTCTCCTTTTTTATGATACAACTCATCAATTTCTTTTAAAAAATTCAAATTAGCATTTATTGATTTAATAAAAAATTCTCGAATATTTTGAACTTGCCAGGCAGGCCATAAAAAATAACTGGCAGAAAATGCTAATGTTGCACCAATAATAGTATCCAATACTCTAAATTTTACAACAGAAAGTATGTTAGGGTCTAATATTGCATAAACAAAAATTACATTTAAAGTAATAAATACTGCTGCATTTCTATAATTCAATTGCACTAATGAAAAAGCAATTGGCAAAGATATTATTGCTATAATGCCATAAACCGTGGTATTTTGTGTTATTAAAACAACTGCTGTAGCAATAGCCGCTCCTATTAATGTACCAATAACTCGGTGCTTTGAACGTTGTTTTGTTAAACCATAACTTGGCCGCATAATTACAACGAGGGTCAATAAAATCCAATACGGATTTTGCATTGAAAGTATGTTTCCAATTAAAAAACCAATAACCATTAATATAGACAAACGCAATGAATGCTTAAAAATAGGAGATTTAAAACTAAAGTTATCCTTGAGTTTTTTTAAATCATAATCTTGAGTTGTGATAAACCGCTCGGCATCTTTTATTCCTGCTATTTTGTTATTATGAGTATAATTATTCAATACACGCTCTATATCTATAATATTTTGTATTTGTTTTTCCTGATATGTTTTTAAATTTAACAATAAGATAGTTCCTTCCCTCGATTCAGGTAAACCAACTAAATCTCTATAATAATCAATTTGGGTTTTAATTTTCTTTAATAATCTAGGAATGCATTCATTAACCTGTAATTTTTCTTCCTTTAAAATAACTTTAGAAATATGTGTTAATTGATTTGAAATTTCAAAAATGAGATTTTTAAACTCTGCTAATTTTTCGGAATGTTTTTCAAAAATAAGATCGAACTTTTCATATTCAACAGGATTAGAAATTGCCAATTCAAATATTTCAATCAATTTTGAAAACAGTAATTGCTGCCGTCTTGTTCTATTTGAAAATCCCGAATTTAAGCGCTTACTTAAAATAACTTCTCTAATTGATTCGTGATTTTCATTTATTTTAGTTTGTAATAGAAACATGCTATTATAAAGTGAAGCTCTATCTTCCCTATTAACTAAAAGATTTCCACGTATTTTTAAAAATTCAGCTGTATTTTCAAATGCTTCAACAAATAATTGATCGGTTTGAATTTTAGGAAATAAAATAGATGTCAACATGGTTAATACTAAAAACCAACTTCCTCCCAAAGCAACTAATAATGCATGTGAAAATACTGTTATTTCCCGATTATCAAGTGCAAAACTTAAAACTATAGCCAATAATCCCGCAAATGAAATTAATGATGCCCTAAAACCAAAAACTGAAATATATGAAATGGTAAAAACCAATATAAAAAGCAAAGGTAGTACTAAATACGTCCTTTCTGAAAAAGTTCCTATCAACAGCGTTACTAAAAATGAAACTACAATAGCGCTTAAAATTCCAAAAAATTTATGACGTAAACTACCTTGAACATCAGCTGGAGAACAAAATAACACTCCCAATGCAATGCTAAAACCAAAACTTAAATCATTTAAAACAAAATTAGAAAATAATATAGGTAGCACCATTGCAATAGCTATAACAATTGCTTTTAAAAAATAAGTGCTTCTAAAATATCTTTTTAAGTTTGATAACATATTTTTACCCTTGTTTTGATCCAACTACTAATGAATTCTCTCTAATTCGTTCAGGCAACTATATTTTATTTACTAAGCTTTAATCACTAAAGCTATCAATCTAAAATATTTTTCACAAATTTATCTATTGAATTTACTCCATATTTTGTGAGATGTTTAACAAACGCTGAACCAATAATAGCGCCTTTTGCATATTTAGTGGCTTGTTTAAATGTTTCTGAATTTGAAATTCCAAAACCAACTATTTGAGGTGAATTTAATTTCATTGATTCAATACGTTTAAAATAATCATTTTGGATATTTCCAAATGTGTTTTTTGACCCTGTTACACTTGCTGAACTAACCATATAAATAAACCCTTCTGAAATTTCGTCAATAAATCGAATCCGTTCATCTGATGTTTGTGGTGTAATTAAAAACACATTTATCAAACCATATTTTTCAAAAATATCTTTATAATTTTCATTATACTCTTGTAAAGGTAAATCAGGTATTATCAAACCATCTATGCCAATTTGAGCACATTTTTCACAAAAAGCCTCCACTCCAAATTGCATCATAGGATTAAAGTAGCCCATAATAATTAGTGGAATTGAAACTGTTTTTCTAATATCTTTTATTTGATCGAACAGCACTTCTGAAGTCATACCATTATCTAACGCCGTTGTAGAACTAGCCTGAATTGTTGGTCCATCAGCCAAAGGATCGCTAAAAGGTAATCCAATTTCAATAAAATCAACACCGCTTTTTTCAAGATTTTCAATAATTTCAACAGTATCATTTAATTGTGGAAAACCAGCAGTAAAATAAATAGATAACAGCTTTTTATCTTCTTTTAATTTTTGATTTATTCTGTTCATCTTTTACAACTTAAAATATTTTATATATGTATTTAAATCTTTATCTCCACGCCCCGATAAATTCAACACCACAATATCATCTTTTTTAAATTCTTTGGTATTGAAAACTGCCAATGCATGTGAACTTTCAATGGCTGGAATAATACCTTCTAATTCACATAATTTCAAACCAGCCTGCATTGCTTCATCATCTGTTATTGATATAAATTCAGCTCTTTTACTTTCACATAAATGTGCATGTAAAGGTCCAACTCCTGGATAATCTAAACCAGCAGAAATTGAATAAGGCTCTACAATTTGTCCGTCTTTTGTTTGCATTAATAAGGTTTTACTTCCATGAATAATACCTTCATTTCCTAAAACACTTGTTGCGGCACTTTCACCTGAATCAATACCTAACCCAGCGGCTTCAACTGCAATTAATTTCACATTTTCATCATCCAAATAATGATAAAAAGCTCCTGCAGCATTACTTCCACCGCCAACACAAGCAATAACATAATCAGGATTCTCTTTTCCTTCTTTTTCCTTTAACTGCCATTTAATTTCTTCTGAAATTACCGATTGAAAACGGGCTACCATATCTGGATATGGATGCGGACCAACTACAGAGCCAATAATATAATGTGTATCTACAGGGTTGTTAATCCAATCTCTAATTGCTTCGTTGGTAGCATCTTTTAATGTTCTGCTCCCAGATAATGCTGGTACAACCGTTGCTCCTAACATTTTCATACGAGCCACATTTGGAGCTTGCCTAGCAATATCAATTTCCCCCATATAAACAATACACTCTAATCCCATTAAAGCACAAACAGTAGCAGTTGCAACCCCATGTTGACCCGCACCTGTTTCAGCAATAATTCGTTTTTTTCCCAAACGCTTTGCCATTAAAATTTGTCCAATGGTATTGTTTACTTTGTGTGCTCCGGTATGACACAAATCTTCACGTTTAAGATAAATTTTTGTATTATATTTTTCCGATAATCGTTTTGCAAAATATAATGGTGTTGGTCTTCCAACATAATCTTTTAGTAACTCGTCAAATTCTTTTTTAAAAGTAGATGACTGCATTATTTTTAAATAATTCTGACGTAATTCTTCTACATTAGGATACAGCATTTCCGGAATGTAAGCGCCACCAAACTGGCCATAATATCCATTTTCATCTACAAAATAACTCATACTAAATTTTGTTTAAATTCTTTAATATCTTCAATATTCTTTAATGCTGGCTCAATTTCAAAACCGCTATTTATATCAACTCCAGCAAAAGCTTTATGTGAAATCTTCTTAATATCTTCAACATCTGATTTTGATATTCCACCACTTAATAAAAATGGAGTATCACCTTTATAGTTTTCTAAAACCTGCCAATTAAACTTAACTCCGTTACCTCCATAATCCTTACCTTTTGTATCAAATAATAAAAAATCACATATTTTTTGGTAAGCTTTTGTTTTACAAAAATCGAAATCATCGTCAACTGAAAAAGCTTTAAAAACTTCAACCTTATGGGTTAATAAAGCCTTTAATTTTTTGCAATATTCAAAAGTTTCATTACCATGTAACTGAACAGCATCCAGCTCATTTTTTTTTGTAATTTTAATAATACTCTCCAAAGTTTCATTTACAAAAACACCTACTTTTTTTATTTCAGAAGGAATTTCAGCTTTAGGAAAAGCAGTTACAAAACGCTTCGATTTACCGTAAAATATAAACCCCATATAATCTGGCTTCAATTTCACCAATTCCGAAATATTCTCGACATCTCGCATTCCACACACTTTAATTTTCATTCTCTTATCCTATTTGATCAATAAATTCTTTACAAGCTTGACCAGGGTTTTCAGTTTTCATAAAGTTTTCACCTATTAAAAATCCTTGAAACCCATATTCTTTTAGACCTGTTATTACTCTTGGATCATTTAATCCACTTTCTGAAACTTTAATACAAGAATTTGGTATTTGACTTGCCAATTCCATTGAATGTTCCAAATCAACTTTAAATGTTTTCAAATTTCTATTATTAATTCCAATAATTTTATTTTCTAATTCAATTTTGTCTAATTCTTCCTGATTATGAACTTCATACAACACATCTAACCCTAAATCTCCTGCTAATTTTCCATAATTTTTCAACTCTTCTTTAGTTAAACAAGCAGCTATTAACAAAATTGCATCAGCACCAATTGCTTTAGCTTCTACAATTTGAAAACCATCAACTATAAAATCTTTTCTTAGAATTGGTGTGGTATCTTGAATTGAACGTGCTTTCATAACATCAACAATATTTCCTCCAAAAAAGTGAGAATCTGTTAAAATAGATTGTGCCGCTACTTTTGCATTTAAATATCCATTGGTAACATCCTCAATATCAACCGTATCATTAATAATTCCTTTTGAAGGAGATTGCCGTTTAAATTCAGCTATTATACCTGTTGAATCAACACTTAACAAACTCTTTTTTAAAGACAGAGGTGTACGTAGAAAATTTGGACTTTTTACTAATTTTTCAATTTGTACCTCTTTTCTTAATTGTACAACTTCTTGCTTTTTGTGTGCTATTATTTTATCTAAAATATTCATTACCTATTTTACTAATTTTGATAAACTGTCTTTTGCTTTTAATCCAAATAACGAATCTTTTGCTTCTTCAAAAGCGGTTTCAAAAGATTTATTATCATCCAATATTTTTAATGCAAATGCCGCATTTGCTAACACAACATTATTTTGTGCTTCTGTTCCTTTTCCCGCTATTATTGAAACAAATATTTTGGCAGCTTCTTTAACTGAATTACCTCCAAAAATTTCAGATTGTCTTAACCTTCTCAACCCTAAACTCTCAGGTGTAACAATTTGCTCATTATTTTTTGTAAACAATTTAAAACCACTTGTTAACGAAATTTCATCATAACCATCTAAACTATGCACAATTCCATAATTTTGAGTAGTTTCTTGTAATAGATAATTATAAACTCTTGCAACTTCTAAATTAAAAACACCTACCATTTGATTTTGTGGATTACTTGGATTTACCAATGGACCTAACATATTAAAAAATGTTTTCATTCCCAGTTCTCTACGAACAGGTCCAACAGCTTTCATTGCCGGATGAAATAATGGGGCATGTAAAAAACAAATGTTTGCTTTATCTATTTGACCTTTTAAAGTGTCCTCGTCATTTGTAAATTTATATCCTAAAAACTCCAACATATTTGATGAACCACTTACTGAAGATGCACTGTAATTACCGTGTTTAGCAACTTTATTTCCTGTTCCCGCAACAATAAAAGATGTTAAAGTTGAGATATTAAAAGTATCTTTTCCATCACCTCCGGTACCACATAAATCAATAGTATTAAAATCTGATAAATCAGTTTTTACAGACAATTCCAATAAAGCTTCTCTAAATCCTGATAACTCATCAACAGTAACCGGACGCATTAAAAATACTGTTAAAAATGAAGCAATTTGAGAATTATTAAATTTTTCAGAGGCAATTTCAATCAATATTGCTTTGGCTTCTTCTTTAGACAAGCGTTGTTGTTCAAATAATTTGTTTAGTATTGCTTTCATTATTTATTAGCTTCTATAAAATTACGTACCATTTTTTCTCCTGTTGGTGTTAAAATAGATTCAGGGTGAAACTGTACCGCACTAATGTTATATTCTTTATGTTGTAAACTCATTATATCTCCAGATTCATCAATAGAAGTGATTTCTAATTCATTTGGAAAATCGTTTTTTGAAGCAATCCATGAATGGTAACGAGCAGCCTCAAATTCTGCAGGGAAATCTTTATAAATTATAGCTTCACTACTAGTAATATTCATAGTTGTTGCAACTCCGTGGAATACTTCATCCATATTTTCTATACTTCCACCAAAAACTTCAGTAATTGCTTGCAAACCTAAACAAACTCCAAAAATTGGTTTTTTACCGGCATAGGTTTTAATAGTTTCCTTTAAAATTCCTGCTTCATCAGGAATCCCAGGACCTGGGGATAAAATAATTAAATCGTAAGCATTTATCTCTGAAATTTCAATTTCGTCATTTCTAAATACAGCCGGATATTCACCTGTAATATCTTCAACCATATGAACTAGATTATATGTAAATGAATCGTAGTTATCTATTATTAAAATCTTCATCTTCTAAATATTTTCCGCTAAGATTAAAGCCTTTTTCAAAGCTGCTAATTTGTTATTTACTTCTTGCAATTCACCTTCTTCCGAAGATTTCATTACAATTCCTGCTCCTGCTTGACTATATAATGTGTTATTTTTACTTACAAATGAACGAATGGCAATTGCCAAATTCACACTATTATCTAACCCAATAAAACCAACTGCTCCACCATAAAACCCACGAGTTTGATTTTCATAGGTGTCTATTAATTCCATAGCCTTGAATTTTGGCGCACCACTTAAAGTTCCTGCAGGAAATGTATCACCAACAATTTCAATGGCTTTTCCTTTAGGCTTTCCTTGTACGGTTGAAACCAAATGAATTACATGGCTAAAATACTGCACTTCTTTAAAAACCTCTACATTTACATTGCTCGCATGCTTACTTAAATCGTTACGTGCTAAATCTACTAACATCACGTGTTCAGCAGTTTCCTTTTGATCGTTTGAAAGTTTTTCGCCCAACAAAATATCTTTTGCCATATCACCAGTTCTTCTAAAGGTTCCTGCAATTGGATTGATAATTGCTTTTTCCTCATCAATTTTAATTTGTGCTTCTGGTGAAGACCCCATTAACTTAAAACTTCCATAATCAAAATAAAATAAATATGGCGAAGGGTTTATAGAACGTAAAGCCCTGTATACATTAAAATCATCACCTGAAAAAGATTGTTGGAACTGACGAGATAAAACCAATTGAAAAACATCTCCACGTTTACAATGCATTTTTGCTTTTGCTACATTATTTTTAAAGTCCTCATCTGTACAATTTGAAGATTCTTCACCTTTAATTTCGAATTTATACAAACCATATGTTCGTGCATTTATCAAAGTTTCCATTTCATGAATTCTTGACTCTTCACCTTCTTCAATGTTTTCAATCAAAGTTAATTCATCATTAAAATGATTGATGGCAATAATAAAACGAAAGAAACTAAATTGTAAATCTGGAATTTCAGAAGGAGCTTTCTCTGCTTTCAATTTAATAGTTTCAAAATATTGAATTGAATTGTATGAAATGTAGCCATAAAAACCGTTGTATGATTTTATTTGCTTATCACAATCAACATCAACAGTACTTTTATAAGCTTCAAAAATTGAATAAAAATCACGATTGATTTCTTTTGAATCTTGCTCCTGACCTTTATAGCTATAGGTAAATTTATTTTGATCCGCTTTTAAAGTAACTATTGGATCGGCACATAAAAAAGTATAACTCTCCTCTTTACTGTGATAATCTGAACTTTCTAACAACAAACTATTGGAGTATTTATCTCTAATTTTAGAATATAACCCTACAGGGGTGACTGTATCAGCTAATTGTTGTTTTGAAATTGTTTTAAATTTTAAATTCTTCATTTTCGCTTGAAATAAAAAAGGACTTATCTCGCGATAAGTCCTTTTTGTTATATATTTTTCATTAAATACAATGGATGCTTCTCGCTTATTTACTAAAGGAGTACCACCACCAAATCATATTTAAATTACTTTTCTTCATTATTTGACAAATTTAACATAGATTTTTAATTGTACAAATTATTCATTAAAAAATTATTTTATTAAATACGATAAAAACATATTTATGAAAAGTCCCTATAAAATTACCGTTTTAATTATATTATTTACATCTTCATTTATTACTGGTCAAATAAAACTAAAAGGAAACAGTTCTTTTAGAGGTCGTGATTTTAAATACTTGAATGTTGAAGCACGAACCGCTAATAGTAAAAAATCTTATATATACACAGGAAAAACAATTAATATATGCACAACTAACTCTTCAAAAATTTACCTCTATTCCAATCCTAAAATAACCCTATCAGAATTTTTTGACAAGGCCCTCTTTACATAAAAGAGACCTTGTCAATTAAGTTATTTTAAAGAGACAATTTAAGTAATAATACAATTCCAATAATAATAATTGGACCTGTTAGACCCGCGACAATCCCTCCATATCTGAAATCCTTTTGAATGATTTTACCTGTACTAAACGCAATGGCATTTGGTGGTGTTGAAATGGGTAAAAACAATGCGCAAGATGCGCTAAAACCAATAACTAATGGTAAAATTTCAGCATTTTGAGAAACCAATATAATTGCTATAGGAATCAATATGGTTGCTGTTGCTGTATTACTCATAAAGTTTGAAAACACTATTGTTAATGCAGAAAACACAACTATTAAAGCGTAAAAATTAAGATCGTAGTCTTGTAATAATGACACATAATATTGTGCTAATCCCGTTTCTTTAATTGCTAGTCCTAATGACAAACCACCGGCAACCAACATTAAGGTATCCCAAGGTAATTTTCTTACATCATCTCCTGATAGTATTCTAAACATTGTTAACAAAATAATTGGCAATAAAGAAACTGCTGAAGCTGGTATTCCGTGTATTTTACCAGTTAACCATAAAATTAATGTAAGTAATAACACACCTAAAACCAATCTCTTTTTCATTATAAAAATTTTATTATTTGAATTGGTTTCCATTTCATCTAAGAATGTTAAGTCAATGGTTGCCACTTTTGGTACATATTTTTTAATTAATGCAATCCAAAAAACAAATACTAATACTATTGCAATAGGAAAACCATACATCATCCATTCCAAAAATCCAATATCAAATCCGTGATTATTTAAAGCATCAACAGCAATTGCATTTGGTGGTGAACCAATAATTGTTCCCATACCCCCTAGTGAAGCCGCAGCAGGAATACCAATTAACATTGCTTTACCAAATGGGGCATCTTTTTCTAATGTATTTACAAAAGGAATAACAGCTGCAATCATCATCGCAGTAGTTGCTGTGTTTGACATAATCATTGAAAATACTGCTGTAACTAACATTATTCCTAGTAATACATATCTTGGTTTTGTTCCAAATTTTGAAATAGCAAGTTTAAATAACGTTTTATCTAAACCAACTTTTTGCATAGCTTCGGCCATAAAAAACCCACCTAACATTAACCAAATTACACTATTTGACCACGTTTGCACATATTTTTGAACCATTTTAGATGCATTTTCGGGATCTATTTCACTGTATACATTTCCAAGCCCAAAGACTAGAAACCCAAAAATGAGCAAACCAACCGTAAACGGAGGTACCGCTTCACTAACCCATAATCCAATTGACAAAAACAATAAAAACAACACATAAATTTGTGCCTTATCTAATGTTGCATCAACCAATAAATACGTTAAACCAAAAGCAAAAATAATACTCAACAAAAAGTAAATTATTTTTTGCTGAATATCAACAACTCGCTGAATTTTGTACATATGCCTCTTGGATGCGGTCCTAGAATCTGCCATAATTTATAATTTTCATTAAAATCAATCTTTTAAAAGGATTAATTTTATTTTATTAAAATCTTCAATTTATTTACTTTTTGTTGAGTATTATTTTAATAAATAGATTATACCAAATGCAAAAATAATACCTGAAAGAACTAAAATAATTTTTCTTTGTCTATCAATTTTTTGTTTTACTGTACTTACATTTTCACTTCTCATTTTCACATATATTTGTTCAACTAGTTTTGTAAATATTATAGTACAAAATTAAATAGTAAATGAGTGTATTTTGCCTAATATTAATAGAATTTACGAAAACGATTGCAATTTTTATAATTGAAAAAAAAAGTTGCAAAAGCTGATATTTATTAGACTTTATTCAAATTTTTATCCTTACAAATTCACCTATTTCTAACACATTTTGTCTGATAAAAATAGTTTTAGACAATCTAAAAGAAGTTTGATAATAAAATTAGATAAAAAAAAGCAAGATTTTAAATCTTGCTTTTTTTTATCTAATTTTATTTTTATTCTAATGCAATGATCCTAAATAACGTTCAGCATCAAGAGCTGCCATACATCCAGTTCCAGCGGCAGTAACCGCTTGTCTATATTCTTTATCTTGAACATCTCCAGCCGCAAAAACACCTGGTAAATTGGTTTTAGTTGATTTTCCTTTAGTTATTAAGTATCCTGTTTCGTCCATATCCAAACTATCTTTAAAAATATCGGTATTTGGTTTATGCCCAATAGCAATAAACACCCCAGTAACATCAATTACTTCTTTGTCATTAGTAATGTTGTTAAAAACTCTAACCCCTTCAACTACATTATCACCTAGAACTTCATCTATCTCAGTATTAAATTTTACTTCAATATTTTCAGTTTTTTTAACTCTATGTTGCATTGCTTTTGAAGCCCTCATATAATCTTTTCTAACAACCAGAGTAACTTTATTACAAATATTAGACAAGTACGTTGCTTCTTCAGCAGCTGTGTCACCTGCACCTACAACAACAACATCTTGATTTTTGTAGAAGAAACCATCACAGGTTGCGCAAGCTGAAACTCCTCCACCAATTAAACGCTGCTCACTTTCCAAACCTAAATACTTAGCAGTTGCACCAGTTGAAATAATCACAGTTTCAGCTTCAATCAAAGTGGTACCATCAACTTTTGCTTTATGAATACCTCCAACTTCATTGTTAAATTCAACTTCTGTTACCATTCCAAATCTAACTTCTGTTCCAAAACGCTCTGCTTGATTTTTCAAATCTTCCATCATTGCTGTACCATCTGTCCCGTTTGGATAACCCGGAAAATTATCAACTTCAGTTGTAGTTGTTAACTGACCTCCCATTTGCATTCCTGTATACACCACCGGTTTTAAATCAGCTCTTGCAGCATAAATTGCAGCTGTATACCCCGCAGGTCCCGAACCAATTATTAAGCACTTTATTCTTTCTATAGTATCAGACATAATATTTTATTTTTTCAATTTTAAGGAAACAAATTTAGAACAATAGATTCTTTTTTAACACCATTGTTTATAATTTTTTACAATGCGTTAATAAGCTTTTTTAATAGGTAACATTTTTACCTATATCAAAATTAAAGAAAGTTTACTTTTGCACTTAATTAGAATAGTATGAATATTGAAAATACTGTTAGTTCTCAGGAGAAATTAAATGAAATTTAAAACATAAAGCTGTTTTTATTGTATTTTAAAACTAATTTATATGTGGTTGGTGAAACCATTGAACCTAGAGTGAATAAATTGATAGATACTTTATTTCCAAAAGTAGCAAGCTTTAGTGTCTTTGAAATAGAAGAAGTTATAAAAAGACCTTATCAATTTATTTTTGAATAATTTCTTGTATAAATTATTTTTAGTTTTATATTTGCAGTCCGAAATTATTCGGGGTGTAGCGTAGCCCGGTTATCGCGCCGCGTTTGGGACGCGGAGGTCGCAGGTTCGAATCCTGCCACCCCGACATTTTTAAAGACCAATTAATTGATTTTCAATTGATTGGTCTTTTGTTTTAGATACCAATAGTATCCAAAATGAAATTATATACTATATTCATGAATTGTAAAAAAAATAAAACACCTAACTATATAATTTATTATTTTTTGTTGAAAATTCAGTCTTAACTTTTGGAGCAAGTAAAAACCTTAAAGAAATAGATTTTTTGTAGTTTGTGCGCAAACTCCTGTTGTGCTTCAATCCTCAACATCAGGGATACCGAATACTCTCTCCTGTCAATGAATAAATTTTAAGGAAAATGCCTAATTTACTAAATTTGCTATTAGTCTCAATTATATAAAATACTGGAGGGTAAAGAACATAAATTTCAATTCTATCGAAACAGAGTACAGAAAAATATAGGAATTATTTAAAAACATGGATTAGCCCGGGAAATTGTTAATTTTATTGTACCTTTTGCACATAATTCTGAGTGTAAAATGATGATGTTTTATTTATGGTAATTTTCCAATATTTTTTTAATTGTAATTATAGTTGTAATTATAAAGGTGACATTGATGAACTCTGAAATCAAACAGCTTTTTAAAAATTCTAACTTGTTGAATGGATTGGCTACAAGTATTCTTGTTGTTGGTGTTTTGATTTCGCTAATTAGATTGGATAATCAATACACAAATAAGGATTTTGTTACTTTAAAAAAAGATAACAATATCCGAAATTCTTTATTTGCAGTTGAAAACCCAGATATCAATGCAAAGATTCAACCAAAACGACTAAAACCATTTAGGGTAATCGTTTCAGGAAACGGCAAAAAAGCATATGTTACCTTATCAGGAAAAGAAATTAGTCCTGGCTCTGAAATTGCTGTAATAGACCTGGAAAAAAATACTGAATCTAAAAGGATAAAAGTGGGAAGTGGACCTACAGGAATAGCACTTCACCCAACCACGAATTGGGCATTTGTTACAAATCGATTTTCAAACTTTCTTTCTGTAATTCATTTAGAAACTGATACGGTTATCACAGAAATTCCAGTTCCATATTATTGTGAAGAAATACTATTTTCTCATGACGGGAAAACAGCTTTTATATCCAACTTTTCAACCAATCAAATTTTATTGATTGATATTAAAATAGGAGGTGAAAATATTTCCGGACAATTGCGAGATCTTGGATTCAATCAAAATGCATTTATTGGAAAATTAACAAAAAATGAAAGTAAGAAAAAGAATGATACTATTGACTATTCAAAACCATCAATAAATAGTATTATTCGAGGCAGCTGTGGTACGGCAAATTGTCACTTATATGAAATAGGGAATTTTTATGCCGGGCCTAATATAGAAAAATCTTTTAAAAGCGCTCTAGCTCATGTTTTTCCTAGGGATACAGTAAATAGTCCATTAATAAAATCGGTTATTTCCAAAAGAGATGGAGGTTGGGCTGATGGTATTGACGGACGTCATCATGCTGGAGGTGTTGTGTTTGAAAACCTTAAAAACAATTCAGATTTTTTGAATTTAATGAATTGGATCACTAATTTACAGGTTGGTCAAGGTATTGAAGTTGGAGACAAGCCAAGAGATATGATTCTTTCACCAGATGGTCAAACACTATATGTCGCAAATACAGGGTCATTGGATATTTCGGTTATTGATTTAAAAAAATTAAAAGAGAGTCGCCGTATTTATACACGTTCTCCAGTAAATGATTTAATCTGGATAAAAGATCGAATTGTAGCAGCAACACTTGGTGTTGGGTCTGGTCATCCAAAGAAACACCATCCTAATCGTGAAAGTGTGGATAAAAACAATCCTGAAACGGAATTCACTTTATTTCGTGATTTAAAAACAGGTAAACCATTACCTTTAAATCATCAAAAGCCACTTGGTCCTTATGACGATGTTGATGGCACAGCTCAGGAAAAATTTAGAGATATCACTAATGATATAGTTGTTTTCAACCCCAAAGTGAATATGGTATCAGCTTATCAGGCTAATGATGAATTCACTAGGTATACATCAGATAGTTTTGAGTCACTCAAGGGTGATAAAAAAGGAGATGTTCCCAAAGAATTAATGAAGGTGATTGGTGCCTTTCCAGAGCAAATGGTACAGCACAACAACAAGCTCTACGTCACCATGTCTGGAACGTTCCAAGTTCAAGAATGGGAGATCAATTTTGATGGGAATCCCTCGAACTTACTTATACCAAAAAAAGTGTTTAATACGGGTTACAAACCCAGTGGCATCGCCGTTTCAGAAAATTCACTGATTATAGCAAATCAGCTGGATGAATCTATTACAGTCATTTCTTTATCAGATGGTAAAGAACAAAAAATAGAACTTGATAGTCCACAACCTCCTTTCCCATCAACAGATTTTGAGAAAGGTGAATTTTTTGTACAAACCAGTGTTTTTTCAGTCGATCAAGATCAAAGTTGCGTTCATTGTCATTTTCGTGATGCGTCAGATGGAAAACGTTGGAGCGTCAGTCAGGTCATGGGGCAAAGTCGAGATGGAGAAGAAAGAACAGGGGGAAGCAGGGAAATCCCTGATATTCGTGCACTTTTTCATAAAGTACCTTTTTTTATTGAAGGGACACTTTCAATGGACGAAGCATTAACCATGATGATGGAACACAATCCACTAGTTGATTTTCAAGATAGTACGCCTGCTGGTGACTTTTCAAAAATATTTTCTGATAAACATATAAACACAAACCAATCAAAATCTGCTGATGCTTTAGTCGTTGCCACTGGGAAAAAGTGGAAAAACTCTAAAGTTGCGCTGAAAGATCTCGTGGAACGTCGAGAATTTTTTTTCAAAAATCAATCACTTAGATATTTTGGCAACGCGTTTTCATTTAGGGAAATTCAAAAATTTATTGGAGATTATCAGGGAGGGGAACCTCGTCTTTTGCCTAATCCAAATGAGCAATCAGATTCAATGATTTCTCATGGAAAGGAATTATTTGAAAACCCTCTTGTGGGATGTGCAAGTTGTCATCCAGCACCAACTTTCACAGATAAAGTTCATGTATACAATCAAAACAAATCTTTTCCTCCACTAGTGACTCCTAGAGCAAGAGATAATATCCATACACTTATAAGTGCAGACAGAATTGATTATCTCAATGGTTATAAACGTTCTTGGGATCCAAATGATATTGGTCGAATAGAAGAAAAGGAAGGATTCTTTGCCGCACCCTCCTTGCTGGGAATATGGGCACGACCTCCACGGTTTCTCCATCACGGCGCCGCAATGAGCCTCCGTGAAGTCGTGTGTACACCTGGCCACCCTGCGTTACGTCCACTGCCGTTAACACGCATTGTACCCGAAAGACCGAACCATTGGGAAATAGGATTAAATGAACTGAATGGAGTACCGGATACTCACGGTGTCACATCTCATTTATCGGTTTGGGATATAGAATGCTTGATAAAATATATTAATTCCATATAGCTAGGTTTTTATGAAGACTAAGAAAAACATAAAAAACCAATTTCGGCTTGTTATAATAGCAATGGCATTATTACTGCTGGGTGCATCAATAAATATAGTATTGGAAAGAACTACAGCAATGGACGAATTCTCGTTGCTAAATAATTCAAAACAAACATTTACTTACTTCAATAAAAATGTAGTTCCAGTTCTTAATAAGCATTGTTCAGTATGTCATGGTGTGAATGAAGGAATATACAGAAACATTAAAAATTCAGCACAGAATTCTGATTTACTTAAGTGGTTAGTAGGTGAATCAGGGAGTATAGAAACAAATCAACAAAGTAGGCAACTTTATGATAATCTTCTCAAAGAAAATGCAGATCCTGATAAAAATAATTTGGTTGAATATGATACACACCCTATAGGTAGTCAATTACTTAGAGCAAGTTTGGCAAAGCAATATTCAGGAAGTGCACACCACGAAATATTTAATTCACCAAATGACAAAGATTACCTTGCCTTAGAACGTTGGATCAAGGATATTCATAAGAATAAAACGAAAGGTAAAAATCAGAAAGGTAAAAGCGAAACATTTTTTAAAGAAAAAGTTGTACCTATATTAATCAGAAAAAATTGTTTTGGATGTCATGGCCCAAAGGCTTTTAATGATCTTCGATTAGATCCGGGAATTCCAATGTTAGAAGACTTGTTTACACAAGAGATGTCTCAAGGCAATAGAAAGGCTATGCTTGGAGATAACACTCGAATGGTTCATTTATCTGGAGATGTTGAGCAATCAAAACAATTACTTAAAAATATCCCTATAGAACAAGGAGGGATTATTCATCTTGGCGGGAATAATTTCTTTAAAAAAAATGATCCTGATTATAAGGTTCTTCTTGAGTGGTTAAAGCTAGAAAAAGAAGACGTTCAAGAAAAAGCTGGAAAGAACCTTGGGCTTATGGATGGAATCGTCTATGTCCAGCGGCCAGAGGCAACTCCTGAACGATTTTTTGAAGATGATAATTTTTATCCGGGAGCAGATATTTTTTGGTCTAAAGAAGGTGAAATAAAAAATTTAACCTCGTCTTTACATCCTGGAGGGCCTGCAGATTTTCGTGCCCCGGATGTTAGTTACGATGCAAAAAAAATACTTTTCTCTATGCGGAAAAGTAAAAAAGAAGCTTTTAATATATGGGAATTGGAGCTTGAAACTGGTGTAGCCCGACAAATTACATTTTCCGATAATCAAGAAATTCATTTTAAAGATCCTTTATATATACCTAATCCAGAGGATGGCTCCACTACGAATTTGGGGAATGTTTCATTATCATTTGTTTCTAATCTTTCCGGTGAATATGCACAGTCAAGCCCAAGTAAAATACTTGGGGAAGCAGAAGATGGAGGTGAAAATTACATTATCGATGAACAGCGTACTGAAAAAAATACAACATTTAATAATCAAACGATTAAAATTGTACGAGGGACCAATAAAGGTGAAGTTCGCAAAATAACATCTTATATCCCTGGAAAAATTATTGTAAATAAACCTTTTTCAAAACGCTGCAATTCATCTACTCACTATGAGATAGAAGTAGAAGCAAGAATGACTCCAAAATATGATCTTTATAGATTACATTTTGCAGAAAAGGGAAAAGAAAAACAAACCTTTCAGGAGGAATTGACACGAATGACCTATTCCGTAGATCAGATTAGGAGGCCAACCATGAGATCTAATGGCGAAATTATGTTTACTGCATTGCGAACTGGATACCAGGATAGTAGAGCGTTTTATAATGGGGCACTTTTTAGAACTCATGTGGATGGGTCAAATATTCATACGCATAATGGTAATAGATCTGGTGTACCAATATTTGCAGATGATCGTGAATTACCCAATGGTCAGGAGATAAGAATAGGACGCAGTGCAAACTCTTATTGGGGTGGAATGCTAATTCTTTCAGACCATCAGTTTGGACCATCTATCGAAAATAACAATCCAACAGATAACCTTGATCATCCCTACGATAATGGAATGCCTGAAAATTCAAAAGTTCGATTTGTACCAGGATGGATATCGATGGATTCTTTGGTTAGCTATGGTGGTATTTCATCGGGTGGAACCTATCGAGATCCATACCCATTACCTGATGGAAGTATTTTGGTGTCTTTTGCAAAAGGACCTGTTGATCTACATGACCCACTTGCTAAGCCAAATTTCGATATTATAAAATTAATTCCAAACCCTGCGTTTCAATCAGAAGATGGTATTGATGTTGGAAATGTAAAAAGAGAAGTATTAATTTCTGGTCCTAATTCTCAATTATGGCCGAGACCTGTTGCGCCGAGATTAAAGGAACCTGTATATAAAAAACTTAAGAATGACCCTGATTTATTCGGACTACCAAAAATGATGAATGGTTTTACTCAATATTCAGACACAATTAATGCTTCCTTACAAGTTTCAGATTTAGTATTGTTAGAGGCTTTTTTCGAACAAATAACGCCTGTTGGTGAAAAACACTTGGCGAGTGAAGAGGTTAAATATGCGAGGATAATAGGTGCTCAACCGCATCAAAAAGGTGATTCAGGTGCTGTTAAACGATTTTTAATTGCCGAAGTTCCTATTAAAGATGATGGATCTTTTTATGTAAAAATACCATCTAAAACGAGTTTTGATATTCAATCGTTGAATGCACAAAAAATGGCTATTCGCTCACCTAATCGTTGGCTTTATTGCCAGCCGGGAGAAAAACATTCCCTCTCAACTCCAAGAAATTTGTTCACTCAAAGTTGTGCAGGATGTCATGGTAGTCTAACAGGATTAAAAGAAGATGTTATACGCCGTCCTGACGCGGTTAGTGGTGCATCTCGTACTTTAAGTTTTTGGGATGAAGAGCAACAGAAAACTCTAAAGCCATTTAATGACTCTCTTTGGGTTAAACGTCCTGCTCAATTTGTTTCATACGAAGCGGATATTAAGCCAATTATTCAGAAAAAATGCATCAGTTGTCATAACAAAGGTACTGACAATACCAAACTAGATTTATCTATTGGAAGTGGCTTCAATTCTCTTAGAAAGAGAGTTGAATACCAAGAGGCGTTGGCAATCAAAAGTAATTTGATGGAAATATTATTGGGTGAGGAGTTTCAAGCACCACAAATAAATGATAATAATATGCCACACCCTTCTGAAAACCCACTCAGCGAAAATGAAATATTAACGTTTATTCGTTGGATTGATTTAGGAGCAATACAATTTGAAGAAAACAAAGGAGATGAATAAAACAATTTACTATATTATCGGATTATTCATCCTTATAATGGGATATTCAATCTCTTATTGGACAACTAAACCTGTTCAAGCGTATACCCCTTATAGTGGCAATTCAAAAAATTGTACATCTTGTCATCAAAATTCTATTTCACAAGAATCATGGAGTGGGGTACCCGATTGGCATAGTGAAGAGTTTTGTAATCCAATATTGAATTCAGAACACCGAGAAGAGCATCGTCGAGAGGCTCATAATTATCGCAATAAATGTATGATTTGTCATGCCCCAAATTTTCAGGCCAAATGCGCTAACTGTCACACTCTAAATGAATGGAAATGATGAAAATTCCTAAGTTAAAAAACCAATTGTATTCACCTATACAAAGAATAGACCCTCCAGATTCTGTTCAATTGCAAATTAATGGTTGTAAATCATTGGTTAAAATGGGTGAGATTGTTGAGACAGGTGCATTGATCGCAAAATCTGCTAAAGTTGGAGATATTGAAAGACGTATTCATTCTCCTTACAAGGGAAGAATTACCGCCGTAAATCATAGTTTTATAAGTATTAAAGGAGATTGGCTAAATACAAAAACTATGGCAACAAACTTTAAAGAAACTAATTTTGAGGCCAATGAAATTATTGAGAAATGCCGTTTGGCTGGAATTGTAGGGATGGGTGGAGCAATGACTCCAACCCATGTTAAACTCAACTCGGGTTGTCCTATAGACACAATCCTTGTAAATATTTGTGAGAGTGAACCTTTCTTAACCTGCGATCACCGCGTATTGGAGGAATATCGCCTTGAAATTGAAATTGGATTAAAGTTGGTAATGGATACTGTGGGAGCAGAAAAAGGATTAATTGCTCCAAAGACAAATAATTATACATCAGGTTACGAGCGATTTTTAGTGGAAGAAACTCTAGGTAGGAAAGTACCTAGGGGTTGTAGACCCACTGATGTGGGTGTATTAGTACTAAATATACAAACAGTGCGTGCATTATATCATGCCTTATATGAAGGTCAACCTTTAACACAACGTGTAATTACCGTAGATGGTGATGCGATAAAGCGACCTGGGAATTATTTGGTTCCCATCGGAACCAAGGTGGGATATATTTTGGAATATTGTGGTTGGGATAAAAATATTTCAAAGCAACTTGTTCTGGGAGGACCAATGATGGGTGATATTGCAGATGAAAACAGTTCTATTACAGCAGGTAGTGGAGGGGTACTTGCACTGACATCGGCACAAACCACCACGATTCAGAATAACCCCTGTATACGTTGCGGCAGATGCTTAGAGGTTTGTCCATTGGGATTGTGGGCTAGTCATATGGAAAGAAACCCATCATCAAATCTTCTCGCTTGCATTGCTTGCGGGGCTTGTCAGTTTGTATGTCCTGCTCAGCGCCCAATTTTAAGAAATATTCATAAAGCTAAAACTACATTTCTTCAAAAAAGAGACTCAATATGCTGAAAATAACAACAAGTTGTACGATAGTTTTGCTACTAGTAGCTGTTCTTGTTGAATGGTTGGTAGAGCAAAAAACACAGCATCATATAATTGCTGAGAAATATATAGGAACGTGTGTATCCGTTGAATTTTCGGGAGCTGATGCTTTTCAATCTACAAACAAAACCGCTATTATTTTTAAATGTGAAGGATTTCATGGATCAATAAAGGCTTTGTTTATAATATCAGGCGATAAAATTGAAAAATTACAGCTCTTAAAATCAAATGAGGGTATAGATAAATCAGTTCTTGAGAACCGCCATTTTTTAAAATCTTTTCAAAGAAACATTGAAGATTTACCTATGGATGTAGATGCAATTACTGGCGCAACTATTTCAAGTCAAATAGTAATTGATGAAATGAATCGGCATATAAAAGAATGGAATAAAAAGAATGATGGATATTAAAAAAATATTAAAATCTCCTATAGTTGGCCAAGTTAGATCCAATCCCAAATATTTATGGATAATTGTCGCTTGTATACCCTTGTTATTTCAGTCGCCTTCATCGAGTATACATATTTGGGCATTAGGATTGGTTTTAGGAGGATGGATTGCAAATATACATCCTATACGATGGATTGCTTTAGCATGGATAATCTCTGTTATTTTTCCGTCAATGCCTTTCCTGCTTTTGGCGTGTTGCGGTGCACTCCTAAAGAATTGGCGAGATTGCCTATATGCCGGGTTATTAGGAGTGGCCCTTACTATGATCTATATTCCGGGTGAATTGAAGAATATAGGCTTCATATTTATTGTTGTAGGTTTAAGTTCAATCATTTATAAAAGAGTAAAATGAGACCAATTGACGCTATTTTTATTATTCTTATTTTTAGTTCTTATCTAAAAAATTCTAAACAGAAATATATTATTTCGATACTTCCTATTTTACTCTTTACAGTAAGTTTAATTAGTTCATATATTCCTGTTTCTATTGAGTCATTCGTTTTACCTATAATCGCCATTATTGCCTGTGTAATTTGCATTGAGCTTGCTCCTTTGAGTTTATTATTACTTTTTACTGAATATAATCATTTATGGGAAGCTATAATGATTCCTGTTCTATGGTTTATAATTATGCTATTAATTAAAAACTTGAATACTAGAATAAACGACGAATACATACCTTCCTATATACGTGGTTTCCCAATTCGTATAATTAGTTTAGGTATTCTTTATTATGTTTTTTACCCCCTGTTTTTCATATGAAGTTAGGACCATTCATACACAGTGGGTTTACCACTAAAAAATTAATGTTCATTACAACATTGGCAATGATCCCAATGATTGCTGCATCAATCTGGGAAAATGGTTTTGATGCAATAATTTTATTTATTACATCAATTTCTTCTGTTTTTTTAATGGAATTTATTTGCAAGAGACGTGTTGTTTTTGAATACAATGCACTAGTTACAGGGGTGCTTCTGGCATTACTACTACCGGCAAATGCTCCCTGGTGGATTTCAGTATTTGGAGCTATAATAGCAGTTGGACTCGGCAAATACCTATATGGTGGGTTTGGTCAAAATATATTCAATCCAGCTGTATTATCACGAGTACTACTTACAGTCCTTTTTCCTGCCATTTTTATAATGCCTAAATGGACCCTTGATGGTGTTTCTGGAGCGACCTTACTTTCTAAAGAAATTGGTACTACAATGCCATTTTTTAGCTCTTTGTTTTTAAGCTCAAGTCCAGGTTCTTTATCCCAAGCCATGCCTCTAGCTGTATTGTTGGGAGGATTAATTCTACTGATTTATAAGTTGATTGATTGGCGTGTTCCTCTTTTTTATTTAGCTACAATATCATTGTTGTCTCTACTTCTTCCCGGAAGTGACAAAATTTTAGGGCATGCTACTTATCTGCTTGGTAATCCGTTACTGCACATAGTTGCTGGTGGTTCACTATTAACTTCTTTCTTCCTTTTAACAGATCCTGTGAGTTCCCCTATTTCTTCAAATGGTCGCGTTGTTTTTTCAATTATTGCCGGTGTGTTCACAATGATTATACGGTACTATACACCATTCCCAGATGGAGCAGCATTTGGGGTTTTACTGGCAAATGCATTGGTACCATTGATTGATAATTATATGCTGAAATTAAAGGTTTCTTCCCCTTGACTTATTGTGTGCTCCCTAGAAAAACCAGATTTAATAATATTTAATATCTCTTTGGTTTTGACTTTCTTTTTTGCCATTTCTGGAAATTGTTTGTGCAATCCAATTATTATTATAACCTATAAAACTACTATAGGTTAATACAGTGGAATTTTAGAATATGCATTAATTATCTTGTATAATAATTAATATTATACTTCAGCACCTTAAAAAAATAAAGAGAATGGCAGTCTAACTGCCATCCCTACTAAAACAAAAAAACCGTATTTATAAAAATACCTCTAATATTTTAGCCTCACTAGTAATTATTTCAACATTATTAATTGCTGCTGGCAATAATATAGTCTCTCCCTTTTTCAAAGAATACAATTTATTTGCATACTTCAATTCTAAACTACCTTCAACGCATATAAAAATCACAAAAGAATCTAATGCAGAATAATCTTTTGCCATATTTTTATCCAAGTTTAATATGTTTGTCTTAAAATACGGTGAATGCACTAATTTATTTGAAACATTAAGAGTAGTAGTATAGTTAGTTTTATAATTTTCACATAATGAAAAATCAATAGCATCCAAAGCCATATCAGTATGCAATTCTCGTTTTTCACCTGTAACAGCGTCTACTCTGTCATAATCATAAATTCTATATGTAATATTTGAAGTTTGCTGGATTTCAGCTAATAAAACACCAGAACCTATAGCATGAACCCGACCTGTTGGAACATAAAATGTATCGCCGCTATCAACATTTTCAGAATTCATTATATTTAGTATTTCTCCTTTTTCCAAAGCATTAATATATTCATTTTTAGTCAGTTCTTTGTTAAAACCAACTATTAGTTCAGATTCTTTGTCTGCTTGCATTACATACCACATTTCATTTTTTCCAAATGAATTATGACGCTTTTCAGCAAGCTCATTATTTGGATGAACTTGAATTGACAGCGGATCTTTTGCATCAATAAATTTTATAAGTAATGGGAATTCATTTCCAAATTGTTTAAATATACGTTTTCCAAGAAAACTTTCATTATACGTATCTATCAATTTTTCTAATGAAAACCCCTTTAAATCTCCATTTAAAACTTTGGTTTCACTGTTCTTTACGCTAGAAATTTCCCAAGATTCTCCAACATTACTTTCATTATAATTTTTATTTAAATCTCTTTTAAGCTTATTCCCTCCCCAAATTCTATAATGAAATATTGGTTGAAATTTTAACGGATATAATTTCATAAATGTGCTATTTATTTTGAATTCATAAAATTAAATATATTTATGAATTTATAAGTTATTTGATTGAGAAATAAATGTTATTTTTTTCGATATTTTTTTTTAAAAAAGTATTGCACACTAATTTTGTTTTTATAAATTTGCCTCGCTTTTAAGTAAAAAATATTTGCCGATGTAGCTCAGCTGGCTAGAGCAGCTGATTTGTAATCAGCAGGTCGTGGGTTCGAGTCCCTCCATCGGCTCAAAAAAACACTAATCAATTCCAGGTTAGTGTTTTTTTATGCATTCTATTTTAAAAAAGGCATTATAAAAGTAAATTTCAGTTTTTTACAACACTTATCAAATAGCATATTTTTATTCTTCCAATATTATTTTTTAACATTTTCACAATAAAGTATGATTACAAATTGTATTCTTTATAAATAATTAAAAAAAGTAGGTAAAAAAATATCATAAATCAGTTTTTTACCAACTTAGAATCCTTAAATTTGTACAACTAAACTAATATACATGCTAATAATAGGTATTGCGGGCGGAACTGGAAGTGGAAAAACAACTGTAGTTAATCAAATTATAAATGAATTACCTGCTGACGAAGTTTGTGTAATATCACAAGATTCATATTATAAAGAAACCACAGACTTGTCTTATGAAGAACGAACAAAAATAAATTTTGACCACCCTAAAGCAATTGATTTTGATTTATTAGTTGCTCATGTAAATAACCTAAAACAAAACATTATAATTGAGCAGCCCGTGTATTCCTTTGTAACTCACAATAGAATTAAAGATACACTAAAAACACATCCCAGAAAGGTTGTTATTGTTGAAGGAATTTTGATTTTTAACAGTAGCCGTTTAAGAAATCTTTTTGATATTAAAATATTTGTTCACGCTGATGCTGACGAACGATTGATTAGACGTGTTCGTAGAGATATTGAAGAACGAGGCAGAGATATAAACGAAGTTTTAAGTCGCTACCAAAACACATTAAAACCAATGCACCAGCAGTTTATTGAACCAACAAAAAACTATGCCGATATTATTATCCCTAATGACAGATATAACACTGTTGCTGTTGACATTGTGAGAACCGTAATTAGTGAAAAATTATAGAAATGACCTTTAAGCAACTTAAAAATAAACCAATAGTTAAAATTATTACAAATAGGTATGTATTAATTATATCGGTATTCTTGGTATGGATGTTATTTTTTGATGAAAATTCCTTTTTAAATCATTATGAGTTCAACAAAGAGATTAAAAAGCTTCAAAACGAAAAAGAATATTACAATTCACAAATAAATAAAGATAAAGAGTTAATAGAGAAATTAAACGACAAAGATAAATTAGAAAAATTTGCAAGAGAAGAGTACAACATGAAAAAAGAAAACGAAGACATTTATTTAATTGAATACGATACTTTGAAAAAGAAATAGGTTTACTTATATAAAGTTACCAATTTCAACTCATAAATCTCAACGTTTTTAACATCTAAAAATATGAGTAACTTTCTTACCAACGATTTTGAACCTTATTCGGCAGCAGCTTGGAAACAAAAAATTCAGGTCGATTTAAAAGGAGTAGATTACAACGAAGCCCTTCTAACACAAACCAATGAAGGAATTACGATTAAACCATTTTACCATTTAGACGAATTTGAAAAATTGAACATTCCAGCTACGAATGATGATTTTAAGATTTGTGACAATATTTACATTACTTCTGAAAAAGAGGCCAAAAAAAGAGCTGAAGAAATTATCAATAAAGGTGCTAATGCTATAAAATTTATAGTCAAAAATGAATTCAATATTGATGAATTGTTTAAGAATTTACTAGAAAAAAATATTGAGTTTCATTTCCAATTCGAATTTATTTCTGAAAAATTTATCTCAGCATTGGCCTCAACACTAAAAAATGAAACTGTTTTTTACAATGTTGATATTATTGGAAATTTAGCAAAAACAGGTAACTGGTACTCTTCATTTAACAACGATTTTGATATAGTAAAAAAATTAATTTCAACAAACACTTTATTAAGTGTTAATGCTGATATTTATCAAAATGCCGGAGCAAATACAGTACAACAAGTAGCATATGCTTTGGCACATGCCAATGAATATTTAACGAAATTTGGTGGAGAAACTGCAACTAATATTCAATTTAATTTTGCAATTGGCAGCAATTATTTCTTTGAAATATCAAAAATTAGAGCATTCAAATATTTATTAAATTTAGTACTGCAGAAATACAATACATCTGTTCAAGCTAAAATTTATGCCGAACCAACTTTACGAAATAAAACACTTTATGATTACAACGTAAATTTACTTCGAACAACCACTGAAAGCATGAGTGCTATTTTAGGGGGAGCTACAACAATTGCCAATACTCCTTATGATGTTTTATTTCACAATTCCAATGAATTTGGAGATAGAATTGCTCGCAATCAACTTTTAGTTTTAAGAGAAGAAAGTTATTTTAGCAACGCTCAACATATTGCTTCAGACTCCTATTATATAGAGGCAATTACAAAACAAATTGCTGAAAAAGCATTACTAATCTTTAAAGAAATTGAGCAAAGTGGTGGATTTTTACATCAGCTAAAGAAAGGAACTATTCAACGCAAAATTAGAGAAAATGCTCAAAAAGAGCAAGGTCAATTTAACGAGGGAAAATTAGTTTTATTAGGAACCAACAAGTACCCTAATGAACTAGACAAAATGAAAGATAATTTAGACATAAATCCTTTTTTGAAACATAACCCTCAAAAAACATTAATCATTCCAATATTAGCAAAAAGATTGGCAGATAAATTGGAACTAAAAAGACTGAAAGATGAAGCGTAAAGATTTTTCAAACTTAACTATAGATGTTTCAAATAAGAAGGACACTTTTTTTGAACACGAAAATTACGTTGCAGGTATAGCTCCAAATTTAAGAGGGCCGTATTCAACTATGTACGTACGTAGACCTTGGACAGTGCGCCAATATGCAGGTTTTTCAACAGCAGAAGAAAGCAACGCTTTTTATCGTAGGAATTTAGCTGCTGGCCAAAAAGGATTATCCGTAGCTTTTGATTTAGCAACACACCGAGGTTACGATTCTGATCACGAACGCGTACAAGGAGATGTTGGAAAAGCGGGTGTTGCTATCGATTCGGTTGAAGATATGAAAGTATTATTCAACCAAATTCCGTTAGATAAAATGTCGGTATCGATGACTATGAATGGAGCTGTTTTACCTATTTTGGCATTTTATATTGTAGCTGCAAAAGAGCAGGGTGTTGACAAAAATTTATTATCCGGAACTATTCAGAATGATATTTTAAAAGAATTTATGGTGCGTAACACCTATATTTATCCACCAACACCATCTATGAAAATTATTGCTGATATTTTTGAATATACCAGTAATAATATGAAAAAATTTAATTCAATTTCAATTTCCGGATACCATATGCAAGAAGCAGGAGCTACTCCTGAAATTGAACTAGCATACACATTAGCTGATGGATTAGAGTATCTTAAAACCGGGATTGCCAGTGGTATGGATATTGATGCTTTCGCCCCTCGCCTATCATTTTTCTGGGCTATTGGCATGGATCATTTTAGTGAAATTGCCAAAATGCGTGCTGCACGCATGTTATGGGCAAAAATTGTAAAACAATTCAACCCTAAAAATCCGAAATCGTTAGCATTACGTACTCACTGTCAAACAAGCGGATGGAGTTTAACAGAGCAAGATCCTTTTAACAATGTGGCTCGAACCGCTATTGAAGCAATGGCAGCTGCATTAGGCGGAACCCAAAGCCTACATACCAATGCGCTGGATGAAGCCATTGCATTGCCTACAGATTTTTCAGCCAGAATAGCAAGAAACACACAAATATATATTCAGGAAGAAACGAATATTACAAAAACAGTTGACCCATGGGCTGGCTCTACTTTTGTTGAAAAACGTACTGAAGAAATTGCTAAAAAAGCCTGGGAATTAGTGCAGGAAGTTGAGGAACTTGGCGGAATGACAAAAGCCATAGAACAAGGTATTCCAAAAATGAGAATTGAAGAAGCTGCAGCAAAAAAACAAGCACGAATTGACAGCAATCAAGATACTATTGTTGGCGTAAATAAATACAAATTAGACGAAGAAGATCCGCTTCAAATTTTGGAAGTTGATAACGCTGCTGTTCGTCAATCACAAATTGCTCGTTTAAATGAATTAAAAGCAACTAGAAATAACCATGATGTAAAAGTAAGTTTAACAAAATTGACTGAATGTGCTAAAACCGGAAAAGGTAATTTATTGGATTTAGCTGTTGATGCTGCAGAAAAAAGAGCTACATTAGGTGAAATTTCTTTTGCTTTAGAAGAAATATTTGGAAGATATAAAGCAACTATTAAATCTATCTCAGGCGTGTATAGTAAGGAAATTAAAAACGATTCAGAATTTAAAAAAGCCAAACAAATGGCTGATAAATTTGCTGAATTAGAAGGTAGAAGACCAAGAATTATGATTGCAAAATTAGGACAAGATGGTCATGACAGAGGTGCTAAAGTAGTTTCAACCGGTTATGCCGATTTAGGTTTTGACGTTGATATTGGACCATTATTTCAAACACCTAAAGAAGCTGTTAAACAAGCCATTGAAAACGATGTTCACGTACTAGGAATATCATCATTAGCGGCAGGCCACAAAACATTGGTTCCGCAAGTAATTACCGAATTAAAAAAGTATGGTCGCGAAGATATTATGGTTATTGCCGGAGGTGTAATTCCTGCTCAAGACTACGAATACTTATTTAATGCAGGAGTAGTTGGTGTTTTTGGACCTGGAACAAAAATTTCAAAAGCAGCAATCGATATTTTATCAGTTTTAATAGAAAGTATTGTAGATGAATAATAGAATATCATAAAATAATTAATATATTTTTACAAAGCAGCTAAATATTTAGCTGCTTTTTTAATTATATTTACAGAAATACATATTATTATTAAATATTAAACAATGTCAACAAACTATTTCAAAAATTACCCAAACTCAGAAGGATTTTATAATGAATATGGAGGCGCTTTTATACCTCCTCAGCTAGAAGAGGAAATGAAAAAAATTAACGATGCTTATTTTGCAATTAGCAAATCGCATAAATTCATTTCCGAACTTAGAGATATTCGAAAACACTTCCAAGGAAGACCAACCCCAGTTTATCACTGTAATAGATTATCTCAAAAATATGGTGGGCAAATTTATTTAAAACGAGAAGATTTAAATCACACAGGAGCTCATAAACTCAATCATTGCATGGGGGAAGCTTTGTTGGCAAAATATATGGGTAAAAAGAAATTAATTGCTGAAACAGGTGCAGGCCAACACGGAGTTGCTTTGGCTACAGCTGCAGCTTATTTTGGTTTAGAATGTGAAATTCATATGGGCGAGGTTGACATGGAAAAAGAATTCCCAAATGTTCAACGTATGAAAATTTTAGGAACAAAAATTGTTCCAGCCACACACGGCTTAAAAACATTGAAAGAAGCTGTTGACAGTGCTTTTGGAGCTTATTTAGAAGACCCAATTAATTCAATTTATTGTATTGGATCGGTTGTAGGCCCACACCCATTTCCTATGATGGTTCGCGATTTTCAACGAATTGTTGGTATTGAAGCTAAAGATCAGTTTTTTGATATGACCGGTGAATTACCAGATAATGTTGTTGCGTGTGTTGGAGGTGGAAGTAATGCTATGGGAATATTTTCAGCATTTCTAAATGATGATGAATGTACATTATATGGAGTTGAACCTGCAGGAAAATCTCTTGAAAAATTAGGAGAACATGCTGCAACTATGACTTTAGGTAAACCTGGAATTATTCACGGTTTTAAATGCTATACATTACAAGATGAAAAAGGAGAACCTGCTCCTGTACATTCAATTGCCAGTGGTTTAGACTACCCAGGAGTAGGCCCTGAACACAGTATGCTAAAAGATTTAAACAAAGTATGCTACGAAAGTATTACAGATAAAGAATGTATTGACGCGTTTTTTGAGCTGAGTAGACTGGAAGGAATTATCCCTGCTTTAGAAAGTGCTCATGCAGTTGCTTATGCTCTTAAATTAGCAACAGCTAATCCAAAACAATCTATCCTTGTCAATTTAAGTGGGCGAGGCGATAAAGATTTAGACTATGTAGTTGATAATTTTGGATTACCTGAGTAAGTGAAAATATATGGTTAAATACCCTCCCCTCACTTTTCAAAGTGATTTAATTAAATTTTAACAACTGTTTTATGGTTTTAAACCCAACTATAAAGCCGGAATATTTAGCTTTATAGTTGGGTTTAAATTGAATTGATATAATCTATTATTAAATATCTATTCCCAATACAGTCCGCAAAAGCTCTTCTAAAAACAACCTATACAGTATCCAATTTTGAATAAAATTATTCATTTATCTTTGTATTAATTTTGATCAACACCTTATAAATTAACACTACTTAAAAAAAAACAATATATCTGCTAAAAAGTAATAATTAAAATGAAACCAATTTTAACAGCATTTAGCTTATTTATATTAATATCAAGCTGCCATAATTCAATAAAAAATCATTCAGAAGAAATTAAAAATTTTCAATATAACTTAAATATATTTTACCACAATCCTAAAGAATCACCATTAACTGAAGAAGATTTAAAAAGATTTAAAGCGCTTGATTTTTTTGAAATAAACGAAAAGTATAAAGTAGAAGCCACTTTAGAACTCACCCCTAATACTCCTATTTTTGAAATGAAAACTACCACTGACAGATTCCCTTTGTATAAAAAATATGCCACAGCTAAATTTTCTATTGATGGTAAAGCACATGAAATTAGCATATATCAACATCAAAATTTAGAAACTTCAATTGAATTTGACAATCACTTATTTTTACCTTTTAATGATTTGACAAATGGAATATCAAGTTATGGTGGTGGCCGTTATATAGATATAGAAATCCCTACTAAAAACAGTAAAACTATTACCATAGATTTCAATAAAGCATACAATCCTTACTGTGCATATAATTATAAATATTCTTGCCCAATACCACCTACTGAGAATAATTTACAAATTGAAATTAAAGCCGGAGTTAAATCCTATACAAAGCATTTATAAAAAAAGCCTACTTTTCAGTAGGCTCAAAATTTAAATTTTTTCAATTTATATTAATGCTGATTTAGACGAAAATCAGGATATGCATCCATACCGTGTTCATGTCTATCCAATCCTTCTTGCTCTTCTTCTTTTGAAACTCTAATACCAATAGTTTTCTTTAAAGTATAAATTATAATAAATGCTGATATTACACAAAATGCACCAATAGAAACAATTCCAATCACTTGATTTCCAAATTGTTCCCAACCCGCAAGATCTCCAAATATACCAACAGCTAACGTTCCCCATATACCACAAATTAAGTGAACAGCAATAGCTCCAACTGGATCATCTAATTTAATTCTATCAATAAAATTAACACCTAATACAATTAACGCTCCAGCAATAAATCCAATTACAACAGAATCTGTAACGCTCATTACGTCAGCTCCAGCAGTAATACCAACTAACCCTCCTAAAATTCCATTTAAGAACATTGATAAGTCAAATTGTTTGTATTTGAATAAAGAAATCATAAACGCTGACAAACCACCTGAAGCAGCCGCAATACAAGTTGTAACTAACACTAAAGAAGTTAATCCTGGATCGGCAGACAAAACAGAACCACCATTAAACCCAAACCAACCTAACCAAAGTAAAAATACTCCTGCAGTTGCTAGTGGAATATTATGCCCAGGTATTGCACCAATTGATCCATCTTTTTTGAATTTTCCAATTCTTGCTCCTAATAAATAAACTGCTACTAATGCAGCCCATCCACCTACTGAATGTACTAATGTTGAACCAGCAAAATCATAAAACCCTAATTCATCTAACCAACCTGCTCCCCACTTCCATGAACCAGCAATTGGATAAATAATTCCAACATACACAATTGTAAATATCATAAAAGCACCTAACTTAATTCTTTCAGCAACAGCTCCTGAAACTATTGTTGCAGCTGTTGCAGCAAACATCCCTTGAAACAAGAAATCTGTCCAATATGTGTATCCACCATCTGCATATTCAGCTGTTAAACCATTCTCTGGTAAAGACAAACCAAATAAATCGATAAAATAATCTGGTAAAACTCCGTATATAAATGACCCTGGATACATTAAATTAAAACCTACTAATGTATAAAGAATTAATCCAGCTGTTATAATAAATACATTTTTGAATAAAATGTTTATTGTATTTTTTTGTCTTGTAAATCCTATTTCTAGAAGTGAAAACCCTAAATGCATTAAAAATACCAAAGCGGTACAAATCATCATCCAAACGTTATTCACTGTTAATAAATTTTCCATTTTTAAATTGTTATAATTTTTATTATTACTTTAGTGAATCAAACCCACTTTCTTTCGTTCTAATTCTGTATGCCTCTTCAATATTCGAAACAAATATTTTCCCATCTCCAACATCACCTGTTTGAGCTGTCTCTAACAACACGTTAACTGTTCTTTCTAAAAAAGGTTCTGAAACTACAATTGATAAATACCTTCTTTGAATATCACTTGTACTATAACTTACACCTCTATAAACATGACCTTGTTTTTCATTACCAACGCCAGTAACATCCCAATAACTAAAGAAATTAACTTCAATTTCATGCAATGCTTCTTTGACTTCGTCAAATTTTGATTTTCTAATAATTGCTTCAATTTTCTTCATAATAAATAGATTTATTTAATATTATTCATCGTCAAAAATATAGATATATATTTTCACCCCCTAATATTTTGGGGGGTAATTTGTAATTTTTATTGTTTCTATTATTTATACCTATGTTTTTTAGCACTTATCTGTTTTTTTTTAATTTTTTTATAAAATTATTCTTAATTTCATAAAACAAAAAAAACCTGCTTGAAATTTCAAGCAGGCCTTCATCTAAATAATTAATTAACAATCCTATTTACCTTATTATTACATAAGAACACTAAACTAGCATCAACTATACCAGGATTAAATAAAGCATGATACTATAATACTATTTTTATAAAAGCATTAATTTTATTAATTCACTAAAGTGAAAAACCAAAGGTTAAAAATATATCTTCTGAATCAGGGTTCATCGTTATAGCGGCATTCACAGGAAGACTAAACGATTCTGACAACTTAATATCTTTTGACGTTCCAATAGTAACATTTATTAATCCTGATCCGTCAGTAAAGTAATACCCATTATCATCTCCAACTACACCACCAACAGCTAAACTAAAAGGAGTTCCTCCAATTTCAGTTTCATAACTTGCCTCTATGTAAGTAGAAAATGCTTTATTCCCATTATCATCCTCAATAGCTCCTGCAAAATTAGTTGCCACAGTAATACCTATTGGACCAGAGTATGAAAGCATCGCTTCAAATACATGCCCCTCATTGTACGGAAAATAACCTCCAGACCCTTCACCTGGAAAGAAATAATCTGTAACAGTCGCAGAGAATGAATCACTAAAAGCATAAGACATATAAAAATCAGCCTCATTTCCTTCCCCTAAACCACCTAAGTTGTATGCACCCCAGGCTCCAATCGCAAGATTACCTGCAGTAAACTCAACCCATGGCTGTGCACTTGCGCTATTACCTCCTAATTGAATCCCTCTCCACACATAACGTGACTGAATATCTAGACCTAAGTCTAGAGAAGATGAAGATTCTGTTTCTTGTGCATTTAACGAAGTAAACCCAACTATTGCAATAAAAATTATTGTTATTTTTTTAATTGTTTTCATTTTTTTTTAATTTTAGTAATTACATTTTTTTTAATTATCGTAGTTATTATTTAGATTCTATTTTTATTAATTATAGATATTTGATTTATGCTCATGAATATCTAACCCATCAACTTCCTCAACTGCAGAAACTCTTAATCCAATTGTTTTCTTTAACACAAACAATACAATAAAAGAAGATATAATTGCCCAAGCACCTATAGCTAAAACGCCAACAGCTTGCACACCTAATTGAGAAAATCCTCCTCCATACAACAATCCTCCATCAGTAGCAAAAACCCCCACCAATAAAGTTCCTAACGCACCACACACACCGTGTACAGAAATAGCTCCTACTGGATCATCAACTTTAAATACTTTATCAATAATATCAATAGAGAAAACCACTACAGCGCCACCAATAATTCCTATTACAAAAGCACCTATAGGACTTACAGCCGCACAACCAGCAGTTATTGCAACCAAACCAGCTAACGCCCCATTTAAAGTCATTGAAATATCTGGTCTTCCATACTTAATCCAAGTAACAATCAAAGCCGTTGAAGCCCCTGCAGCAGCAGCTAAATTTGTAGTTATTAAAATACCTGCAACAGCATTTGCACTACTACCCGAAATAGCCAACTCAGAACCAGCATTAAAACCAAACCATCCTAACCATAGAATCATCACACCTAAAGCTCCAAGCAATAAGTTATGCCCTTTAATTGCATTTGATTTTCCATTAGTGTATTTCCCAATTCTTGGCCCTATTAATATTGCACCCACTAAAGCTGCCCATCCACCAACTGAATGTACCACTGTAGAACCAGCAAAATCTATAAACCCAAGCCCTGTTAACCATCCATCACCTTGCCAAACCCAATGACCTGATATTGGGTATATTACAACCGTCATAACGAATGAAAAAATAATGTATGTTGAGAATTTAGTTCTTCCAGCAACCGCCCCTGAAACTATAGTCGCCGCTGTTGCAGCAAATACTGTTTGAAAGAATAAATTGTGCATATCCTCTATATTATTAAAGAACAATGTTGGCTTCCCAATTAAAGCTCCAATAGACTCCCCATACATAACAGTATATCCAATTGCCCAGAATCCGATACTACCTATACAAAGGTCCATTATATTTTTCATAACTATATTTCCAGCGTTTTTTGATCTTGTAAAGCCAGTTTCTACCAAAGTAAATCCAGCTTGCATAAAAAACACTAAAATCCCGCAGATAACAATCCACATTAAATCTAATACTGCATTAGCATCCATAATATTTATATTTTAAATTTTAATAATAATTTTAGTTAATCGAATCAGTTCCCTTTTCTTTAGTTCTAATTCTATAAGCCTCTTCAATTGAAGACACAAATATTTTACCATCTCCAACATCACCTGTATATGCCGCCTTTATTACAGCATCGACAGTTATTTCTAAAAACGTATCAGAAACTACAATAGATAGATATCTACGCTGTATATCAGACGTACTATAACTAACACCCCGGTATACATGACCTTGTTTTTCATTACCAACCCCAGTTACATCCCAGTAACTAAAAAAATTCACCTCAATATTGTGCAAAGCTTCTTTCACTTCGCCAAATTTTGATTTCCTAATAATTGCTTCAATTTTCTTCATAAAAAAGTTATTTATTTAATTGATTTCAATACAAACATATTATTTAAATTTTACACCCCCTAATTTTTTAGGGGGTAACTTTGTATTTTTATATATTTTTTATTTTTAACCCCTATTTTTTATAGGTTCAACATTTTCAATGACTTTTTAATGCCATTAAAACATAGAAACACACTCTAAATCATAGATTTAGAGTGTGTTTCAAAAAAAAAAATGTATGAATTAAAGTGCCTTTGAAAGATAAAGTCCTAAAAATACAGCCAATACTCCTAAAATAATTGACCCTAATGTGTAAATAAGAAAGCTTAGATAATCTCCATTTTTAAGAAATAGATGATTTTCATAAGCAAATGTTGAAAATGTTGTAAACCCTCCACAAAACCCGGTGGCTAAAATTAACGCATAGTTTTCATTAAAATTAACAACTTTAGAAAGATAACCTAAAACAAACCCTATTATTAAACTACCAGCTATATTTGCCAACATAGTACCATAAGGCAGTACGTTTTGAGAATTGTTGAGCCATTTACCCAATACAAATCTTGCTGCACTACCAAAACCACCTCCAATAAAAACTAATAATAACTGTTTCATCTCTTTAACTTAATTGTTTTTATTGATTTGATGCAATTCGCATAGCAATATTTTATTAGTGATAAATTCACAATTATACTCATTTTATAATTTTAATAAACAACCTTTTCGTAATCCGTCCAACTCCACTTTCCTTTAATGGTACCTTTATGGAGTGTTAAAATACCCGGATTAGATCGAATAATTGTTTTTAACATAGTTTCATCACCAAACAACATATCAAAGTTCAATTGGTATGCATTTTTAATCTCGTCAAACTCTTCTTGCATTGAAGATGTTAGTGCGTATACCAAATACCCTTTCTTCATAGCCACATCTGTTACATGCTTAATTTCAGTAAAACCTTGTTTATCGCATTTATCAAGACTATAGGCTACAATTAATAGTACTTTATCTCCTGTTAAAACGGCATTTGTTAGATCTTCTCCTTCAACTGATTCCAAATAAAAATCATGAATTTTAGGTTCAACCCCATTCACATACTCCATATTATTAGGAAGATTTTCCCCATTAGCATAGGGTCTAAAATCTATAATTGGTAAATGAACTAATACATAATACGTGATATATGAAAAAATTAAAAACGACAAAACACTAGACCCCTTGGCAAAATTTAAATTAAATAAAGGAGTTATACCTTTCCACTTCCAAACCAATAAAAGTATTAAAACAACTAAAACAATATTTTTATAAAACGTACCCCAAGACGATAATTTTACAGCATCTCCAAAACACCCACAATCTGTCACCTTATTATAATAAGCTGAATACCAGGTTAAAAATAAAAAGACGATAATAATTCCCAGCAAACTCCAAACCGTTAGTTTAGGTAAATAACCAACTAACAACAATACACCCAGCATTATTTCGGCCAATATTAATAAAATAGAAAATGGCAGTGCGTAAGGAATTAAAAATTCTATATTTAAAACATCAGCCCCAAAGTATTCTTCAAACTTATATGCAGAGCCCAATGGATCTACCAACTTAACAAATCCTGAAAACAAAAAAGTTACTGCAACAATTATGCGTGATAAGAAAACTAGAATTTTCATTTCAATTAATTTTATTCAACATCATTAATATGAATCAAAGCAAATACTGCATAATTAATCATATCCTGATAATTAGCATCAATTCCTTCCGAAACAATGGTTTCACCTTTATTATCTTCAATTTGTTTTACACGCAATAATTTTTGAAGAATCAAATCGGTTAATGAGTTAACACGCATATCGCGCCATGCTTCTCCATAATCATGGTTTTTATCTTCCATTAATTGTTTGGTTATTGCAATATGTTTGTCGTACAACTCAACAGCAATATCATTTGAAATATCAGGTTGCTCGGCAATACCTTTTTCTAATTGAATCAAAGCCATGATAGAATAATTAATAATTCCTATAAATTCGGAAACTTCACCTTCATCAACTTTTCTTATTGAATTTTCCTGAAGTTGTCTTATCCTTTGCGCTTTGATAAAAATTTGATCGGTTAACGAAGGGAGTCGTAATATTCGCCAGGCACTTCCATAATCTTTTAACTTATTCATATATAATGAACGACATTTCTCAATCACCTGATTGTATTGTTTTGAAGTTTGTTGCATATAACTTTAATTATTTACGTAAATTTCGAACAAATTTAATAAATTATAAATTCAATTATTATATAACTGAAACGTTATTCACTACAAATTTTTATTTATATGAAGAAAATCGCTGTTTTTTGCGGATCAAGTCTTGGTTTTAAAACAATTTACAAAGAAGAAGCTACAAAACTTGGCAATTATTTTGTGAAAAATAATATTAGCATGGTATATGGTGGAGGTAAAATTGGAATGATGGGAGTTGTAGCTGATACCATGATAGCACAAAAAGGCGAAGTTATAGGTGTAATTCCAGGGTTACTCAGACATGAAGAAGTAGCTCATTCTAATATTTCAGAAATGATTATCACCAAAACAATGAGCAAACGTAAAGTCAAAATAAGTCGCTTGGTGGATGGCTATATTGCTTTACCTGGTGGCTTTGGAACACTTGATGAGATTTTTGAAGCGCTAACACTTAGCCAATTAGGGATTGAAAATAAACCTGTTGGCATTTTGAATACCAATGGTTTTTTTAACCATCTTATAAAACAATTAGATGTTATGGTAACTGAAGGCTATTTGAAACAATCTAATAAAGACATGTTAATTGTAAGTGATTGCATAGAAGAGCTTCTTTCAAAAATGTATAATTACAAAGCTCCCAAAATGACCAAAGTAATTAACAAAGTTGTGAGCTAATGAAAAGTATTAATTGCAAAGGAAAATTAATTGACCTCAGTTTACCAAAAGTAATGGGCATTTTAAACATAACGCCTGATTCATTTTATGATGGAGGAAAATACAACCATGAAAAAGCTGTTATTTTTCAGGTTAAAAAAATGCTACACGAAGGAGCTACTTTTATTGATGTTGGAGCCTATTCTTCTCGTCCAGGTGCAAAACACATATCAGAAAAAGAAGAATTGCAACGAATACTACCTACTGTAAAAATACTTGTGCAGGAATTTCCTGAAATAATTATTTCAACTGACACCTTTCGAAGCAACGTTGCAAAAGAATGTATTTTAAATGGAGCAGCCATGGTTAACGATATTTCAGCAGGAGAAATGGATAAAAACATGTTTACAACCATTTCTCAACTTCAGGTACCTTATATATGTATGCATATGAAAGGAAATCCACAAATAATGCAAAAAAACCCTTCATACAATAACATTACCAAAGAAGTATTGTTCTATTTTTCTAAAAAAATAGCCCAACTTCGCGAAAAAGGAGTTAATGATATAATAAGCGATGTAGGCTTTGGTTTTGGAAAAACAATTGAGCATAATTATGAATTACTAAATAACTTAGATTTGTTTAAAAACTTAGAAGTCCCTATGCTAGTTGGGTTTTCAAGAAAATCAATGTTATACAAACCATTGAATATATCACCCAATGATGCCTTGAATGCAACAACTGCAGTAAATACTATTGCCTTATTAAAAGGTGCGTCAATTCTACGAGTACATGATATTAAAGAAGCTGTTGAAGCTGTTAAAATTGTTGAATTAGTTAAAAAAAATAAATGAAAAAACATTTTATATTCATTATAATACTAGCAACTTCAATGAGTTGTGCAAAAAAAGAAATTAATATACCGGTTTTAGCTGCAAAAGGAGTTCAGGAGGTTCACAATCATTCAATTGTATGGATATTTTTTTCAAAAGAAAACAACAAACCAATTGCACAAATAAATAGAAAAAACACCATTAGCTCAACACATTGGATATACAATATTGATAAAAAACTTCCTTTACATACATTTATTGAAGATTTGAAAATGTTAAAAGAGAAACACGCAAACTCAATTCACTCTATCGAAGGAATGCATGATTACTTTAGCTATTCTGATTCGACCTCAAACAAGCTTTCTTTTTTTGAATTTGATGACGTTAAATTTAAAACTGATAGTTTATTATCTAAATATTATATTAAAAAAAATAGTGAATTGTATAAAGATTTTAACAATATCAACATAACTTTTAATCCGAATAATATTTGGATAAACGATGGAAAATTTGAAAAAGAAAATTTTAAAATACTACTTCAAGAATTTATTGAATTTTCTTCAGAAGGAAAGCAAACAATGCTTCATTTAAATTTTAATAACAATCTACTATATCATGATTTTTTACACTACAAAACCCTGATAAATAGGATTTGTAATGAAACCATTTCAACAAACACCATAGAATTTGTTTTCAATCAGGAAAAAGTTCCAGATTGTGGCTGTGAATAAGTAGTTGTAATGGGATGTTTTTATTACTTTTACAAAAACAATATGAATGTTTGATTTTTTAAATATAACTTTTCTTGATATTTTAGATATTGCATTAGTTGCCACCTTATTGTATTATGTATACAAACTATTAAAAGGAACGGTTGCTATCAATATTTTTATTGGAATTGCTTTGGTGGTATTAATTTGGCAAATTACACAGGCTTTGCAAATGGAAATGCTTAGCGGATTATTAGGAACATTAATTAGTGTTGGAGCCATAGCTATTTTAATTGTATTTCAACCCGAAGTTCGAAAATTTCTACTAATGCTTGGCTCCACCAATTTTACTAATAAACGAAATTTTTTAAAGCAACTAAAATTCTTAAAAACAGAGATTCACACTAATATGGATGTTGAAACTATTGTAAATACATGCAATGTTTTGGCATCAACTAGAACCGGCGCACTAATTGTTTTAGAACGAACTCACAATTTAGATTTTGTTAAATCTACTGGAGACACTATGAATGCTGAAGTAAACCAACCTATTGTAGAAAGTGTTTTTTACAAAAACAGTCCGCTACACGATGGCGCTTTAATTATTAAAGAAAATCATATTGTTGCAACTCGAATTATATTACCATTATCAAAAAAGAATCTTCCTTCACGTTTTGGCTTAAGGCATAGAGCGGCTATAGGTATTACCGAAAAAACAGATGCGCTTTGCTTAATAGTTTCTGAAGAAACAGGAAAAATATCGTATGTGAAAGATGGTGAATTTGTACTTTACAAAAACTCTAATGAATTGATTGAGCTAATAAGGTATGATTTAAATTAGTTGTTGAGATATTGATTAAATTACTATAAACATTCATTAAGCAACTTCATTGGCAAACTGCATATCATATAAGGTTTTGTAGTAACCATTTTTATTTAACAATTCATTGTGTGAACCTTGCTCTACAATTTCACCTTTATCCATTACAATAATTCTATCTGCTTTTTTAACTGTAGTTAATCTATGCGCAATTATGATAGAAGTTTGGTGCTTGGTAATTTTATCGGTTGCTTGTTGAATTAATTTTTCGGAATAAGAATCTATTGAAGAAGTGGCTTCATCTAAAATTAACACACTTGGATTACTAACATAAGCACGTAAAAATGCAATTAACTGCCGCTGACCAGATGATAGCATAACTCCCCTTTCTTTTACATTGTAATGATAGTTTTCAGGTAAACTCATTATAAATTCATGAATTCCTATCTCTTTTGCAGCTTTTTTCACTTCATCCAATGAAATTGATTTATTGCTTAAAACAATATTATTGTAAATAGAATCAGAAAATAAAAATACGTCTTGCAAAACAACCGCAATTTGATTTCTCAAAGATTGCAGCGTGTACTGTTCAATATTTTGATTGTCAATACAAATTTCACCTTTATTTATTTCATAAAATCTATTAACCAAATTAATAATGGTAGATTTACCTGCTCCAGTCGCTCCAACTATTGCTACAGTTTCACCAGCCTTTACATTAAATAAAATTCCTTTCAACACTTCTTCTCCTTCAATATAACTGAAATGAACATTTTTGAACGATATATTTCCTTCAAAGTGAGTTGCTTCAACTTTTCCGTTTTTAGCTATTTGACTTTCGGTATCCAAAATCTCAAAAACTCTATCGCCCGCAACCATACCCATTTGAAGTGTGTTAAACTTGTCTGCAATTTGTCTCAACGGTCTAAACAACATTTGCGACATCATAATAAAAGCAATAATTTGACTTGCTGAGGTTACCCCTGAAGCAATAATTTCCAGACCTCCGTACCACGCTAACAATCCTACAGCTATGGATGATAAAATTTCAGCAATTGGAAAAAATATAGAATAATACCACACCGTTTTTATATGTGCTTTTTTATGTTTTTCATTAATTTCAACAAAATTTTTATATTCTGTCTTCTCTCTATTAAACAGTTGTACTATGTTCATTCCGGTAACACGCTCCTGTACAAATCCGTTTAAATTTGCAACCTGCGCTCTAACTTCCTGAAAAGCAGATTTAATAGCAATTTGGAATAATTTAGTTGCGTATATTAAAACAGGCAATATTGTAAACGCAATTAGTGCCAAACGCCAGTTCATCCATAACATAACTATAGCAACAACTATCATTTTTAGCATATCACTAATAATCATAAATAATCCCTGACCAAAAAACTGAGCAATTGTTTCCGTATCAGAAACCAATCGAGTTACTAATTTACCAACAGAGGAATTATCAAAATACGTCATTTTAAATTGCAACATATGTTTTTGCAATTTCACTCTAATGTCGTTTATTATGTGCTGACCCAACCAATTTACTTTATAAATAAAAATAAATTGCAATACCACTTCAAATAATAATACAAGCAGCAACACCAATGAATAATTTAACAACCCTTTTTCATCTTTATTTTCGTAATAAACATTAATTATTCGCTCCAAAATTACAGGTTTTGTTGTAGCAACCATGGATAAAAATATAGCAGAAATTGTACCTATAACAAATTGAAATTTGTATATTTTTGCAAAACTAATTAATCGCTTAAATATTTTTACATCAAAGGCTTTTCCTGTAACTTTTTTACTCATCTAAAAAAATATTTTCTGGATATTTAATATTGCTTAAAAATAGACCTTGAGCTGGCGCTGAAGGACCAGCGCTACATCTATCTTTACTTTCAATTATTTGTTCAAACTCTTTAATAGTTGTTTTGCCAATACCCACTTCTAGTAAAGTACCAACAATTGCCCTAACCATGTTACGTAAAAATCTATCGGCTGTAATATAAAAAATTAACGACGATCCATTTAAAACCCATTCAGCTTTTGATATGCTACAATTGTACGTTTTTACATCGGTATTTGAACGAGAAAAACATTTAAAGTTAGTGAAAGATAACAAAATTTGAGCCGCCTCATTCATTTTAGCAATATTTAACTTTTTATTAATCAACTGCCAGGTTATTTCTAACAGAAAAGGATTTCTACCCAATAAAATTCTGTATTCATAACTTCTACTCAATGCATCAAACCTTGTATGCGCTTCTGATATTGTTTTAAATACATTATAAACAACAATATCATTGGGTAAAACAGCATTTACTTTGTAAATTATTTCAGTAGTGTTAAATTCTGGTTCAAAATCAAAATGAGCAAATAATTGCTCTGCATGAACACCTGCATCAGTTCTTCCTGCACCAACAACTTCAATAGTATTTCTTAAAATTGTTGAAAACGCCTTATTTATACATTGCTGAATAGATATTGCATTTGGCTGCAATTGCCAACCGTGATAATTAGTCCCTTTATATGCCAGTTCTATGAAATATCTCAAATTGAAATGTTATTTTTGTACAAATGCAAATATAACTCATATTTGCGAGTTGATATTTTATATACAATGAAAAAAATACTACTGCTTTCTGACACTCATAATTTTATAGATAAACAAATGTTAAAATTTGTAAATCAAGCTGATGAAGTTTGGCATGCAGGAGATATTGGATCGATTGATGTAACCGACACCATTAAAAAATTAAAACCTCTTAGAGCAGTATACGGAAACATTGATAATCATATTATTAGAACTGAATTTCCGCTTGATCAAAAATTTACAATAGAAAATGTTACGGTTTGGATGACACATATTGGAGGTTATCCGAATAAATATGACCCAAGAATAAAAACAGCAATAAGTAAAAATTCACCCAAATTATTTATTAGTGGCCATTCGCATATATTAAAAGTACAATTTGACAAGAAATTAAATCTTTTGCATCTGAATCCAGGTGCTGCGGGTAAATATGGGTTTCATCAAGTCAGAACCATGTTGCGATTTGAAATTAACGCTTCAAAAATTGAAAACCTTGAAGTTATTGAGCTTGAAAGAAGAAAATAAAAAACCATTTCAAAAATTGAAATGGTTTTTATGCACTAAATATACTAAGATGTTAGGTTTATCGCAATCTATCAACAGATTTTACGAGCTCCTCATCCTTTTTTATTGCTTTATTGGCTAACGCCACAAAAACAATACTAATAATTGGAATGAGCAACCCAATACCTTTCTCAGAAATAATTATTTCTCCAGATAAATTTTGTGTAAAATATACGAGTATACCTAATAAAATAAAATTGGTCAAAATTGAAAATCTTCCTAACACAAACTGTAGTTGTCTATTGTTAAATTTAAAAATAGCTATAAACGTAAGCATAGAAGATAAAAAAAATAATACTGTCATTACTTTTAACAATATATTTTCAGTAGTAAAAGAATCCAAGGCGAAAAACTTAACTTGCTCTTCGTTAGCCCATAAATTTAACACAAAAATTAACCCTGCAGATGCAAGGGTTGCAATTAATAAATAAATAGTTTGAATTCTTTGTAACATTGTTTTAATAATCGACTACAAAAATACATTTTATTTTTAAAGTTATAAAAGAATATTTATATAAAATAAATTTATATATTTGCAATGTCTTCTATTTATTATAGATAAAGAACTACAACTAAAACATTTAATCACCACACAATTTTTTGAATTTAAATTCTATTCTGAATTATCAATATAATAATCGATTAACAACAATTACAAATTAACATAAAAAACACAATGTTTGAAATTTCCCAATTAAAGGAGAAAACTCTGGAAGAGTTGAAAGAAATTGCAAAAACAGTTGGAGCTAAAAAATACAGTCAGTTAAAAAAATTAGATTTAGTTTATTTAATTCTTGATATTCAAGCTTCATCACCTTCAAAGGTAACACAAACAAAACCTACCGAAGGAAAGCCCAAACGTAAACGGATAGTGAAAAAGCCTGCTACTACTAGGGGTGCTGTTGAGCTAAATCAAAGAGAAAAACAACTTTCAGCAGATTTAAAAGTTGAGGCAAATAAGCCTCAAGTACAACAAAAACAAAAAAAGGAAGTAGAAGTTCCAAAAGAATCAGCAAAAAGAGGTGAACCTCAAAATAAGCCTGTGCAACAAAAAAAACCTGTTCAACAAAAAACAGAACAGAAACAGTCTAATTCTAATGGTACACAGCCTAAACAACAACAACAACAACAACAACAACAACAACAACAACAACAACAACAACCTAAACAACATCAACAACATAAAGGCCAACAAAAAGGTCAACAGCCACGTAAACAAGGAAACCGATATAGAGATCCTGATTACGAATTTGATGGTATAATTGAAAGTGAAGGAGTTTTAGAAATGATGCCTGATGGATATGGCTTTTTACGCTCATCAGATTATAATTACCTTTCTTCGCCAGATGATATATATTTATCGCAATCACAAATTAAATTATTTGGTTTAAAAACTGGTGATACAGTTAAAGGTGTGGTAAGACCTCCTAAAGAAGGTGAAAAATATTTCCCACTAATACGAGTATCAAAAATAAATGGATTACCACCAAATGTTGTAAGAGACAGGGTTTCTTTTGAACATTTAACACCGTTATTCCCTCAAGAAAAATTCAATTTAGCGGGTGTATCAAGTACATTATCAACTCGAATAATGGACTTATTCTCTCCTATAGGAAAAGGACAAAGAGGTATGATTGTATCGCAACCAAAAACGGGTAAAACCATGTTATTGAAAGATATTGCAAACTCAATAGCATCTAATCATCCTGAGGTTTATCAAATAATCTTACTAATTGACGAAAGACCTGAAGAGGTAACTGATATGCAGCGTAGTGTAAAAGGAGAAGTAATTGCTTCCACTTTTGACGAACCAGCAGATAAACATGTACGTGTTGCCAATATTGTTTTAGAAAAAGCAAAACGATTGGTTGAATGTGGTCACGATGTAGTTATATTATTAGATTCTATTACTCGTTTGGCTAGAGCATATAATACGGTTGCCCCTGCCTCTGGTAAAATCTTATCAGGTGGTATTGATGCAAATGCCTTGCATAAACCAAAACGATTTTTTGGTGCTGCACGTAATATTGAAAATGGAGGTTCATTATCTATAATTGCTACTGCACTTACTGAAACTGGTTCGAAAATGGATGAAGTTATTTTTGAAGAGTTTAAAGGAACTGGTAATATGGAACTTCAATTAGAACGTAATATTGCAAATCGTAGAATATATCCTGCTATTGATTTAGTAAAATCAAGTACACGTAGAGACGATTTATTATTCGATGCAAAAACAGTGCAACGCTTATGGGTATTAAGAAAATACTTAGCAGATATGAATCCTGTGGAAGCTATGGAGTTTATCAAAGATAAAATACAATATGCTAAATCAAATGAAGAGTTTTTAATCTCTATGAATGGTTAATTGTAACCTTATCAACATTAATATAAATAAAAAAGCGAGCTAAATTTAGCTCGCTTTTTTATATTTATATATCTTTTTAAGATTTTAAAAGAATTTCGCTCTATTATCAACAATATCAGCAGCTTCTTTAAGAACTTCATTTAATTGATAAGTTCTACCTTTTAATTGACTTGCTAATTTTTTCCTATAATTTTCATAGTTATCTAATGCAACCGGATCTTCGCGTTTTGTAACTTTCAAAATAAATACACCTTTTACACCTTCAATTAAATCAGAAGTTTTATCAATAACCAACGTAGACATTGCTCCAACAATTGCAGGTTCATTTCCAACACCTGACAATAATGGACTCGCCAATGTTACTGATGATGTTTTACGCACAACAGTAGCATTATTAGTAGCAATTTCCTCTAATGTACTACCCTCCATTTTATCTTTAATTAATTTAGCTTTTTTCTTATTAATTAAAATTGGACGAATTTGATTAATTATAATTGAATTTAGTTCAACATCACCTTCATTAGCCTTTTCAGTTACAACAACAACTGCATAACCTCTTTTTCCATTTACGTCAACATCGAATCGTTTAGAATCATTTACTTCTGTTTCAGAATCAAATGCCCAAGTTACTATTTGTCTTTGATTACTTAAACCAGGAACATTTTCCTCCAACACTTTTAAATTTAACCCATACTGAATTTTATAATCCTTTTCTTGAGCTAAATCAATTAAACTTTTTCCATCAGCCAAGTTTGCTGCCAATGTTTCTGCATTTTCAAAAATAGTATTTTCAGTTTCTTCTGAAGCTTCAATTAATCTAGCATAAGTAGCTAATCTTACAGCTTCTTGGTATTTAGTTTGATTGTCTATTCTAATAATATGAAAACCAAACGCTGTTTTAACCACCTTAATACTTCCAGTTTTATTTTTGTAAATAAAATCAGCAAAGTCTTTATCAAAACCAGCAGAAAAAGCCTGATCTTTTCTTACCCAACCAATATCACCACCTTTTCCTTTGGTTCCATCAGTATTAATTTCATCCGCTATCTCAGTAAATTTAGATTTGTTGTATCTCACTAAAGAAAATATACTATCAGCCGTTTTTTTAGCTTCTTCAACTGTTTTAGTTGAAGTAGATCTTGTAGCTCCTACAAAAGGAACTAAAATATGGCTTGATTTTACTGAATCTGGCAATTTAATACTCTCAACAACCTTTGAAATTTTGTAATATCCAGCTTGCTTGTATGGGCCAATAACACTATTTAAATCTCCGTTAAAAACGTTATCTGCTATATCAGTTGAAACTTGATTCTTAAACTTATATCCATTATCAATTGAAAGATCAGATTTATTATCATTTAAAAATTCAACATAATTTATTGCATTCTTTAATCCTGAAATTTGTATTGTTGCTTTGGCAGCATTACTATATTCTTCTCTATCATTAATATAAGACTCGACCATTGCTTTCACTTCTGCCTCGTCAGATTCTGAAGGCTCAATATCAAACTTTATGAATTGCAAAGAACGTGTTGCTTCTGCCTTATATTTTTTAGCATTATCTGCAATGTAGTCTTTTAAATCACCTTTAGTAATTTTAGCAAGACTATCAGGAATACTAGTGTATGGAACATATACATACTCTGCATCCATTTTAGTATTATTGTAAAAATAATCTCTTTCACCTTCTTTTAAAGAAGTTCCTAAACCAGCAGTTACCAACGATGTATAAGCTTGACGTTGTAGGTTTAGTTTGATGTTTTTTTCAGTTTCTAACCAATTTATCCAAGCTGCATTATCACCTTCCTGAGCATCAGCCTGTAAATTAGCGATATACTCTTTTAACTTTTCTTCATCAAAAAGGTTCGCTTCATTTTTAAATAATGGTGAATTTTGAATATTTGGTAAAACCACCATAGCATCCCAAATATCTTTTTCCCCCACAACAATTCCAGCTTCCTCTAATTGATTTTCAAATATTTTCTCACTCATCATGCTGTTCCAAACGGTGTTTACAGCCTGCATTTGAGTTGCTCTTCCTCCAGATTGTGATCTATATGTTTCAACTTGTCGAGCAAACTCTTCTCTATCAATATCTTCTCCATTTACGGCTCCTATTGAATTAATTTTACTCGAACTAAAAAAGTTTTGAATAGATGTTGGATCCAGCACAAATGCAAATAATGCTAACCCAACAATTAGGATTAAAAACATTGAGCGATCTCTAATTTTTGATAAAATTGCCATTCTTATTATTTCTTTTAATTATAGTGTGCGAAAATACAATTTAGTATTTAATAATAAAAGTTAAACACCTATAATTAATAACAAAAAAAGTGAAAATTAAATATTAATCGGCTTTATCTAAAACTTTTGCATAAACCTCCATAATTCGCGAAGAATCAACTTTCAACATTTTAAAATGAATGTTTTCAATTTCAATTACTTCGCCTTCGGCAGGAATATCTTCATTATGATATACTATAAAACCTCCCAAAGTTTCATAGGCTTCGTTTTTTTCAATATTTAAATCGTAGGTTTCATTTAAATAGTCCACTTCTAATCTTGCTGAAAACTCATACTCTCTCTTGGTTAACTCATTTTCAAGCAACTCAAAAGTATCATGTTCATCAATAATTTCACCAAACAATTCTTCAACAATATCTTCAATTGTAATAATACCCGATGTTCCTCCAAACTCATCTAAAACAATGGATAAACTTTTCTTTTTTTTGATTAAAACATCTAATACATTGTTAATCATCATACTTTCAGGAATAAACTCTACAGGTAATAGTATAGAACGAATATTTTTTGGTTTTTTAAACAATTCAAAAGCATGAGCATACCCCAAAACATCATCCAGAGATCCTTTATAAATAACAATTTTTGAATACCCCGTTTCAACAAACAAATTTCTTAAATTAGTGATAGTCTCGTTAATCTCAACTGCAATAATTTCAGTTCGTGGAATCATTATTTCTCGTGCTTTCACATTGTTAAATTCCAGTGCATTTTGAAATATTTGTATTTCGGTATCAACTTCTTCAGTATCTTTTGCATTTTCAAGTTGTTCCGTAATATAGTTTCCTAATTCCTCTTTACTAAATTCAGTTTGTTCAACATCTTTTGCGGTATTAAAAAATGTTTTTAAAAAATAATCGGAAATTACAGTTATGAAATTTGAAATGAAATGAAATATTAAAAAAAAGAAGTACGCCGGAACAGCAAAAAATTTAAGCATTTCATTGGCGTAAATTCTAAAAATTGCTTTTGGTAAAAACTCTGCTGTTACTAATATAATTAGCGTTGAAATAACCGTTTGAATTAACAAAATTGAAAAATTATTCAATTCACTTATAGGCAAAACATCCAGTATCAATTTCGCCATAAAAATACTATATACTACCAATGCAATATTATTACCAACAAGCATTGTTGTAATAAATTTTGAGGATTTCGAAGTAATTTTCCCTATTATTTTTGCAATAAATCCTTCTTTCTTTTTTTCAAGTTCAACCTGAAATTTATTTGAAGAAACAAATGCAATCTCCATTCCAGAAAAGAATCCGGAAAGCAAAATTGAAATTAATATGATTGCAATTTCAAATTCCATATATTATTTGAACCTATCTTCATTCTTTCTTCTGAAATATTTTCTAAAAAAGTACATAAAAACTGCTAAAACTGAAAATACCAGCAATAGCCAGGCTCGTTCGTTATTTCCATTGTTAAAATTATTAATTGTTTCAACAACAAAAAATATTGCTATTAACAAATATCCATATTCAAATATTTTTCTAATTTTTCCCATTATTCTCTAACTTGAATTATACCGGTTTGATTTTTGACCCACCAACTTTTTAAATCTTCAGAAGCCTCAAAACCAACACCTGAAATTGTATCGGATTGAGTAAAAAATGTAAATTTCCTTTCCGTAAAAAAATAGTGTGTATTCTGATCCCAGTAAATTTGATTGGTTATTAATTTATGCTTTTCAGCATAATTGAAAATTACAACATTATTTTTAATTTCTGAAACATCCGTTTTTGAATAGCTTTTTGCATAATCACCTTCAATTGTAATTGAATCTCCATTTTTTTCTATCGTAGTAATTTTAATTCCTTCAGGAAACTCAGAATACGGATGTTCTTTTCTATTAGTAAAATCTAACATAACAGGCGCTTGCATTTTTACATCAATTCTACCAGAATCTGTATGGCTATGATTGATATTGTATGCTTCACCTATTGGTAAATTTTTATCAGCCAAAAAATCTTTTACTTCTTTAACACTATTAGTGCAAGAAAAAAACATTGCGATTGTAATTAATACAGTCGCAATGTTTTTAAAATTATTTACAATTGACTTTGTCATTCAACAAATATATCAATTTTTAATTTTTTAAATCTAGTCTTTGGTACGAACTCTAACAGTTTCTCCAATCCAACAACCAATTCTGTGCATATCACCTGCTTTTATACCTTTTTCAGAAGTAAAAATATCTTTTTTACTTGGCATATTTGCAGAGTAACTTTTTATATATTTTCTTGCTAGTGAACTAATACTAGGATCAACAGATTTTGCCCTTAGCGCTTTATTTGCAGCAGCAACATAAACCATTCTTTTAGAAACCACATCGTTCCCACAAGAGTTTGCACTTGAAGCATACATACCTGCTATTAATAAATATGCTTTACCCATAGTAGGAGCATTTTCTATAGCTCTGTAAGCATAGCTTCTTGCCTCAGATTTTCTACCTTTTTTACTTAAAATTTGTGCTACTCTTAACAAATATCCTGCCTTCTTATAAGAGTCTCTTTCTTCATCAATAGCTCTTTTAAAGTATTCCATTGCCTTTGTAGATTCTCCTTTTTTTAATAAGAAACCAGCGTAATAAACGAATGCAGCAGAAGATGGGTCAGCATGAACATAGGCTTCAACCAATGTATCATAAAATGGATCATCAGTACATTCTTTGTTAAACATTCTTGACACAGCACGCTTCAGCCATACCTTATCATTTTTATTTTCTGCAAAATACTTTTTATTCAAAGGTATTAAGTTTTCACAAGTTGAAATTTCAGAAATTTTTGCATCTAATCCAGTTTCAGCTATCGTTAAATTTGTTAATATTTGTTGATACATTTTACGATACCTTTTATTTTTTGAACTTAACGTTAAAGAGTCTTTTGCGTTTATTGCATCAATTTTTTTAGAATATTCAGCTCTCTTTAACTCAACACCTTCACCAACTTCATCGTAAGTATCAAATACTTTTTGAGGATTTGTAACTTTATTCCGTCGCAAAATTACATCGAAATATTTATACATATTTTTAACCGACATTGCAGTAGGATCAATTTTAAAAGATTTTTCTAACAATTGAAATACCTCGTCTGCGCTTACTCCATTTAACGCTTTGAAAGAAGCCCAATCATTATAAACTTTTGCTAAATCTTTTTGATAGTATTCTAATCTTTGCTCAAAAACTCTTTCAACAACAGCAGCTGCATCAGCTTTTTCAGCAGCAGAAGCCTTTTTATATTTATCCATTGCAATTTTGTAACCATATTTGTAAATGTTTACAGACAAGCTTGGACAATTATCCATACACCACATCCAGTTATCGTATGCAGCATCATATTTTTTCGCTGAATAATCTCCCTTAAATAAATTGTACTTTATACTGCAATCTGCATTTGCCTGACCAAATACAACAGGCATTGCAACAAGTACTAATACTAAAGTTAAAATTTGTTTTATTTGTTTCATCATCGTTCCTTTTTGATTAAAATATTTCGCGTTTTTTGAACCATTTATCATTTAGTGATAGGCCCAATTTTAAATTTACATAATTTTCTTGAATTAAACCGTTATAGGTTTTACCCCTTTTTCCAAACTCAAATCCTAGATTTAAATTTGATAACTGTTTACTAACTGGTAGGCCTACCCCAAAAGATATGCCAAAATCATTTATCTCTGAAAAAACAGACTCGTTTTCTACGCCTTGAATCATAAGCCCTGTTTGCTCCATCCTAACACCTGCTCTATAAGTTACCCTTTGCCAATAGCTTGAAATAGAATTAAATTTGGGAATATAAAACCCACCTATTGATATTCTAGAATAATCAGTATATTTAATTCTTGTATAGCTATTAAAAAATTCCCCTTCAAACTCTATTGGTTTTCTATAAGAATAGTCGACACTTGCAAACCATTTATTGTCTTTACCCAACCCTAATCCTAACGTAGATTTTAATGGGTTTTTTATAATACCTTTTCCATCAACATCTAAAATAGTATCTCTTGGAGATTCAAAAGTTGATAATGAAACTGAATACAAATATTCTTCACTATCAATATCCAATTCATTTTCCAACTCAATAGATCCTCCAACTTCAATATTTAGTTGATTTTTAAGTTTTTGCTTATAATGGAATCCTGTATTAAAAGAAAATGAACTTAAACTTGAAATAGATTCATATTTTGTTGCTAAAGAAGCGTTTCTAGCCTGATTTATTATACTATTTTCAACATTCCCAAAAATATAACTCCCTTGTAAACCAAGGCTAAATCCTTTAAAAAGTTTATATCCTAAACCAAAAAATACTTTGCTAGTTCCTCCGGTTCCATCATAAGCAGTTGCATCTAACAAAGTTTCACCATCAGTATCATATTCTTTACTAATTAATGAATATCCAACTGATGTATTAGGTAATAGACCAAATGTAAATGCACCTTTTTGACTGAATGGAACACCAACTACTAAGTACGAAAGATGCGAAGTAGCACCTGTTTCCTCACCAAAACTATCTTTTGCTGAAATACTTTTGAATTCTCCTCCTATTGCATAGGTTGTGAAAAATAATGAAGTATTGGCTGCAGGATTTATTAAATTAATATGATAAGAGTCGCTTAAAGTAGCACCTATTCCTCCCATACTAAATTGTTCTGCAGTATTTGACTTAAGTGATTCGCCAATACCATAAAATGAATATACCGAAGCGTTATTTTTTTGGGCAAAACTATATACCGATAGAAATAGCGTTACAATTATTAATATTTTTTTTAACATTTAACTATAAATTATAGATCAAAATTGAGTTTAATCCCTCTAATAAAAAATTAGGATTGGCAAATATGGTATTTTTTAAGCTATTTGACAAGAAATTAACGTCTCCTCCTGTTAAAACTACTGTTAAATTTGTATTTTTTTCCTTATACTGACTTATAAAACTATCAATTTCATTTATAACACCTTTTACAACACCAATATGTATACTTTCATTAGTTGAACCTCCAATTATCTTATCAAGGTGTTTAGCTTCAAGCTTTGGCAACTTTTCAGTAAATACATTTAGGCTTTTATATCTCATTTTAATACCTGGTGAAATTGCACCTCCACAATAAACTCTTTCACTATTTACAAAATCATACGTTATACAAGTTCCTGCATCAATAATAAGCACATTTTTATTTGGAAATTTTGTAACAGCTGCTGCTACCAAGGCAATTCTATCAGCACCTAACGTTTTTGGAGTACTATATTTATTTTCAAATGGCACTTTTGTTGAAGTTAAAAGCTGAATTGTGTTAATTTTTGATTTAATTTCAGAAATTATATCATTATTTAATTCCCCAACAGAAGAAATTATTGCATTTGTACAATGGTACTTTTTAATTAAATTTTCAACCTCAATAACAACATTAATTCCTGTAAATATTTCAGAATGAATTAATTCACTTTGATTAAAAATTGCAAATTTAATTCTAGTATTTCCTACATCAATTATTAAGTTCATTTTTGAATTTTATGAAGTATCAAAAATACAATAGATTTTTTAAAAATTGTTTTGATATGTAATAAAAATACACTTATATTTGCATCCGCTAAGACAATGGTACCTTAGCTCAGTTGGTAGAGCAAAGGACTGAAAATCCTTGTGTCCCTGGTTCGATTCCTGGAGGTACCACAAAAAACAACTCGTAACTACTTAATTTATAAGTTTTTACGAGTTTTTTATTTTTAGGGTGTACTCAAAAGTGTGCGCAGTTTTAACTTCATATAGCCATATATTTATTATATCTCTTAAATTCTTAAGCTAATCTATTAAACATAACTTGAAGTTCTTTTATTTTTCCATACTCCTTTGAAAATTGCTTTGTAGTTTTATAAAAGATTTATTTTAACTTGTAGCGTTAACTTTGACTACTTACTCAAAATTGTCCTACATCCTCATAGATATTACCTTTGTCGAAATAATTTATGTAGCAATAAAATATTATTTATTTTTGATTTAATCAACGTATAATTACGTATTAATGCGGTAATTAACTATTAAAAACAAATTTTACTAAAAATTTAAATATGAATTTTAAATATCTTTTCTTAATTGGATTCCTAGCAGTACTATCACAAGAAGCTTTTACTCAAGAAACATGCACCAAAAACTGGCGTATTTTTGCATCTATAACACGTTATAATAAAGCTAACCTTGAACTAAAATTACACACAAAGGCTAAAAATAGAGTTGTTTTTATGGGAAATTCTATTACTGAAGGTTGGATTAATGTGCATCCAGGTTTTTTTAAAGACAGAGACTATATTAATAGAGGTATAGGGGGGCAAACTACACATCAAATGTTATTAAGATTTAGGCAAGATGTTATTGATTTAAAACCAAAAGTTGTCGTTATTTTGGCTGGCACAAATGATCTTGCTGGTAATACTGGTTATGCATCTTTAGAAACAATTATTGGTAATATTAAATCTATGGCTGAGATTGCTAATGCTAATGAAATTAAAGTAATAATATCTTCAATTTTACCTGCGATAGAATATCTTTGGAAACCTAGATTAGACCCAGCACCCAAGATTATTGCAATTAATAAAGCTCTTCAAACTTATGCTAAAGAAAATAATTTTATTTATTTGGATTATTATTCGGCTATGGTAGATGACAAAGGAGGTTTAAAAGTACCAGATTTCACAGCGGCAGATGATCTTGTTCATCCAAACAAAGTTGGGTATTTGGTTATGGAGAAATTAGTAGAGAAAGCAATTAATAAAGCATTGCGTTAATAGTTATGAAAAATAGCACTTTTAGTTTAATCGTTTTTATTGTTTTATTGCTGTTAACTTCTTTTAAACCTTCAGGAAAAAGTAAATTAGAACTAAACCCTCTTTTTTCTAATCATATGGTACTTCAACAAAAAGAGAATATAGCTTTTTTTGGGAATACACTCCAAAAACAATATAAATTGAAAAACTCACCTATACACTATACAAAGGAACCTTGATTTAGTTAAAACTAAAAAAAGCTCCCAAAAAAATTAGGAGCCTTTTTTACATCGTAGTAATTATTTCTCTATTTCCAAAAAATAGCATATAAAGCCACCAATATAATCATTACTGCAAATGATCCTATATTAAACTTAGTACTTGTTTTAAACAGGTCTTTAGTAATTACAATTCCTTTTTCATCATCTGCTCCTTTATGCTGGAAGTAACTTACCAATGCAATTACAATCATAGTTAAAACAGCTGTATACCCCATTTGATCCATCCAAGGTAAATCTAAAAAGAATGAACTTGTAGACCACCCTTTTGGTGCTACTTTAAAGTACATTGCAATTGGGATTGACACCAATGCTCCAACAATTGCCCCTTTATTGGTTGTTTTCTTCCAGAATAAACCTAACATAAATACAGCCAAAATACCTGGACTTACAACTCCTGTATATTCTTGTATAAACTGAAATGCCTGATCTATTCCTCCTAATAAAGGCGCCATAATACAAGCAATAACTAACGCAACAAAGGCTGAAATTCTTCCTGTATTTACTGTAGCTTTATCGCTCGCATTTTTATTGATATACTGCTTATAAATATCCATTGTAAATATGGTTGAAGTTGAATTCAACATTGAAGCCAAAGATGATACAATTGCCGCTGCTAAAGCTGCAAATGCAACCCCTTTTAATCCAGTTGGTAAAAATTGTAATAACCAAGGATATGCTTTATCTGCCTGATCCAATGAAGGAAGGTTTTGTAATCCTGCAGCTCCCAATCTGGCCATAATTTCAGGATCATTTACCATAACATAAGCTGCAATTCCTGGAACTACTACTATTACAGGAATTATCAATTTTAGGAAGGCAGCTAATAAAATACCTTTTTGAGATTCTTTTAATGATTTAGCCGCTAACGTACGTTGAATGATGTACTGGTTGAATCCCCAGTAGTATAAATTCGCAACCCATAAACCTCCAACTAACACTCCTATTCCAGGTAAATTAGTAAACTGAGGGTTAGATTCTTCTAAAATCATTGCAAATCTATCGGGTGCAGCGTCATAAACGGTTTTAATACCTTTAAAAACTCCTTCTCCACCTGATACCGTATCTAGTGCCAAATAAGTAGTTACTAGACCTCCTAAAACTAAAAAGACAACTTGGATTACATCGGTCCAGGCAACTGCTGCCAAACCACCATATAATGAGTAGGCTGCTGCGAACAACGCCAAACCTATAACTCCATAAATCATAGGAATTCCCATAATAGTTTCTAAGGCAAGCGAACCTAAGTACAATACTGATGTTAAATTAACAAATACATACAAAGCAATCCAAAAAATTGCTAAAATGGTTTTTAAATTGGTTGAATATCTTTTCTCTACAAATTCTGGAATGGTATACAAGCCTTTTTCTATAAAAATTGGTAAAAAATACTTACCTACTATAATTAAGGTGATGGCTGCCATCCATTCATAAGATGCAATTGCCAACCCTAAAGCAAATCCTGAACCTGACATTCCAATAAACTGTTCTGCTGAAATGTTAGCGGCAATTAAACTTGCTCCAATTGCCCACCATGGTAAACTTTTACTTGCTAAAAAATAGTCCTCGGCGTTTTTCTCATGGCCTTTTTTATCTCTGGAAACCCATAGTCCTACTCCTAAAATAAGAATAGCGTAGGCTATAAAAATAAAGTAATCCCAAAATCCAAAATTTGTTGTCATAATTATTGTATTTTTATTTGATATAATTTGCGAATTTCAAATATAGTATAAATTTCTATTCGAAAATCGACTTAACTTAATACTTTTTTGTTTAAAATTTAGTTCAAAAAATTAACTAAACTACCTCTGTACCACCACTTGGATTTGCTTCAAATGCTGTAAGCTTAATATTGAACTTATTATAATAAGCTTCAGAAGCTGCATTTATGAATTCTTCAACAATATCTTCATGAATTATATTAATGGTACAACCACCAAAACCTCCACCCATAACACGAGCTCCAATAACTTCTTCATAACCTTTAGATAATTCTACTAAAAAATCCAATTCAGGACAACTAACTTCATATAACTTTGATAATCCCTCATGAGTTTCGTACATATTCTTACCCATTCTTACCAACTCATTATTTTTCAAAGCATCAACAGTATCTAAAACCCTCATTTTTTCATCTACAACATATGAACAACGATTGTAAAATACCTCACCCATTTTATCTTTAAATTCAGCTAACATTTCCGGAGAAACATCACGTAAAGAATTCACTTCGGAATATTTTTCTTTTATTACCACAACTCCGGCCTCACACTGACTTCTGCGCTTATTATACTCACCGTCTGCCAAATTATGTAAAACATTGGTATTTAATAATAATATTTTATATGGTTTTATTTGAATGGGAACATATTGATATTCTAAAGATTGACAGTCTAATAAAATAACGTTTCCTTCTTTACTCATTACTGAAGCAAACTGATCCATAATACCACATTTGGTACCCACATAATTGTGCTCTGCCATTTGACCAATTTTTGTGATGGTAATTCTATCTAAACCACAACCAAACAATTCATTCACTCCAAAACCTAAACCACATTCTAAAGCTGCCGAAGAACTAATACCAGAACCTACAGGGATATTACTATCTAAAACACAATCAAAACCTTCTAATTTATCAGAAAGCTCTTGAATTCCATGAATAACTCCTAAAATGTAATTTGCCCACTGCTGATCACCTGGACTAACATCCTTAAGACTAAAAGAATAACTAGTATCAAAATTTGCACTATAAAGATTACAGTTTGTTTTGCTACCGTTTTTTCTTAACATAAATCTTATTTTCTTATCAATAGCCGTTGGCAATACAAAGCCATTGTTATAATCAGTATGCTCTCCAATAATATTAATTCTTCCAGGAGAATCTACATGAAGATCATAATCTTTTGGGTTGGTACTTAACTTACTCACTGTTAATAAATTTAAAATTTACAATAATAAGCGTTAAAATTACGTTTATTATTTTTATAAATGAAATTTTTATCGAAATCTTTTTCACAAAAGACATTTAAAAATTAAGTTTCGAATAAATATAAAGGTGTTTCGTACCTTTGCCCTTATTAAAAAAGATTTGGAATAATAACTTAGGTAAGCATAAAGCTTTTTACAATTATAATGAAAGTCAATTATAAAAAAATAAATATAAGCATCCTGTTTTTTATACTTATAACTCTTTATTCCTGTAATTCAGAAAAAAATAAAGAGGTAACTTATACAGCTGTTGAAACTGTAAAACAAACATTTGTAGGTGGAGAATCCTGTAAATCTTGCCATGAAACTGAGTATAACTTATGGCAAAATTCTCACCATGACCAAGCAATGAAAATTGCCGATTCTACTTCAATATTGGCAAATTTTAATAACACTTCATTTACATATAAAGGTGTTACAAGTAAATTCTTTAAAAAAAATGGAGATTTTTATGTAAATACAGAAGGTCCTGATGGGAATTACCACGACTATAAAATTATTTACACTTTTGGATTTACTCCATTACAACAATATATTGTTAAATTTCCTGACGGAAAATATCAATGTTTAATTACTGCCTGGGATTCGGTTAAAAACAAATGGTTTCATTTACAACCTAAATTAGATATTGACCATAAAGAGTGGATGCACTGGACTGGAGGCTCAATGAACTGGAACAATATGTGTGCAGACTGCCATTCTACAAACTTACATAAAAACTTTGACCATAAAACAGATACTTACAATACCAGTTATTCTGAAATTAATGTAAACTGTGAAGCCTGCCACGGGCCATCGAGTGAGCATGTGAAATTTTATGAGAAAGAAGAACAGAAAGGTACACCTCCAAAGATGTATATGAGCAAGAACATGGATTCAAAAGAATTGGTTCAAAAATGTGCTCGTTGTCACTCCAGAAGATCTCAATTTTCTGAATTTTTTAATTACGAGGGGCATTTTTTAGATCATTATGAACCGCAATTATTAACGGATCCTACATATTTTTTAGATGGACAAATACTAGACGAAGATTATGTATATGCTTCTTTTGTTCAAAGTAAAATGTATTCACTTGGCATTTCTTGTAAAGACTGCCACGATGTGCATTCAATGAAACTTAAAAAAAATGGAAACGATTTATGTTTAAGTTGTCATACACCTGATTACAATACCAAACAACATCATTTCCATAAAGAAAATACTGAAGCCTCACAATGTATAAATTGTCATATGACTGGAAGGTATTATATGGGTAATGACTTTAGAAGAGATCATAGTTTTAGAGTTCCAAGACCTGATCAATCAGAAAAATATGATACGCCAAATGCCTGTAATGGTTGTCATACAGATAAAAATGCAAAGTGGGCAGCAGATTTTATAAAGGAAAAATATGGCAAAGAAAGAGCAGATCATTTTTCTGATCATTTATTGAAAGGTTATTTTCATGACAAAAAAGGGTTTCAAGAAGTATTTTCAAATAAAAATTATCCTGAAATTGCAAGAGCTACAGCTATCAATCAATACATGAATCAAAACATAACTCAGGATGATATTCAAAACTTAATCTATTATTTAAAAGATTCTTCGGCATTGGTAAGAACTGAAACAATAAAAGCTATTGAAAAATCAAGAATTTCTGATTATTCTCCAAATATTGCTACATTGTTGAAAGATTCTGTTAAAGTTGTAAGAATTACCGCAGCTCGCTATTTCAATATGATAAATGAAAATATGAGTTCAACTAATGGTTTCGAAAAAGCAAATTCCGAATTTTTAAATCAAATGAATTACAACTCTGATTTTGCTTCAGGACAACATCAAAAAGCCTTGTATTATCAAGCTAAAAACAATACTGAAATGGCTATAAAAGCTTACGAAAAAGCTATTCAAATAGACAATTACTATAATATGTCACGAATGAATTTAGCATTGATTTATTATCAGATTGGACAACCAGAAAAAAGTGAAAAATTATACTTAAAAGTGATTGAGCTGGAACCTGAATTTAGTCTCTCTTATTATATGCTAGGGCTGTTGTACAATGAACAGGGTAATAACGAGAATGCTTTAAAATACCTTGCACTCTCAACTAACAAACAACCTCCTTCAATAAACTCACATTATAATTATGCTATTAAATTACAAGAACTAAACAAACATAAAAAAGCTTTAAATACAATTGAGAAAGGTTTGAAAACATTTCCTAACAGCGAAAGATTATTGTACATAAAAGTCATAAGTTTAAGTAATTCCAATAAATTAAATGAAGCTTATAATACTGGAATACAACTTTTAAATATAGCCCCAAACAATACCAATTACCAACAATTAGTTCAAAATATTCAATACAAAATTCAAAATACAAAACGATGAAATTAATTGACAACGCTCAGTTTTACAATACTCTACAAAATATTTTAGTTGCTGTAGATTGTATTATCTTTGGATTTACATCTAATAAACTTAAATTACTTTTATTCAAAAGAAAAGTAGAGCCCTCAAAAGGTGCTTGGTCATTAATTGGTGCCTTTATTAAGAATGATCAATCTATTGATGATGGGGCAAAACAAATTTTATTTGAATCAACAGGGCTAACTGACATATACCTTGAGCAACTAAAAACATATGGTGCTGTTAATAGAGATCCGGGAGAAAGAGTAATTTCTATCGCTTACTACAGTCTAACTAGCGTTACCGAGGTTGAATTAGAAAGCGTTGAACAATACGATGCGCGTTGGTTTGATTTAGATGAAATACCTGAATTAATTTTTGATCACAGTGAAATGGTTAATGATGCCATTAAAAATCTAAGGCATAAAGCAAAACATCAACCTATTGGATTTAATCTTTTGTCAGAATATTTCACCATACCAGAATTACAAACTCTCTATGAAAGTATTTATCACAGAAAATTAGACTCACGTAATTTTAGAAAAAAAATTCTTTCTTTAGATATTTTAACTAAAACAGATAAAAAAGATAAATCAGGCTCTAAAAAAGGAGCTTACCTTTATTGCTTCAACAAAGAGAAATTTGACATTTTAGTATCTAAAGGCTTAAATTTTGAAATTTAAACTAAAAACAAAGAAGTAAATTTTTCTAACTTACTTTAAATGTATTTTCTACGTTTATTATTTTTACTACCTTTGAAAATAAATAATAGTTAGAAAATGAAAGAACATTTTAGCACAACACCGCATAGAAGGTATAATATACTTACTGGAGAATGGGTATTAGTATCACCGCACAGAACCAAAAGACCTTGGCAAGGGAAAAAAGAAAGTACTTCCAAAAAAGAACAAATTAAACATGATCCAGATTGCTATTTATGTGCAACAAACACAAGAATAAATGGTGAAAAGAACCCTGATTATGCAAATACTTTTGTTTTTCAAAATGATTTTGGAGCATTATTAGCCGATAGTATTTCTTTCAATTATAACAATGGATTACTTAAAGCTGAAAGTGAAACTGGCATTTGTAAAGTTATTTGTTTTTCACCCAATCATTCAGAAACTTTACCTGATATGGAAATTTCTTCCATAGAAAAAGTAATTGAAGTATGGCAAAAAGAATATGCAGAACTAGGTGAAAAGAAAGATATTAATCATGTTCAAATATTTGAAAACAAGGGAGCTATTATGGGATGTAGCAACCCTCATCCACACGGACAGGTTTGGGCTCAAAAATCTATTCCAAATGAAGTTCTGAAAAAAACTGATAAACAATTGGAGTATTTCCAAAAAACCCAAAAAAGTTTATTGGTTGATTATATTGAACAAGAACTTGAAATTGGAGAACGTATTATTTTTGAAAATGATACTTTTGTGAGTCTGGTTCCATTTTGGGCAGTTTGGCCCTATGAAGTTATTATTCTTCCTAAAAAACATATTCAACATATTGGTTTACTCTCTAACAAAGAGAAAACTGATTATGCCGAACAAATTAAAATAGTTACACAGAAATACGATAAACTTTTTGATACTTCTTTCCCTTATTCAGCAGGTATACACCAATCACCAACAGATAAAGAGTACCCGGAGTGGCATTTTCATATGAGCTTTTACCCTCCATTATTGCGCTCAGCGACTGTAAAGAAATTTATGGTTGGTTATGAAATGTTTGGAATGCCCCAGCGAGATATAACAGCTGAAATTGCAGCTAAAAGCTTGAGAGAATTATAAACTAATATTTCTCAAGTTTTAAACCCTATGTTAATTTATTTAAACTATTAAATAATAATTTGACTTAAAGCATTTTTAAGGTATTAATTTCCATCTCTGTTAAATGTCTATAATGACCTCTGGATAAATTCTTTTTTGTTAATCCAGCAAAAATAACCCGATCTAATTTAACTACAGTGTAGTTAAAATGCTCAAAAATTCTTCTAACAATTCTATTTCTTCCAGAATGAATTTTAACTCCTACCTCAGTTTTACTTTGATTTTCGATATAAGAAATTTCATCAACCACAACCCTTCTCTCATCTAACATAAAGCCATCAGAAATTTTATACAAATCAGACATTGCTAATTTTTTATCTAACGAAGCGTGATAAATTTTTTGAATATTGTGTTTTGGGTGCGTCAATTTTTTTGCTAACTCTCCGTCATTTGTAAATAATAACAATCCCGTAGTATTTCTATCCAGCCTACCAACAGGGTAAATACGTTCTTTTGTAGCATTATTAACTAACTCCATAACAGTTCTTCGTCCTCTATCATCTTCCATAGTTGTAATAAAATTTTTAGGTTTATTCAACAACACATATTGTTTTTTCTCAGGACTAATAACCGTATTATCAAACCTAACCTCATCTGTTGCCTGAACTTTGAAACCCATTTCTGTAACAACTTTACCATTCACCATAGCACTTCCGGCAGCAATAAAAACATCTGCTTCACGACGAGAACATATTCCTGAATTAGCAATGTACTTGTTTAAACGAATACCAGTAGATTCACTTTGTTTAGAATTTTGAGCAGTTTTTTGACTGTCTTTAGGTTTTTCAGTAAACCTTCTTTTGTTACCAAAATTTTTGTTTGATGATTTGCGAGGATTGCTATCTTTAGCTTGTCGTCCTCTCGACGAGTTCTTATTTGATTTCATTGTATAAATTTTTGCAAAAATAAGTTTATTATACTAAACGAAAAGGAATTAACCTGTTATTTGTAAAAATCTTTTAATTATTACACTAGAATCTATCAATGCTAAACTAAATACGCCAGCAAAAATTAAAAATTTTAACACTAAATGTAGATATGTATATTGCTTTTTTGTTTTTGAAAACCATAAACCAATTACTAATAATACTAATAGTAAAATACTTCCATAAAAGTAAAATTGCATTCCACCAATTTCAGGATATTTTAGTAAAAAATTAATAGGATTTAACGTTAGTATAGCTAATATTGAAATTAAAATTTTCGTGAAATTTTCACCATATTTAACTGCAATAGTTTGGTAATTTTGAATAAAATCCCCCTTAATTCTCTCCAAATCTTTTACCAACTGCCTTATTAATAAAATAAAAAATAAGTAGGCCGCGTGTGTAAAAATAAGTTCAGAAAAGTTTTTATAGTAAACAAAAATAGCGAAAAAGGGAAGGATTTCTAAAACCGCCACTGAAATCAATCCCGTTAACGGATATCTTTTTAGTTTGTGAGAATATAACCAAATTAAAAAAATATAAACAGAAAAAAAGAATGCAGCTCTCCAAGAAACTAAAAAACCAAAACAAGCTCCAATAAAATTTAAAAGAAAATAAATTCGTAATTTAATCTTTTGACTGACAATAGCATCAATTTTAGACTTAATTGGCTTATTTATTTTATCTGAACTTGCATCATAAAAATTATTAATTATATAACCTGCAGCCACAACGCAAATGGTTGCCAACACAATAAAGTACAAATTCAAATCTATTAATACCGTTTTTAAAGATTTTTGAGGAGAAAATATAAATACAGATGCTAAATACTGAGCTATTACAATTAAAAAAATATTGTAACCTCTAACCACTGAGAATAAACTCAACAATTTAATATAAAATGGGACGTTTTTTTTTGAATTATTTTTCGAAATTTCTAATAAATCCATTGGACAGAAATTCTAATTTTAAAACCTGTAAACCAATTCTAACTTGTAGTTTTTTAATATTTTCTTTGTTTTGACAAAATCTTTAGTAAAACCTAATATAAAACCTCCACCTCCTGAACCACATAATTTCAAGTAGTAATCGTTAGATTCTAATCCCTTTTGCCATACATTATGAAAACGTTTAGGAATCATTGGTTTAAAATTATCTAATACAACTTTTGATAAATACTTTACATTTCCAAAAAGTGATTTTATATTTCCATGTAAAAAATCATCAATGCAAGCATCGGTATATTTTGCAAAATCTTCATTTAGCATTTTTCTGAACCCCTCATTCTTCATTTTATTCATAAAAATGTTTATCATAGGTTCCGTTTCACCAATAATTTCAGAATCCAATAAGAAAACTGCACCTTTTCCTTCTTTTTGAGAAGGTATTCCAGTAGCTTCTAGGTTGTCTTTTGAATTAATTAAAATAGGAATACTCAAATATGAATTCAATGGATCTAATCCCGAACTTTTTCCGTGAAAAAAAGATTCCATTAATGAGAAAATCTGTTTTAACTTCAACAATTTATCTCTTGTTAAATTCTCTAAAACAGTAATTTTACCAACTGCATATTTATCGTAAACTGAAGCAACTAAAGCACCTGAACTACCCACACCATATCCCATTGGAATACTAGAATCAAAGTGCATTCCATCTTCAATATCAGCATAAAATTCGTTTAAACGAAAAGAAACTAAATCAGTTTCTAAATCTTTTAAATACTTATAAAATTTCTTAAGATTTTTATTCGATTTTTTTGCTTCAACAGACAATTCTTCAGTCTTCTTTAAAGCTCCTTGATAACTACTGTAAGGTATTGCTAAACCTTTGGAATCTTTAATGATTCCATATTCACCAAACAATAAAATTTTAGCGTAAAAAAGTGGTCCTTTCATAGATATTAATTATTGGATACTAGTTTTGCTCCTATTCCAACTCTATCGCAAATATAATGATTTTCTTGACAATACTGAACTAACTCATTTACTATAAAATTGTTAACCATTGTTTTTTCCTCTTTCGGAAACAATATATGCACATTAGCTCCGGCATCTAAAGTAAAGCAAATATTACTATTGGTCTCGGCTCTAAAATTCCAAATTTTATTTATTATTTTTAATGTATTAGGTTTCATTAAAATAAAATAAGGGTTGCTAGTCATCATCATAGCGTGCAAGCTTAACGCTTCACTTTCTACAATTGCAATGAATTGTTTTAAGTCTCCATTTTGAAGTACTTCCGCTATTTTTAAAATATTATCATTAGCTTGTTTAAAGCGCTGTTGAGAAAATGGGTGACCGTGCATTAATTTATGGCCAATAGTACTTGAAACTTGTTTTTCACCTTCATCAACTAATAAAATAGTATCGTGGTAGTTTTCAAAATTCTGATGAACTTTTTGTGGAAGTTTCACGCCAAATAAATCAGAACTTCCTTTTATTTCAGAATGATTTCCCCATACAATGATTTCACCTTCAATACTTCTACAAGCACTACCCGATCCCAAACGAGCTAAAAATGATGCTTTTTTATTAAAATACTCGTCTGTCATTTCAGTATTTAACTTCTTCTCAATACTCATAACACACAATGCCAAAGCACTCATACCACTTGCTGAGGAAGCAATTCCACTGCTATGAGGGAATGAATTTCTCGATTTTATCACAAAATCATACTCTTTTAAAAATGGCACATATTGTTCAATGCGTTTAAAAAAAGTTTCAATTTTTGGTTTGAACTCTTCTTTTCTTTCGCCTTCAAAATAAACTTCGAAATTAAACCCTTCATCACATTTCGCCTTTGAATATTCTAACGTAGTTAAGGTAAAACAAGCATCTAAAGTAAAACTTATTGAAGTATTTTCTGGTAATTGTGGCTCTCGCTTTCCCCAATATTTTACAAGTGCAATATTACTTGGTGTTTTCCAGGTTACATTTCCTTCTTTTAAAGAATTTGAATCGTAATTTTTTAAAATAAAATCGGTTTCAATCAAAACAAAAAATTTTGAGCAAAGATACTAGTTTTAGCTAAACATTTTCCAATCTCGCCAATACATCTTTTTTATAACTTCTACTTATTGGCAAAGCTTTTTTACGAACCTCAATAAACTCGTTGGTAAACGATTCAATTTTTGAAATAGAAACAATAAATGAACGATGAATTCTTAGAAAATAAGCTGTTGGAAGTTTAGCCTCAATACTTGAAATAGTTTCTCTTGTTACAACTACTTTTTCATTCAAATGAATTTTAATATAATCACTGAAACTTTCAATATGATTAATTTCGGAAAAGCTAATTTTCACCATTTTTCTATCAGCACGAACAAAAATAAAGTTATTTCTTTCCTGAACAATTTCAGAGTTGAAATTGGTTTCAACCACCTTATTTTCACCTAAATATTTATTTACGGCCTGCAATAAACGCTCAAAGGAAATTGGCTTCAACAAATAATCAACAACCTGTAAATCAAAACCTTCAATAGCATATTCTCGGTAAGCAGTCGTAAAAATTACCTTGATGTTTTTATTGATTGATTTCGCAAACGAAAGTCCAGATATTTCAGGCATATTAATATCTAAAAAAATTAAATCTATTTGGTTTGAGTTAATTTCATTAAACGCTTCAATTGCATTTTTAGAAGTGGCAACGACATTTACGGCATCAACTTTTTGCAAATGACTTTCTAAAATTTCACGTGCAATCGGTTCATCATCAACTATTAAACATTGAATAATTTTAGTCATTATTTTAATTATTTAAGTTGAAAATTTTTAAATTTACCACAAACCAATTCTCAATAGTTTCGACACTAAGTGAGTAATTGTTTTTATACAATAAATCTAATCTTTTTTGAATATTATTCAATCCTATTCCTTGCTCCTTTTCACCTTCTTCAGAATTCAACACAGTGTTTTTCACTAAAAACTCCAACTGACCATCAATCAGACAAATATCTACCTGAACAGTTAAAAATCCATTTAGTAAATTCCCATGTTTAAAAGCATTTTCAACAAAAGGAATTAACAGCATTGGTGCCACTTGTATATTTTCAGAAACAGAATCAGAATTAAAATAAACTTTAAGAGTATCTTGGAACCTTATTTTTTCTAATTCGATATATTCCTTGATATGCAAAATTTCTCCTTTTAAACTCACCTTTGGCTTATTCACTTGGTATAAAATATAATCCAACAGGTTAGATAGTTTTAAAATAATATCAGGTGTATCTTTCGATTGTTTCAATGCAAAACCATAAATAGTGTTCAATGTATTAAATAAAAAATGCGGATGAATTTGCTTTTTCAAATACTGTAATTCCTGATTTTTAATTTGTAATTGGGTTTCTAAAATTTTATTCTGCAATTCTTTATTCTTTGAAGCTGTTTTAAAATTATGATTTAACAGTTTTACAAAACTTACCAAACCAACTACTAAATACACCAGAACCAGAACAAACACAAACTGCCTGCTCATAAAAGGCATTGCAGACACTTTTAAACCGGATAAAAATAAAAAATAACATATAACAACTACACCTATTAAATCCGCAGAAATTATAAAGATATATAAACTGTATAATCCAAAATAATAGTATTTTTTTTGAAGTAAATATTTTGGAATTAAAAAAGAAATAATAAAATAAGTGACACCAATAGTTATTGGCATTAATAAACTAGAAAACCAAAAACCATAAACACCATTATTAGTGCTATATTCAAAAAAAAACCTAAAAAAAAGCCACACAAATAACCAAAAAAGTATTTGCAAAATAATAGATTTAGACTTGTATAATTTCATTGAATCCATTAATGCAAGTTGCAAATTTTATTCTATTCCTCCTAAAATTATAGATAGATAACCCATTTAATGTAGTTTTTAACCAAACTATTCTTCTTTTTACATTTAACAGTGTTAAATTTGTTAAAAATTGCACAAAATAAGTGAGTTGTCGAAAATTAAAATTTTCACTGAATTTTGGAATTACATTTGAATTCGTTTAATTTAAATAAAATATTATGACAATTTTAAATCAAGGAGGTCCAATATTCATGTACCCATTATTGTTAATGCTAATTTTAGTTTTAGTATTATTTACCGCAGAACTTGTAAAAAAAGGAAGGGTTAAAAAAACTATTAATTTAATTGCATCAATTAGTTTATTTGCAATTGTTTGGGGTTTTTTAGGTCAAATAATAGGTTTAATGGGCGCTTTTGACGCAATACAAGCAATGGGCGATATTTCTCCAGCTATTTTGGCTGCGGGGTTAAAAGTAAGTTTTATAGCTCCTGTATTTGGAATGATTATTTTCTTAACTGGAAGATTTGGAATTATTATTTTAACCTGGTTAAATAAAAGCCTATTAAATAAATAGTTTTCTTTGTAGTAAAAATTCTCAATGCTTTTTTTAATTTTGCTATAATATGAAATTAAAAAAGGCATTTGTTTTACTAAACGGGCTAGAACCTTCCATTTTCCCTGATTTATCAAATTACGATCTGGTTTGTGCTATTGATGGAGCCTACAATCATTTTGAAAAAAATAATATAATTCCTAATTTAGTTACAGGTGATTTCGACTCTATTTATAAAATCCCAAATACGATTGAAGTTATTAATACCCCTGATCAAAATTTTACTGATTTTGAAAAAACACTTCAAATTTTAAAAGACAGAGGATTTACTTCAATTGATATATTTGGCGGAAGCGGAAAAGAACACGATCATTTTTTAGGAAATTTAAGTACTGCTTTATTATGGAAGAATGATATTCGGATAACTTTTTTTGATGATTACGGTACTTATTTTTTCATAAATTATGAATGTACTTTAAACAATGTTTTAAATAAGACCATTTCACTTGTGCCATTTCCTGAAGCACACAATATTACAACCAACGGATTAAAATATGCTTTAACCAACGAAAGTTTAACTTTTGGAAAACGAGTTGGAACACGCAATAAGGCTGTAAAAAACGAAGTGAAAATTTCTATTAAAAGTGGTGATTTATTAGTCTATATCGGTAATAAATGAAAATTCTTTAATTAGTTATCCCTATTCAAAAGTTTTTCTCTACAAATTCTGAAGTTATTTTAGCTAAATATTCGTTTCCATTCAGTATTGCATCTTCTAAGTTGCCTGCTCTTGTAATTACTGAATCTAAATATGAAATTCCCATTTCAATTAAAAAATCTTCTTCAACAGTTATACTTCCACAAAATACAGCTGCACAAATGTTGTGCTTATTAGCAGATTCTAAAACACCTTGTATTACTTTTCCAAACATTGTTTGACTATCTAACCTTCCTTCACCAGTAATAACCCAATCCGTTTCTTTTAAATTTTCATCAAAATTTGCTAGCTCCTTAACCAGCGTAATTCCTGAAATTAATTCACCTTTTAAAAATACTTTAGATGCTATTCCCATTCCACCTGCTGCCCCAGCTCCTTTAACTTCTTGTGGATTTACATTGTAGTTTCTTTTTATAAGTTTAGAAATATGTTGTAAACCTTCATCTAAACACTTAATATCTTCTTTTGAAGCTCCTTTTTGTGGAGCATAAACAAAAGCAGCTCCATTTTCACCATATAAAGGGTTGGTTACATCACAAGCAATTTTAAATGTTGTTTCTTTTAAAAGAGGATGCACTTTTGAAGTATCTATAGAAATAACCTTCGATAAATTTTTACCTATTGGCTTAACTTCATTGTATTTTTCATCTAAGAATTGATATCCCAAAGCAGTTGCCATTCCAATACCACAATCGTTCGAAGCACTTCCTCCAATTCCCAAAATAATGGTTGTTGCACCTTTTTCCAAGGCATCAATTATTAATTCACCTGTACCAAAAGTTGTTGCTTCTATACAATTTAATTCTTCTTTTTGAAGCAATTTAACTCCTGATGCTTCTGCCATTTCGATGAAAGCAGTTTTAGATGTTTCAGAAAATAAATACGATGCTTTTACCGGTTTAAAAAACGGATTATTAACAATAACTTCAATAAATTTTCCTTTTAAATAATAATTTATGACTTCAATTGTTCCGTCTCCACCATCTGCAAGCGGTAACTTTAAAATTTTAGTATTAGGCCTAAGGTCAAGAATATTCTTTTCAACAATATCACAAAATTCTATCCCTGATAAGGAACCTTTAAATTTATCTGGAGCTATAACTATTTTCATTTTATTTTATAGAATTAGCAACAATCCATCCACCTGTCCAAGCATTTTGAAAATTAAATCCTCCTGTAACAGCATCTATATTTAATACTTCTCCAGCAAAAAATAAATTTTTATGCAATTTACTTTCAAATCGTTTAAAGTTAATTTCTTTTAAATCAACACCACCTGCCGTAACAAATTCATCTTTAAAAGTACTTTTTCCCGTTACTTTAAATTTACATTTTGTTAATTGAGTTGCTAAATCTTCTAACTGTTTGTTACTTAATTGTGCCCATTGGGCATTTTCCGAAATTTGAACTGCTTTTACCAATTTAAACCACAATCGTTTTGAAATATCTTCAAAAATCGAACGTAAAATCACTAGTTTTTTTGCGTTCTTTTTCTTTTCAGATTTTAAAATTTCTAAAACCCATTCTTGTCTTTTAGATAACCAGTTTACCTCTATTTCAAATTGATAATTTTTTTGAAACATTTCCAAGGCTCCCCAAGCCGAAAGTTTTAAAATTCCAGGACCACTTAAGCCCCAATGTGTAATTAACAAAGGGCCTTGTTCTGCTAGTTTTGAATTCAATATTATTACTGAGGCATTTGGCACTGAAATTCCCGGAATATCTTTTAGTCGCTCATCCTTAATATTAAATGTAAACAATGATGGAACCGGCTTTATAATTTTATGTCCTAAATCTTCAATTAAACTCCACACTTTGGCATTACTTCCGGCCGCAACCAGCACATAGTCAGCTATAAATTTTTCTGAAGTTGTTTTTACAATGAATGTTTCATTGCTTTTTTTAATGCTCTCCACCCTGGCACTTGTTTTTAACACAACTCCGGCATTTTTAGCACTTTCGAGAAAACAATCTATGATAGTTTGTGAAGAATTACTTTTAGGAAATATTCTGTTATCATCTTCAATTTTTAACTGAACTCCTCTATTTTCAAACCATTCCATAGTATCTCCAGTCATAAACTGATGAAAAGGACCTAACAATTCCTTTTTTCCCCTTGGATAAAATTCTATCAATTCATTTGGAGTAAAACAAGCATGTGTAACATTGCATCGCCCACCTCCACTAACTTTAACTTTTTGCAAAATCTTATTGCTCCCTTCTAAAATAAGCACTTCCAAATCAGAATTTAATTCTGCTGCATTAATTGCCGCAAAATATCCTGCTGCTCCTCCTCCTACTATTACAAGTTTTTTCATTATAAAATTAAATCTGAATAAGGAATTACCGTTTGAAATCCTTTATTATTGAAATAATTTGGAGAATCAGTATTTCCTGTTGCTAAAATAAAATCACCTCCCCAAGCTCCTAAACTTTTTGTTTGCCCAAAATAATCAGAAAAATATAGTTCTTGAACCGTTTTTAATTGTATTGTTTTTGAAACCAACTGCTCGTGTTCTTTTATCAATTTTTCAAAATCAATTAAATTTTCACATTCAACAAAAGCATCTGTTAATTGTGATATTTGCTGAACTTCAAAAAAATTATTTCTAGATAATTCTTTATATCTTTTAATTCCTTCCCTACTATTTTGTTTTTTATTTAAATACACAAAATACAGTTGTTCTTTGAATAAAGGATTAAAATTTACTTCCTCAACAATTGGATGAATTTTATTTTTAGTATACAAAATAGGTGTGTTATGTTGTGCGCAAGCTAGATCATAACCACTTCCTCCAAAAGTTTTTTCCAATAATTTGTATGGATTTACTTTTGCCCAATTGGCTAAATTATTTATCAAAGTAGAAGAAGTTCCCAGCCCCCAATTTTTCGGAAACGTTAAATGAGTTTCAACTAAAAATCCTTGATTTGAATCTAAAAATTTAGAATTTAAACTTCTGACCTCTTCTAGAATTTTCATCAAATTTTCAGCCAATATATCATTTCCTCCATCTTCATCAGAATCAAAATCGGCACTTACTAAACGTATTTTTGGTAAATCAAAAATAGCTTCTAACCAACAATCATTTGTGTTTGTATAACTTTTCCAAATTAATTGTTGCCCCTCTATAGGTTTTACAACTAAGTCTTGCCCACAAGTTGTTGGAACTGCAAATGATTTAGCTCCATCTAAAACAAAATATTCTCCTGTTAATAATAGTTTTCCGTTGCTGTAAAATTCTTTCATTATTTATCTTGGGCTAATTTTTTATAAGCTTCAACAACAGCATTGTGCGTAACCGTTTTATGCTCAAAATAATCAATTAAAAACTGTTTATCAGCTTCACTCGCTCCTAAACCTTTTATAATATTGGTCAAATGCATTTTCATATGCCCTTTTTGTATTCCGGTAGTTGTTAACGCTCTTAACGCTGCAAAATTTTGAGCTAATCCAGCAACAGCTATAATTTCCATTAATTCTTTTGCTGAAGGCTTTCCTAATAATTGCATTGCTAATTTAGACAACGGATGTAATGATGTTAATCCACCCACTGTACCAACTGCTAATGGAATTTCAATCCAAAATTTAAAAACTCCATTTTCAATAGTTGCATTAGATAAACTTTTATACTTACCATCTTTTGAAGCATAAGCATGAACACAGGATTCTATTGCTCGAAAATCATTACCCGTAGCAATTACAACTGCATCAATTCCATTCATAATTCCCTTGTTATGCGTCACGGCTCTATGAGGTTCAACATTTGCAATTTGCACTGCTTGCACAAACTTTTGAGCTAAAAATTCTGAATTTTCAGCATACAAATCTTCAACTTTACAACTCACTTCAGCACGTACCAAACATTCAGGAACATAGTTTGATAAAATACTCATTACTACATGAATTTGATTATTTTCAAACTCTTTAGCAATAGCTTCCAAACAAGAGTTTATAAAATTCGCACCCATACTATCAACGGTTTCAAATGTTACGTGCAATTGATAATAATTGGCTAAACCTTCCGTTTTATCACGCAATTCAATAGCTCTAATGCCTCCTCCGCGCTTTCGCATATTTTTGGTGATAGCTTCTGTTGCTTTTAATAAAGCTTCTTTTTTAGCATTAAAATAATCTTCAAGTTCAGCTTTATCACCTTCATACATAAAATGAACTTGTCCAATTTTTAATGTAGAAATAACTTCAGCTTTAAAACCACCTCTTGTACTCCAAAATTTTGCCACTAGTGAAGCTGCTGCAACCACAGAACTCTCTTCAATAACCATTGGAATGGTATAATCTCTTCCGTTTATCACAAAATTTGGCGCTATTCCAAAAGGCAAATAGTAGTTTGAAATGGTATTTTCAATAAAATCATCATGTAAATCCTGAATAATTTTATTGTCATTCCAATACTGACTCAAAATCTTTCTTACATTTTCATCTCCTTTAAAAAAGTTTTCAATTAGCCATTCAATCTTTTCAGATTTGGTAAGTTTTGAAAATCCGTTTACAGTTTTAGACATATTTAATCTTAAATTACAACAAGCAAAGATACTTGATTAATTAAATATAGTTATATATTGATATAATTGAATTTTTTAAACCTTTATTCACACCAAAATTGATAGATTTTTCTTAAACTTGAACTTTATTTTTTTGAAAATATAATTTATGAAGAAAATTCTTTTTGCCCTTTTAGTGGTAACTTCCATTGTTTCAGCTCAAAAAAGAAATATTACTTTAGAAGAAATTTGGAGTGGAGCTTTTAGAACTGAAGGCTTGAACGAATTAAACTCTATGAATGATGATTATTACACACTTTTAGAATTTAATAGAGAAACCAGAAGTACAAGTGTTGACAAATACAGTTACCAAACACTTGAAAAGGTTGAAACCATAGTTGACAGTAAAAATTTAACAGAACTAAATTACTTTGAAACATACAGCTTCAATAACAATGAAACAAAACTTATTTTAGGCGTAGATATAGAACCGATTTACCGGCATTCAACTTTAGGAATTTATTTTACTTACGATATAGCTACAAAAACACTTGAATTAATTGATGACGATAAAATTCAAGAACCCACTTTTTCACCAGACAGTAAAAAAGTAGCCTATGTTAAAGGAAATAATATTTATATTAAAAATCTAGAAACCAATCAATTATTTCAAATTACTAAAGATGGGAAAAAAAATGAAATTATAAATGGGATTTGTGATTGGGTATATGAAGAAGAATTTAGCTTTGTGAAAGCTTTTGAATGGAGTACAGATAGCAAACACATTGCCTTTTTACGTTTTGATGAATCAGAAGTACCTACTTTTTCAATGGATATTACAGGAAAAGAGCTATATCCAACACAGCAAGTTTTTAAATATCCAAAAGCTGGAGAAAAAAATTCGATAGTAACACTTCACATTTACAGTACTGAAGCTAAAACAACTTCAAGAATAGACTTGGGCAACTACGAGTATATCCCAAGAATTAAATGGACAAATGATGCGAATATTTTAAGTGCTACAACTTTAAATCGCCATCAAAATAATTTAAATTTATTTTTTGTAGACGCATCCAAGAATACGTCAAAAATTGTTTTAAATGAAACTGACAAAGCCTATGTTGACATTCATGATAACCTAACTTTTTTAAGTAACAATAGTTTTATTTGGACAAGCGAAAAAGATGGTTTTAATCATATTTATCATTATTCTAAGGAAGGCCTATTAAAAAATCAAATTACCTCAGGTAATTGGGAAGTAACCAATTTTTATGGTGTAAATGAGTCTGCTAAATCAATTTATTACCAATCTGTTGAAGATGGTTCTATCAACAGAACGGTGTATGCTATTTCATTAAATGGGGAAAACAAAAAGCGATTAACTACAGCTTCTGGAACAAACTCAGCTTCATTCAGTGCTAATTTAAACTATTTTATCAATTCTTTTTCTGATGCTAATACACCACCTGTGTACACACTTCACAACAGTAATGGAAAACTGACTAAAGAAATACTAAACAACAATGAGTTAGCAAAAGATTTAATCGGTTATAAAATTTCAAAAAAAGAATTCTTCACTTTAAAAACAGAAAATGGTGCATTTAATGCCTGGATATTAAAACCTTTAGATTTTGATTCAACTAAAAAATACCCCTTAATTATGACTCAATATTCAGGCCCTGGTTCTCAAAGAGTTAGTAATAACTGGAACAATTACAACGATTATTGGTATCAGCATTTAGCTCAAAAAGGCTACATTGTTGTTTGTGTTGATGGAAGAGGAACTGGTTTTAAAGGAGCTGATTTTAAAAAATCAACTTATTTAAATATGGTAAAATATGAAACCATTGATCAAATTGATGCTGCCAAAGAATTAGGAAAGTTAAACTATATTGACAAAACTGAAATTGGAATTTGGGGTTGGAGTTTTGGAGGACATATGAGTACAAACTGTTTACTAAAAGGAAACGATGTATTTAAAATGGCAATTGCGGTTGCGCCGGTAACAAATTGGCGATTTTACGACACCGTTTACACTGAACGCTTTATGAGAACTCCGCAAGAAAACCCAAAAGGATACGATGAAAATTCGCCTATAAATTATGTGCACTTACTAAAAGGTAAGTTTTTATTAGTTCATGGTAGTGCCGATGACAATGTTCATGTTCAAAACACTATGCGTTTAACAAACGCCTTAATTGAAGCTAATAAACCTTTTGAACAGGCAATATACCCCGATAAAACTCATAGTATTTATAGGGGGCAAAATACAAGGCTTCATCTTTTTAATAAAATGACTACTTTTATCACCGAAAATTTAAAAACTAATAATTAATAATATAAATTTAGCAACATGTCAACAACCACTTTACAACCACATCAAAAAGAATTATTTGGACATCCAGTAGGATTATATGTACTCTTTTTTACTGAAATGTGGGAGCGTTTTTCTTATTATGGTATGAGATCATTACTTGTAATTTATATGATTGCACAAGCAAACAATGTAAATGGACCAGGATTAAGTTGGACAAAATTAGAAGCCTACCAGTTGTATGGTTGGTACGTTATGTTAGTCTATGTGATTTCAATTCCAGGAGGAATTTTAGCAGATAAGGTTTTAGGTCAGAAAAAAGCAGTAATGCTTGGTGCTTTTATACTTGTTTTAGGACATGGCACATTAGCTATTGAGGAAAATTGGGCGTTTTTCACAGGTTTGGGTTTAATTATTTTGGGAGTTGGTTGCCTTAAACCTAATATTTCTACAATGGTTGGAGGTTTGTATAAAAAAGGAGATATTAGAAGAGATAAAGGATTCTCAATATTCTATATAGGAATTAATTTAGGTTCATTATTAGCGACTACTTTTGTGGGAATAATAGTTGCAAAATGGGGTTGGCATGCTGGTTTTGGTATGGCAGGAATAGCGATGCTATTTGGATTGATAGTATATATTTGGGGGCAAAAGTTCATTACTCATGTTGGGAATAAACCTACAATAGAAGAAAAAAAGAATGACGTTTCTATAATTAAAGTTTTCTCAGAAATATTCAGATCACCAATGCAATTAACTATATTTATTGTTCTACTTGTATTATCAATTTATTCAGGATTTACTTTTGAAGGCGTAGATCACTGGGGATATGGAGCTTTATTTATTTTTCTCTCTTTTGTGATTGGTTTATTGATGATGATTTATAAAAATTTAGAATCAAATATTATGAAGGATCGCTTCTTAGTATTATTGCTATCTTTTTTATTGGTTATTGTTTTTTGGGGTGCTTTTGAGCAAGCAGGAGGTTTAATGACCGCTTATACAGAAACAAAAACTGATAGAGTGTTATTTGGATATTTAATTCCAACTCCTATGTTTCAAGGTTTAAACGCTGGTTTTATTATTTTATTAGCCGTTTGGGTTGCTAATATTTGGGCTAAACGAAAATTAAAAAATAAAGAAGCTTCTTCCTTATTTAAAATGGCGACAGGAACTATAATTATGGGACTTGGTTTTGTCTTTATGATTTTTGCTGTAAGAGAGTATGATGCAAATGGAAGTTCTGGAATGCAGTGGCTGGTTTTAGCTTATCTATTTCATACCATTGGAGAATTGTCTTCTTCACCAGTATCTTTGTCATTTGTGACAAAACTTGCTCCTGTAAAATATGCCTCTTTAATGATGGGACTATATTTTGCCGCAACTGGACTTGGTGGAAAAGTTGCTGGAATATTAGGTGAAAAATCTGAACATTTTGGAGAATATACCATTTTCATTGGAATTGTAATTTTTACAGTAGCTTTCGGGTTGCTAGTAATAGCTTTGCTTAAACCATTAAAACGCTTAACACATGGCGTTGAAGACAATGAAATAGAAGTTTAAACTAGTAGATAATCAATAATTGAATAATCATCTAAATATTAAATTATGAGTACAGAAAAAAAATCATTTTTTGGGGTAATGAAATCCTACAATAAAAATTTTCGAATAGCTAGTATCATGGAGCTTTTTGAACGTTGGGCTTGGTATGGATTATTTGCAGTTTTAGCATTATATCTAACTGGTTCTACAGATGAAGGAGGGCTTGGTTTTACACATACCGAAAAAGGGCAGATAATGGGAATTGTAACTGCTATTTTATATTTATTACCAATGATTACTGGTGTAATTGCCGATAAAATTGGATATAAATTATCCTTAATTATAGCATATGTATTGCTAATTTCTGGGTATTATGTTATGGGAGAAGTCCAATCTTATACTATGGTATTCATTGTGTTTTTATGGGTTGCAGTAGGTGCAGCCATGTTTAAACCAGTGGCATCAGCAATAATCACAAAGAATACTGATGAATCGAACTCTACATTAGGATTTGGTATTTTTTATATGATGGTTAACATAGGTGGTTTTATTGGTCCTGCATTTTCATCAACTTTAAGAACTCAATATGGTTGGAAAATAGTTTTTCTGCAAGCTGCTATAGTAATTGGAATTAACTTATTAATTGTCTTGTTTTTCTATAAAGAAAAAGATCGTAAAAAAACTACTGAATCAATTGGTGAAGCAATTTCCAGTTCAATTACTAATATTTTTGAGGCGGTTAAAGATAGCAGATTGTCTGTACTATTAATTATTATGGTTGGTTTTTGGACTATGTTTAACCAATTATTTTATACACTACCAACTTTTATTGAAGATTGGGTAAACACAAAAGCATTGCACGATTCAATTGCAAATGTATCTCCTTGGATTGCTTCTGCAATGAGTGGAGGTGGTGATTCAGTTAACCCTGAAATGCTAATTAATATTGATGCTGGTTCAATTATTTTATTTCAATTAATTGTATCATATTTTGTTTTACGAATGCGACACGTAAGTGCAATGATTACAGGATTTGTAATTGCTGCGATTGGAATTGGAATTACTTTTTACACAGGAAATGGATTTTACACAATTTTAGGTATTGTAATTTTTGCAATTGGTGAAATGATGACCAATCCTACATTTTCTTCCTTTATAGCTTTAATATCTCCAAAAGGAAAAGAAGCTTTGTATATGGGAACGTATTTCTTACCTATATTTTTAGGAAACTTTTTAACTACATTTGTTTCTGGTAACTTATACCAATCTTGGTCAGATAAATTAAGTTTGTTGCAAACAGAAATGACGAATCGTGGTATCCAAATGCCAGAAGTAACAAAGGATTTTTCAAAAAATGATTATTTCGCTTTAGCATCTGAAAAGTTGGGAATGTCAGAAGTAGATATGACCCAATTTATTTGGGAAAATTATCAACCAAATAAAATTTGGTATGTTATTGTAGGTATTGGAATTGTAACCATTTTGGCTTTATCTTTTTACGACAGAATGGTAATTAGGCCAAGAGAAAAAAACGGTAACTAATATTTTAATATGAGTACAGAAAATAACGAATTTTTTAAAACCCAGGTTTTAGGTCATCCAGCAGGTTTATTTGTAATGTTTTTTACAGAAATGTGGGAAAGGTTCAGCTACTATGGTATGCGTGCCTTACTTATATTATTTTTAATTGCTAAAGCAGACGAAGGTGGATGGGGATGGTCCAGAGGTGAAGCAATGTCTTTATTTGGTTGGTACGTAATGCTCGTGTATTTTCTTCCTTTATTAGGAGGTTGGATTGCCGATAATAAATGGGGGCATGTTAAAACTATTATTGTGGGAGCTTCAATAATTACCTTGGGTCATGCTTCAATGGCCTTAGCTGATCTTCCTTTAGGCTTTGATTTAAAATTTCTATTTTATGTTGGTCTATTATTAATAGTTTTAGGAACTGGATTATTTAAACCTAATATGTCTGCTACCGTTGGAAAAATGTATCCCGCAAATAGCGACAAAAAAGATGGAGCATATACCATTTTTTATATGGGTGTAAATTCGGGTGCTTTTATTGGAACTTTGTTAGTTGGTTGGATTGGAGAAAACTTTAGCTGGACATTGGGATTTGGATTGGCAGGAATATTTATGTTATTTGGATTATTGCAATTTTATTTTGCACGTTCAATTTTTGGTGAGGCTGCTTCTAAACCTCAACCAAAAACTTATGAACTTTCTGAAGAAGAAAAACAAAAATTAGTTCCTTTCACACAAAAAGATAATATCCTAGCCTTAATTGGAGGCTTCCTGGCTATTTCGTGGATTGTTGACGGCTTGTATTCTGTAGTTACAAGAGGCTCACACTTTCTAACTCAAAATTTAGCTCTATTCAATCTATTTGGTTTTGACATAGAATTGGCCTTATCTACGGTATTCTTTTTACTTTCTTTAATAGTATTTGTAATTTTAGGAATTGGAAGATTAGGTAGGTATACCAAAATAGAAAGCGACAGACTTAAGGTAGTTTTTATCATTGCCTTTTTCGTGATTTTCTTTTGGGCTAGTTTTGAACAAGCTGGTACATCAATGAATATTTTTGCACGTGACTATACTGCAAGAACGCTTGCTGGAAGTTGGGGATTAATCTACAAAATTGTAGATTTTATATTATCAGTTGGACCAATGGTAATATTATCTTGGATAATATTCAAATTAGCAAAACAGATTATAAAAAAATACCCATTAACTATTTTATTTATCTCCATAAGTTTTATCTTAATTTGGATATTGGTAATTTTTAGAGTTTATGATAAAGTAACAGGTGATTCAACTTTGGTTGATACATCCTGGTTTCAAATATTGAATCCTTTCTTTATTATTACACTTGCTCCGTTATTTGCTAGCTTCTGGAAAAAAGTATCATTCACAGCACCTCAAAAATTTGCATTAGGATTAACATTATTAGCCGCAGGATTTGGAATGCTAGCATTTGGATCGTTAGGAATTCCTAAAGGTGCTGAAACTGCTTCAGTAAGTATGATTTGGCTTATTTTAGCTTTCTTATTGCATACAATGGGTGAATTATCAATTTCTCCTGTTGGGTTATCTTACGTAAGTAAATTAGCTCCGGCAAGAATGCTAGCATTCTTATTTGGAATTTGGTATGTATTTACTGGGCTGTCAGGAAAATTAGCTGCATTAATGGCTGAGCATATGGATGGAATATCTGAAGCTACTGGAATGAGTGGTTTCTTTTTAATATTTACAATTATACCTTTTGCTGCAGCTTTATTAATACTTTCACTAAATAGGAAAATTAAAAAATTAATGCACGGAATAACATAATTTTTTATATTTCTGTAAACTTGGCAAACTATTTACGTCAAATAAAATAAATTTAAAACAAATTATATTGAAAAAATTAGCAATTATATCAATTTTATGTGTTGCGTTTTCAGTAAATGCACAAAAAATAAATTGGATTACTTTTAAAGAGGCTGTTGAAGCTCAAAAAATAACTCCAAAAAAAATATTTATTGATGCGTACACCACGTGGTGCGGACCATGCAAGTTGTTAGATAAAAATACATTTCAGCATAAAGATGTAGCTAATTATGTCAACCAACATTATTATGCTGTTAAGTTTAATGCTGAAGGAAACGAAACCATTAATTTTAAAGGTGAAACATTTTCAAATCCAGATTTTGACCCAAACAAAAAAGGAAGGAATAGTTCTCATCAATTGTCGAGATATTTTGGGGTTAGAGCATACCCTACTTTAATATTTTTAGATGAAGAAGCAAATACAATCGCCCCAATAACAGGCTATAAAACTCCTCAGCAAATTGAATTGTATTTGAAAATGTTTAAAACTGATGAATATAAAAATATTAAATCCCAAGAAGAATTTAATGAGTATTATAAATCATTCAATTATGAATTTATAAATTAAAATTTTATTTTTTTAGTATAAAGGCTCCTTTTTCCAATGTATTGTAAAAAGGAGTTCTCATTTTTAAACACGTTTGTTCCCAGATTTTAATATAGTTTTTATAATTTGAAGCATCAGTAACTATAAGTTCAGGTTTATGAAAATCTATTAATCTTTCTAAATTAATTTTTGGTGAATTTTGAAGAACAATTATTGATGGTTTAATGGATGTAAATTGATAACAACCTATACTATCAACTATTAGTAACACCTTGTTCTTTGAAAATAACAAATAGTCTTTTTTAAACTTAAGCGTGTATTTGTTTAAACCATTCCCTATTAAATAATCTTTTAATATCCGATTATTTCCAGTTGTTTTATCAGAGCTATATATACTCAATTCGTCACCTTTTCTAACACCAATTAAACTTGATCTATTTTTATGAAACACTACAATTTCATCTTGACTTTGTAATTTAAATTTTTCAAATAATAATAAGAAATTTATTAAAACAAGACTAGATAAAAAGAAAACCAGTCTATGATAGGTTCTATTTTCAATCAATTTAAAAAAGAAAATTATACTACTATAGATTAATAACAATTTAAAAATGGAAATAGAAATATTTTCAACAATGAATGATTCCTGCATTGCTATCCAATTAACCAAATTATTCAATGTTTTAATACAAAAAATATATCCTTCAGATAACAACAATGGTAAATTATTTAATAATGAAAGAAAAACAACTATAAAACCAATAATTAAAATAACTCCTAATATTGGTATAATTAGTATGTTTGAAACAAAAAATAACCCAGGAAATTGGTGAAAATAATAAATACTTAATGGTGCTACACCTATTTGAGCTGCCACGGAAACAGTAAATAATTGCCAAAAATAGTTGATAAGTTTATACTTAGGACTCCATAAACTAGTCAATTTTGGCTGTAACCAGACAATTGAAAATACTGCTACATAGCTCAGCTGAAATCCTACTTCAAACAAATATAAAGGATTAAAAAGCAACAATACAAACATGGAAATTATAAGTGTATTGTAAATATTTGATGGTCTATTTAAGTACATCCCAACGGTCACAGCCGTAAACATGGTTACTGCACGAACTACTGACGGTGACAAACCAGCTATAAAAGCATACATCCATAATAAAATAATTATTGATATTGAAATAGCTGTTTTTCCATGTTTAATATATTCTAATGGCTTTAATAAAAAACTTAGAATTAGCATTATAATACCTATATGCAACCCTGATACTGCTAAAATGTGAATCGCACCGGCTTTTGAGTAACTATCCAACAAATCAGATGTTACTATATGCCGTTGACCTAATAATAAAGCACTCACAACACCTAATTCATTATTTTTATAACCATCTCTTTTTAAGTCTGTAGTTATTTTTTCTCTAAAACTTGCAGTAAGACCATTGATAGATTTATTTGTTGGTTTAAGTTTTTCAAAACACTTATTATAACAATAAACTTGATGATAAATTTGTCGGTTTTTTAAGTAATTTTTATAATTAAAGCCAAACGGATTTCTTGGTAGAGGAATTGATTTAAATTTTGCCTTCAAAAAAATTACATCATCAACCTTTAGCATTTCTGATAAACTATCTTTTTGAATATTTAATAATAAACTCCCAGAAACTGTGTTTGAATTTAAATTATTAACTTCAACCTCATACTTATGATAATAGTTATTTGATTTTAGAATTTTTTGAATAGTTACAATAGTATTATACGTACTATCAACTTTAAAATATCCGTTTGAATAATGACTTTTATAATTGCGTTGATTTTTTAATGTAACACTTGAAATGCCAATACATAATGTGATTAGAAACATAACCAATGAAAAAACAACAGATGTTTTGTATTGCTTATTGACATAAATATAACTTATTGCAAAAGCAGCAATCAATACTCCTAACAATACAAATACAGTTTTTGGTTGAATTTCAAAAAAAGTTGCAGTTAGAATTCCAATTATTAAAAAAAAAGTAAGTTGTACAGGTACAAACTTTATTGATTTTTTCATAGCAGGTTAAAACTACAAAAAAAATATTTGTTTATAATTTCTTTAAATTCTAACTAAAAGTAAATTTTTTACCATAAAATTTCAAAATCATTTTTCAATCAAAAAGTAATAAAACAAATTTATTTTACAGTCACAAAAAAACAAAACTAACTTGTTTTGGAGTTTTTTATAATTAGTTCAGCAGTTTTTTTGGAGGCTCCTTTTCCTCCTAATTTTTTTTCTAAATCAAAATAGTCTAAAAACATTTGATCTCTTTTTGATCCACTTAATATTTGTTGCAATTCAATAGCTAGATTTTCCTCATTGAAATCATTTTGAATAAGTTCTTTAACAACTTCTTTATCCATTATTAAATTTACCAATGAAATAAACTTCAAATCCACTAAATATTTGCCAATTTGGTAACTTAACCAGCTGGTTTTATAACAAACTATTTCAGGAACTTTAAATAATGCCGTTTCTAGAGTTGCAGTTCCCGAAGTTACAATGGCAGCATATGAAACAGATAATAAATCATAGGTTTTATTGCTAATAAACTGAACATTTTCTTTAGAAATAAATTGCGTGTAAAATTCAAAATCCTGACTAGGTGCACCTGCAATTACAAATTCAATGTCCGGAAATTTTTCAACCATCTTTAACATTACCGTAAGTAACTTTTTAATTTCCTGTTTCCTGCTTCCTGGCAATAATGCAATAATAGGCTTATTTGATAATTGATATTCTTTTCTAAAACTATCCTCATTAATTTGGTTTCTATTTGAAATAGCATCAATCAAAGGATGACCAACAAAATGTACCGGAAAATTATGTTTCTTTTCATAAAAATCTTTTTCAAAAGGTAAAATCACATACATTTCATCAACATCACGTTTAATTTTATGGATTCTATTTTCTTTCCAAGCCCAAATTTGAGGAGAAATGTAATAATGAACAATTATATTTTCTTTTTTGGCAAATTCAGCAATTCGCATATTAAAACCCGGATAATCAATTAAAATTAATACATCTGGTTGGAATAATTTTATGTCATTTTTGCAGAATTTAATATTCCTAAATATGGTTCCTAAATTCAATAAAACTTCAGCAAACCCCATAAAGGCAAGATCTTTATAATGCTTTATTAATGTTCCACCTGCCTCCTGCATTAAATCACCACCCCAACATCTAATTTCAGCATTTTTATCTTGGTCAATTATCTGTTTAATCAAATTTGATCCATGCAAATCACCCGATGCTTCCCCTGAAATAATATAATACTTCATCTATAAAATTACTTTGAAATAAATTTTAATATTGTTATTAAGAGTGCAATGATAATCGTTTCTAACAAAACACCTCTTGCTCTATATAATTGTTTCTTTTTTAAAAATACAAAGAATACAAAAAAGTTTGCTAATGCACCAATTACTAATACTTTTCCTTCTAAATTTCCTTCAACAATAAGGTTTATACTTTTATTAAAATCATATGGAGAGAAAAATTCAATAAAAATAAAACACCCAAATAATGTTGCTATAACTGCAATTACAAAACCAATTAAAATTTCTTTTAAAACACGATTTCTTTGCTTCATAATTTTATAAATTCCAAGTATTTAATTTTTGAATAAAATGGTGTGCTGTTAAGTCAAATTGAACAGGAACCACCGATATATAATTATTCCCTAGCGCCCACTCATCAGTATCTTCTCCTTTATCCATGTTTACAAATTTCCCGGTAAGCCAGTAATAAACACGACCTTGCGGATTCATTCTTCTATCAAATTCCTCTACCCAATTTGCACGTGCCTGTCTACATATTTTAATACCCTTAAAGGTTTTACTTTTAGGAAAATTTACATTTAAAACTACACCATCGGGTAACCCATTTTCCAATACATTCATAGTTATTTGACGAATATATTTTTTTAATGGTTCAAAATCTGCATTCCAAGAATAGTCTAACAATGAAAATCCAATTGCAGGAATACCTTCAACACCTGCCTCAACTGCCGCACTCATGGTTCCTGAGTAAATAACATTTATGGATGAATTTGAACCATGATTAACTCCTGATACACATAAATCGGGTTTGCGTTTTAGAATTTCACTTACAGCCAATTTCACACAGTCAACTGGTGTTCCTGTAGATTTATATTCAATTTGTGGACCATCATCCACTTTAATTTGATTACAATATAGTGTATCAGCAATTGTTACCGCATGTCCCATTCCACTTTGAGGTCCATCAGGGGCAATAACAACAACTTCGCCAATTTCATTCATTATTGAAATTAACATTCTTACACCTGGTGCAGTAATACCATCATCATTGGTAACTAAAATTAAAGGTTTTTTACTCATCATAAAATATGTTAAAGAACAAAATTACTATAAATTATCTGGTTTAAACTTATTAAACTTTAACATTTTGTAAAGTAAGTTCAAATGTATAATTGATTATAATTGTATTTAATTATTATTGGGGTGAATACAATTATAGTATATTTTTCTATTTATTGGAATTACTTCAACATCTATGAATACCCAAAAATGACTAAAAATTGTGCTTGCTGTAGAAAAAGCTATGTATTATTTGATTTTTATTTAAGCAAGTAGGTTCATTTTTACAAAATATATAGTAAACGAAGTTTCTAAAGTAAAAAACAGCGATAAAATTTCAGAAGCCTTTAGGGGTATTTATAAAAAAAAGTTAAATTAGTCAACTCTCTAAAATAATGGCACTATTTTAGTAATCATAAATATAAAACAAGTATTGACAGATGATGATTAGAAAAAAATATATAATTCCCTTTGTTGTTGCATTAAGTATATTAATTAGTATTCCTCTAAATGCTAACAACGACCCAAAAGACAAAGTATTATTAACTATTTTAAAATATGTTTTAACACAGGGACATTATCAACCTCAAGAAATTGACGATGCTTTTTCGGAAAGAGTATTTAATGACTTTATTGACCGACTTGATCCTTCAAAAAGATATTTTTTACAAGCTGATATTGATGAGTTTTCAGAGTTTAAAACTAAAATTGACGACCAAATTAAAGGCGAAAATTTATCATTTTTCTTTTTAGTACACAATCGTTTTCAACAACGTTTTGATGAAGGAAAAATATATTATCAGGAAATATTGGATACTGAATTTAATTTCAATAAAAATGAAATATTAGATGTTGATTACAAGAATTTTGAATTCGCTAAAACAAAATCACAACTTATAAAAAACTGGCTAAAACAATTAAAATTCAGCACCTTATCCAGACTGCATGATAAAGTTTTAAATGAGCAGGATAAAAAGAAAAAAGACGCTTCATATAAAATAATTTCATTTAAAGAATTGGAAAAAGAAGCCCGAGAAGCTACTTTGAACAACATGAATGATTTTTATGAAAGAATGAATGAGCTTACTTATTCTGACTGGTTTTCGACCTATGTAAATTGTATTTCTGAAGATTTTGATCCGCACACAACGTATTTTAACCCCAGTCTTAAAAAACGTTTTGACATTTCAATGGCAGGAAAATTAGAAGGTATCGGAGCTAGATTAATGAAGAAAAATGATTATACCAAAGTAAGTGAGCTTATTTCAGGTGGACCTGCCTGGAAACAAGGTGAACTGGAAGTTGAAGATTTAATATTAAAAGTTGCACAAGGTGATGAAGACCCAATTGATATTGTAGGAATGCGCCTAGATGATGCCATTGAATATATAAAAGGAAAAAAAGGAACTGAAGTAAAATTAACTGTTAAAAAAGTTGATGGCACTATTAAAGTAATTTCAATTATTAGAGACGTTGTTGAACTGGAGGAAACTTTTGTGAAATCATCAATTGTGAATAAGGATGGAAGAACATTTGGGCTCATAAACTTGCCAAAATTTTACATTGATTTTGATGAAAAAAATTATCGGAATTCTACCACAGATATGGCTCTAGAAATTGACCGACTGAAAGAAGAAAACATTGAAGGTTTGGTAATTGATTTAAGAAATAACGGAGGTGGATCTTTAAAAACAGCCATTGAAATTTCAGGATTATTTATTAATAGAGGGCCAATGGTTCAGGTAAAATACCGAGGTCAGGATGCTGACGTAAAAAAAGATACCGATTCAAAAATACAATGGAATGGTCCTTTGGTAGTGCTTGTAAATGAATTATCAGCTTCAGCTTCAGAAATTTTTGCTGCTGCAATGCAAGATTATGGAAGAGCTGTTATTATTGGGGGCAAACAAACATACGGAAAAGGAACAGTGCAAAGTGTTTTAGATTTAAACAGATACACAACTATAAAAGATGATATTGGGGCTTTGAAAATGACCATTCAAAAGTTTTATAGAATTAATGGTGGTTCAACACAGCTGGAAGGTGTTAAGAGCGATATTATGCTACCCAGTCGTTTCAGCTATATGAATATTGGTGAGCGCGATTTACCTAAAGCATTACAATTTGATAAAGTTCCTCAAGCAAGTTATTCTTTTTGGAATAATTATGAAAATTTTGACTTAGTCATAAATAATAGTAAAAAAAGAGTTTCAAATAATAAACAGTTTCAATTAATTGATGAAAATGCGAAATGGCTAAAAAAATCGCAGGATGATTCAATAATTTATTTGAATTACGATGCGTATAAAAAAGATTTAGATTACCATAAAACTGAATCTCAAAAATTTAAATCCCTCAATAATTATACTACTAACTTAACATATAATTCACCTCTATACGAGCAAGAATTAATAAAAAATAACGAAGATCTCAGTGAAAAGCGTGAAGCTTGGCACAAAAAGCTAAAAAAAGATATTTATATTGAAGAATCATTAAATGTGCTGGCCGAATTAAAAATTAAGCCATCTTATTTATTAGTTAAAAACTAAACCTAAAATTGTATTTTTACGCATGTAAATATCAAGCATTTGAAAACGAGCAGTAATTCATTAACAATATTAGCACTCCGAAAGTTTAAAAAAAACACTATTGGAGTGCTTTCTTTTTTGTTTATTGTTATATGTGGATTTGTTGCCGTTTTTTCTTACGGAATTGCTCCAGATAATAGTAGTAATGCAAATCAAATGCATTTAGAAATTCATTCTAAAAAACCAGGATTTGAAGTTCTTATGCTAACCATTCCTGCTCAAAAAGAAATTTCTCAATCTTTTTTCAATAAATTAGTTTACGGTAAAAAAAATGTAGCTACTGAAATTCCTATTTCAGAATATAAAATATTAGAAAACGAATTAATTTACACAACGTTTCCCCAAAAAATCACAAAATCAATTTTACTTTCAACACTTAAAAACAAAGAACCTTCACAATTTATAAAAGCAAAAAAATTCTATCTAGGAACAGATAAATACGGGAGAGATTTGCTAAGCAGAATGATTATTGGAATGCGAATCTCTTTCTTTATAGGTTTTATTGCTGTATTTATTTCTTTGATAATTGGAATAAGTATTGGTGCAATTGCAGGCTATTTTGGCGAAAAAGTTGATGCTTTTATTATGTGGTTAATTAATATCACTTGGTCAATTCCTACATTACTTCTAGTTATTGCTATAACATTAGCTCTTGGAAAAGGATTCTGGCAAGTATTTATTGCGGTAGGTTTAACAATGTGGGTTGAAGTAGCACGTGTAGTACGCGGACAAATAATAAGTGCCAAAGAAATGCAATATGTTGAAGCTGCCAAAGCTTTGGGTTTCTCAAATTTCAGAGTTATATTCAAACATATATTACCCAATATTATGGCACCAGTAATTGTAATTTCAGCAGCTAATTTTGCTGGTGCAATTTTAATTGAAAGTGGTTTAAGTTTTTTAGGAATTGGTGCGCAACCTCCTACACCTTCATGGGGAGCAATGATTAAGGACCATTATAGTTATATTATTTTAGGAAAAGCCTATTTGGCAATTATTCCAGGTATAGCAATTATGAGTTTAGTTATGGCATTTATGCTCATTGGAAATGCCATACGAGATGCTTTAGACGTGAAAAACTAATGCATATCAAAATCAATTGGTTATTTTAGCTTTTTAAAAAAAATATACATGAAATTCGAAGTAAAATTTAATACAAAATGGTCTGATTTTGACCCAAACCGTCATATGCGCCACACAGCTTACAACGATTATGCTGCTGAAGTAAGAGTCCGTTTTTTTCAGGAACACGGTTTATCAATTAATGAGTTTGCAAAACTAAATATTGGCCCTATTTTATTTAAAGAAGAAACTTCATTTTATAAAGAAATTCATATTGGTGAAAATATCACAGTTCACATGGAACTGGAAGGTGTTTCACAAAATATTGAGCGTTGGCGTTTTGCACATCAAATTTTTAATAAAGATGGAGTACTTTCTGCTGAAATAAAAGTTTTTGGAGCCTGGATAGATTTAATGAAACGTAAATTAACAGCCCCTCCTGCAAAATTCACGCAAATTTTTGAAGACCTTCCAAAAACAGAAAATTTTAAAGAAATACCCATAAAAAGTGAAAAAATAAAAAAATAATTTACACCATTATACCTACTATATTTTTTGCAGTTGGATATTAAATTTACGAAAATTTCGACTTAAGTTTAAATTTAATTTCAGATAACTATCTGATAAATTCATTAGAAAAACCTTCAAATGAAGGCCTTTTTTTATCCACCAACTTTAGCGAATATTCCAAACTTATTAAAAATTGAAATAATTTCTCTAATTCTATTCTCTTCTGGTTCTTCAAACTCAATAAAATCTTTAGCAATACCCAATTTCACCATTTTGTTTTCAGCAACTTTATGATAAGGCAATAGATTAATTTCAGTTGTATCCAATTCTAGCGAGTTTACAAATTCAGCTGTCTTTATAATATTCTCTTTATCATCATTCACATTTTTCATCAAAGGAATTCTAAAAACTAAATCGCAATTAGTTTTAGCTAATGCCCTAATATTTAAAAGAATTTTTTCATTGTAAACACCCGTATAAAATTTATGCCTTTCTGAATCCATCATTTTTATATCAATTAAAAACATTTCACAATTATCGGCAACTTCCAACAAAGTTTCTTGTTTGGCTAAAGCAGTTGTATCCACTACCCTATGATACATTCTTTTTCCACATTGTTTCAATGCTTCTAATAAATATTCTGAATGCAATAGTGGTTCACCTCCGGAAAATGTAACTCCTCCACCTGATTGATCAAAGAAAATAGCCTCATTGTCTATATCCTTCATTAATTCGGTAATTGTAATATTAGACCCTAATATTTCAAAGGCTTTTGTTGGACAAACCTCAGCACAAATTCCACATAAATTACAAATAGTATAATCTGTAACAATGCCTTCTGAAGTCATTATTAAAGCATCTTTAGGACAATTATCAATACACTTAACAGCTCCAATACATTTTGAAGCAGTGTACATTTTCTGTACTTTTAATGAAATACTCTCTGGATTATGACACCATTGACAAGACAAATTACAACCTTTAAAAAAAACGGTCAAGCGAATACCTGGACCGTCATTTATGGCATATTTTTTAATATCAAAAATTAATCCTTTAGCCATTAAAACGATTCGTTTTCAGTTCTATCAATAACTTCCTGCTGTAAATCAGCATTCATATCATTAAAATAATCACTATAACCAGCCATTCTCACCAATAAATCCTTGTAATCTTCAGGATTTTGTCGTGCAGCATATAAGGTTGCTGTATCTACAATATTAAACTGAATATGATGACCTCCCAAGGCGAAATAAGTTCTAATTAACTTTCCTAACTTCATAATATCCTCATCACGTTTTAACAAACTAGGTAAAAATCGCTGATTTAATAAAGTTCCACCTGATTTAGTTTGATCCAACTTAGTTAATGATTTTATTACAGCCGATGGACCATTTGTGTCAGCACCATGTGAAGGTGAAGTTCCATCAGAAATTGATTTATGTGCTAGTCTGCCATTTGGAGTTGCTCCCATAACTTTTCCAAAATAAACATGACAAGTTGTTGACAGCATATTTAAGTGGAACGATTCACCCTTAGTATTTGGTTTTCCATCAATGACTTCAAATAAATCATTGTAAACTCTAAGTGCTATATCATCGGCATAATCATCATCATTTCCATAAAATGGTGTATTATTAATAATCGTTTGACGCAATATCTCTTCTTGTTCAAAGTTGTTGGCAACAGCTGTCAAAACCTCATCCATTGCAAAGGTTTTCTCTTCAAAAACGTGTTTTTTTAGTGATGACAAACTATCAGTTACTGTTCCTAATCCAGTACATTGAATATAATTGGTATTGTAACGTGGACCTCCGTTGTAATAATCTTTTCCTTTAGTTATACAATCTTCAATAACTACCGACAAAAATGTTGCCGGACTGTATTTAGCAAACATGCTGTCAATATAATTACTTACCAAAATTTTCTGATTTACAATATAATTCAGTTGTTTTTTAAAAGCATTATACAACTCTTCGTAACTTTTAAAATCTCGTGGATTACCAGTTTCTATACTTGCTCTTTTTCCTGTAACTGGGTTAATTCCATTATTCAAGGTAATTTCAATAATTTTTGGAACGTTTAAATAACCTGTTAAAATATAAGCCTCTTTTCCAAACGCTCCTACTTCAATACAACCACTACAACCACCTTCACGTGCATCTTCCAATGATTTACCTTGACGTAACATTTCAGGAATATAAATATCTGGATTAAAAACTGAAGGATAACCGTGCCCTTGACGAATTACTTTACAAGCTTCTTTTAAAAATCTGTCAGGCGTTCTGGAACTCACATGTACTGAATTTCCTGGCTGAAGCACATGAAGTTCTTCAACAATTTCAAGGATAATATAGGAAACCTCACTCACACCATCAGAACCATCAGATTTTACCCCACCAATATTAATATTTGTAAAATCGTTATATGTTCCACTTTCTTTGGCTGTAATTCCAACTTTTGGTGGAGCTGGATGATTGTTTACTTTTATCCAAAAACAGCTTAATAACTCTTTTGCTTCTTCTCTTGTTAATGTTCCCTCTGAAATTTCCTTTTCATAAAATGGTGCTAAATGTTGGTCGAAATGCCCTGGATTCATAGCGTCCCAACCATTTAATTCAGTTATAGTTCCTAAGTGAACAAACCAATACATTTGAATTGCTTCATAAAAGTTTCTTGGTGCGTTAGCAGGAACCCAGCGACAAACCTCTGCAACTTTTAATAGCTCTTCTTTTCTTTTTAAATTGGTTTCTACTTCTGCTAATTTTTTAGCTTTTTCGGCATGACGTTCAGCAAATACTATTGCAGCATCACAGGAAATCTTCATTCCTTCCAACTGTTCTTTTTTATCTGTTGCTTCAGCATCGTTTAAAAAGTCTAATTTATCAAGCTGATCTTGAATTTCCTTTTTAAAATCGATCATTCCTTTTTGGTAAATTTTCCCATCTAAGCAAGTATGCCCAGGAGCACGTTGCTCCATAAACTCGGTAAATAAACCAGCTTCATAGGCTCTACTCCATTCAATTGGAACATGGTTAAAAATACGTTCTCTAATGGTTTTTCCTTCCCAAAAAGGAATTACTTTTTTTTCATATAAGTCAATATCTTCCTGTGAAATAGTATAACGTTGCATATCACGCGTATTGAGTACATGAAAATCTTCTACGCTATGACAAGTTAACTCGGGGAAAGTAGGAATTGCTTTTGGTTTTGGTCCACGCTCCCCTACAATTAATTCACCATCACCTAAATAAATGGTTTTTTTCTTACATATTTCTAAAAAATTCAAACCTCGCATTACCGGATTTGAATATTTTCCAAAGTTCTTTTTATAAAATTCTGTTTGAATTAGAGCTCTTTCAATAGATAAAGAAGGTTCAGCTTCAAAACTTAATTTTCTCAATTTTTGAACACGCTCATTCATTCCTGGACCAATTTTATTTGCTAATGGCTTGTAAAAATTTCCTTGCACTTCTGCAGGTCGTTCTGGTGATTTTATAACTTTTAAGGTAGTTTTCATAATTAAAAATAAGTTAGTTTCAGAATTTCATCTGAATAAAATAAATACAACAAATCTGTCGAAATAATTATGAAATAGAAAAGAACATTAAACATTCAAACAGTTGTCTGTATGTTTTGGTAAGTAAGGTAATATTAGTGTATTTAATCACTTTTTAAAATTAGTTAATTAAAATTACAAAAAAAATAAATAAAATTACAAGTATCAGACCCAAATCTTATAAGTACTTGTTTAATAGGTTAAAATATACCTCTGCAGTCATTCTTTAAAGAAACATTGATTCTGTCGACTTCAAGAGCACCTTTAGGAAGCTCTTCAAGTTTAAGACCTGGATATGAAAGAACTTCTTTCCATTTTTTAATAATTGAACTAAAAAATTGAGAGGCTAATGTATCCGTTTCATAAACAATTATTTCGCACGATTCTCCATTATCCCCTCCAAATCTGGTGATAACTTGCCATTCACCATTTCTTTTAAAAGAGATGTTAGTATGGTCCGATTGAGGATAATATTTTCCATTAGAAGGCTTTAGTAGTACCCAGATATCTTTTCTATGAGAATCCGGATAAACCCCCATTGTTAATATTCGACATTTCACCGAATCTCCCTTAATTGGGGATATTACTTTCACACTTTCAATTGGGTACTCAATTTGTAATTTATTCCCAACTTTTACCTGTTCTATTTGGCCTTGCAAATTAAAAGACCCATATGAGTAGCCACCATAAATTATTAATAAAACGCCTATTATCCCTAGTGGAATTCTCCAATTGATATTCATTAGTTCAAGTGATGAATCTTTAATCTTTAAGCTATCAACAACAGCAAGTAAGGTAAACACAACACCAATAATTATGATTATTATTTCTGCAGACATTTTTATACAATTTCAGAAATGATACAATTAGATTTTACATATATAAGCAAACTTATTTATGCATCTATTTATATGTAAAATCTCTCATATTTTTGGAGTAAAATGAATAAAATATTAATTTATCATTTTAAATCCATTGAAACATTAGTGAGAAACAATCAAATATACTAACCCTCAAGCAATATAAAAAATGATTATTATCATTACTTATGATTATTCAATTAGAAATAACATGTATTATTTCAATTCACTTAATATTTCTGGATTGGTTTTGTATCATTTTTTGTTGCGGTTAAACTTTTAGCAGTATGGCTATATTGACACAAATTACTTTACTAACTATACCGTTTATATTGCATAAAAAACAAAAAAGAGTTAAATAGCCATCTATTAGCTTATTAACTCTTTCTTAAGTGCGGGCGGAGAGACTCGAACTCTCACACCTTGCGGCACTAGATCCTAAGTCTAGCGTGTCTACCAATTCCACCACGCCCGCTTAAATATTGTGGATGCAAATATACACAATACTTATAAATTGCAAAGTAGATAATATATATTTTTTAAAGAATTTTATATCTAATAAAAATGCGTATTTTTGATTAAATAAATATAATTAATGGAAAATCTAAAATCGTACATCAATCAACATAAAGAACGATTTATAAACGAACTTATTGAATTATTAAAAATACCGTCAGTAAGTGCCGACAGCGCATACAGCCAAGATGTTTTAAACACTGCTGAAGCTCTTAAAAATGCATTAAAAAAAGTTGGATGTAATAACATTGAAATTTGTGAAACGCCTGGATATCCAATTGTGTATGGAGAAAAAATAATTGACTCCAATTTACCAACAGTTTTAGTTTATGGGCATTACGACGTACAACCTGCTGACCCAATTAATCTTTGGGATTCACCTCCTTTTGAACCAGTTATAAAAACGACAGAAAAACATCCAGATGGAGCAATATTTGCGCGTGGTGCTTGTGACGATAAGGGTCAAATGTATATGCACGTTAAAGCATTAGAATATATGACTGAAAGCGGAAATTTACCTTGCAATGTTAAATTTATGATTGAAGGTGAAGAAGAAATAGGCTCTTCAAGCTTGGCTTGGTTTGTTGAACGTAACCAAGAAAAATTAGCAAATGATGTTATTTTAATTTCTGATACCGGTATGATTTCTAATTCGCAACCATCTATAACAACTGGTTTACGTGGTTTAAGTTATGTTGAAGTAGAAATAACTGGACCAAATCGCGATCTACATTCAGGATTGTATGGAGGTGCTGTGGCAAATCCGATTAATGTCCTTACAAAAATGATTGCTTCTTTACACGATGAAAATAATCATATCACTATTCCTGGTTTTTATGATGCTGTTGAAGAATTATCGCAAAAAGAAAGAGCTGAAATGGCGAAAGCTCCTTTCTCACTAGAAGCATATAAAGAAGTTTTAGATATTGATGATGTTTACGGAGAAAAAGATTTTACAACTAATGAAAGAAACTCTATCCGTCCTACATTAGATGTAAACGGAATTTGGGGAGGATATACAGGAGAAGGAGCCAAAACTGTTATAGCTAGTAAAGCTTATGCTAAAATTTCTATGCGTTTAGTTCCAAATCAAGTATCTCAAGAAATTACAGATTTATTTCAAAAACATTTTGAAAGCATTGCTCCAAAAGCTGTAAAAGTAAAAATAACTCCTCACCACGGAGGTGAAGGTTATGTAACACCAATAGATAACATTGGATACAAAGCAGCTAACAAGGCTTATACAGAAACATTTGGAATTCCTGCAATCCCGCAACGTTCTGGAGGAAGTATTCCAATTGTAGCTTTATTTGAAAAAGAACTAAAAAGTAAAACTATTTTAATGGGATTTGGATTAGACAGTGATGCTATTCATTCACCAAATGAACATTTTGGAATTTTCAATTATTTAAAAGGAATAGAAACAATTCCATTATTCTATAAATATTTTACTGAAATGAGTAAATAGGTTTCTATAAAAAAAGAAGGTTTAAATATATTTAAACCTTCTTTTTAGCCTATATAAATTTATTTTTCGGCCTTAATAAACGTGATTATTTTGTAAATTCTTACATTTCTTTCTCCAACATAATTCAATAAATATTCTTCATAAAAATCTTCTGGGAAATCCATATCTGGAAAATCATTTGGCCCCAGTGCATCACGCAAGGTAGAAAAATAATCACTAGAGCAGGTTTTATGTTGAAAAGCATCAGATTTTGGTGTTAAAATTAACGAATTACTCCAACCTTTAATACTTGTTTTACCTTCATCCATTGCTTTTTTAAAAAATGGTTTTACATGTTCAGCTTCAAAATTTAAATGCCACCACACATCTTTCATATTATGATAATTAATGCGAACATATTTATAATCATTTGAAGGAATAATATTAGGTGCATTTATGTCATTCTCTAGATCTCGTAGATAAATCTCATCTGTTACTTCAAATAAATCATGCATCATTAAATCTTTCAATTTTTTATTTGGGAACATGTATTGAATTCCAACCCAGTTAACAGGCTTATTAATGTCACTAATTTGAGTTATCAATAAAATATTTGGCTCATTGATTTGATTCTCTCCACCAACTCTTTGAAGAACAGCCCAAAATTTCAAATTTCCATTATCAATTTCACTTTGCACAAATTTACTCCAATAATTAACCTCATTTTTTAAATATTTATTTAAATTTTCAGGAGCAACTTTTCTGTATACATGTGTTGTTATATCCTGGGCATTTACAAATAAAGCACTCATAAACAATGTAATAAATACAACTAGAAATTTTTTCATAATAATCAAAGTTAAGGTTAATAAAAAAAAATTTGGCTAAACCAATTGCACCTTTATGAGGTTAGACAGAATTAATTGGTATACTATAGTAAAAACTTAGCAAAAATCTCAACTTTCATGCAATCTTTAACCATAATTCTACCATTAAATATACAAAAAAAGAATATACAATTTTGAAATTGTATATTCTTTTTTAGCTAATAGTTAATTTTATAAAAACAGCTATGTCGTTTAATAAAAATGTTAGGTGTATTTAAAAAGAAAAAATAGTTACATACGAAAAAACCAACAATTAAATATTATATTTTCTTTACATAGTCAGTAATAATCACAATTTGTGTTGGTCCTACCTTGCCTTCAATATATTTTTCATTATCACAATCTAAAGAAATTCTTCGAACAGCAGTTCCCTGCTTTGCAATCATACTTGACCCTTTTACTTTCAAATCTTTTATCAATACTACAGAGTCTCCAGCTTGTAAAACAACTCCATTCACATCTCGATGAACCACTTTATTCTCATCTTCCTCTTCTCCTTCACCAGTAGCTTTTGCCCATTCCAAATTCTCCTCATCTAAATACATCATATCCAACAAATCTTGTGGCCAACCTTCGGTGCGTAAACGTATTAACATTCGCCAGGCAATTACCTGTACAGCTGCAACTTCACTCCACATACTATCATTTAAACAACGCCAGTGATTTATGTCAACTTTATCTGGATTTTCAATTTGATTTACGCAAGTTTCACACACCAAAATACAATCGTCAATTGTTCCTTTTAATAATGGCGGGACATTATAAATACTCAAATTACCATCTGAACTGCACAATTCGCATTTACTATCACTTCGTAATTGTAATTTTTTTAAAATACTCATTTTTTAATTTTTTGCAGTACAAAAATACATTTAATAAACAGCAATCACAATAGTATATTTTAGGTGTTTCATTTCAGGTTAGGGCTGCACGATTAAGGTATAGATAATTCAGTAAAAAAAACAAGAATTACTCAAAATGAAAACCAAAAGAAAATCACTATTTTTCTATTTTAAATTATTTTTATCTAACGGATATATTGTCACGCTATAACCCAACCAATTTTGTAGTTTATCATAAATACGCTGTTGATCTTCCTTTGAAAAATCCTTTATTCTTGTTTTATGTGATCCTTTCTTTAAAACCATTTTTAATGCATCAACATGTGGCTTTGGATTTGGAGCACAAGCTCCCCAAGTATCATATTCACCATAAATGTATAAGATTTTTTTACCTCTATTCTCTACAAAATCTCTTACATTTCTAATATAATTTGGATTGTAAATTAATTCAACATTTTTAGGTGCAAAACGTAAATTAGTAGGTTTATGCACCACTTTCAACAAATCTTTAACAGGCGTTATGTCAAAACCATAATAACCTAACTCAGTCATATGCTGATAATAACTTGGCAATAATTCAAAATATGTTTTATCATTATAAAAACTAATGCCAACAATACTATTAATATATTCAAATAATTCTTTAGAAGTAGCGTTTCTGCTCGGAATTAAATCACAATCTCCTCCCCATTGCCAAAACGAAAAAGGAAATTCCAATACTGCGTATTCCAAAGCTTCATCAACAGATAATTCAGTAAAACTCATCTTTTTTTCTGAAGCATAATTTCTAACTTCTACTAAAATGCTATCTCTATTTTCCAATACTAAACGTTGATATTGGGTAATTTTAGCGCGACATTCATCTGTTCCAATAGTATTGATATGCTCTTCTGTTTTAGGATCTTCCTGAGTATCAATTAAAGGAGCAACGTACGGAACAGTAACTTCAACATCCCAAGGATATTTAGATTTGTAAATTAAAACCGTTTCGCCACCTTTACTAATTCCAGTAGAAATCCATTTCCCTGAATATAATCGTCGCAATTTTGTTACTATAAAATGATAATCTTCAATGGCTTGATCATTTTTTAAATATTTCCAAGAAATTGGATTTGGACGAGATTTCCCATAAAAACGGTACTCAACCTGCACCTGATTCCCCTTAAATATCTTACTTAATTCGTAGGTTCTTGGAGTTGCATTGTATCCTTCTGTAACCAAAACTGTGGGCTTACTTTCATCAATATGAGATAAATAAATGTGCTGCTGAAAGGTTCCTACAGTCTTATTATTATGATCTAAATATTGATTTAAAACAATATGATACGCTTTTGAAAAATGATCCTTTGATTCGATTTTTGTAATCTCAGCATTAGGGAATAATTTTTCTAATTGCTGTTTAAATGTAAGTATTTCAACCGGTTCTAACTTAACTCTACAACCAGTTAAAGAAGTAATTATAGTAACAAAAAGTAATAGAAACTTAACAGCTCTCATAAAATTAAATAGCTTTACATTTTTCTTTTAACCAATCTTTTTCACTTGGCTTCAATTTTGGAGCAATGGTTTCATATACTTTTGAATGGTAATTATTTAACCATTTTATTTCGTGAGATAGCAAGTTATTTTTATCAATTAATTTTGTTTCAATTGGAAAAACTGTCAATGCTTCAAAACCGTAAAATGTTCCAAACTCATTGACCTCTTTTTCTTTTGAAACCACCACATTTTCAATTCTTATTCCATAGGTGTCTTTTTTATAGCAACCTGGTTCAATGGTGGTAAATTGATTAGGTTGATGCGCTGTTGAGCCTCTTGAGGTGGTCATACTAGCTGCAAATCCTTGGGTTGGCTCATGAACCATCCCATAATTTCCAATTCCATGACCTGTTCCGTGAGGGAAATTTAAGCCTTGTTTCCAAAGGTGCATACGAGCAAAAGCATCTAACTGCATACCTACAGTTCCTTTTGGAAACTTTATTTGATCCAATTCAATATAACCTTTTAAAACACCTGTATATGCATTTTTTATTTCCTGAGAAACTGCTCCTCCTAACCAAACAGTACGTGTAATATCAGTGGTTCCATTTTCATATTGACCTCCACTATCAATCAATAAAATTCCTTCTTTTTCAACCATAGCCGAACCTTCCACTGGAGCGGTATAATGAATGATTGCTCCATTTCCTTTGTATCCTACAATTGCAGCAAAAGAATCATCTTTATACAATGGTTGTTCACTTCTAAAATTGGTTAATTTTTTACCAATTTCATATTCAGAAATGGCTCTATTTTCTAATTCCTCATCTAACCACATATATAATTTAGTCAAAGCAATTCCATCTTTCAACATGCATTTTTTTGAATTTTCAATCTCTGCATCGTTTTTTATGGCTTTTAACTGTTGAACCAATGATTGTTGAAATATAATTTCACCTTTTATAGCATAAAAAGAAGCATAATTTAATGATGCTGCATCTGTAATGATAGTTTTACCTGTACTTAATTTTGGTAAATCTTCTGAAATTGCATCATAGTCAGTAATAGTTACTTGTAGTTTTTCAAATACAGCTAATAAGTTTTCATCAAATCGGGCAGTATCGCAATACAAGTGCGATGCCTCTTTTCCTATCAAAGCATAAGAAGTTACTAAAGGTGTAAAATCAATGTCTTTTGAACGAATATTAAACAACCATGCAATATCATCTAAACTAGATAAAAGGTAATAATCTGCTTGTTGTTTTTCAATTTCATCTTTTACTTTCTGAATTTTAGACCGTGCACTTTCCCCACTATATTCAATAGGTTGAATGGTTATTTTTTCTGATGGAAGTGCTGGTCTTTCTGTCCAGATTTCACCCAATAAATGAGGGAAATTTTTAATTTTAATATTTTTTGAAGAAGCAATGCTTACTATATAATCTATTTGAGATTTTGAAAACTGACGGTAATCCAATCCAATTACTGTATTTTCATTTAGTTCACCACACAACCAAGGAACATGTTGTGGCGCATGAGGAATTGTTTGCTTGTGTAATTTTACACAGGTGTCTTCACATTCTTGTTCTACCTGTAAAAAATACCTTGAATCTGTCCATAAAGCAGCTTCTTTATCAGTTACCACCAATGTTCCGGCTGAACCTGAGAAGCCAGAAAAGTAAGCTCTTACTTTCCAAAAATCGCAAACATACTCACTTTGGTGCGGATCAGCTGATGGAATAATAAAAGCAGCTATTTTTTGTGCTTTCATTTTAGCACGTAGCTTATCTATTCTTTGGTTAATTAATGTCATATTTTATAATTTTCTATTTTTGATCTTGTTTGTTTACCGTTTATTAGTCTTGAAATTTCTAAAGGATTTTCATTTTTTAACGAATCTGGCAATAAATGATTTGGCCAATTTTGAAAACTTACAGGTCGAACCCAACGTTTAATGGAGTTAACTCCTACTGCAGTAAATCTTGAATCTGTTGAAGCTGGATAAGGACCGCCATGAACCATAGAATTACAAACTTCAACACCTGTAGGCACACCATTAAAAATAATACGTCCAACTCTATTTTGTAATGCCGAAATTATATTTCCATACTTTTCAATTTCATTATTTTCTGAAATAATAGTACCTGTTAACTGCCCTTCTAATTTGGCAATTATTTCTTCCAATTCATTTATATTTTTACACTGAACCACCAATGAGTATGGTCCAAACACTTCTTGATGTAAAGTCGCATTACTCAAAAATACTTCACCTTCAACAGTTGCTATTAATTGCCTTCCATAATTTTTCTTCGTTTCATTCTCATAAGCACCTATTGTAGCAATTCCATCTTGATTTAAGGTTATATTCTTTTTAGTTTCATAAGCATCAATAATATTTGGATGCAGCATACAAGAAGGTTCAATTTTAATAATTTCATTCGCTAAAACCTCCATAAATTTGTTTAGTGTATTACTTTTAATACCAAAAATTAAACCTGGATTTACACAAAATTGTCCAGAGGCTAATGTAATGGAATTCGCATACATATTTGCCCATTTTTCAGCATTATATTCAATTGCTTCTGGTAATAAAATTACAGGATTTACGCTTCCCATTTCAGCAAAAACAGGAATTGGTTCATCACGTTTTGCAGCTAAATCATAAAGAGCTCTACCACCTTGGATACTTCCCGTAAACCCAACTGCCTTAACTTTGGAATGTTTCACCAATAATTGTCCAACTTCAATGCCGCTACTATTTAAATTTGAAAAAACACCATTAGGCATTCCAGTTGTTGAAGCAGCTTTAATAATTGCTGATGCTATTAATTCACCAGTTCCTGCGTGCATTGGATGTGATTTTACAATTACAGGGCAACCTGCTGCGAGTGCAGCTGCTGTATCACCTCCGGCAGTTGAATAGGCTAATGGAAAATTACTTGCTCCAAACACAACAACAGGACCCAACGAAACTAACATTTTTCTTAGGTCAACTTTTGGAACAGGTTTTCTAGCTAAATCAGCTGTATCTATAGATGCCTCAACCCAAGAACCTTCTTTTGCCAATTTCGCAAAGGATTGCAACTGAAAAACAGTTCTAGTCCGTTCAACTATAGCTCTTTGCTTTGATAAACCTGATTCTAAACAGTATGTTTTAATTAATTCATCTCCCAATGCTAAAATTTCATTAGAAATCTCCATTATAAAGTTGCTTTTCCTTTCACCCGAAAATGTTTGATAAACTTTAAAGGCTTCTGATGCTAATTCTACTGCCTTATTAATTTCAATTAATGAAGCCTCAGCAAACACCCAATCGTTTCCAATATTCTGCTTGGGATTAAACGTTTTAAAAGTAGTTTTTCCCGTTGCTGACAATAAATTTCCTATATAATTTTTTCCAGTGATCATTATAAAATTAGAATGTAAAACACAGTCCTATTATTTGATCCAAAGATACTTTTTTATTAGAAAATATCGAATTTTAACTCTAAGAAAATGTACAGATTTTTACATAAAACAATATTATATTAACATTTTTTACTATTTTTGAACATATTTTGATTAATATTTACACATTTAACCTATAAATGAAAGTACTGCCTTTTACTATACCAAAGCCAAAAAATGTAACATTATACACGGATCACTACAAGGGTGATACTTTTTATGAAAAATTACATCAACATAAAGAAATTCAAATTAGCCTAGTTGTATCAGGGGAAGGAACATTTGTTATTGGTGACTGCGTTGGTGATTATAAGGCCAATGATATTTTTGTAATTGGCGAAAATTTACCTCACGTCTTTAAAAGAGATCTTAACAGTGAAATTGAAACGGAAATGATTTCTATCTTTTTTTCAAAAAACTGTTTTGGTGAAAACTTTTTTGAATTACCTGAATTTGACCATTTTCAACTTTTTTTAAACGATGCTGTTTTAGGACTTAAAGTGCAATCAAATAAAGAAAAATTAATTACTGCAATTTCAAAAATCAAAAATGATTCTAAATTTGATCAGTTTTTAAATTTTATGAATATTTTGAACCTTATTTCACGATCAGAAATAAAGAAACTTTCGTCATTAATTAACTTAAAAAAATATGCTGGAAATGAAGGTAAACGAATGAGTGATATTTTTCAATATACTATGGATAATTTTCATAAAGAAATAAGTTTACACGATGTTGCTTATATTGCAAATATGACTCCAAATGCTTTTTGCCGATATTTCAAACAAAGAACTACAAAAACATTTGTGAATTTTTTAATTGACATTAGAATTGGAAATGCTTGTAAATTATTGGCAAAAAACAATGATTTAAGTATTACTGAAATATCATACAAATCAGGTTTTAATAATTTGGCAAATTTTAACCGAAAGTTTAAAGCTCTTAAAGGAATTACTCCAAGTGAATACAGAAGAAAAAGGTAAACCATTCTAAATTTAAAATACTTTATACAACAAACAAATTACTAGCAATACCATCTGCTAAAAATTTTCCTTTTTGAGTTGTTATTAAGCAATTTTCTGAAGAAATTTCCAATACACCTTTTGAAATAAATTGTTTTGTATTCCTCAATAATTTGTTTAAATAATCTTCTCCAAAATCGTTTTCAACCTTTGCCAATGAAACTCCCCAAATGGTTCGCAAACCTGTCATAATAAATTCATTATACCTTTCATTTTTAGACAAAGTTTCAATTTTTAAAGGCAATTCATTTTCAGTTAAAGCTTTTATATACTTAATGTTATTAGAAACATTCCAGGATCGTTGCTTACCATTAAATGAATGTGCCGAAGGTCCAACTCCCAAGTAATTTTCACCCAACCAATACGATGTGTTATGCTTTGAAAAATAATTTGGATCTCCAAAATTTGAGATTTCATACTGAATAAAGCCTTGTTTTTCAGTTTCAGAAACTAATATATTAAAATGCTCCAGTGCCAATTCTTCATTTAAATCGGGAACTTTTCCTTTCGTAATAAAATTATGAAGCACTGTCTTTTCTTCTACAGTTAGAGCATAACTAGAAATATGTGGTACTCCAAAATCAAAAGCTTGACGCAAATTAGATAACCATTTATCATTTGCCATATTTGGAATTCCATAAATTAAATCGATGGTTATATTTTTGAAATATTTAGTTGCAATAGACAAACATTTTTTTGATTCTATAGCTGTGTGCGCACGATTCATAAATTTTAAATCGTCATCAAAAAAAGATTGTATTCCAATACTTAATCTATTAATTCGCGAACTTGCTAATTCCTTTATTTTATCTTCACTTAAATCGTCTGGGTTGGCTTCTAATGTAATTTCAGGATTATCAATAACTGAAAAATTGTTATAAATAACCTCAAAAAGTGAATTTATTTCATCTAATGAAAGTAACGATGGTGTTCCGCCTCCAAAATAAATAGTATTAATTTTTTCGTTATTTATTTCATGTTTTCGCAATAATAATTCATTTTTTATTGCATTTAACATTTCCGTTTTTCTTTTTAATGAAGTAGAAAAATGAAAATCACAATAGTAACATGCTTGTTTACAGAAGGGTATATGAATGTATATTCCAGCCAAATTTTTAAATCTAATTGTTTGTAAATGTACACTTTTCAAAAAAAATATAAAAAATGATTTTTATTACCTTTTTAGTGAAAAGTGTATTGTATTTTTGATTAAACACCTAAAATTATGTACGCACATATTGTATCTTTTAAAGTAAAAGAAGGCGAAGGAATTACATTTGTAGAACTTCAAAAATTTGAAGAATTAACCGAAGCTAAGCCTGCTGGATTAGATCATTTTCATATTTTCAAAGATAGAAATGAGGAAAACCGTTTTTTCTTAGTTGAATTTTGGTATTCAAAAGAAGACAAAGATAAAATGGAAAATTCAAAAGAATATCAGCTATTTAAAGAACATCGTAAAATTGTTATTGAAAAAAAATATGAAACTTTTGAATGTGATGTAGTTATTTAATAGCTATTTTACTCTTTTACCATTTTGTTTCACAAAAGCTGTCCAACCAGTATAACTTTTACCTGAAGTTTTGTTTCTGCTATTGTAAAAATGACAAACTGCAGCAGCTAAACCGTCAGTTGCATCTAAATTTTGAGGTAATTCTTTTAATTTGAATTCACTTTGAAGCATTTTTGCTACTTGTTCCTTACTGGCATTTCCATTACCAGTTATTGCCATTTTTATTTTTTTTGGTGAATATTCTGTAATTGGAACTTCTCTTGATAATCCAGCAGCCATAGCAACACCTTGTGCCCTTCCCAATTTTAACATTGACTGAACATTTTTACCAAAAAAAGGAGCCTCAATTGCAATCTCATCTGGATGGTAGGTTTCAATCAAATGAATAGTTCGTTCAAAAATTAATTTCAACTTCGTATAATGGTCGCTGTACTTTTTTAGCATCAATTCATCTAACTGAACAAGCTCCATTTTTTTATTTACAATTCGTATTAATCCAAACCCCATAATGGTTGTTCCAGGATCAATACCTAATATGATTTTTTCTGAACTCAATATTTCCTTTATTTGTATTACCAAATGTACAACTTCCATTATAAATACAACAATTACCTGGTATTGCTTTGTAATTAGCAATAGTAACATTCACTTTTATCATTTTTCAAAAGTTGTACTTGGAAATGTCAAAGTTTTAAAAAATAATTACTCTTTTACTTCAAAAAAACTAGAAATAATATCCTCAATATTAAACCATAAAAGTATTATTACTAATAAAATAAGAAGCAAAAATATGCCTCGTTTAAAATTTGGCTTTTTCCTTTTTTTATATCTCGATGTATCCATAATTTATGATGGTTTAGTGGCTCTTAACATTTCTCGTTTTCCAGGTGGCCCAGGTAACCTTTCAACTACAAACCCAACTGTTTGCATAGCCCTTCTAACACTTCCTTTTGCACTGTAGGTTACCAAAATCCCATTATTTTTTAGAGCTTTGAACATACTATTAAAAATAGTTTCTGTCCATAACTCAGGTTGCACACGCGCTCCAAAAGCATCAAAATAAATTAAATCTAATTCTTTATTTAAATTAATCTGATCAAAAAAAAGTTGTTCTTTTTTCAAATGAAATGTATTAGAAATATTAACAACTTTATTCCACTCACAATAATGCATTAAGTCAAATTCATTTTGGTAATTATTAGCATTTAATTCTGTTACATAATTTAGTTTCCCAATTTCTTCCATAGAAACAGGATATGCTTCAATTCCTTTATACTGAATATTTAAATTCAATTTTGGTGCTTCTAAAAAAGTAATAAAGCAGTTCAAGCCTGTTCCAAAACCAATTTCTAAGATGGTTAAATTAGTATTTGAAAATAATTTCAGTCCACTTTTAATAAAAACATGTTTTGCTTCCTGTATAGCTCCATGTTTAGAATGGTATTGTTCATTCCACTCTGGTAAATGGATAGTTGTTGAACCATCGGAAGTAGTAATTATTTCTCTTTTCAAAGTAGTTCTCTTATTTTAACAAATGTAAATAAATATCGTCTAAAAAAAACTTTAATTTTTATATTATAGAAAAATATTAATCATCAATTATGACAATTCTTTAAAATAAAAATAATCAAATTCACTATTAATAAAACTTTATTCAAAAAAATTAATAAAAAGGCATTTATAATAGTAAAAATAAAATCTTTAAATTAAAAAAAATAAGTAATTTTGTCTTACTGAAAAACTAATTATAATGGCTATACATATTGAAAAAATAAAAAAATCTAAAATTTCAGAAATAGATTTTAGTACTTTAAAATTTGGACAAGTTTTTACAGATCATATGTTTGAATGTGATTTTGAAAATGGCAAATGGCAAACGCCTAAAATAAGGCCATACCAAGCCTTAAGTTTTGATCCATCGGCAAAGGTTTTTCACTACGGACAAGCTGTTTTTGAAGGAATGAAAGCTTATAAAGATGAAAATGAGGATGTTTGGATGTTTAGACCTGATCAAAATCAAAGAAGAATTAATAAATCAGCTGAACGATTAGATATGCCTGCTTTTCCAAAAGAATATTTTATGGAGGGGCTAAATACTTTACTGAAAATAGATAGCGAATGGGTTCAAAAAGGAGCAGACAATGCACTATATATTCGCCCATTTATAATTGCCACTGAAAATTGTGTTTCTGCTTCAAGTTCAAATAAATATAAATTTATGATTATTTGCTCTCCGGTTCAAGGATATTATGCCGGTGAAGTAAGAGTTGTTTTTGCTGATAAATATAGTAGGGCAGCTAATGGAGGAGTTGGATTTGCTAAAGCTGCAGGTAATTATGCAGCATCATTTTACCCGGCTAAATTAGCAGCTCAAGAAGGTTACCAACAAATAGTTTGGACCGATGCTTCAAATCATGAATTTTTAGAGGAAGCCGGTACAATGAACGTGTTTTTTAGAATTAATGACACTTTATTAACAGCACCAACCAGTGATAGAATTTTAGATGGTGTTACAAGAAAAAGTATCATTGATTTTGCAAAAAGTGAAGGTATTAATGTAGAAGTTAGAAATATTAGAGTTGATGAAATTGTTGATTCTGCTCGTAAAGGGGAATTATTAGAAATGTTTGGTGCTGGAACCGCCGTTGTAATTAGTCCAATTTCAGGATTCTCAAACAAAGGTGAAAGTTTTGAGTTGCCAAAAGTTGAGAATAGTTACGCTTCCATTATCAAAAAAGGAATTACAGATATTCAACGTAATCTGTCAGAAGACAAATTTGGATGGAGAGTCAAAGTCCAGTAACCCTAAAAAGGTTACTTGCCTAAACCCATAACTTTTTATAAATTGCAACCTTAAAACAATCGGACTAAATTCTGATTGTTTGTTGTATTTATTGGTGTTATCCAACTAAAAAAAATATATGAACACATTTGAAAAAGCTAAAAAAAACCTTCAAAAAAACGGTTTTTTAAATATTAATCTTCCAAATAACATTGATTATTTAGCTGAAATTAACAAATTGAGAAAAGAGAAAAATGCTGTAATTTTAGCTCATTATTATCAAGAAGATGATATTCAAGACATTGCAGATTTTGTTGGGGACAGCTTAGCTTTAGCTCAAAAAGCAGCTACTACAGATGCTGATATTATTGTTTTTGCAGGAGTACATTTTATGGCTGAAACAGCAAAAATATTAAACCCAACAAAAAAAGTTTTACTTCCCGATTTAAATGCAGGCTGTTCACTTGCAGATTCTTGCCCTCCTGTCGAATTTGCAGCTTTTAAAAAAGAGTATCCAAATCATTTAGTAGTTTCATATGTAAATACTTCAGCTGAAATAAAAGCCCTTACCGATATTGTTTGCACATCATCAAATGCCGAAACAATCATAAATTCCATTCCAAAAGACCAACCAATAATTTTTGCGCCGGATAGAAATTTAGGAGCCTGGTTAAATAAAAAAACGGATAGAAATATGTTACTTTGGGATGGTGCCTGTATGGTACACGAAGCATTTTCTATAGATAAAATATTAAAATTACATACCGAAAATCCTGATGCTGAAATTATTGCTCATCCTGAGTCTCAAGCGCATTTATTAAAAGTTGCCAAATATGTTGGATCAACTTCTGGATTGTTGAATTATGTTAAAAATAGTACGGCTAAAAAATTTATTGTAGCAACTGAAGTTGGAATTTTACATCAGATGAGACAAGATGCTCCGGATAAAATTCTAATTCCAGCACCTGTTGAAGATGACAATTGTAATTGCAGTGAATGTTTTTATATGAAAATGAATACAATGAAAAAATTGTACTTATGCCTAAAATATGAATTACCATATATTGAAGTTGATACTGAATTAAGTAAAAAAGCATTGGTATCTATTGAACGAATGCTAGAACTTTCCAAATAAAACATTCATTAATGAACGCTGAAAAAAGAATTCACTCTACTGATTTTTTAGTTATTGGTTCGGGTATTGCAGGATTAACTTTTGCTTTAAAAATTGCTAATCAATTTAGTGATTGCTCAGTTACTATTGTAACCAAAAACGAAAAAAAAGAATGCAATACGAAATATGCGCAAGGAGGAATTGCAGCAGTTTGGGATAAAACAGTTGATTCGTTTGAACAACATATTAAAGACACTATGAATGCAGGAGATGGCATAAGTAATGAAGGTGTTGTTAGAATGGTTGTTGAAAATGCTCCTGACAGGTTACAGGAGCTAATAGATTGGGGAACAGACTTTGACAAAAATAGCAATGGAAGCTATTCTCTAGGAAGAGAAGGTGGCCATTCACATGATAGAATTTTACATCACAAAGATGTTACTGGAGCTGAAATTGAAAGAGCATTAGTTGAACAAATAGAAGAAAAAGAAAATATTACTTTTTTAGATTACCACTACTCTATTGATTTAATTACCGAACACCAAGTAAAGCATAAACAAACACATAGAAAAGAAAAAATAACCTGTTTTGGTGCTTATGTTCTTGATGTAAAAAGAAATATTGTTAAAACATTTTCGTCAAAAGTTACTATGTTAGCCACGGGAGGAAATGGACAAGTATACATAACTACTACCAATCCTTTAGTTGCAACTGGTGATGGAATTGCTATGGCTTACCGAGCTAAAGCTGAAATATCAGATGTTGAATTCATTCAATTTCACCCTACTGCCCTGTTTAACCCAGGAGAATATCCCGCCTTTTTGATTTCGGAAGCTGTTAGAGGTGAAGGTGCAGTTTTAAGAGATTATGACGGTAACCGTTTTATGAAAAAATACGATGACCGTGAAGAATTAGCATCACGTGATATTGTTGCAAGAGCCATAGATAGCGAACTAAAAAGAAGTGGGGCACCACATGTATATCTGGACTGTACTCATATAGATTTTAAAGCTTTTAAAAAGCATTTTCCAAATATTACCGAAAAATGCGCCAGTCTAGGTATCGATGTTCGAAAAGATTACATACCTGTTTCTCCTGCACAACACTATATTTGTGGTGGAGTAAATGTTAATAAAAAATCAAAAACTTCCATTAAAAATTTATACGCTTGTGGAGAAGTTACACGCAGTGGTTTACACGGCGCTAACCGTTTAGCATCCAACTCATTATTAGAAGGTATAGTATATGCACATAATGCCTGTGAAAATTTAGCAAAGCGTTTTCATAAAATTAAATTGCCTGTAAATATTCCTCTTTGGGATGATGGAGGCGTAGTTAAAAACATGGAAAAAGTACTAATTACACATGATAAAAATGAAGTAAAAACTATTATGAGTAATTATGTTGGTATTGTTCGGTCAAATGAACGTTTATTAAGAGCCGAACGTAGACTTAATGTTTTGTATGAAGATAATAAACGGTTGTATGACCATTCCGAACTTTCGGTGGACTTATGTGAACTTCGAAATTTAATAACAACTGCTTATTTAATCACTCAATTTTCAAAAAAAAGAAAAGAAAACAAAGGTGGCTTTTATAGTGCCGATTTAGTTTAATAAAAAAGCAGCTTATAAGCTGCTTTTTTATTATTTTATTTATTTTCTTACTACCAAATCTTCACTCTATCATCAGACGCTATAAACATTTTATCTCCTTCAACAATATTAAATGCTTCATAAAAAGCATCAACATTTTGTAACGGCATATAAGATCTATACAGTCCTGGTGCATGCGGATCTGTTTTAATTTGATTTTTTAAAGCCTCATCTCTACTTTTAGTTCTCCAAATTGTTCCCCAAGACATATAAAATCTTTGTTCAGCTGTAAAACCATCAATATCCGTTGGTCTTCCATTCTTTTCAAAAAAGATTTGAAGTCCATCATAAGCTGCATTTATCCCTCCTAAGTCTCCAATGTTTTCACCTAAAGTAAATTCTCCGTTCAATTTTATATCATCTATTGCTGTAATGGCACTATACTGATCTACCAATTTTTTACCTAATGCAGTGAATTTTGTTAAGTCGTCTTCAGTCCACCAATTAGATAAGTTTCCATCAGCGTCAAATCTTGCCCCACTATCATCAAAACAATGTGAAATCTCGTGTCCAATAACAGCTCCTATTCCACCATAATTTACCGCTTCATCAGCTTGGTAATTATAAAAAGGCGGCTGTAAAATTGCCGCAGGAAATACTATTTCATTATTTACTGGATTAAAATAGGCATTTACAATTTGTGGAGCCATTCCCCATTCACTTCTATCCACTTCTTTCCCTAACTTATCAATATCTTTTTTATAATTCCATTTTGAAATACCTATTGAATTCTGAAAATATGATCCTCCATCTTTTACACTTTTAACCTCTAATGCTGAATAATCTTTCCATTTATCTGGATAAGCTATTTTCACAGTCATTTTTTCCAACTTCTCAAGCGCTTTTAATTTAGTTTCTTCACTCATCCAAGGCAATGCTTTAATTCTTCTATCGAACCCTAACATAACATTTGCAATCATTTCCTCTGCTTTAGCTTTTGCTTCTGGAGGGAATTTCGCATCGACATATAATTTACCAAGTGCTTCACCAATGTTTCCATTTAAACTTCCTAGTGCTCTTTCATCTCTTGGACGTTGCTTTTGAGCACCTCTTAATTCTTTACTATAAAAATCCCAATTTGATTTTTCAATTTCTGTACTTAACAAACCAGCTGCTCTATCTATAGCAGTCCATCGTAAATACAATTTTATATCATCAATCGTACTGTTTTCTATTATATCATCCATTGCTTCCATATACTTTGGCTGCATTACAATCATTCTATCAATAGTTCCAACTCCAATTCCATTAAAGTAGTTTTTCCAATTTATTGATGAAGTTAATCCTCCTAATTCTTCTATAGATTTAGGATTGTAAAATTTACGAGTATCTCTAGATTCTTCTTTGGTAAAACGTGGTATAGCTAAATTGTACTCATATTTGAAAATCTTATCTGCATTTAATTTTGCGTGTTCTTCATTATCTCCAAAATACTGTAACATTCTTGCTATATGCGCAATATACTTAACACGCTTTTCTTTAGTATCTTCATCCTGATCTACATAGTAATCACGTGATAATCCTAATCCAGAAGGGACTACATAACCTGCATTAATCTTACTATTTTTTAAATCGTTGAACACTCCAAAATCAAAAAATCCTGCACCACCCAAAGGAGCCATTTCAATTAAAAAAGTTTCAAGATCTTTTATATTATTTAATGCTTCTATTTTTGCTAAAAAAGGTAAAATAGGTTCAATTCCTTGAGCATCTCTAGAAACTGTGTCCATAATAGACTCATAAAAATTCACTGCCTTTTTTTGGTCAGATTCTAAGGTATTATTTCCTTGAGCATCTTTTAATTTTGGAAAATTATTTTGTTCAATCGCCTTATTAAGAATCATTAAAACATCTGCATCTGTTTTTTTTCTCAGCTCATTAAACCCTCCCCAAGAAGTTTGGTCTGCTGGAATTTCAGTTTTATCATACCATGTTCCGTTTACGTACCTAAAAAAATCATCGTTTGGTTTTACAGAAGTATCCATATTTTCGACAATAATTCCTGGGATTTTTTCTACTTCATTTTTTTGCTCTTTTTTACAAGAAATCACAGTAAACACTGCAATTATAAAAGATAGATATCCAAAATTTTTAATTATTTTTTTCATCTGTTTGATTGTTTTGTTTTAATATTATTTGAAAATTTCACTAAAACTATTTTGGGTATTCTTAAAATATTATAATTACTTATTTCAAATAAAAATATTGATGTTAATTTTAATAAAACTTTATTAATTCTTAAAATAACAATTTTATTCTCGTTTTCATCCTTAAATTAATGTTAAGATTTTGAGTTTAAAATTTTTGCGATATTAGGCTTAAAATAGTTTGGACCTTTCATAACTTTTCCATCTTCTCTATAAATTGGTTTTCCATCACTGTCTAATTTACTCATATTACTTTGCTGAATTTCATTGAAAACTTCTTCAATTTTATACTGCATTCCGTGCTCTAAAATAGTCCCACATAATATATACAACATGTCGCCCAAGGCATCAGCAACCTCAATCAAATCATTCTCTTTCGCAGCTTCTAAATATTCTTCATTTTCTTCAGCCATTAAATCGTACCGAAGCTGTAATTTATTCTCTGATAATTTTGCTATTGGTTTATTGCTTACTCCTAACCCAAACGAGTTGTGAAATTCTTCAACCGCTTTTAACTTTTTCTTCATTTTTATTTTATAATTATGAAAATTTAACTAATAAATTTGTTGGGACTACCTTTAAAATTAAAGCAATTAATCTCCAACGTCTTGTAATATAAACTCTTCTTTTTTTCTTTTTTACAGCACTATATATTTGCTTTGTTGCCTTTTCCAATGAGGCCATCCAAAACGTATCACCCAAAGCCATTGGTGTATCAACAAATCCTGGCTGGATATCTGTAACATAAATTTTTGCTTTACTTCTTTTACCTTTCATCCAAAGAGATTCTAAATAATTTGCCTGAAAAGATTTTGAAGCAAAATATGCTGGAGCATGTCTATTACCCCTAATTGATGCAATTGATGATATACCTACCAAATGACCGTATCCCTGCTTATGAAATAAATTATAGGACAGGCCATAAATTTTCACTGCTGCCAATACATTGGTTTGCAATGTGGGTATTTCTTTTCCCCAATCTAAAGTATAATTTGCATCTCCAATACCAGAACTATAAACAACTAAATCAATGGTTTTTAATTCTTCTTCTATCTCTTTGAATATTGCTTCACAACTATTCAAATCAGTAACATCTTGAACTTTCACAATGTATTTTTCAGAATTAGTTTGTTTAATATTGTTTAACAAATCTTGTCGTCTACCTGTAATAACAACTTTATAGCCGTCATTTACCAACAAATTAGCTAATTCTTTACCAATTCCCGAAGATGCTCCAAATATAACTGCATTTTTCATATAAATAATTTCCGTATTTTTGAAGTTAAATATACATTAATATGTTTACAAAAGGTCAATTTATTTTTGCTGCTTGTTTTATTGTTGCTTTTACAATTTTAATGATTTGGAGTTATAGAAAAGACATCAAAATCCATAAAAAACACTACAAGAACACTTACATCATTTTAATTACCCTATTTTTAATTATAGCTATTTTTACACTAATTACATTTTCCCTTCATTAAAAATAAAATTTTTACAGTGACATTATTCCGTAATCAATTGTTGCAATTGTTTGTTTACAAACTAAGTTCGCAAGACACTAAAAACCATGCTGAGTGGGTTACTGAAATTTAAATACCTCTTTTAAACTTCCTTATATCTGAAGCATTCAATTAGATGATCATTTACCATTCCTGTAGCCTGCATATGAGCATAAATTACGGTTGAACCTACAAATTTAAATCCTCTAGCTTTTAAATCTTTTGAAATTATATCTGAAAGAGCTGTTGTAGCAGGGATTTCATCTAATGAATTCCATTTATTTTTTAGGGATTTATTATCTGTGAACTCCCATATGTAGTTTGAAAATGAACCAAATTCATTTTGAATTTCCATAAATGCCTGTGCATTTGAAATAGTTGCTTTAATTTTTAGTTTATTTCTAATAATTTCTACATTCTGTATTAATTCGTTGAATTTAGCATCGTTATATTTTGCAATTTTTTTATAATTGAAATTGTCAAAAGCTTTTCTGAAATTTTCACGTTTTCTTAAAACCGTTATCCAACTCAACCCAGCTTGAAAGGTTTCTAATATTAGAAATTCAAACAACTTAGCATCATCATATACTGGAACCCCCCATTCTGCATCATGATATTCTATATAAAGTGGATCATTGCCGCACCAAGCACATCTTTTTTTATCCATCTAATTATTTATTTTTACAATTTAGTTGTTTTTTTTATAATTAATTATTTAAAAAATTTAACAATTATATTTATTGTTGGATTATTTGTTTTAATATTTGGAACTAGTACAAAAAACATAAAAAAACCACTCATAAATGAGCGGTTTTATATTAAATAATAACTACAATTATAATTGTGGTCCAGCACCAACTAGTTCTTTTCCTTCTACATTATCAGTATATTTCTCAAAGTTATTTATAAATAACTTTGCTAATTGATTGGCTTTTTTATTCCATTCAGCAACATCTTCATATGTGTCTCTTGGATCTAAAATTTCGTCATTTACCTGTTCTAAAGAAGTTGGCACTTCTAAATTAAATACTGGAATAATTTTAGTTTCAGCTTTCTCAATAGAACCATCTAATATTCTATCAATAATTGCTCTTGTATCTTTAATAGAAATTCTTTTCCCTGTTCCATTCCAACCTGTATTTACTAAATAAGCTTCTGCTCCATGCTCTTCCATTTTCTTAACTAATTCAGCACCATATTGAGTTGGATGTAAGGTTAAAAATGCTTCACCAAAACAAGCAGAGAAAGTTGGTTGTGGTTCAGTAACACCTCTTTCAGTACCAGCTAATTTAGCTGTAAATCCAGATAAGAAATGGTATTTAGTTTGCTCAGAAGTTAACTTAGATACTGGAGGCATTACTCCAAAAGCATCAGCAGTTAAAAATATTACTTTGTTTGCGTGACCAGCTTTAGAAACAGGCTTTACAATATTTTCAATATGGTAAATTGGATAAGAAATACGTGTATTTTGTGTTACTGAACCATCAGTAAAGTCAATTTTACCAGCATCATCAACGGTTACGTTTTCTAATAACGCATCTCTTTTAATTGCTCCGTAAATATCTGGTTCAGCTACAGGGTCTAAATCGATAGTTTTAGCATAACATCCACCTTCAAAGTTAAATACACCTTCATCATCCCATCCGTGCTCATCATCACCAATTAATTGTCTTTTTGGATCTGTTGATAAGGTTGTTTTACCAGTTCCTGATAATCCGAAGAAAATAGCAGTTTTACCATCTTCACCTACGTTAGCTGAACAGTGCATAGAAGCAATTCCTCTTTGCGGTAAAAAGTAATTCATCATTGCAAACATACCTTTTTTCATTTCACCACCGTACCAAGTACCACCAATAACTTGCATTTTTTCAGTTAAATTGAATATTGTAAATACTTCAGAGTTTAATCCGTGCTCTTTCCATTTAGCGTTTTCAATTTTAGAACCGTTCATTACTGTGAAATCTGGCTCACCGTAAGTTTCTAGTTCTTCAGCAGTTGGTCTAATAAACATATTTGTAACAAAGTGAGCTTGCCAAGCTACCTCAACAATAAAACGTACTTTTAACCTTGTATCTTCGTTTGCACCACAAAAAGTATCTACAACATATAATTTTTGTCCGTTTGATAATCTGTCAATTACTAGACCTTTTAAGTCTCTCCATACTTCTGGAGTAGTTGGCTTGTTATCATTAGGAGCTTTGCTAGAGGTCCACCATAAAGTATCTTTAGTAGCATCATCCTTTACAATAAATTTATCCTTAGGTGAACGACCGGTAAATTTACCAGTCATTACATTAACAGTATCTAACTCTGTTAAGTAAGCTTTTTCATATCCTTCTAATTCAGGATTCATTTCTGCATCAAACAATTCTTGGTATGAAGGATTATATATAATCTCCTCAATGTTAACGTTTTTAATTCCTTTTTCTTCCAAGGCTGTAACAACTGAATTTCTTAATACTTCCATTTTATTTTATTTTATTTTATGGTTATTATGTTTAATTTCTATTCAAATTTCGAACATTTTCTTAGTAGCTTGTATGATATATATCATCAAAAACCGACTAATTACGAATACGTTTTCTTACTTTAAAATCCTATCCTACTTATCAAACATTTATTTTTTCTTTTTAAAAAGCCTAAAACTACGAAAACGTTTTCGTAAAACGACAATACTTTTTTATTATTTATATAAAAATATTTATCCTTTTTTAAAATTTAAACTTCAGATTTTTTATATAACTCAAGTGCCATTTTTAACCAACCTACTACAAATAAAAGGCCTCCAATAGGTGTTACAAACCAAATATAACTTGCATCAGCTCCAAAGGTAATTGCATAAATTGAGCCAGCGAAACAAATTATTCCTGCAAATAAAATGTGTGTAATTAATTTTTTACTTCTGTCAGAAAATTTAGAAGTTGTATTCACAAAAAGTAAAACTATTACATGATACATTTGATATTTAACAGCAGTTTCAAAACTTTTTAATTCCTGAGAAGTTAAACTTTCTTCCAGCGAATGCACACCAAAAGCACCCAATAAAATAGTTAGAGCACCTAATAGACAAATTATTACTAAATTTTGTTTTATCATTTATAAAAAAAATAAAGATAAATAAATTATCATTTAAAATTTGTATATTTAAGTATACAATTATAGGTTATGAAAAACTCGCAAAATTTATTAGTTACTGTTTTAGATACCAGTTTTTTTCACGAAATTCAAATAGCAAAATCATTACTTGAAGATAACAATATTGTATGTTATATTTTCAACGAAAATATGGGGGTTATAATAGGTACAGCCATAAGTGAAGGACATAAATTAAAGGTTAATAAAAGTGATGTTGAAAAAGCCAAAGTCATTTTAGAAAAAATGAATGAAAATGATAATTGATTTCCTTTTCATGTTCTTTTTCGTACTTTCGCGTTAACCTAAAAATTAGTCAATGCGAAAAATCTTAATCATTGGTGCTGGTAAATCTTCAGCATCGTTAATAACATATTTATTAAACAAATCGGAAGTTGAAAATTTTAAAGTCATAATTGGTGATATTACAACTTCAATAGCAAAAAAAATAATAAACAATCATAAAAACGGGAAAGCCATTTTATTGGATATTTTCAACGAAGATGAAAAGAAATTAGCAATTAAAAATGTAGATATCGTTATTTCTATGTTACCAGCACGTTTCCATATGTTGGTTGCCACTGCTTGTTTGGAGTTAGGAAAACATTTGGTTACGGCATCTTATGTTTCAAATGAAATGAAAGCCTTAAATGAAGAAATAAAAGCTAAAGGATTGGTTTTTATGAACGAAATTGGTCTTGATCCGGGTATTGATCATATGAGCGCAATGAAAATAATTGATAACATTAGAGATAAGGGGGGTAAAATGTTACTTTTTGAATCGTTTACAGGTGGTTTAGTAGCTCCTGAAAGCGATAATAATTTATGGAACTATAAATTTACATGGAATCCCAGAAATGTGGTATTAGCTGGGCAAGGTGGTACCTCTAAATTTTTACAAGAAGGTAAATATAAATACATACCATATCACAAATTATTTAGACGTACTGAAATATTAAATGTTGATGGATTTGGAAAATTTGAAGGTTATGCAAACAGAGATTCATTAAAATACAAAAGTGTATACGGTTTAGACGATATTTTAACGTTGTATAGGGGTACTATAAGGCACGTAGGATTTTCGCGTGCTTGGAATATTTTTGTACAATTAGGAATGACAGATGACAGCTATATCATTGAAGATTCTCAAAATATGAGCTATCGTGATTTTACCAATTCATTTTTAGCCTATAACCCGAATGATTCGGTTGAATTGAAACTACGCCATTATTTAAAAATTGACCAAGATGATATTATTTGGGAAAAATTGCTGGAATTAGATATTTTTAATCCGAATAAAATGGTACTATTGAAAAATGCAACTCCTGCTCAAATTTTAGAAAAAATATTGAAAGACAGCTGGACACTTGAAGAAAATGACAAGGATATGATTGTGATGCAGCATTTATTTGGATATGAATTAAATGGGGAAAAACATCAAATTGAAAGCAGTATGGTTTGTACTGGCGACAATCAAATATATACGGCTATGGCAAAAACTGTAGGTTTGCCAGTAGCAATAGCTACCCTGAATATATTGAATGGAAAAATAAAAACACCTGGTGTTCAAATACCTATTAAAAAAGAAGTATATGAACCTATTTTAGTCGAGTTAAAAGAAAATGGAATTGTATTTACTGAAAAGGAAGTCCCTTATTTAGGATATAACCCTGAGGTTATTGAAGGATAATATTACATTCTCAAATAATAGTCTTTAACCAGATCCATATAATCTTGAGTATATTGATGACGCTTAATTTCAATAATTAATTCGTTTACTTTTAGTTCTGCTTGAACAAAGGAACATTGTAATAAACTTCTTTTAATTGGAGTGGTTTTTGTTCCTTTAACTCTTGTTATCCTATTAGGAAACAATCCTAATTCATTCGCTATTGCTATGAAATTCTCTTCCTCTTGAAATGGAATTATAAAAGCACAACTTCCCTGCTTTGATAATAATTTTGAAACTCCTTCTAACAACTCCTTATAATTTAAACTTTCGGTATGACGTGCCATAGCTCTTTCATTAGAAAGTTCTTTGTAGGTTGAAGTATAAAATGGAGGGTTTGAAATTATCACATCGTATTTATCTTCAATTTCATCTACAAATTCCTGTAAGGATGCATGATAACAAAACAAACGATCTCCCCATTCACTCAATTCAAAATTTTCAACAGTTTGCTCATACGCTTCATTATTTAATTCAACGGCATCAATAACTTCAGCATTACTTCTTTGAGCCATCATTAAAGCAATTAATCCAGTACCTGCACCAATATCTAATATAGTACAAGCATCTGAATTAACTTTTGCCCAAGCACCAAGTAAAACACCATCTGTACCAACTTTCATAGCAGTCTTCTCCTGATGAATTGTAAATTGTTTAAATTGAAATGGCTTACTCATTGTGATTATTTTAATTATATCAAATAAAAACAGATTTTAAAAGATTAAAACTTCAAACTTTTATCAACCCGTACCTTTTAATCCTCCAGATAAGGCATTAACAAGTAATAATAATTCCATCAGATATTCATCACTTTCTTGCGGATTGCTCTCTTTAATATCTCTCCACTTCGTCAAATACTCAATTTGAATTTCGTGTAACGCTTTTAAAGAATTATTTCTTAATTTATTGTCTTCCAGTTTTGAACTTATTTTAAAAGACAATTCAACTGTATCAAATTAGCATGAAATACCTTTGTGAAAAACACGGTCAAAGTTATTGATTGTTACATTAATTAGCAATTTTTATATTATGTAGTTACTTAAATGTTTTCGTTGATTATTTAAAAAATTAAATCAATAATTAACAAATATTTCTACTTTTTTATCATAAATGTTATTCTTTTATTCACAAATCATTTCTTGACCTTTAGGACATACTGTTAGTTCATAATCATCAACTCCTAAAGATGAACAGTTGTTTGTGTTTTCATTTACTACTGAATTATCTATTTCAATTGTTGGATTGTTTTGAATAGCATTCTTTATACATATAGTTGAGCTATATGCATTAACTGTTCCTCCACCATTTAAATAGCCATTTACAAATAACTGAATATTAGCAACTTCAATCGTATTTCCATTAAGATTCAAATCTCCAGTCGTTTCCCAGTACTCGTAAGAGCTTGGCTTGATATTTACTTGACCGTTCATACCACTTAAACTAATCAAATATGGATTACCCTCTGTTCCTCTTCCAGATAAAGGAGTTGCTGAACCTTTTTGTTGTACTTGTTCTTTTACTGAAACTTGCTTAGCTATTTCACATCTACAATCTTCTCTCTCATTACAAGAGATTGCTAAAATCATTAGTAATAATACTTTTCTCATAATTAAAATTTTTTTGTGAATAATTTTTTTTAGCGGCAAAACTAAATTCTCAAAATTTAATGCGAAAATAAATTCGACGAACAACTATTTTGTAATGTTAAGTGGTAGTTTTTAGACGATTAACTGCTTGTAGCTATTATTAGTTAGTATGTAATAAAAAGCTATTTTAACGCCTAATGTTCTATTTAGTTTGAGTTTAAACCCCTAAAAACGCAGGATTTATATAATGTGCATTTGTAAAGTAACGCTATCTATACCTTATGCATTAAGTTGGTTAGGGGAAGTTTGGCTGTAAATTAAAAATATACGATAAAAACCATAATTAGTGTGTACTCATTTAGAGATGTTTACACATTGTTTGAATAACATTAATAATTAAATTTATAATAATTATTATCTACTAAAAATTAAATTTTAATTTTATTGTTTCTTTATAGGTCTCATGATAAACTCAAAATTATAACTTGTGGGTTTTATCTCATATTTACCCCAAGGTCTTGCTCCCCAGCTATTATCTCCTCCTACACCTGATTGTTTTAAATCTACATTTAAACTAATAAAATCTCTTGGTTTAATATCTGTGGTGTGTCTTTGAGGTCGTTTGTAATTTCTTTCTTCTTCTCCTATATCAAAATCATCTATAGTATTGTAATGTGCACTAAAAGAGAATTTTGGCAAACCAATAATTTGAATTCCTTTTCCCGAATTATCTGTTAAACTCACCCATCTGTTATCGGTTCTGTACCCATTTTCCTGCGGACGAGCATAAGCAAAATACAAGTCGGCCAACTGACTGCTGTACACCCCTAAATATGCCGATGATTTTCGGTCAATATAATTTTCGTGAGGGCCACGACCATACCATTTGACCTGAGAAAAATTCTTCAAAATTCCAAAATTCAATCCAACTCTTGGAACTTCAGCATTTTTTAATTTACCCTTATAATCAAAATCTGCTTCAACCTTAACCTCTCCATTGCCATTTAAGATGTAGGTTATTGTATAGGTTGAATTGATATTTTTTAATGAAAACTCAGTAATTACCTCATAAGTTCCTTTTGCATTTTTCTCAACTGAAATATTTTTAAATTCCTGATCTTGTGAAGCTATTCTCCAAGCTTCTGAACGTTTTGGCATTTTATTACCATAATCATTATCAGTGGAAGCTCTCCAGAAATTTAAATACGGTGCTTTTTCGATGAATTCTTTTCCATCTACTTTATACGAACTCCATTTACCAGTGACTTTGTTGAATGTAAAGTTTACATTTTTATTTGAAACTGTTATTTCCAATTTAGAACGCTTCAACTTTAATTTTGGTGACTTTGAAGCTAATTTAGAGGTTGTATTCAATTCATTTACTTCTAATTGAGTACTTAAAACTGTATGATTTTTTGGAATTAAATATTTAGCCTCTTTCTGCTTTCCAAGTATATTTACATGATATTCATTTTCTGATTTATTTAAAAACGTTTTTAAAGGTAATTTTACAACCAATCTCTCTTGTGGGTTTGCACTTATTTCCAAATTTCCTTTTTCAACAGCAACACCATTTTGCAACAATTCATACTCAAAATTAAATTCATTCAAATTTGTAAAGAAATAATCATTTATAATGGCTACCTCTAAATTGTTTACATTTTCCCAAGAGAATCTTGCATTTTGATACACCTGTTTGACTTCAAACAATCCAGGGTGAGATGTTCTGTCAGCATTTACAATTCCATTTAAGCAAAAGTTCCCATCGTTATGGTATTTTTCAGGAGCAAAATCGCCTCCAAATGCCCAATATTTTTCGCCGTCTTTTGTGTATTGTGCAATTCCCTGATCGGCAAAATCCCAAATAAACCCACCTTGCATCTGACGCTCGGCATATACCATATCCCACAAATCAGTCAAATTACCGATACTATTTCCCATTGCATGGGCATATTCCGCCCAAATAAACGGTCGGTTAGGAAACTTTCCTAAATAATTTTTCTTAATTTTTTCAACTTTGTGATACATCCAGCCTACAAAATCGGAGTGAGCCTCTAATTTATCACCTAAGCCTTTATATTCTGTTCTTTCATAAAATGTTAATCGAGAATCATCATATTCTTTTACCCATTTGTATCCTTTCACAAAATTTACGCCATCTCCAGCTTCATTCCCCATAGACCAAACAATGACTGAAGGATGGTTTTTATCTCTTTTCACCATACGTGATATACGATCCAAGTGCATTCCTTCAAATGCCGGATTATTTGCAGGTGTTTCATCCATTTTATAACCAAAACCATGACTCTCAATATTTGCCTCATCCACTACATAAATTCCATATTTATCACATAATTCATACCAATAAGGATCGTTTGGATAATGACAGGTTCTAACAGCATTAATATTGTTCTGTTTCATAATTTTAACATCCAACTCCATCAGTTCTTTTGAAATTACATGTCCTGTAGATTCATCATGGTCGTGACGATTAACTCCTTTGAATAATATTGGCTGCCCGTTCACTAATAACTGACCTCCTTGCAACTCCACTCTTCTAAAACCAATTTGTTGAATTACAGCCTGTGTTTCTTTGCCATTTGCATCTAACACCGAAATGGTTAATGTATATAAACTTGGTTGTTCAGCGCTCCACTGCTTTGGATTTTCAATGACTTTTGAATAGTTTACAATGGTTTCTTTTGCTGAAACGGCGCTAAAGGCTAACTTTTCAACAAATAATGACTTTTCACCTTCATACAACGAAATTTTAACTTCACCATTCGCATCTAATTCAGTATAGTTTTTTAGCTGAACTTCCAGTTCAAATTCACCATTTTCATAATTTTCATCAAGCTTTCCTTTGGCAAAAAAATCTCTTAATGCAACTTTTGGCTGAGCGTATAAATAAACATCTCTTTCAATACCACTTAATCTCCAAAAATCCTGATCTTCCAAATAAGTCCCATCAGACCAACGAATTACTTCTAGAGCAACATTATTCTCACCTTCTCTTACGTATTTTGTAATATCGAATTCTGCCGGTGTTTTACTTCCTTCACTATAGCCTACCTTTTCGCCATTTATCCAGATATAAAAAGCTGAATTCACAGCACCAAAGTGCATAAATAATTGTTTATTCAACAATTCATCATTTACCATAAATGTTCTATAATAACAGCCAATTGGATTGTAATCCTTCGGCATATATGGCGGATTTATTTCATAAGGATAAATGATGTTTGTATACAATAGGAAATCATCGGTATGAAATTGCCAGTTTGAAGGAACCGGAATGGTTCCCCATTCACTTCTATCAAAATTTTCTAAATAAAAACCTTCAGCCACTTCAGAAACATTTTTAGCCAATGTAAAATCCCAGGTACCATTTAAGGATTGGTATAGTGGCGATTTCTCTTTTCTTATTGATAGGGCCTGATCTTCATTTTCAAACAAATTAAGTGTTGCATGAGCCTCTTCAGTATTGATTGAATAAACTGATAAATCTTCCCATTCACGGTATACTTGAGAATATGTACTGTTAAAAAAAAGTACTAATATTAAACTTGATGTAACTGCAATACAATTGTAACTACTCTTAATCATTATTTTTATTTTAATTAAAATGAATTTAATTGTTAAAAAAACAAAATTATTTATAATTCACCCAAATTGTAGTTTCTTTTTTATCCTTTATAAACCAAATTTTAACTAATTGAGCTTTTTAAAGTTTCCAACTTAATTGTTGTGAATTTTCCAACTTTCTGTTTTAAATATCAAACTTAGTTAAAATAATTTTATAATAAACCTCTTTATGAATCTGTGTTATATTTTGGCAATTTTGTGCTAATTGTTTTCACTAAAACGTTAATTTTATATATCCCTAAAAACAATAAAACCATCAAATTAAAGACATTGGATGGTTTTATTGTTTTTATCAGTATTTAATAAGCCCGATTAGGCGTTTTTTATCAGTTAATCTAAGGGATAAAAAAACCAGACAAAGAGTCTTGGTTTTCCTTTTGCAGAGAGGAAGGGATTCGAACCCTCGATACCCTTTTGAGGTATACACACTTTCCAGGCGTGCGCCTTCGACCACTCGGCCACCTCTCTAAAATTTAACTATCTAAATAAAGGTCTATCAAACCTTCTGGTGTTTCAACCACTATTTTACTATTTTTTCGATCAACCAATTTAATAAAATCATCAATCATTGGAATAAAAACTTCTATTCCATTTGAATTTACTTCAAATAATGGTTGCGCTGAAGCATCATTTACTCCTACAATCTCTCCAATTTTCCCAAAACGAACATCTTCAATCTCAAAACCAATAATTTCATGAAAATAGAATTTATTTCCCGTTAACTTAGGAAGAAATTCTAAAGGGAGGTACAATTCAGCTCCCAATAACGAATCAGCATCATCTTCAGTATTGATATCTTCAAATTGAACACGTAACTGATTACCTTTTTGTAGTAAACTTTTTTCAATAAAAAAAGGAACCAGATTGTTGTTTAATTCAACAAATACTGATTCCAATTTTGTATACAATTCAGGTTCGTCTGTATCTAATTTAGCTACAACCCCCCCTTTAAAACTATGTTTTCTTACGATTTTGCCTAAATAAAAACAATCTTCTTTACGCATAATCGACTGAAAAATTAAGCCTCTTTACTTGCTTCTTCCTGAGCGTCGTCGATAGTTTCTGGAGCTTTTTCTTCAACCTCTTCAGCATTTGCAGCAGCTTCTGCAGCCTTCGCATCAGCTTCAGCTTTAATTACAGCTTCCTCAGCTTCTTTTACAGCAGCCATACGCTCTTCATTGATTTTTGCTTCAGCTTCTAAAACTTTCGCTTTTTCATCTGCCTTAGCTTTTGCTAAACCATCAGCTTTTTCGCTAATTTTTGTAGCTTTTTCTTCTAACCAAGCTTGGAATTTTTCTTCAGCCTGCTCTTCAGTTAAAGCACCTTTTCTAACACCTCCAACTAAATGATTTTTAAGCATTGCTCCTTTATAAGATAAAATTGCTTTTGCAGTATCAGTTGGTTGTGCTCCATTTTGTAACCATTTTACAGCTTCGTCAACATCTAAATCAATAGCTGCTGGGTTAACGTTTGGATTGTACGTTCCAATTTTTTCCAAGTACTTTCCATCTCTTTTTGAACGTGCATCAGCTGCAACAATCCAATAGAATGGTTTTCCTTTTTTACCGTGTCTTTGTAATCTAATTTTTACTGGCATTTGTTTTAAATTTTAAGGTTCTCGACCTTGATTATTAATTAAGTGCGCAAATATAGTGTGTTTTTTTGTAATAAAAACCTCTTTTTCAGGATATTTTAATAAAATACTACAAAAGTTAAAATTTAGAATGTAAAATGTTCTAATTTGCTAATTATCAACCTTTTTAAGTGTCTATTTCGCTTAATGAAATTTATCTTTTTTGGTTAAATTTTAGCTTAAACTAACCCCGTAAATCCTAAAAAAGCAAGTGACAAAAGTCCTGCTACCAATAAATTATAAGGAATACCTTTAATTCCTTCAGGTATATTAGCCAATTCTAAATGTTCGTGAATGCCTAAAAAACAATCAATACCAACGCAAAACCTATAGCGTTATTAATGGCAAAAAAAACCACTTGCTAATGTTAAGACTTCTATAATTCTACTAAATTATATTTTGTTAATAAATAAAAATCCATTTAGAATTATTAAACCTATTAAATTTATATTTTTAATCGCTGGATTCTCACTCACAAAACTTACTAAATGTTTTTAATATTTGACACAGAAACTACTGGTTTACCAAAAAAATGGAATGCTCCAATTACAGAAACTGACAACTGGCCAAGATGTGTACAAATAGCATGGCAACTACAAGACAAGTACGGGCAACTAATTGAGCATCAGGATTTTTTAATTAAACCCGAGGGGTTCAATATTCCGTATGACGCTGAGCAAATACATGGAATTTCAACCCAATTAGCTGAGGTTAAAGGTGAACGTTTAGAGGTAGTTTTAAACCTGTTTAACGAAGCTCTGAAAAAAGCAACCCATATTGTTGGGCAAAATGTAGGGTTTGATGTGAATATTATGGGATGTGAATTTCACAGAGCTGAAATTCAAACCAATTTAACCGAGGCACCCGTTTTAGATACATGTACAGAAACAACCGCCACTCTATGTCAAATACCGGGAGGTAGAGGAGGTAAATTTAAACTACCTACATTAACTGAACTTCATCAGTATTTATTTAATACTCCATTTGCTGAGGCTCACAATGCAACTGCAGATGTTGAAGCAACCACCCGTTGCTTTTTAGAATTAATCAGGTTAAGACTGTACACCAAAGAACAACTGAATGTTGAACCAAATTACTTTGAAAATTACAAAACATACAATCCAACACCTATTGAAGTTATTGGATTAAAACATGTTAACTTAAAGAACGAAAGTAAAAAGTTAAAGGAAAAATCAGAAAGAAAAACATACCATACTTCGTCTTCAGAAGAAAATAGTACAGCGCTTGAAAACGCAAAATTTTCACACTTACACTGTCATTCGCAATTTTCAATTTTACAATCCACTTCTAATATTGGGAATTTAGTAAGTACCGCAATTAAATTCAACATGCCTGCTGTTGCCATGACAGATACCGGTAATATGATGGGTGCGTTTAATTTTGTAAAAGAAGGTATTGCTCATCACAACAAAGCAATTGCTCATAACGAACATGTTGAACTCGCTAAACAAGCCAAACAAAAAATTGACAATGGCGAAGAACCTGTTTTAGAGATAAAAAAAGGAAAAGACACTCTAAAAATTGATTTAGAATTCGCGGAAAAGGAGCTTCAAACGCCTTTTAAACCAATTGTAGGTTGTGAATTTAACGTTTGTGAAAATCATTTAGACAGAACGCATAAAGACAATGGATATCAAATCGTTTTTTTAGCAAAAAATAAAAACGGCTATCACAATCTGGCTAAAATGTCGTCTATTTCACACACCAAAGGTTTTTATTATGTACCTAGAATAGACAAAAACATTATTGAACAATACAAAGATGACGTTATTGTTTTATCGGGAAATTTATATGGTGAAATTCCCAATAAAATTTTAAATGTTGGAGAAGCTCAGGCAGAAGAAGCTCTGTTGTGGTGGAAAGAACAATTTGGCAATGATTTCTATTTAGAAATTATGCGACACGATCAGGAAAATGAAAATCACGTAAACAACGTTTTGATTGGTTTTTCTAAAAAACATAACGTAAAACTTATTGCCAGCAATAATACTTTTTACACCAAAGAAGAAGAGGCGGAAGCTCATGATATATTGCTGTGTGTTAAAGATGGCGAAAAAATAGCTACACCAAAAGGAAAAGGGCGAGGTTATAGATACGGTTTACCAAACAACGAATATTATTTCAAATCTCAGGAACAAATGAAAAATTTGTTCAATAATATTCCTGAATCAATTTGCAACATCCAAGAAATAGTTGATAAAATTGAAGTTTATACACTAGCCAGAGATGTATTGCTTCCAAAGTTCGACATTCCGCAACAATTTATAAACCCCGAAGATGAAATTGATGGTGGTGTACGTGGTGAAAATGCCTATTTACGACATTTAACCTTTGAAGGTGCTAAAAAACGTTATGGAGAGGAATTAGATAAAGACATTTATGAACGACTGGATTTTGAGCTCTCTGTTATAGAAAAAACCGGTTATCCGGGTTATTTTTTAATTGTTTGGGATTTTATTTTAGAAGCTCGTAATATGGGGGTATCTGTAGGCCCTGGTCGTGGTTCTGCTGCCGGTTCGGCAGTTGCTTATTGCTTATGGATTACCAACATTGACCCCATTAAATACGATTTACTTTTTGAGCGCTTCTTAAATCCTGATCGTGTATCGTTACCCGATATTGATATAGATTTTGATGATGAAGGAAGACAACGTGTTATTGATTTTGTAATTGAAAAATACGGAGCAAGTCAGGTAGCTCAAATTATTACTTATGGAAGTATGGCCGCTAAATCTTCCATTAGAGATACCGCACGTGTACTTGATTTACCGTTGAACGAAGCTGACAGAATTGCCAAATTAATTCCCGGAATTAAATTGCAGCATATTTTTGGTGAAGATGAAAAAAGTAAAGGTAAAATTAAAGGATTAAAAGCTGAAGAGTTTGAAAATGTTGAAGAATTACGACGCATTGCTAAAGGGAACGATTTAGAAGGTCAAACCATTAAACAAGCTCGAAATTTAGAAGGATCGCTTAGAAATACCGGTATTCATGCGTGTGGAGTTATTATTACTCCTGAAAAAATTACCAATTTAATTCCAGTTGCTACTGCAAAAGATTCAGATATGTATGTCACACAATTCGACAATAATGTTGTTGAAAGTGCGGGATTACTAAAAATGGATTTTTTAGGGTTGAAAACACTGACTTTAATTAAAGACACCGTAAAAATTGTTAAAGCCAAACACAATATTGATTTAGTTCCAGATGAATTTCCTCTAGACGATAAAAAAACATACGAACTTTTTCAACGTGGTGAAACTATAGGTGTCTTCCAATATGAATCTCCTGGAATGCAAAAGCATATGAAGTCGTTAAAACCAACAGAGTTTGCCGATTTAATTGCTATGAATGCCCTGTATCGTCCTGGACCAATGGAATATATTCCTTCGTTTATCGATCGTAAACACGGTAGAGAAGAAATTACTTATGACCTAGAGGATATGGAAGAATACCTCAAGGAAACTTATGGTATTACCGTATATCAGGAGCAGGTGATGTTACTTTCGCAAAAGTTGGCCAATTTCACCAAGGGTGAAGCCGATATGCTTCGTAAAGCGATGGGGAAAAAAATATTTGCTTTGCTTGAAAAACTAAAACCTAAATTTATTGAAGGAGGTAAATCAAACAATCACCCTGAAAGTGTTTTAGAAAAAATATGGAAAGACTGGGAAGCATTTGCCGCGTATGCTTTTAACAAATCACACTCTACCTGTTATGCGTATATCGCTTACCAAACAGCTTATTTAAAAGCCCACTACCCTGCCGAGTATATGGCGTCAGTGCTTTCAAATAATATGAATGACATTAAACAGGTCACCTTTTTTATGGAAGAATGCAAACGTGCTGATATTCCTGTTTTGGGTCCGGATGTAAATGAATCTTATTATAAGTTTGCCGTAAATAATGAAGGTGCTATTCGCTTTGGAATGGGCGCTATTAAAGGTGTTGGTGCTGCTGCAGTTGAAGCCATTATCAACGAACGCAAAAAAAACGGTCATTACACATCTATTTTTGACCTTACCAAACGTGTTGATTTAAGAGCTTGTAATAAAAAAGCTTTTGACGGTTTGGTATTGGCAGGTGGCTTAGATTCTTTTTCAAATGCTCACAGAGCCCAGTATTATTCAAAAGATGAAAAAGGTGTAACGTTTATTGAAAAAGCCATTCGCTTTGGAAACAAATACCAAGAAAATAAAAATTCCGCGCAGGTTTCATTATTTGGAGAAGCTTCAGAAATTCAATTTCCTGAACCTGAAATTCCTGAAGCGAAAAAATGGGGAATGATGGAAGAATTATCTAAAGAAAAAGAACTGGTGGGTATTTATATATCAGGACATCCGTTAGATGATTTCAAAACAGAAATTAAATATTTTTGCAATGCTGAAGTTGCTGTTTTTCAAAACCAGGCACAACTTTTAAATAGAGATGTTTCCATTGGAGGTATTATTACAGGAGTTGAACATAGAATAGCTAAAAACGGTAAAGGATGGGCATCCTTTACTTTTGAAGATTATTCAGGGAGTTATGATTTTAGAATATTTGGTGAAGAATATTTAAGATTTAAGCATTTTTTAGTTCCAAATTCGTTTTTATACATCAAAATTTTTGGTAAAAAAGGCTGGAATGATGATGTGCGATTGTCTTTTACTAATATGGAATTATTACAAGATGTATTGGAAAGCCATTCAAAAAAACTAACCATTAATATTCAAATAAACGATTTAAATAAATTGAACATTCAAAAAATAAACAAATTACTAACGAATTATAAAGGACAAAAAGTATTGACTTTTGTTGTATATGATACTGCAGAAAAATTAAAATTAACTATGCCGAGTAGAAAAATTAAAGTAGATATTTCTAATGAATTTTTAAATGAACTGGAGCAACAACACATAAACTTTAAATTAAATTAAAACATTTTATGAGATTACTTATCATAAGTTTATTTTTAGTTTCTACTTTTTGTTTTGCCCAGAGTAAATCAAGTTATTTACAAAGCGATTTTTTCTATGGCAATATTATGGCTGAATCTGCAGATACACGAGCTTTTTTAGAAGGGCATCCAACTGGTTTCATATTAAGTTATAACAATAGAATGTTCGGAAATAAAAATTGGCATGAACACTATAATTATCCAGATGCAGGTTACTCTTTTGCTTATCAAAATTTCCATTCAGAAATATTAGGTGAATTATATGCCATATACGGGCATTATAATTTTTACTTTTTTAACCGTCAGGCTAAAAACAAACTAATACTAAGAACCGGAATTGGTTTGGCATATGCTACAATCCCTTACAACAAAGTCACTAACAATAAAAACACCGCTTTTGGAACAAAAATTAATTCCTCCTCCTATCTAAAACTCTCATATCAAAGAGAAAACATCATAAAAAATCTAGGAATCAACGCAGGTTTAACATTTATACACACTTCAAATTCAAATATAAAATCACCCAATGCCGGAGCTAATATTTATGCTGTAACTTTTGGATTAAACTATGATTTAAGTCAAGATAATACTTTAACTCACTTCATTCCTTCAACGGAGAGCATGTATTTTAAAGAACCCCTAAAATTAAATTTAGCTGTTAGAGGTGGAATTAATGAATCTGAAATTATTGGAACTGGGCAAAAAGGTTTTTTTGTGGCTTCAGCTTATCTTGACAAGCGACTTAATAGAAAATCTGCATTACAACTTGGAGCAGATTTATACATTTCACCAATGCTAAAAGATTTTTACGAAGTAAATAAAACAATTCCTCATACACATTTAAAAGAAACAAATGAGTTCTCAAGAATTGGGGTTTTTGTAGGTCATGAACTTTTTATTAATAAAATGTCTCTTGAAACCCAATTGGGTTATTATGTTAAATATCCCTTTGCATATGAAGGGCGAATTTATGAAGCTTTAAGTTTAAAGAGGTATCTAAATAAAAAATGGTTTGCGGCATTACGCTTAAAAATTCATGCTGCCAATGCAGAAACTGTTGAACTTGGAATTGGAATTAGATTGTAATATATGAGGATTTTTAAATTGATTATTGCGGTTATATTGATTACTACACCATTATTTTCTCAGGTAAAAAAAGATAGATTCTCCAATATTCAAACGGATTTTTTTATTGGAAAAAATATTGAACATGATAAAATATTAAAAGATGCCATTGACGGAACCGCCTATGGAGTTTTAATTAGCTGGAATACTGTGAGTTCTGAAAATTCAAAATTCAATAAATTGTATAATTTTCCTGAAAGAGGATTTTCATTCATTTACCAAAATTTAAATTCATCGGTTTTAGGTGAAGTTTATGGAGCTTACCGCCATTTCACTTATAATTTAACACCTTCAAAAAAGAATCAACTTGCATTAACTACTGGATTTGGAATTGGGTATGCCAACAAAAAGTACCACGCTGTAACAAATCCTAAAAACCATGCCATTAGCTCAGAATTATTGGCAACTGCCTATTTAAGGCTACAATATTTTAAAATATTGAACAAACAAAATATGAGTATTAATTCGTCCATTGGGTTGTTGCATTTTTCAAATACTGCTTTTAAAAACCCCAACTTAGGTATAAACACTCTTACATTGAATCTGGGTGTCAATTATAAATTAAGACCGATTGATATTCAAGAGCAGGATGATTCTTTTGAAGAAATTGATCCTAAAATTAATTACAATCTTATTTTAAGAGCAGGATATAATGAATCAACGGAAATTGACTCAGGTTTGTTTCCTTTTTATACTGTCTCTGCTTATGGCGCAAAAAAACTAAATCAGTACTCAACAGTAACTGCCGGAATAGATTTTTATAATTCAAAATTTTTAAAGAAATATATTGAAACCCAAAACAATAAAGATGGAACAAATTTTGATGAAAATAAAAATTTTAGAGGGGGGATTTTTATAGGGCATGAATTAGCACAAAACCATTTTACCTTTATTTCACAATTAGGATATACTTTTTACTCTCCGTATGTTTATATAAGTAGAATTTATGAACGTTTTGGTTTTAAATATAAATTGAGTAGGCATTTGTTTGCAGAAGCAAGCTTGAAGGTGAATTTATTCAGAGCAGAAGCTTTTGAATTGGGAATTGGATATAAATTTTAATTAAATTTGAAACATGATTAAAAGATTAAGTTACTTATTACTACTTATATTTTTTTATGGATGTAATAATGCTGATGGTAACGATTGTTTTCAAACGGCAGGAGAAATAATACAGCAAGAAATTGAAGTTGAAAGCTTTAAAAAAATTGTAATTCACGAAAGAGTTGGATTGGTAATTGAAGAAGGTCCAGTGCAAAAAGTTGTAATAGAAACTGGCAGCAACCTAATTTCTGACGTTACTGTTGAGGTTATTGACAATGAATTAGTGGTGAGAAATCACAATGCTTGTAATTTTTTTAGAGACTACGGAATTACAAAAGTACTTGTAACTTCACCTGATATTAATACTATACGAAATGCTTCTGAACGAAGCGTAATTTCAAAAGGCATTTTAAATTACCCCTCAATATACCTGCGGTCTTCAGGGGAAGAAACCAATTATTTATCTATTGGTGATTTTCATTTAAATATTGAAAATGAAAGTGTAAAAATTTGGGGAAATGGTATTGCTAATTTTTATTTAGAAGGCACTTCAAACAACTTAGATCTTAGTTTTTCAGATGGTAACACTCGTTTTCATGGGAAAGATTTTATAGTGAAAGACATTATTGTTAGACAAGTGAGCGCTAATGACATGGTTGTATATCCAACTGAAAGTTTAACAGGAAGTATTCATTCAACTGGTGATGTTATTTCGTATAACAAACCTCCAATTGTTGATATTGACATACAAAGTGACTATGGAAAACTAATTTTTAAATAGTTAGCTCTCTAAACAAGCTTTCCAGGTTTTTGTTTCTGGTATTTAACTGCAAAATTTTTAATCCATTTTCATTAGCAAAATCAAAAATAGCAGCCCGCATATCTTCTTTGGTATCAAACGTTAATTGCCAAATAGCATTGTGAACATTCTCGGCCTCTGCTAAATTTGGAATATTTTTAATAAACTGTTTTTCTATTTTAAAATCAAATTCAACTTCAATAATTTGAACCTGATTTTCTTTCAGTTCCTTTAGATCTTTATCTGCAACAATTTTTCCTTTATTTATTAAAATAACCCTGTCGCAAACTGCTTCAACTTCCTGCATTATATGCGTTGAAAATATGACTGTTTTATCTCTGCCAACTTCTTTTATTAAATTTCTTATTTCAACCAATTGATTAGGATCTAGACCCGTTGTTGGTTCATCTAAAATCAATACTTCAGGATTGTGCAGTAAAGCTGCAGCCAAGCCAACACGTTGTTTGTACCCTTTTGAGAGCTGGCCAATTTTTTTATGTGCTTCAGTAGTTAAATTTACCTTTTCAATAATTGTATCCACCTCGTTTTTTGACACTTGATGCATTGATGCATTGAATATTAGGTATTCTCGTACATACATATCTAAATACAATGGATTTTGCTCAGATAAATACCCAATGCGCTTTTGAACTTCTTTCTTATGTTTACCCACATCAAAACCGCACACCGTAGCAGCTCCTTCAGAAGCCGGAATATACCCTGTTATTATTTTTAAAGTGGTTGATTTTCCTGCTCCATTCGGACCTAAAAAGCCAACTATTTCACCTTTGTTAATTTCAAAATTAATTGCATCAACAGCTTTTTGACTGCCGTATAATTTGCTTATATTTTTTATTTCTATTGACATAAATCGTTTTAACAAAAATACAAGATAATTATAATTAAATGTAACTTTTTAACGTTGTATGCTACATATAATTTTATAACCTTTGTAAAATATTAATTATGGGATGCTTTAGAGTAGTATTATGTATTATTTTCCCTCCGCTAGCTGTTATTGATAAAGGTTGTGGAAGTATTATTATTGTATTTATATTAACCTGTTTAGGATGGATACCCGGCGTAATAGCAGCTTTAATCATTAATAACAATCCAAATAACCAGTGAAAAAAGTTAAATTACAAAATTTAGGTGTAAAAGATTATAAGGAAACTTGGGATTTTCAAGAGCAACTTTTTCAAGATATTATTGATATTAAAATTGACAATAGAAGAAATAATGCGAATAACCCAACCCACCATCATTTTTTATTTGTAGAGCATCCGCACGTATATACCCTTGGTAAAAGTGGCGACCTGTCTAATTTATTATTGAATAAAGGACAGTTAGTTCAAAAAGGAGCAACGTTTTATAAAATAAACCGAGGTGGAGACATTACCTATCACGGACCTGGTCAGCTTGTTGGTTACCCCATTTTAGATCTGGATTGCTTTTTTACCGACATTCATAAATACTTACGTTTTTTAGAAGAAAGCATTATTAAAACTTTGGATGAATACGGTATAAAATCTGAGCGAAGTAAAGGCGAAACAGGTGTTTGGTTAGATGTTGGAACTCCGTTTGCACGTAAAATTTGTGCCCTTGGAGTTAGAACCAGTCGCTGGGTTACTATGCACGGATTTGCCTTGAATGTAAATACCAATTTAGGTTATTTTGATAATATTATTCCCTGCGGAATTAAAGGAAAAGCAGTTACATCTATGGAAGCTGAATTGAACAGAAAAATCTCAATGGATGAAGTTCAGAAAAAAATATTAAAACATTTTGCTGACCTGTTTGAAGTAGAATTTATTTAATTAATTGCGGTGCTTTCAATCTAAAAGCTATGATTAATAACTAATCCTCTTCGTTAAAATACACTTTGTAATATTTCATTTTTTTTTCTTCGTCATAGCCTTTTTCTAAATATTCCTGAGAAGCATCAGGCGCATCAATATCTAATTTTATTTGAATATTAGTATCTAACTTTATCTCCGTTTTCATTTTTTGTTTTTGCTTTTTCAAAACAATGTCTGAAACTGCAAATTGATTTCTAACCAATACATCATTCACCTCTTCAAATTGCTTTTTATAATCTTCAAAAACGCTTTTATGATCTTCTTCCTCAAATAACTCCTCTTTAAAATCGTGGTAATTTATGGTGTCATTCTCCTTCATATAATCCACTGTTTTTGCCAAAAACTTACTTTTTTCATGAATTCCATGATCCTCCAAAATCACATCATCAGCAAAATCAGAACACATTTCCATGTAATTTTTTGTATGCTGATTGTTATCATCGGCATATTTTACATTCAAAAAGTTTTTGATCCAGTACTGGGCGTCGTAATTATTATTATCAACACTTAAAACTACCCTTCCTTCAGGATCGGTATAATTAATAATTAAACAACCTTTATCTAATTTTTTAGTACTTATCCCTTTTTGAACATACACATCCAGCGTATCGGTTTCCATATAGGTTTGAAAAAAATCAACTTTATTTTCAATCTTAAAAACACCTATGGCCTGTGTTACAATATCTTTAAACTCAACATCTTCAAACAAGGCAATAATAACATCACCTGTTTTAATTTGGGCTGAATTTGATTGTTCAAATAAATGATTTACAATGTGTTTTGAAATTTCAACAAACGAAGTTTCATCGGTAAAAATTTCGTTCGAATAATTATTAATTTCATTTAACTCAATATTTGCGTGATGATTAAATCGGTAACTTTCAGCAGTATTTGCAAAGGGTTTTAATAAAAAAGGTAACATTAAATTGTAGCTTTCCTCATCAAACGTAATTACATTTTCTGAAAAAACATTGGTTGCACTGTTAAATTTATTGCCAACCTTATGAATTATAAACTTTGATATTGCAGCTCTATTTCTTTTAATCATTTTTTACATTTTTTAAGCACTGGCAAATGTAAAATAATTCTTGATTTTAAAGCCTTAGAACTCTAATTTTAATTGCTCAGGAAGTAAGCGAAATGATTTTCGGTGATATTTTGTAATTCCAAACTCACGAATGGAATTTCTATGTTGTTTGGTTGGATATCCTTTATTTTTTTTCCAAAAATAATGAGGATACTCAGTATCAATTTTCAGCATAAATTCATCTCTATATGTTTTTGCCAAAACTGAAGCAGCAGCTATACTCAAATATTTTGAATCGCCTTTTACAATTGTTTTGTATGGAATGTTTTGATATTTATTAAATTTATTTCCATCAACAATAATATGTTCTGGTATTACTGATAGTTTTTCAATAGACTGGTGCATTGCTAAAATTGAAGCCTGTAAAATATTAATCTCATCAATTTTATCTTCAGAAATAAAAGCAATTCCATAAGCAAGTGCCTCCTTTTCAATGACAAGTCGAAGAGTATCCCGTTGATTTTCAGTTAACTGCTTTGAATCATTTAATAATGGGTGCTCAAAATTAACTGGTAAAATTACCGCTGCTGCTACAACAGGCCCAGCCAAACAGCCTCTTCCTGCCTCATCTGTACCTACTTCTATTACATTGTTTTTGTAAAACTTTTTCAACCCCATTTTTCAAAATTATGGTAACAAAATTAGCAATAAATAAACAATGACATTTTATTTTGACTTATAAAATATTGTATGGTACAATTCGTTCAAATATTTTACCTTTGCTCCTTTATGAATAATATGAAAAATAATTTACTTCTTGTATTGTTTACCCTTGTAACTTTTACAGTTAGTGGCCAGCTAGTGAAACGTGAAAGAGGGAATTCACTTTTTTCAAGTGATACTACCAGAATGAAAAAAGAAATAAAGATAAAATTAAGTGGAGATACAAAATTTACCGATTATAAAATTATTTCTATTGATTACGATACCACCTTTGTAGATACTACTTTAACACTTCAAAAAGATTTTAAATTCAATTATACTAGAAAAGATGATTTTGAATTACTGCCTTTTCACAATCAAGGGCAAACGTATAATAAGCTAGGCTATAATTTTGAAAACAACACCTTATTTCCGGAAATAGGAATTACAGCAAAACAATACAATTATAAAAGAGTTGAGGATATCTCCTACTATTACGTTCCTACTCCTACTACTGAATTAATGTACAAAACAGGTTTGGAGCAAGGGCAAATGCTGGATGCTTTTTTAACCATGAATTTATCGAAACAATTAAATGTTTCCATTGCCTATAAAGGATTGAGATCACTTGGAAAATATCGAAATGCTTTAGCAAGTCACGGAAATTTTAGAACAACATTCAACTATCAATCTAAAACTAAAAAGTACTTTGCAAGAGGTCATTTTTCATCATTTGATTTATTTAACACTGAAAATGGCGGACTAACAGAAGCTTCTATATTTAATTTTGAAAGTGGAAACAGCAATTATATTGACCGAGCACGATTGGATGTAAACTTTGACAATACCGATAATATGTTTGAAGGAAAAAGGTATTATGTTGATCAAAACTATTCCCTAATTTCCCGAAACAGAAGTATAAAAAATCAAAATAATCTTATAAAAAAGGATATACAACAAAAGGAACAGTACCAACGAACTATTAACCGACACCTAAAAGACACAGCAAACTTAGCCATAAATCAATCAAAAATTGACTCACTTTCTTTTTTAGCAACAGCCATAACAGCTGATACCAGTCAAATTAGAAAAATACTTTTTAAAGATGAAATAAGCCTACAAATTGGTCATATTTTAAATTATGAAACCAAACATTACCGCTTCAATCAGAGTTCAACATACAGTAGTTATGGCGACACGTATGATGCTCCTATTTCAGATCACACCTCTTTTCAACAATCTGAAAACCAGATTTATGCAAAATTCAAATCTCCAATTATTGGTAAATTAAAAGCGAAAATCAGTCATTATAACTACAACTACCATTATACCAGCGTAATTTTTGATAATGCTCAATCCATTACTGTGGGTGATAAACTAAAGGGAAATGCCATTGCCTTTGGTGCCGACTGGAAAACAAATTATAAAAGCTTTTTTATTACTGCTAATGGTTCAACAATAGTTGGTGGCGACATTACCGGAAGTTCCCTAAAAGCTTCAGCATTTATTAAAAAAGACAGTAGCTATACTTTTAAGGGTTTTGCTGAATTTACTACTAAAACCCCCGATTTAAACAAGCAGCTTTATCAAAGTGATTATAAAAAATTTAACTGGCAGAACAATTTTAGTAATGAAGACATTTCAAATGTTGGTGTTGAATTTTTATCTAATAAATGGGGATTATTTAGAGCTACATACACTTTGGTAGACAATTACACCTATTTTAATGAAAATGCTTTACCAACTCAGGCAAACAAAACACTTCATTATTTTAAAATAAAAGCAAATAAAGCTTTTACATTGGGCAAATTTACCCTTGACAATACGGCTATGTATCAAAAAGTTGCAAAAGGTGAATCTTTTTTTAAAGTTCCTGAATTTGTAACTCGTAATTCGCTTTATTTCGCAGACCATTTATTTAAAGGAGACCCTTTGTACCTGCAAACAGGCGTTACCTTTAAATATTTTACAGCGTTTAATGCAAGCGCATACAATCCTTTATTAAGTGAATTTACTTTACAGAACACCCATAAAATTGGCAATTATCCAATTTTTGATTTTTTTGTAAATGCTCAAATACAACGAACACGCCTTTACTTTAAATTGGAAAACTTTTCAGCTAGCTTTACAGGCAGAAATTACTATACTGCTCCTACTTACCCCTATAGAGATTTAACCGTACGTTTTGGACTGGTTTGGAATTTCTTTATTTAGCAGAAAGTTGCTTTATTTTTATGTTGAAGGCGGCAAAGGTTAAAGTCATAAACGGACTTAACCAATTAAAAATAGCGAATACAAAATACTCAGTTACTCCTACGCCTAAAACAGTAGATTGATAAGCTCCACAAGTATTCCAAGGAATTAATACTGAAGTTACCGTACCTGAATCTTCCAAACTTCTACTTAAATTTTCAGGAGCCAACCCTTTATTTTCAAATGCTTTTTTAAACATTTTACCAGGAATAACAATGGCTAAATATTGATCTGAAGCTATGGTATTTAATCCTAAACAACTAATTACTGTACTTACAAATAATCCAAAAACCGATGAGGCTATTTTCAACAAAGCATTTGTAATTCGAGAAAGCGCTCCAATTCCATCCATAATTCCACCAAAAACCATAGCACATATTATTAAAAATATGGTCCAAAGCATTCCTTTCATCCCTCCTGAACTAAACAATTCATTTAGTTTTTCATTTTCTGTTGCTATTTCAGTATCCATAAAAATAGCATTGATAATTGCCTGAAAATTAGAAGACGATACTGAATTTAAAACCTCCGATTGAAATATAACTGCAAAAATAGCTGCCAATATTACACCTGCACCCAATGCAATTAATGGCTTTGTTTTTACTAAAATTAAAGCTATCACCACCAACGGAACAATAAACAAATACGGTGAAATTTGGAATGTTTTATCAATGGTATTTAACAATTCACTTAAATCTGCTTTCCCAGTTGCTTCAATATTTAAACTAATAATTGTAAAAACAGTTAATGTTACTAAAATTGTTGGTACTGTTGTAATAGACATATATCTAATATGCGTAAACAAATCTGTTCCAGCCATTGCTGGAGCTAAATTTGTAGTATCGCTTAAAGGAGACATTTTATCGCCAAAATATGCGCCGGAAATTACTGCGCCGGCAATCATACCCGTTGGAATGCCTAGTGCTGTTCCAATACCTACCAATGCAATACCAACCGTTGCTGAAGTTGTCCATGAACTGCCTGTTGCTATGGAAATAATTGCAGCAATAATTACAGAAGCCGGTAAAAATATTGTTGGGTTCAACACCTGAAGACCATAATAAACCATTGCAGGAATAATTCCACTTACCAACCACGTTCCTGCCAAAGCGCCCACCAAAAATAAAATTATAACAGGAACAAAAATACTTTTAAAATTTTCTATAATTTCTATCAGCATGGTTTTTAAGTTTACCTTATTTAATAAGCCAACAACTGCTGCCACAACACCACCTAATAATAAAATATACTGATTAGAATAAGCCCCTAACAACTCTCCATTGGCTAAAAAAATGTTATAGGCCAACATCAACATTAAAGCAACCACAGGAATCAAAGCTTCGAGAATGTTCAGCTCCTTATTTTCAATAATTTTTTGACCATCTATTTTTAGTTCCGATAAGTTACTTTTTTCTTGCATTTATACTATTTTGAGATGTAATGATACACAAATTTGAAAGTTTATACAAATGAAAAGCCCCGCTCCAAAATTGAGTGAGGCTTCCAAAAGAATAATTGAATATTAATTTTATAGTACACCTGTTTTTTTCATACACTTTCGCATAGCTCTGTAGGTTCTTTCAATATCATTATCTAAACCAATCGAGAATCTTATAATACCATCAGACAATCCCATGTCTTTTTGTTCATCCTCAGGAATTTCAGATGATGTACTTGTACCTGGAGCACTAAACAATGTTTTATAAAAACCTAAACTCACTGCTAAATAACCAAGATTATCATTTTGCATTAATTCCATTAATTCGTTTGCTTTTTCCAAACTACCAACATCAACCGTTAGCATACCTCCAAAACCATATTCTTTATTATACATTGATTTAAAAAGCGCATGATTAGAGTGGCTTTCCAAACCTGGATACACAACTTTCAAACCATCTTCTTCAAATTTTTCTGCTAAAAATTGAGCGTTCTTACTGTGTTGTTTCATTCTAATATGAAGCGTACGGAGATTTTTTAAAATACTTGCTGCTCTTAAACTATCCATTACAGGACCTAATAACATAGCTGCACCATCATTTACGTTTCGCAAAGCATCAATAAACTCCTGAGATCCACAAACTACTCCACCAACAGTATCATTTGTACCATTAATAAATTTGGTTAAACTGTGAATGGTAACATCGGCTCCTAATTTTTGAGGTGAAATCATTAACGGTGAAAATGTATTGTCAACCACCAATTTTACATCATGTTTTTTAGCAATTTTTGACAATTCAGGAATGTTTGCAATTTCAAGTAACGGATTACTTATTACTTCGCAATAAATTACTTTTGTATCTTTTGTAATTGCAGCTTCTACTTTTTCTAAAGACGTAATATCTACAAATGAGGTTGAGATATTAAATTTTGGTGCAAAATTCTTTAAAAAAGCGTACGATCCTCCATAAATTGTTCTACTTGACACTATATGGTCTCCTGCACCACACAATTGCATTAGCACAGAGGTAATTGCCCCCATACCTGAACCCGAAACATTGGCAGTTTCGGTAAATTCCATAGCAGCCAAGGCTTCACTTAAATATAGGTTACTTGGACTTGTATGGCGTGAATATAAATAACAACCTTCTGCATGACCTTCAAAAGTGTCAAGCATTGTTTTAGCGTGTAAAAAAGTATAGGTTGCCGAATCGGAAATGGAAGGATTTACACCTCCAAATTCTCCAAAATACTGTAAATCCTGAATGTTATTGGCTGGTTTATTGCTCATAATCATCTATTTTTTTATAAAAATACAAAACGTTTAGGTTATTATCTTTTATTTATAATAAAATCAGTATTTTTATCTCCTATATATGCTATTAAAAGCATATATCACTTTTATAACTTTAATTTTAGTATAATTTTAGAAAAAATTACTTCCCATGTACCATCTTGATAAAATAGACAGAAATATATTAATGCTTTTACAGGAAAATTCGAAAATGAATATCAAAGAAATTGCATTAAAAGTGGGTCTTACAGCGACTCCTACGTATGATAGAATTAAAAGACTTGAAAAAAACGATATTATTAAACGATACATTATTGAAGTAAATAAAGAAAATGTTGGATTAAATTTATCTGTCTTTTGTCAGGTAAAACTTCAGGTACATTCAAAAAACCTCATCAACCAGTTTGAAAATGCCGTTTCAAAAATGCCTGAAGTAATTGAATGTTACCACGTAGCCGGAAATTTCGATTATTTATTAAAAATTGTTACACCTAATATTAAATCGTATCAATTGTTTTTAAAAAACAAATTATCGGTACTGGAATCAGTAGCCAATGTTCAAAGTAATATTGCAATGAGTACTGTAAAAGAACACACAAAGCTTACGCTTACTGCGTAAAGCTGGGTAAAAAGTTATTATGAAAATAAAAATACAGTATATAAACATTTAGGATTTTGTTTTACTTGCTTCAACAAATATAGAATGCTAAATAGATTGTACCTCATTGGCTTGCCCTGTCTGAAAGACTAAGGATTGGAATGATACCTTTTGTCATTTCCAGCGTATTCGAGAAACCGTAAGGTTCACCGTTGGTAAATCTCACGGTTTAGCGTGCCTTGTGTTTCTCTTATCTTTTTTTTGCTTGTCCAAAAAAGAAACAAAAAAGGACACTTTTTAGTAGGAATTTCTGCTTTGCAGAACCATTCTTTCTTAAAAAAAACTAAATATTATTTATTTTTATAAGCATAGGATGATAATGTTGATTTTATTGTTGTCCTATGGAATTTTTCGTGAGTTTCTATTGAATTATTTAGCATTGGGTATAGCAGTATCCAATCAGTGCAACGGTCTGGATATGGGGGTTAAAAGAATAAGGAAGTAAACAATTTAGCTTATACAAATGCACTGCTCATCTTCAATTCGATGGGTCACTATATATTTTCAAATTAAATGGAATTCCATTTTATAAAAGATTCCCGCCTGCGCGGGAATGACAGTTTTTCTTTAATGTTGGGTTGATAATGAGTAGCTATCTATTTGCTACCAAAGTTACTTGAATATCAAATTCATCATTTATAAATTTTTCTTTTAAATCATTAAAAAATGATTTTGACTTGTATTTAATATTATAATTTGCTCTATTAATTTTAATGGTTTCACTTTTTAAGGAAACACTATTTTCAGTTATTGAAACCAAGGCTGGAAATGAAATTTCTTTTGAAATTCCTTTTATAACCATATTACCAGTAATCATAGATTTCCCATCTTCTTCTTTCACATTTGTAATTTCAAATTTTGAAGTTGGAAATACTTCTACGTCAAAAAAGTCTTTTGATTTTAAATGCCCCTCTAATCGTTTACTTCCATCAGTCTCTTTTAGTGTAGCCATTGCAACTTCAAAAGAACCTCCTGAAATTTTTTCATCTTCCAATTCAACAGTTCCTGATTTAAATAGAATAGTCCCCTCATGAGAACCTGTTGGTTTGTAACCTTTCCAATTTATTGAAGAGTTTTTAACATCAACACTTACACTTTTCGTTATTTTTATAACTGGATTTGTAAACGACATTAGCACTAAAACTAAAGACAATACAAAAATTCCTGATTTTTTCATTTTTAATTTATTTTTAAATAGTAATTATACAATAGTACTATTTTTAACGATTATCTAACAAAAGAAACCATTTATTTTAATAGTTTTTTAACATTTAAATAATTATGTTCTATTTTTTGAATCTATAATTATAGTTACAGGACCATCATTTAGCAATTCTACTTTCATATCTGCTCCAAAATCACCAGTTCCAACTTTTTTACCAAGTTGAAGTTCAAATTCAGCCACAAATTGTTCGTATAACGGTATAGAAACAGCGGGCTTTGCTGCTTTTATATATGAAGGTCTGTTTCCCTTTTTTGTGCTTGCATGTAAGGTAAACTGGCTCACCACAATAGCATCTCCTTGCACCTGTACAATGGACTTATTCATAACCCCGTTTTCATCGTTAAAAATTCGAAGATTGACAGTTTTTTTCACCAACCATTCTATATCTTCAACAGTATCTTCGTTTTCAATACCAACTAATAATAATAAACCAGATTTTATAGAACTTATAATTTCTCCCTCAATTGTAACCGATGCTTTGGAAACTCTTTGTATAACTAATTTCATTTTTTGACTTTGATTTTGACTAAGACGAAGACTCTAACTTTCTATTGAAGAGATTACTTCAACCTTGACAGGTTTCGCAATGACGAGCAACAACTTTGATCTTTTCCTTTTGTTTCGCAATAACGGACAACAGCCTTGTTCTTTATCTTTTTTAACTTCTCTTGGTTTACATCAAATTTAACATTTAAATAAACATCCATTGAACCCATATGCAAATTTAAAATGACGTTTTAGTATTTCTCACTACTCACTCAACACACTTCTCAAATCAACTATAAATATCAACCCTGTAATGTTCTTCATCACCTTCCATCATTTGCAAATAACTATTGTAACGTGAATAGGCTATTTCTCCAGCTTCAACAGCTTCTTTTATGGCACATTTAGGCTCGTTTATATGTTTACAATTGCTAAATTTACAGGCAGACTTTAATTTGAAAAATTCTGGAAAAAAATCGGTAATTTCTTCTGGGTCAAAATCTACAACTCCAAAACCTTTTATACCAGGGGTATCAATTATAAAACCTCCAAAACTTAAATGAAACATTTCAGCAAAGGTTGTTGTATGCATTCCCTGTTTATGCGTTTTTGAAACTTCAGCAGTTTTTAAATTTAAACCAGGTTCAATAGCATTGATCAAGGTAGATTTACCAACACCTGAATGACCGGAAAACATGGTAGTTTTTCCTTTCATTAATGCTGTTAATTCATCAATACAAATATTTTTTGTTGCAGAAATAGCAATACATTTATACCCAATTTCAGTATAAACATCTTCCAACATTGCTAATTTCTCTAATTGCTCATCATTGTAACTATCTAATTTATTAAATAGTAGTACAGCAGGAATGCTGTATGCTTCAGCAGTTGCTAAAAATCGATCAATAAAACCTGTAAAAGTTGGTGGGTTATCTATGGTAATTAATAAGAAAGCAACATCTATATTGGCAGCAATAATATGTGTTTGTTTTGATAATTTAACCGATTTACGAATGATGTAGTTCTTACGCTCTACAATCTCATTAATAACACCTGTTTCTTTTCCTTCTTCTAATTTAAATTTCACATAGTCACCTACCGCTACCGGATTGGTACTTTTAATTCCTTTTATACGAAATTTACCTTTTAAGCGGCATTCAACCACTTGTTCATTTTCGGCGTACACTGTGTACCAGCTTCCTGTAGATTTTGTAACAACTCCGTTCATTACTGCAAATATAATTGAATTGTTCACTAATGAAACAAAAAAAGAGGCTATATAAAAAGTATAAAGCATTCATTTTGAATTTATTTAGCTACGCTAAATCTTCGATTTCAAAATCTCATCTCATTTAATGAAAATTTTAATGAGAACCTGAAACGAGTTCAGGTTGACGAAAACCTTATTTTTTAGAAAGCCTCTTTTTTAAATGTAGACTGTATTATTTAACCTTATGCTGAATATTAATTGATTCTACATGAATAGCTCTAAACACTTCTTCAACAAAATCTTTGCTTAAGCCTTTACTTGTTCCGGCTTCAACCATAGCTGATAAAATATCTGACCATCTTCCACTTTGTAAAATAGCTACATTTTCCTGATGCTTAATTTTTCCAATTTCTTCAGCAATTCTCATTCTGTCACTCAATACATCAATAATATTACCATCAATTAAATCCAGCTCTTTTCTGTGTAAGTTTAGCTTACGCTGAAACTCTTCTTTGGTACTGCTTTTCTGACGAATTTTTAAATCGTGTGTAATTTGATTTAACTGTGTAGGTGTAATTTGCTGTGCAGCATCACTCCAGGCATTGTCTGGATCACAATGAGTTTCAATCATAAATCCATCAAAATTTAAATCCAATGCAGTTTGCGACACATCTAAAATAGTATCTCTACGACCGCAAATATGTGAAGGATCTAAAATTAAAGGTAAATCTGGAAATTCTTTTTTCAATTGAATGGCAATATGCCATTTTGGTTTGTTTCTGTAATGCAAGGTATTGTAAGCTGAAAACCCTCTGTGAATAACTCCTAATTGTGAAATTCCAGCTGCTTTAAAACGCTCTACACCACCTAACCACAGCGCTAAATCTGGATTTACAGGATTTTTTACCAAAACAGGCTTGTCAACACCTTTTAGTGCGTCGGCAATTTCCTGAACAGCAAATGGATTTACCGTTGTTCGTGCTCCAATCCATAAAATATCTACATCGTATTTCAATGCCAACTCAACGTGATTTGCATTTCCAACCTCTGTAGTAATTTTCATTCCGGTTTCTTCACGAACACGTTGCAACCAAGGTAAACCAACTTCACCAACACCTTCAAAACCTCCCGGACGTGTTCTTGGCTTCCATATTCCTGCTCTAAACACGTTGGTATCGGTATCTTTTAACAAATGTGCAGTTTTCATCACTTGCTCCTCTGTTTCAGCACTACAAGGTCCTGCTATTACAATTGGATGTGATAACTCCATGCTATCTAACCATTTTCTGTTTTCTTTCGTTATTTCCATCTTTAGTATACTTCTTAATTTTATTTAATTCGGTTATTTATTTTTTCTAGTTCTAATTTTATCTCGCCATCTGGCTCATTTGCTAAAAATATGTATCAACCATTTTTTAACGTTTTGCCCCGTTTTCTTTTATTCCTTTTAGTATTGTTTTAATATAGTTGGTATCATCCATAGTTTGATTCAACATTTCTTCATTACCAGCTTCAATATATGTTTTAAACTCTTTCAAATTTTTAATGTATCCCTCTAATGATTTGATTAAATTTTCTTTATTCTTCATAAAAATAGGTGTCCATGTTTTTGAAGAACTCTTTGCCAATCGAACGGTTGAAGCAAAACCAGTACTTGCCATATCAAAAATAGCTTCTTCGTTTTTTTCAATCTCCAAAACCGTTTTACCAAGCATAAATGAACTTACGTGTGACAAATGCGAAACATATGCAATATGACGGTCATGTTCAACAGGATCCATCATTTTTATACGCATATTTAGAACTTTAAACAAGCTTAAAGCCTTGTCTAATATTCGCCAATCGCTTTTTTCAGGCTGGCAAATGATATTTACTTTGTCATCAAATAAATTTAAGATGGCGGCCTCGGGTCCTGAAAATTCAGTTCCAGCCAACGGATGCGCAGCTACAAAGTTTTTACGATTTATATGGTGTTCCAATTCATGGCAAATTTCCTGTTTTACCGAGCCTACATCAAAAACCAATGTATCACCTGAAACCAGTTCCAATACTTTTTTGGTTACCTCCACTATTTTATCAACCGGAACGGCCACAATAACAATAGATGCCTTTCCAATTTCTGAAAAATCAACCTCTTTATCAATTACGCCTAATTCCAATGCTTTTGAAACATGACTAGAATTTTTGTCTATTCCCCATACTTCAAAACTTTTTCTATGCTTTAAATCCAACGCCAAAGAACCTCCTATTAAACCTAAACCAACTACTGCCAGCTTTTCCATATGCTATTTATTTTTAGTTGTTAAACGGTTTAGTACTTCTAATAATACTTCTTCTGAAACACATAATGACGACCTTATAAAGCCTTCCCCATTGCTCCCAAAAATAATTCCCGGAGTGATAAACACCTCTTTTTCATACAGCAGTTTATCTGTAAATTCTTCAGCAGTTCTACCTTCCGGTAATTTTGCCCAAACAAACATACCTCCTATGGTTTTATCATACGTACAATGCAATGCATCAAAAATTTTCCAAACTAATTTTCTCCGTTGCGTATAAATTTCATTCAATTCATTAAACCACGAATTTGAACTGTTTAAGGCAGCAATAGCTCCTTTTTGAATACCCAAAAACATGCCTGAATCCATATTGCTTTTTACCTGTAAAATGGTGCTAATTATTTCTGGATTACCCACAACCATTCCAACACGCCAGCCTGCCATATTGAACGTTTTACTTAATGAGTTCAATTCAATGGCAACCTCTTTAGCTCCTTCAATTTCTAAAATACTTATTGGATTGTTATTTAGAATAAAACTATAAGGATTGTCGTTTACAATTAGTATTTGATGTTTTTTAGCAAAGGCAATCAATTGTTCAAAATCATCTTTTGAAGCCACAGCACCTGTTGGCATATGCGGATAATTTACCCACATAATTTTTACATTGCTTAAATCTTCCTGCTCCAATTCGTCAAAATTCGGTAACCAGTTAGTTGCTTCGTTTAAATTGTAGGAAACAGCTTCAGCCTCTACTAAATTTGTTACCGAAGCATAGGTTGGATATCCTGGATTAGGAATTAATACTTTATCACCTTTGTTTAAAAAAGCCATAGAAATGTGCATAATACCTTCCTTAGACCCCATCAATGGCAATATTTCATCTGCGGCATTTAAACCTACACCAAATTGATTTTGATAAAAACTGGCTATAGCATCTCTAAATTCCGGAGCACCCTGGTAACTTTGGTATTGGTGCGATGTTGGTAATTTTGAGGTACTTGTTAATGCTTCAATTACGTGATTGGACGGAGCCAAATCGGGACTACCAATAGCAATATTAATAATTGGTTTTCCTGCATTACGCAAAGCTGCCACCTCTCTTAGTTTTTTTGAGAAGTAGTATTCTGTAACATTTTTTAATCTATCAGCTTTTTGAATCATTATCGTTTACTTTTGGTATATTCTCCTACTATTTGCAACATTTCAACTTTTTCTTTTACTTTATTTAATGCATCGTAATAATTGGCATAACTATTAAAAACAAAATCTGCAAAAAATGCATATTTCCAAGGTGTTTCAATTACCGGCATGGATTGAATTTTGGAAAGATTTAAATTGTGATCGGCTAAAATAGTCAATACTTCAGCCAAACTTCCGCTTTTGTCGCTTGTTACAAATTTTATGGAAGCCTTATTTGCTGACAGTGTTCTTTTATTATCATCTTTTGAAACAATAAAAAAACGTGTTGCATTGTCTTTTATAGTTTGAATTTCCGGTGCTATAATGGTTAAATCATAAATTTCGGCCGCCAATGTGCTTGCAATAGCACCTACACCCAACAATTTGTTATCATGAATTCTTTTAGCTACACTTGCCGTATCTTTATCTTCAATTAATTTTATATGCGGATACTCTTTAAAAAATTTATGGCATTGCAGTAATGCCATAGGATGCGAGTATACTTCCTTTATATCAGCAATGTTTTGCCCGTTAAAAACCATTAAATTATGGTGTATTGGTAAATAATGCTCTCCACTAATGGCTAGCTTGTAATCGTCAATTAAAGCATAGTTAGGTAAAATTGCACCTGCTATGGAATTTTCAATCGCCATAATAAGTACCTCAGCCTTATCTTGTTTTAACAACTCAGGCATTTCAGTAAAAGACAAACATTCAATCAAATCAATATTTTTACCAAAATATTGTTCGGCAACTATATGATGAAATGATCCTTTTATTCCTTGTATTGCTACTCTCATTTTATTTATTTCTTATAAAAAGTTATTTAAAAAAAACCTTAAATAACTTCTAAAAAAAAAGTCTCGATTTTATCGAGACTTTTAAATTTTATTATTGTTACATAATACACACAAAGCCTCAACCTTTATTTATAAAATAAAAGTAAAAATAGAAACGGTTAAATGTATTAATTAATTTCACGTGTAATTGTTTATTGCTTTTTATTGGTCACATGGAACATCCCTATAATTTCCTCTATATATCAGACTAATATATTAGTCTTGGATGTTTCATTATGGTGATTTTCACGACAAATATATACATTGATTTTTAATGAACAATATTTTTTAATGAATTTATAGAATAAATATCTTTTTGCAATATCAATCTTACTTTTATTATAGTATTCACATTTAAAAAGCTTTTTTTACTGTTATTTTTCAATTTAAAAACTGCAAGTAATAGCCTAATTGCAACTCTATTTATTCGAAAAACATTACATTTGAAACTAATTTTTTTAGAAAAAACTATGAAGATTTCACATCTACCTTTCTTAATTGCTCTTGGTATATTTTTAAATGCAGGAGCGCAGGAAAAATCATTTTATTACAATATTGAACTCAATACTGGCTTGAGTACAAATGATTCACTTCCTTTTTGGATGACTGCAAATAATTTTGGAAAAGTACCAAATTCAAATTATGCATTGACAACCGCCACATTTGGAAAAAATTTTAATGAAGCCAAGGATTTTAGCATTGCTTTTAAAGGAGCCGTTACCGGTGCTGTAGCCAATGAAAATAACGCTCTGATAAACGAACTATATGCCAGTGTACGATCTAAAAAATTTCGACTTGATATTGGTAGTAAAAATGATGAAATTGTATTTGAGGGACTTTCATCTTCCAATGGAAATATTACCAAATCAACCAATGCCCGAGCCATTCCAGGTTACACACTAAGTACCCTGGGTTTTATAGAACTGCCATTTGCAAAAAAATGGTTAACATTTAAGGCCAGGTATGGCGACTATTTGTTAAATGACCCACGGTATGTTGACAATGCCAGACTGCACGCCAAAAGTTTATTTTTAAAAGCGCAATTAAATCCAACACTTGATGTAGTTGCAGGTCTTAACCATTATGCACAATGGGCTGGTACTTCTCCAACAGGTGGAAAACAACCTGCAGGATTTAAAAATTATTTGAAAATGATTGTTGGAAGTGCCGGAGGAAGCGATGCGCTTTTAACTGACCAAATGAATGTGCTGGGCAATCAGTTAGGATCGTATTTATTGCAATTGAACCACCAGGGAGCTAACACAAACTGGAGCTTGTATTGGTCGCATCCTTTTGAAGATCGATCAGGAATGGATCTTATAAATGGTCCTGATGCCTTGTATGGCTTTTTTATTGATTTAAAAAAACCAAAAAATATACTTACGCATGTATTGTTTGAATATACCCATACCAAACATATGAGTGGTTCAACCCCAAGGAATGAGGGAGAAGGATATTTAGGAATGGATAATTACTTTAACAATGGTATTTATAAATCTGGGTGGACGTACTTTGGCAACACCTTAGGATCCCCTTATTTTACAGCTGAAAATCCTGATGCACAAGGCATAACCAATGGCGTTGTAAAAGGAAATAA
>Ga0208521_1000003_pt1 | contig 197435 bp, 177 predicted proteins | sample ETNtaG_24_FD_185754 | JGI IMG/M metagenome (GOLD analysis project Ga0208521, IMG submission 185754) | Marine microbial and viral communities from oxygen minimum zone, Eastern Pacific Ocean - ETNP201306SV47 (SPAdes) (version 2) | ecosystem: Environmental > Aquatic > Marine > Oceanic ... | reverse complement strand
TTGGGGAAGTGACCCTATTTCTCCTAATTCAGGGCTTACAGCAACTGAAATGTTTGATGCATTGGATAGCGGAAAACTCAAAGCAATTTGGGTTATTTGCACGAATCCAGTTGTTAGTTTACCTGACTCAAATAAAATTGAATGTGCCTTAAAAAAAGCAAAATTTGTAATAGTACAAGACATTTCACATAATTCAGAAACTACTAAATATGCAGATTTAATACTTCCTGCAGCTGGTTGGATTGAAAAAGAAGGAACTATGACAAATTCTGAACGTAGAATTAGCTATTTACCAAAAGTAATTAATGCTCCAGGAGAAGCACTTCCAGATGTGGAAATTCTCTGGAAATTTGCACAAAAAATGAATTACCAAGGGTTTGATTATGATAATGTAAGTCAGGTTTATGATGAACATTGTTTGTTAACCAAAAACACAACAATAGATATTTCGGGTTTATCTCATAAAAGATTAATTGAAGAAGGAAGTTTCCAATGGCCTGTTCCACATTTAACTCACCCTGGAACACCTCGCTTATTTGAAGATAAAAAATTTGAAACTAGTGACAAAAAAGCTAAAATAAATACGCCTCAACATATTTTAAATCAATCAGAAAAGACATCTATAGATTTCCCTTTAATTTTAATAACTGGTAGAATTAGAGATCAATGGCACACAAGAACTAGAACAGGGAAAGTAAACAGACTAACAACACATATTCCATCTCCTTATCTTGAAATGAACAAGATTGACGCTATGGAAAGAAATATAAATGAAGGAGATATTGTTGATGTATCTAATAAAAGAGGTGTGGTTAGAGTAAAGGTAAAGCTGAATTTTGATATTAAAAAAAATGTTATTCACTTACCAATGCATTGGGGCAAAATTGAAGAAAACGCTTTTGGAAGAGCTAACAACTTAACCAATAATTTAATTGACCCTATTTCCAAAGAACCTGATTATAAATATGCAGCTGTACAAGTTTCTAAACACCAAAAAGAAATTGAAAAAATATGCATTATAGGCGCAGGAGCAGCTGCTTATCGTTTCATTCAAACTTATAGAATGCATAATACTACGGATGAAATATCTATCTTTTCAAAAGAAGAGAATCCGTTTTACAATAGAGTTTTACTACCTGAATATGTAAGCGAAGATTTATCTTGGGAACAACTTCAAAAATTAAAAAAAGGTGAAGTTGAAAAACTACAATTAGATCTTCATACTGGAGTTGAAGTTACAACAGTAAATTCAGAAGAAAAATATATTATTGACAGCAACAATATAAAACATACCTTCGATTTGTTGATAATGGCTACTGGAAGTCGCGCATTTGTACCTAAAGACGCGCAATTGAATTTATCAGGCAGGTTCACCATGAGAACAAAGGATGATGCCGATAATCTTCGAAATTATTTAAAAGAAACTGGGCTACCTGAAAATGAACAACATGTTGTAATTACAGGTGGTGGATTATTAGGCTTAGAATTAGCCGCATCTTTAAAAAAGAAAAATATAAATATCACAATTATTCAACGCGCACCAAGGTTAATGGAACGTCAATTAGATAGGGTGGCTAGTTCCTTGTTAGCCGAAAATGTGCAAGAAAGAGGTATTCAAATTTACTTTGACAATGAAGTGAGCACTGTTTTTGAAGATGAAATTATACCCAATAGATTGTCAATTTCATTAAAAACAGGAAAAATAATCAATGCGAACGCAATTGTGTACGCAATTGGAACATTGCCAAATATTGAATTAGCCAGAGGCGCTAATTTAAAACATTCAAGAGGTGTAAATGTAAATCAGTACCTGCAAACAAGCAATCCTGATATTTTTGCGTTAGGTGAAATTGCAGAATTCGAAAATTCTTTATTTGGTATAACTTCTGCTGCAGAACAACAAGCTGATATTGCTGCCAAATTTATTTTAGGTGATTATAACAGTATTTACAAAGGCTCGGTTTTAATGAATATTTTAAAATTTGAAGATCTTGATTTGTGCAGTATTGGAATGGTAATTACCCCTAAAAATGATTCAACTTACGAAGAAATTATTCTTAAAGATGTCTCAAAACATTTTTATAAAAAGTGTATTGTAAAAAACGATCTTTTACTAGGCGCTGTTTTAATGGGCGACAAAAAAGAGTTTGCAGAATTTAAAAGATATATCGAAGACAAAATTGAGCTTTCAGAAAAGAGAACCGAATTACTACGTGGTAAAACCGATAGCGTTCCGGTTCTTGGTAAAATGGTTTGCTCGTGTAGTCAGGTTGGAGAAGGAAACTTAGTTAAAGAAATACAAAAAGGATGTAAAGATTTTAATCAACTTTGTTCAATAACTGGTGCTGGATTAGGATGTGGAAGTTGCAAACCAGAAGTTCACGAAATATTATTAAAAACAAAATAAACACATCATGAGAAATAAATTACAACGTATTTTTATTAAAGGAGGTGTTTTATCACCAGGCGAATTAAAACAAATTATTAAAATGGCAGAAAAACTTGGTTTATCGACTATCAAGTTTGGTTCTCGTCAAGATATTTTGTTTCCTTATAAAAAATCAAATAAAGAAATTACAGACCAATATCCTAACTTTATTATTGATAGTAGTCCAAAAAGAAATTATCAAAATATAATTTCTTCATATGTTTCTGCAGATATTCTACCGGCAACTTCTTGGTTAAAAGGTTCTACCTATCTTTATATTTTAGAACAAATTAGACACAATCCAACATTAAAAATTAATATAACTGACCCAAAACAACAACTGGTTCCATTATTTAATGGACAACTTAATTTTATAGCATCAGAAAATGAAGATTACTGGTATTTAAATTTAAACCTTCCAAATTGGGAAAAAGATGTTACTTTTCCAGTACTTGTTTATAGCTGGGACATCCCAAAAATTGCTGAAGCAATTGAAGAGTTCTATGAAGAAACCACAGATATTCAATTACTTTTCGATTTAATTAATGAAAAAATTGAAACAAACAATAGAACTTTTGAAAAGAAATTGGAAATCCCATTTCAACCATTTCCATATTACGAAGGAATGAATAAAATGGGCGATAATGAATATTGGCTTGGTCTTTATTGGAGAAATAACGAATATGATGTTTCTTTTTTAAAAGAATTTTGTGATTTCTGCTTAGAAAGTCGTGTTGGTAAAATATGTATTACTCCTTGGAAATCATTTATCGTAAAAGGAATTAACAGAAAATACAAACTAAATTTAGAAAAATTATTAGGTAAAAAAGGAATTAATGTGCGCCATTCATCTTTAGAGTTAAACTGGCACCTGCCCGTTGCAGATAAAGAAGCTTTAGATTTAAAAAAATTTATTGTTAGTAATTTTGATCAAAATGACATAAGTACTTACGGTTTAAACTTTGGAATTGAAGATAGAGAAAATCGGGAAACCTATTTTACTTCAACCGTTATAGAAAAAAATAAGGCTCCAACAATTGTTAAAGAATTTCAAATTAGACCTACTTATAATGTTTTATATTGCAAAAACTTTAACCCAAACACAAAGGAATATATTTACTACGCACAAGATGTTGATAAAATGGAATTACCTGGTTTATTAATGGAATTAAGTAAATTGTATTTTGAAAAATTAGGTGAAAAAACTGAACAACAAGACAAAGAAGATGGTGAAAATATTCCTATTGAAAAAGAAGTTTATCAATGTTCAGAATGCTTAACAGTTTATGATAGTGATTATGGCGATAAAGAGGCTAAAATTAAAGCAGGGACACTTTTTAACGATCTTCCTTCAAAATATACTTGTGCCGTTTGTGATGCCCCAAAAGAAGCTTATCAGTTAGTTAAAATTTAAAAAAGAGAATTTCTTAATCTGAAATATTTACTCTTTTTTATCAATAATACCTTTGGTGAAATCATTTAGAACTTTTACCTTTTCCTCAAAATCACCTTTAATTGTTTTTCTAAAACTATTTAAGTTTTCAGCTAAATCATCAATATTTTCAGGAATTACCTCTTCAAAAAACTGACGTAAGCGTTTTGCCAATGTTGGCGATTTTCCGTTGGTAGAAATTGCTACTTTAATATTTCCTTTGGTAACAATTCCGCCTAAATAAAAGTCACATAAAGCGGGTGTATCAGCTACATTAATTAAAATGTTTTCTGATTTTGCATCAGCATAAATTTGCTTATTAATCTCTTTGTTATTGGTTGCAGCAATTACCAATTGCTTATTTTTTAATGCAGCTTTACTATAGGTAGCTTTTACAGTTGAAACATTAAATTTTGATGTTAATTTCATTAATTCTTTATCAAAATCCCTTGAAACAACCAATACTTTTGCATTAGGGCTAGACTTTAACAAAAAACTTAATTTTTCTAAAGCTACATTTCCTCCTCCAACTATTAATACTTCTAGTTCAGCTACTTTTAAAAATATTGGGTATAATTCGTTTTTTTTCATGTTAAAAATCAAATCTAAAACTGTGCATTAATATTCTCAAAAAACAATCTTAGTTTAGCGCTTTCTTTTACCACTTCGCCAATTACAATTATTGCTGGAGATGACAATTGTTTTTGTTCAACAACCTCTTCTATTGTATTTATGGTTCCTAATCCAATTTTTTCATTAACTGTTGTGCCATTTTGAATAATTGCTGTTGGAACATTGGCTTTTTCAAATTGTTTAAAAACAGAAACTATTTGATTTAGCTTGCTCATTCCCATTAAAATTACAATTGTTGCCGTTGATTGGGCGGCCAAATAGACATCGTTAGACAACTTTTTTTCTGAAGTTGTTCCTGTAATTACCCAAAAACTTTCAGAAATACCTCTTTTTGTTAATGATATTCCCTGACTGGCAGGAACTGCCATTGATGATGAAATACCTGAAATAACTTCAGTTTCAATTCCAAAAAACTCAACATAATCAATCTCTTCGGAACCTCTTCCAAAAATAAAAGGATCACCACCTTTTAAACGAACTACGTTTCCAAATTCAAAAGCACTCTTTACAATCAATTCATTTATTTCATCCTGTGTATATCTATGAAAATCTTTCCGTTTCCCTACAAATATTTTTTTTGCGTTTGGAGCATACGCTAACAACTCCCTATTAATCAAAGCATCGTACAAAACAACAGCTGCTTTTTCCAAAGCTTTTACTCCTTTCACAGTAATCAAATCCGGATCTCCAGGACCCGCACCAATTAATGTTACTTTTCTTTCTGCATTAGTATTCATTTGTAACGGTTTTAGTTCTATAAGCATCTGCTTTTTTATAAAACAACTGTGCATCAGTTAAATAATTTTCAGCAAACTCTTTAGTTGGTTCGTTATTTTTTATTTGGTAAATGAATTCTGAAAATGACGTTTCTAATTCTATTTTCTCCCCAAAAATCTCTTCAAACTGTAAAATAATTCCAGCATGAGTATTCGTTTTCTTCCCTTCAGAAATTAACAATGCTTTTGCTGTATTTATTACACTTAAATATGAATAATAAATACTATCAGAATATTGATTTAATTTAAATGACTCAGAAGCATTTTCTAATTTTTCTTCACTCTCAAACAACAATGTTGCAACTAAATCAATAACAACACCAGCACATTCACCAACACCAACAGCTTTCACATAAGCCTCATTACTTCCCCAATCTACAAAATCACTTTCTACTAAATTTGTTGTATCAGCTAATGGTTTTAATAACGTATAAAAATAGCGTTCACCCTGGCGATCGTAATAATCTAAAAATGATTCTCCAACAGTAACATTAGCTTCATAATCATTTAAAATAGTACGCAAAGTACTAGGGCCTCGCTTACTTGGAATTTTAAGAACTTTATCAGCAATTCTACCCTCTCCATTTCCTAAAACACCTCCACCCAATAATACTTGCAAAGCAGGAGCTACTAGATTCCCAGATTTAATTGACATTCCCTGAAAACCAATATGAGCCATTGTATGTTGTCCACATGAATTCATACAGCCACTAATTTTTATAGTAACATTTTTATTGTTAGCATACTGAGGATATTCAGTTTTTAAAACTCTTTCCAATTCAACAGAAACACCTGTGCTACTTGCAATACCTAAATTACACGTATCAGTTCCTGGGCAAGAAGTAATATCCAAGGTACTATTATAACCAAAATCTACGAATCCTAATTTTTCTAATTCGTTGTAGAAAAATGGTAATAATTCATTTTTCACATGACGAATTAATATATTTTGACGCAAGGTTAAACGAATTTCATTACCTGCATATTTCTTTACTAAATCAGCCAAAATTCTTGCCTTATCAGTATAAAAATCTCCTAAATGAACTTTTATTCCAATAGCACTTAAACCATCTTGTTTTTGCTCAATTACATTTGTAGATTTCCATAATTCATATGCCTTTTCATTTGAAACTTCTATCTTAGGAATTTCAATATGTGATACATCTACAACATTATCAAATCCAGTTGTATCAATTGGGTATGTATTTACTGATAATGCTTTTTGCTCCTCTTCAACCAACTTTACAAAGGCATTAAACCCTAAATCTTTTACTAAGAATTTTAAACGTGCTTTTGCTCTTTTTGAGCGCTCACCATATCGGTCAAAAACACGTAAAACAGCTTCGATAATCGGAATAATCTTATCGGCTTCAATAAATTCAAATAAAGTATCAGCCAATCTAGCTTGTGAACCTAAACCTCCAGCAAGCATTATTTTAAAACCAATTGTATTGTTCTGAATTTTAGCAATAAAACCTAAATCGTGCATAAAACTTAGAGCTGTATCTTCATCGGTTCCGGAAAATGATATTTTAAACTTTCTACCTAATTCTTGACAAATTGGGTTACGTAAAAAGAATTCAAATACGGCGTGCGCATAAGGAGAAACATCAAAAGGTTCATTTTTATCAATTCCGGCAGTTTCACTTGCAGTTATATTTCTCACTGCATTACCACAAGCTTCACGTAAAGTAATATCGTCTTTTTCTAATTCAGCCCAAAGTTCAGGTGTCCTGTCTAAACTTACATGGTGAATTTGAATATCTTGTCTTGTAGTAATGTGTAATCTCCCTCTAGAATATTCATCAGAAACATCAGCAATTCTATGCAATTGTTCACTTGTTAATTTACCATAAGGCAACTTAATACGAATCATTTGAACCCCAAACTGACGCTGACCATAAACTCCACGCGCTAAACGTAAACTTCTAAAACGTTCATCGTCAATTTCACCGTTATAAAACTGTTGAATTTTTTTTTCTAATTCAATAATATCTCTCTCGACAATCGGATTTTCGATCTCGCTTCTAAAGCTTTGCATTCTCTTTTATTTTTTTAGTTAGTACTAATAGATTCCTTAGTTCAAAAGGAATTATGAGCTTTATTTAATTATATGTAATTGGTTTTTTTCTTTTAGCTATTCAATAAATCCAACACCTACTGTATTGTTAGATTGTGGATCTATTAATATAAATGATCCGTTAGTTCTATGCTCTTTAAATGCATCAAAAAATATTGGCTTGTTTAATTGAAATGAAATTGAAGCAATATCATTCATTTTTAAACTATCAACATTGGTTTCAATACCCGAATAATCAGGGTTAATTTTATTATGAATAGTTGAAACTTTAGCCAAAACTTTATTTACTCCATGTTGCAATATGTATTTTGATCCAGATTGTAAGTTTTTATTATCCATCCAAGTAATGGTAGCTGTAAAACGTTTATCACTTTTTGGTAACTCATTTTCTTTCACAATCATATCGCCTCTGCTCACATTTACATCATCTTCTAAAGTAACGGTAACCGAAGACCTACGTGCAGCACTTTCATATTTTTTATCGTAAAAATAAATTTCTTTGATTTTACTTTTTGTTTCTGAAGGTAAAATAATCACGTCATCACCTACCTTTATATCGCCTCCATATACTTTTCCTGCATACCCTCTAAAATCATGATACTCATCAGTTTTAGGGCGAATTACATACTGAACAGGAAAACGTGCTTTTCCTTTATTATAAATATCTTCTGTATCTAATTCTTCTAAATGCTCTAAGAGAGTTTGACCTTTATACCAATCCATTTTACTCCCTTTTTCAACCACATTATCTCCCTTCAATGCACTTACCGGTATAAATGTAATATGTTGATCTTCATAATCACTTTTTTCAACCAACTTTTGAAAATCAGATTTTATTTCATTGTATCTTTCTTCAGAAAAATCAACCAAATCCATTTTATTAACTGCTACAATTACATCTTTAATTCTCAATAAATTATTGATGAAAAAGTGACGATATGTTTGCTCAATTACACCATGACGTGCATCAATTAAAATAATGGCTGCTTGTGATGTTGAAGCTCCAGTAACCATGTTACGTGTATATTCTACGTGACCTGGGGTATCGGCAATTATGTAACTTTTTGTAGCTGTTGAAAAGTAAATATGAGCCACATCAATTGTGATTCCTTGTTCACGCTCTGCTACCAAACCATCTGTTGCTAAAGAGAAATCTAAATAATCGTATCCCTTTTGTTTTGAACTACGTTCAATCGCCTCTAACTTATCATCAGTTAGTGATTTTGTATCATACAATAATCTTCCTATTAAAGTACTTTTTCCATCATCTACACTTCCTGCTGTTGCTATTTTTAAAACTTTCATTTTTCTTCTTTAATAATTAAAAGTACCCTTGTTGTTTACGCTCTTCCATGGCGGCTTCCGATCTTTTATCGTCTATTCTTGCACCTCTCTCAGAAATACTTGAATCTCTAATTTCAGCCACAACTTCACTAATAGTTTGAGCGTACGACGTTACTGCTGCTGTACAACTCATATCACCTACTGTTCTAAAACGAACCATTCGTTCTTCAACTTCTTCTTCTTCATCACGATAAACGTGCTCTGATGCAGACCAAATTAAGCCGTCTCTTACAAATGTTTTTCTTGGGTGAGAAAAATAGATTGAAGGAATTTCTAAATCTTCATTTTCGATATAGGTCCACACATCTAATTCTGTCCAGTTTGAAATTGGAAATACACGTACATTTTGACCAAAATCTATTTCACCATTTAACATATCAAATAATTCTGGACGTTGATTTTTTTCATCCCATTGACCAAAATCATCACGAACTGAAAAAATTCTTTCTTTAGCTCTTGCTTTTTCTTCATCTCTACGAGCTCCTCCAATACAAGCGTCAAATTTAAACTCTTCAATAGCATCTAATAATGTTGTTGTTTGCAACATGTTTCTACTTGAATAGCGACCTGTTTCTTCCTTCACTTTACCTTGATCAATAGAATCTTGCACATTTCGTACAATTAATTCCAACCCTAATTCTTCAACCAATCTATCTCTAAATTCAATGGTTTCAGGAAAATTATGACCTGTATCAATATGCATTAATGGAAAAGGAATTTTTGCTGGATAAAAGGCTTTTTGCGCCAATCTAACCAGGGTTATAGAATCTTTTCCTCCTGAAAATAACAACACTGGTTTTTTAAATTGTGCTGCAACTTCACGCATAATATAAATGCCTTCGTTTTCTAACTGATTAATATGTAACTTTTCTGTCATAATTCAATATTTACGAATGCAATCCACATTCTCTATTTTCTAATACTTTTGTTGGGTCGAAATACTTAAACTCGTTTGGTAAATTATTTTCTTCTAAATAAACATCCAATTCCTCATCTGTCCAATTGTAAAACGGACTTACTTTTAACCTGCCCTCTTTACTTAAAGAAACTACACTAATACTATTTCTAAATGCTGTTTGACCTTTACGCAAATTTGTAAACCAAACATCTGGTTTGTGCTCGTTCATTGCCCTGTTAAATGGCTCTAATTTCACTTGTTCAGTAAATATTTTATGATTTGGATCTTCGATTTGAGGAATTCCCATTACAGCATCTCTGTGAGCTGCAGTTTGTTTTGGCACATACAGTTGAACATTTAAATTTAACCGTTCAATAAGTTCGTTCGCATGTTTATAAGTTTGCGGTGTATTATAACCTGTATCACACCAAATCACTTTAAGATTCTTTTTAACCTTAACACAGGCATTTAAAATTGCCACCTCATAAGGTCTAAAATTGGTTGTAACAACCGGATTTTTAGCATAGTTTATTGCCCAGGCTATAATCTCTTCGGGTGATTTATCTCTTAAATCTTTATTTAGTTGTTCAATATTTATTTTACTCATTTTTTCCCCATTTTATAATGTTCCACAATCTTTCATGAAAAAAGTATAATACCATTTTAGTTACTAATTCAATTGAACCAATACTTATAGCTAAAGCAACCTGACCAGTAATAATCCATGAAATAACTACTGTATCTAGTGTCCCTATAATTCTCCAACTTAACGATTTTACTATACTTCTTAAAGGCTTATCTGAAACTCCTTTTTTATCTTTTGAAGATTTCGACAATAATAGCTGATCTACAAACATTTTATCTTTAAAAATTAATTGATTTACAGCTGCAAATATACATCTTTTTTATTACCCTACTACTTTGGTAGACTTTTAATGCGCATATAATTATATATTTAACATATTCATAAAAAACTGTGTTAAAATTTACGTATTTAGCGCCTGATTAATATCTTTAATTACATCTTCAACAGCCTCTAAACCAACTGAAATACGTACCAAACCAGGTGTAATACCAGCCGATAATCGTTCTTCTTCACTTAATTTACTGTGAGTTGTTGATGCCGGATGTGTAACTATGGTTCTGGTATCACCTAAATTAGCAGAAAGTGAACACATTTTTATAGCATTTAAAAAATTTCTTCCCGCTTCAATACCACCTTCAATTTCAATTGCAATAATATTACCACCTAATTTCATTTGTTTTTTTGCAATTTCATATTGAGGATGCGATTTCAAAAACGGATATTTTACTTTTGAAACTTTGGCATGATTTTCGAAAAATTCAGCCAACTTCAATGCATTTTCACAATGTTTGTCAACTCTAACAGCCAATGTTTCCAAACTTTTACTCAACACCCAAGCATTAAAGGGAGATAAAGCTGGCCCTGTATTACGAGAAAATAAATAAATTTCACGAACCAATTCTGCATCTCCAACTACTACGCCACCCAAAACACGACCCTGTCCATCCATTAACTTCGTTGCTGAATGAACTACCAAATCTGCACCGTAATTTATAGGTTGCTGTATATAAGGTGTTGCAAAACAGTTGTCAATAATTAATAACAAATTATGTTTTTTAGCTATTTTTCCTAATAACTCTAAATCTAAAATATCAACACCCGGGTTTGTTGGTGTTTCAGCATACAAAATTTTTGTTGAAGGCTTTATAAAACTTTCAATTTCTTCAGGCTTGTTAATATCAAAATATGAAGTACTAATATTCCATTTTGGGAAATATTTTGTAAATAAGGTGTGAGTTGAACCAAAAACCGAACGAACTGAGACTATATGATCTCCGCTTTCCAGCAAAGCTGCAAATGTTGAAAAAATAGCTGCCATTCCGGTAGCAAAAGCATAACCATCTTCTGCACCTTCCATTTGAACAACTTTTTCAACAAATTCTGAAGTATTTGGATTACTAAATCTAGAATAAATATTTCGCTCTTTTTCTTCAGTAAAAGACGCTCTCATATCTTCGGCATCCTCAAACACAAAACTTGAAGTTATATACATTGGTGTTGAATGCTCCTGAAATTGAGATCGCTCTAATTGATTTCTAATTGCATCAGTTTCAAAATTATTTTCCATATTCTTAGTTGTTGGTTCTTTGTTATTGGTTAATGGTTTAATTCTTCTCCGCTAATCTTAAAATATCACCAAAAACACCTCTTGCAGTAACTGCTGCTCCCGCTCCGGCTCCTTGAATTACAATAGGTTTTGCACCATAAGATTCGGTATAAATTTCAAATATTGCATCGGCTCCCTGAATTTGACCTAATGCACTTGAACTTGGAACTGTCACTAATTTTACTTCTAAAACTCCTTTATCCTGTTGTAAATCACCTGACAAATCTCCTATATAACGTAATACGTGATTTTCTTGCTGATTGTCTTTTATCGTTTGGTAATATCCATTCATTTCTTCTAAATTTCCTAAAAATTCAGAAACTGAACCTTCGCGTAATTTTTCAGGAATTAAATTCTCAATTTGCACATCCTCAATTTCATTTTGCAAATCTAATTCACGTGCCAATATCAATAATTTTCTACCAACATCATTTCCACATAAATCTTCTCGTGGATCAGGCTCAGTAAAACCATTATCGATTGCTTCTTGTAAAACTTCATTAAAAGGTCTTTCCTGAACAGAAAAGCTATTAAACAAATAACTTAATGACCCAGAAAATACACCTCTAATTCTCGTAATATTTTCACCTGAATCATGTAATACTTTAATAGTATCAATCAATGGCAAACCAGCTCCCACATTCGTTTCATATAAATACGATTTCCTGTTTTTAGTTAATTTCTCCCGTAATTCCTTATAGAAATTATAATTAACCGTATTTGCTATTTTATTTGATGAAATTAAATCAAATCCATTCTCAATCAATTCAATATAATTTTTCACAAACTCAGAACTAGCGGTATTGTCAATAGCTATCAAGTTTTCTAAATGATGTTTATCTGCAAATTCAATAACATCTTTTACCAAATAATTATCCACACCTTCATTACTTAATTCTTCTTCCCAATTTGATGAAATTCCGTGTTTATTTAATAGAACTTTGGCTGAATTTCCAACAGCAAAAACATTTAATTGAATATTTTTTCTTTTTAGGATATTTTGCTCGCTTTTTAAAATTTGATTTATAAGAGTTCCTCCCACCAAACCTTTACCAAAAACAGCAATATTTATATTCTTTGACACTCCAAAAATTTCACCATGAACAACATTTACCGCCTTGTGCAATTCGGTTTGTTTTACCACCAAACAAACATTTTCACCAGTAACAGTATTATTAATTAATATTGGAGTAATGTTATTTTTGATAAGTGCACTATATGGTTGATGGAATGAATTTAAAGTTTGACCTATTATTGAAATAACTGATACATTTTCAGTTATAAATATTTTACTTACATCTTTGGTTTGAAACTCATTTCTAAATTCATTTTCCAGCACATGTTTGGCTTTGAAACCATTTTTAGCATCTACAATAAAACCAATACCTCTTTCAGAAGAACCTTGCGAAATAATACTCACACTAATATTTTCCTTACCCAAAGCTGTAAAAATTCGTCCATCAACACCAACCTTACCTAACAAACCTCTACCAACTAGATTTACCAAAGCAACATCTTCCTGAACTGACAACGATTTGATACCACCCTGCTCAGATTCTGGTCCAATTAAAGTTCCTCGATTCTCATGGTCGAATGTATTTAAAATCCTTAGTGAAATATTCTTCTGAATTAAAGGAATAATGGTTTTAGCGTGTAAAATATGTGCACCAAAATTTGCCATTTCATTGGCTTCTTGATACGATAATTTTTCTATTTTCTTAGCATTATCAACCAAGTCTGGATTGGCTGTAAAAATTCCATTAACATGGGTGTAATTTTGAAATTCTGAAGCATTTAAAAAATTAGCAATCAATGAAGCTGTATAATTACTTCCGCTCCTTCCCAAAGTAGTAGTTTCACCACTTAAATTAGAAGCTATAAAACCAGTTATTACCTGAATTTCATTTGCCGGATGTTCAGAAAAATGTTTTATTACCAGATCTTCAGAAGCATCTTCAAAAAGCTGTGCTTTCCCAAACTGATTGTTTGTTTTAATTAACTTTCTTGAGTCTACAAAATTTGCTTTAATGCCTTTTGAATTTAAGATGTGTGCAATAGTTTTAGCAGCTAAAATTTCACCCTGGGCCAATACCTGATCCTTTACTTTTGCACTGTAATCTCCTAAAAGATTAACGCCTTTAAAAATTTCACCCAACAACTGAAATTCTGATGACAAATCAACAGTTTCATCAACTGCTAGCTGATATTTTTTCAGTGCTTCCAATTCTTCTAAATAAGGCAAACTACTTTTTGCTTTTTCCAAAATTGACTCCAACTGATTCGTGGTTTTTCCTCTTGCAGAAACAACTAATGCAATAGCTTCTTCATTTGCCACTTTCTTTGAAATAACTTTTAAAGCACTTTGTAGTCCTTTACCATTTGCCAAGGATTTTCCTCCAAATTTTACTACTTTCATATTGTTTTTTGAACGTTTATTAAAAATTGGTTCTATTATTTTTTCTAACTGTTTATATTCTATTAAAAATGCATCGTGTCCATGCACCGAATTAATTTCATTATAGGTAACATTTGGATGAGTTAACGCTAATTGCTTATGCGTTTCTTTGTTTTCTTCAGCGGTAAAAAACAAATCCGAGTCAACACCAATAATATGGATATTCGCTTTAATGGTATCCAATACATTTTCATCTCTACCCTTAGTAACATCAATGGTTCTTAACAATTGATTCATTAATTTATAGGCTGAAAGCTGAAAGCGCTCTTGTAATTTTTTGCCATGATGCAACAACCAACTTTCAACATTAAAAATTTCCAAATCCCTATTTTTTGAACGTTGAAAACGCTCTTTAAATGACTCAGGTGTACGGTAACACAACATAGCATGCATACGAGCATCATGTACCGGATTACTTGAATTTGATAAAAACTGTTCTTGTATTTGACAATTTGCAATTAACCAATCTGTTGCTTTCCAATCGGTTGCAACTGTAATTAAATGTTGAGTGATTTCAGGATTAATAACCGCTATTTCCCAGGCTAAACCACCCCCTAATGAACCTCCTATTAAAGAAAATAATTTTTCAACTTGCAATTGTTTCAGTCCTAATAAAAATATTTTAGCAATATCACGAGCTTCAAAATCTTTATAATTTTCAATTACAAATCCGTCATAACCATTTCCCGGAATATTGAATGACAAAATAGTGTATTGATTGGTATCAATAATTTTATTTTCCCCAACCAAATCTATCCACCACCCATTTTCACCTGCAACATTACTATTTCCAGTTAATGCATGATTTATCAAAACAACAGGTGCTGCATGCAACTCTTTCCCAAAAACTTGATATGACAATTTTAATTCAGGATAGGTATCACCCTTTTCTGAAGTAAAATTTTCAATTGCAATATGTTTTAATTCACTCATTAAACTTTATTTATTAGAATACCGTTATTCAGAAGTTTGAAAATTGTTAAGAAAAAAATGCAGAAAATTACCGAGGTAGTTTTATTACGTTATCTATCCAAATGGGTAGAATTTAGCACCTTCTTTAAAGATAAAGGGTTGCTAAGGCTTCACAGGGTCTATTCCCTCTGCCTTTCTTGATAACAATTCATTAAGTCACTGAACTCGAGCGCAAATTAACGCAATAATTTTTCTTTAAACAACTCTTTTCTACTGAAATATTATACAGCTACAGTTAATATAGTTTTAAAAGCTTCTTCTAAATCCTGTTTTAAATCTTCAATATTTTCAATACCCACAGATAATCTAATCAAATCCTGTGTTACACCACTAGATGCCTGTTGCTCTTCAGTTAATTGCTGATGAGTTGTACTTGCAGGATGAATAATTAATGACTTTGTATCACCAATATTTGCAAGCAATGAAAATATTTTAGTGGCATCAGTAACTTTTTTAGCTGCCTCAAAACCACCTTTTAATCCAAAAGTAACCAAACCACTTTGTCCTTTGGGTAAATATTTTTTAGCCAATGTATTGTATTTACTACTTTCTAAACCTGGATAGTTCACCCATGCAACCTCCTCTCTTCCTTCAAGCCATTTCGCTAATTCCAATGCATTTTCACTATGTTGTCTGATACGAACTGGCAATGTTTCTAATCCTTGAATAATTTGAAACGCATTAAAAGGACTTAAAGCTCCACCAAAATCACGCAATCCTTCCAAAATTAACTTAAATGTAAATGCTGCTGCTCCTAGGACCTCGCTATAAACCAAGCCATGGTACCCTTCTGAAGGCTCTGTAAATTCAGGAAATTTACCATTTGTCCAATCAAAAGTACCTGCATCAATAATAGCTCCTCCTAAAGAACTTCCTTGACCTCCTATATATTTAGTTAAAGAATGAATTACAAGATTTGCACCGTGCTTGATTGGATTTAATAAAGCTGGGCTTGCTACTGTATTATCTACAATAAATGGAACACCAGCTGCTTTTGAATGTTCTGCAATTGCCTCTAAATCCAATACATCTAATTTTGGATTCCCTAATGATTCTACAAAAAATGCACGTGTATTATCCTGAACAGCATCTTTAAAGCTCTCTGGATTTGAAGCATCTACAAACGTAGTTGTAATTCCAAGTCTTGGCAATGTTACATTTAACAAGGTAAATGTTCCTCCATACAAACTACTGGAAGCTACAATATGGTCTCCGGCTCTTAATAAGGTTAATAATCCCGTTGAAATCGCTGAAGTTCCTGAAGCGAAAACCACTGCTCCTATCCCTCCTTCAATAGCAGCCAAACGCTGTTGTAAAATATCATTTGTTGGGTTGTTTAGTCTCGTATATATGAATCCTAACTCTTTTAATGAAAATAAATTTGCCGCATGTTCTGTATCATTGAATACATATGATGTAGACTGATAAATAGGAACCGCTCTTGTTCCTGAAGTTTGCTCTGTATCATGTCCGGCGTGTAATACTTGTGTTGAAAATTGTGTACTCATTTTAATATATTTTTTAATATTTTATTTTTGTCTTAATTATAAAAAAAGTCCCTTTAGTGAGGTATTACCAAAGGGACTTAAAATCAAATTTCGATTTTTTTAGTTCATTCATTTTAGGCAATACCATTTCATTACGCTGCACATCATTAGCATTCGCATTTTTAATTGTGTTGACATACTATTTCTTTTTGTTGAATTCATTTTCTAAAAAAAAACCTCTGAAAATATTCAGAGGTTCTATAATTTATATTTTATTAATATTTAAACAATAGCATCCTCTGTGTAACTTTTACACATCATTGTACGTATATTATTAAACATTGTATTCATTTTACTATTTATTGTTGCGACAAATGTAATTACTTTTTTCTAATCACCAAATATATTTTTAATAATTTTAATTTGAGACTACAAAAACTTACCTGAAAATAAATACACTAAAAAACCGAAAACCTGCATTTCATTAAAAATATTTGATAGCTCGTTATGATCTAGCATAACAAATTGTACTCCTAAATTTTAGTTAAAATTTATTTATTGTAGTTATTATTTTTATACATTTGCAGTTCAAAATTTATGGAGGAAGGATTTGAACTGATTGCAACCTCAAAAAAAAATGCTAAAGCAGTAATTAATTACTTCCTTTAGCGCTAGCAATTACTTCAAATTTGTTTCAATAATTATAAAGAAATTAAATTATGTCGTATTTATTTACATCAGAATCAGTTTCAGAAGGTCATCCAGACAAGGTTTCTGATCAAATTTCAGACGCGTTGGTTGATAATTTTTTAGCGTTTGATAAAAATTCAAAAGTAGCCTGTGAAACATTGGTAACTACAGGTCAAGTTGTACTTGCAGGAGAAGTTAAGTCAAAAACATATCTAGATGTTCAAAAAATTGCAAGAGATGTAATCAATAAAATCGGTTACACAAAAAGTGATTATATGTTTGACGGAAATTCATGTGGTGTTTTTTCAGCAATTCACGAGCAATCGCAAGATATTAATCAAGGTGTTGACAGAGAAACTAAAGAAGATCAAGGTGCTGGCGATCAAGGAATGATGTTTGGTTATGCAACGAATGAGACTGAAAATTTTATGCCTTTAGCATTGGATTTAAGCCATCGAATTTTACAAGAACTTGCAGAAATCAGGCGCGAAAACAATGAAATAACCTATTTACGCCCAGATTCAAAAAGCCAGGTAACCATTGAATACACAGATGATAACGTTCCTTTTAGAATTAAAGATATTGTGGTTTCAACACAACATGATCAATTTTTAGAAGATGACGATGAAATGTTGGCTAAAATTAAAAGTGATGTGATTTCTATTTTAATTCCAAGAGTTATTGCAAAATTACCTGCTAGCATTCAAGCTTTATTTAATGACAATATTGTTTACCACGTAAATCCAACAGGAAAATTTGTTATTGGTGGTCCACATGGAGATACTGGCTTAACCGGAAGAAAAATTATTGTTGACACATACGGTGGTAAAGGCGCTCATGGTGGTGGTGCTTTTTCAGGAAAAGACCCAAGTAAAGTAGATAGAAGTGCTGCATATGCAACACGTCATATTGCAAAAAATTTAGTTGCTGCTGATGTTGCCGATGAAATATTAATACAGGTTTCATACGCCATAGGTGTTGTTGAACCTATGGGAATTTATGTAAATACGTATGGTACTTCAAATGTTGATTTAGCAGATGGAGAAATTGCAGAAATTGTATCTAACTTATTTGATATGAGACCTGCTGCCATTGAACAACGTTTAAAACTGAGACAACCAATGTATTTGGAAACTGCAGCTTACGGACATATGGGACGTGAAAATAGAACTGTAACCAAAACATTTAGAAATGTTGATGGTAGTGAAGTCACTACTGAAGTAGAATTATTTACTTGGGAAAAATTAGATTATGTTAGCAAAGTAAAAGAAGCTTTTAATTTATAACCATAACAACATATTCAAATAAAAAAAAGGGTTGTTTAAAAAATAAACAACCCTTTTTTTTATGCTACTGTAATAACTAAACAATTAAGCTGCTATTTAATCATTGTCAATACCATTTCAAATTTTTCAACTGTAAAAAGTGAGTAGTAAAAACCCAATCCAAAGAGTAACGCCCTATATATTGTATTTTACTGAAAACATAAATAACCTAGGCTGAATAAAGTATAATGAAGTTGTATTACTGTCTACTATCTGGTTTAAACTATCTCGGTTTATGGATGTATTATTGGTTAAATTATCTGCTGATAATTTAAATTCCCATTTACTATCTTTTTGCTGATAATACAATGCTGCATTTAAAAACGAATAACTATTTTCAATAGTTTTTTCATCATTTTCATAATTAAAATAACTGTAATCAGCCGTTAAAATAAAGTTTTTCAGGAAACCTATTTCCACATTTGCAAAAGGCTTATCGGTTGTACTTCCTGTATTTGAATAATCGGTAAAAGATTTTTTGTAACCAACTTCAAAATTTGGCGCATTTTTAAATTTAGTAGCAATACTCGTGGTATAACTATGAGTTAATGATTTTGATTTCACATGATTACCATTCACTAAATTGTTATAAATATTATGAGAAATACTGGCTCTTAAATTGGTTTTTAAACGGCGGTATGTTTTCCCATACCTAAAACTTCCTGATAGTGATTCATCAGCAAAATTAGAATTCACCGGATACGAAATTCTATCTACCCCATCTAATTCGGTATTATTTTTAACTGAATTTACATTTTTCGAATAATTAAGCGATGCATGCACATGAGTAAAAGAAAACATACTAAAACTAAAAAAATTTAGTGTATACCTGTGCTTCAACGAGTTTTCGATTTCTCTATTTCCTTGAGATAAGGCATTATAATTATCTAAAATATAACCTTCGGCTACAGTTTCAATATCAGAAAACTGTGCAGTAATTGCATAATTAAAACGAAGATTTGCTGATGAATTAAAGCTATATTTTGCATACAAATTAGGCAACACCTTAGCTAAGGTATCTTTATTTTCAGAACCTAATTGCATGTCTTTTGTTGCGTATTGATGCAATGTTAATCCAGGATTTAATGTGAATTTACCCAAAATTACTTTATAATTTACACCTAAAAACACATCTGAAAAATTATAATCTACCTGATTTGTTAAAGCTGTATCAGAAAAGTTTAAGGTATTCCCATTTCCTAATTCCTGTACCATGTCCGATTCAAAATTTTGCTTACTAAAGGTAGTTCCCAGAGTAACATTGATATTGCTTTTTGGAGTTAACAAATAGTAATAATCAAATTTTGCATCGAACTTACTCGTTGTAGTTTTAGAATTTTGAAATAAATTGATTAAATCTGTTGGATTTTCCTGAACTGATGGCAACAACATAAAAGGTTGTGTTGTAGAAATTGAATTGTACAAAGGCTTATCTTTTTGGTAAAAATGTTGTAACTCAGATGTAAAAATATTTTTATCATCAATGGTATAGTACAAATTAAAATTTTGATTTAAAGAAACTGGCTTTTCTTCTAAATACGTATCAACCTCTCCTCTATTTAATGAAGTTACATCGTTCAATTCTGTTTGTTCAGATAATTTTCCAAAAATATCATAATCTAAATGCATATTATTATTTGGACGATAGGTAGTACTAAATTTTAACATTCCCAATTTACTCCCTTGTATTGCTGAAGTTTCTTTTTCTTCAACTAAACCTGTATTGTTATATACTGTATTTGCTTTTGTTAGCATTGTGGTTTCAGAATTGTTTACAATAGCAAAACCGTTTAAATCCAAGGTTTTTTTTGGAGCAACACTAAAATTAACAGCTCCAAACTTTGATTCAATTTCTTGAGCCTTATTATTTTGAGCAGTTGTAAATCCTAATCCACCCGATGAAACATTAAAACTTGTTCCACTTCCTTTCATTGCACCACGTAAACCTCCCGTAAATCTAAAATAATCACGCATTGTAAATGGTGTTTCTCCAATATTATTTACATCAGCTAGAACATTAATACTTTTTTCAGGACTGTAATAAAACAATTTAGGTTTTACAATATGTTTTTCATTATCTCCTATTCCTGTATTAACTTCACCAAACCAAAAACGGTCTTTACCCGTTTTCAACTTAATGTTTAAAGCAATATTATCTTCATTATTAGATACACTACGCATTCCAGAAACTTCGTTGTAATTTCTTAAAACCTGTACTTTATCAATGGCACTTGCAGGAATATTTTGAGTTGCCAATTTAGAATCTCCATCAAAAAACTCTTTACCTTCCACCAATACTTTCTCTACTTTTTTACCTTCAACTTCCACCTCTCCATTATCATCAATATCAATTCCTGGCAGTTTTTCTAATACATCTTCTAATTTTTTTTCTTTTCCAGTAGTAAAGGAATCTGTATTATAAACAATGGTATCACCAACTATTTTCACTGGCATTTCATAAGTAATTTCTACTTCATTTAATTTTTCACTGGATTGATTTAATACAAAATCTTTCTTTAAATTTTTAACTGAATTATTGACTGAAAAATCAACACTCATAGTATCAAAACCCAAATAACTAATTTTTAAAGTGTATTCTTGAGTATCTTCCAAACTTAACTTATACTTTCCATTGTGGTCTGTAATTGAGTATGACTGCAACAGTTTTGTTCCTTTTTTAAAGGCTATTACGTTTGCCATTTCCAACGGAATTCCTTTAGCATCTTTCACAAAGCCCTCTAATTTAGCATTTTGTGAAGCAGCTAAAAAAGGTATTAAAAATAGCGACAGAATTATGAAGTAATTTTTCATTTTATATTTTTTAAGTTCTGTTAAAATTATCCTCCTATTCTAATTCTACGGCTATTGTTTCCACCTTTCTGACGCTCATTTCGCATACGTTCGCGCATTTCTAACATTTTTTCTTGAATAATTTTATCATACTCTTCTTGTGTAACTACTTTTCCTTTTTTAGGCTCATTAATTTCCATTTTCTCCTTTGGGTTCAATACAATTTTAGTACATAGCACATTTGTATTTCCGTAAGAAAGTTCTAAAATTAAACCTGGCAAACCATAATAATCACCCGGACCGTGACCTGCAGGAATATCCAATGTGTACCAGGCCGAAACAATAGTGTCAACTAATTCTGGTTTGCTGCTTTCTTCTTTTTTTTCTTTTTCACTCCCTACTTCACTCTTCTTTTCGTTTGGTCTTCCTCTTCCAAATTTCATTTCTCTTGGAGCAGGCATTTTTACAACAGCTGTAGCTTTAAAACACAAGTAATTCCCTATGGTTTTGGTTTCTTGCTCCATTTTCCATTCGTAATTGGTTAAATCATCTTTTATTAAAAAGTTTTTCCCACTAAATTCATTTTCTTTAGTGCTTTTCTTAGCTTGAATATTTTTATAGTGTATTCCAGAAGCACCGCCGTCAAACATCATAAAACTCATTCCTCTACCACCAGCATTGTCTAATTTTTCTTCTTCCTTATAAATGGATTCAGATTTATTAAACCTTAACTTATATGTTTTTTCCAATCTGCTTTTCATCATTTCTTTAATATATTGAATTCTACTTGCTGGAATTCCAGATGCAGTTAAATCTATATCTAACACTGTTTTGGTTTGATAGGTTGCAACTCCCTGAAAATTCTGAGCTGAAACTTGCATTGTAAATAACAATAAAATTGCCGAAGTAAATTTTAATACACGTGCTGTCATAAGTATTCATTTTAAAAATTCAAAACAAATATAATACGAAGAAACCTTTTTTAAGGTTAAACAGTGTTAACATCTGTTAACTGACTGTGACATTAACAATTCTATTACTACCTTTGAGTTATGAATAATAAACGACACCAATGGATTATCTACATTATTGCTAGTGTAATAGCATTAACCATTGCTGTACAGATCTATTGGAATTATCGTGAATATCAAATAAATAAGGAACAACTAATTACTAAAGTACGAAGTAGTATAGACACCTCGGTTGAAGATTATTTTGCTGAATTAACAAAATCCAGTTTCATTACATTAACCTCAATTGACTCAATAAATTCTAAAAAAAAGAGTGATACTATTAAACTAAAAACAAAATCGAGAAGATTAATGTTTAAAAAAATTGATAGTACCTTATCTGATTTAACTGAAAAAGACAGCACCAAGGTTTTCTTATTTAATAAAGGGAATCACAAATTTGGAATGAATGATAGCAAGGGATTCAACTTCTTTAGAAATCCCAGATTTTTTACTCAAAATATTGATAGCATTATATCCAAAGTAATGGTTTCTTTTTCGAGAGACACATTGGATTTAAATAAATTAAATACGCATATAACCAAAGAGTTTGAAAGGCAAAATATTCATGTAAAATACGCCCTTAACTTTACTTATCATAAAAGGATAGATTATGACAATATTGAAACAAAAACACAATCGTTAAATATTGAAAATTTCCCTAAAAACCATTTAACTGTCGAAACTAAATCGCATTATTTACCTTTCAGAAGTAAACTTGAACTGTTTTTTACCAATACTACTGCAAATATTTTGAAAGAATCTTTAATTAGTATTTTATTATCATTTTTACTTTCAGCCAGTACAATTGCAAGTATTATTTATTTACTTCACATCATTAACAAACAGAAGCAATTAGCTGAAGTTAAAAACGATTTAATTAGCAATATAACCCACGAATTTAAAACTCCAATTGCCACTATCGCAACAGTTTTGGAAGCTATGAAGAATTTCAATGTTTTAGAAGATAAAGAAAAATCTGAAAAGTATGTTGTAATGGCAACTGCACAAACCAAAAAACTCCATTTAATGGTTGACAAATTATTGGAAACTGCTACACTAAAACAAGAAGAAATTGAATTAACAAAAGAGCCTATAGTTATTAATCAATTATTAGAAAATATTGTAGAAAAATATCGATTATTAAATCCTGAAAAAGAATTTGTTTTTGATAATAAAAATGGAGATATTACTATAATCGCTGATGCTTTTCATTTTGAAAATGCCATTTCAAATATTATTGATAATGCAATAAAATACGGTGGTAATACTATTTCAACCGAACAAAATAAAACAGAAAAAGGTGTTGAAATTTTTATCTGGGATAATGGAACCGGGATTCCAAAAAACCAAAAAAACAAAGTGTTTGAACAGTTTTACAGAATTCCAACAGGAAACACACACAACATAAAAGGTTTTGGTATTGGTTTGTATTACACCAAAAAAATAATAGAAAAACACAATGGAACTATTTCTATTAGTTACAATAAAAAAAATGAAACTGTTTTTAAAATTGAATTGTTAAATGACTAAACCTGTAAAAATATTATTGGCTGAAGATGAACCGTCATTAGGGCAAATTGTAAAGGAAAGTTTAGAGACTAGAAATTTTGAAGTGTTGCTTTGCACAAATGGAGAAGAAGCCTACAAAACTTACCATAAAGAACAACCTGAATTATTAGTTTTGGATGTAATGATGCCGAAAAAAGATGGTTTTACTTTAGCAAAAGAAATAAGAACTGAAGATTCTATTATTCCAATTATATTTTTAACAGCAAAATCACAAACTGAAGATGTAGTTGAAGGTTTTAATTTAGGTGGAAACGATTACTTAAAGAAACCGTTTAGTATGGAAGAACTAATAGTTAGAATTAATGCTTTGCTTAATAGAAATAATTTTAACTTAACAAACGGTGTATTTCAACTTGGCAAATTTGAGTTTAATTATAAAAAACAAACACTTACAACTAAAACTACAACTTCAACGCTAACACATAGAGAAACGCAATTGCTTTATCATTTAATTCAACATAAAAACCAAGTTCTGAATCGCTCTTTTATATTGAAAAAATTATGGGGAAGTGATGATTTTTTTAATGCAAGAAGTATGGATGTTTTTATAACTAAACTTCGAAAAAAATTAAAACCAGACCCTGCAATTCAAATTTTAAATGTAAGAGGGTTTGGCTATAAATTAATTTTTTAAAGGGTTAAAATTGTACCATTCTAAAATAAAAAAATTAAGTATCTTTAGCACTTCATTTTTTATTTAATTTTTAATTATGCACGTAGCAATTGCAGGAAATATTGGAGCAGGAAAAACTACTTTAACCAAACTCTTAGCTAAACATTATAAGTGGGAGCCACATTTTGAATCAGTAGATGAAAATCCGTATTTAGATGATTTTTACAGTGAAATGGAACGCTGGTCATTTAATTTACAAGTTTATTTTTTAAATAGTAGATTCCGCCAAATTTTAGAAATTAGAGAAAGTGGTAAAAATATAATTCAGGATAGAACCATATATGAAGATGCAAGAATATTTGCACCCAATTTACACGCTATGGGCTTAATGCCAAATAGAGATTATAATAATTACAGTTCACTATTTGAGTTAATGGAGCGTTTAGTTTCTCCTCCAGATTTGTTAATCTACTTAAGAGCCTCCATACCAACCTTAGTTGATCAAATTCACAAGCGTGGTCGTGATTATGAAAATTCTATTAGTATTGACTATTTAAGTAGATTGAATGAACGATACGAAGCCTGGATTACAAAATACACCAAAGGAAAATTATTAATTATTGATGTAGACAACATAAATTTTGTTGACAATCAAGAAGATCTAGGAAGTATTATTGCAAAAATAGATGCACAAATTAACGGATTATTTTAACATTTAATTTCTAATTTATCTATCAAAATTTTCCGTAATGAACGGATAGTTCTCGGATCAATTAAATTTAAAGCCTTTACAAAGTACATTTTTTCAATTAATTTACCTCCAACAAATGTATTTGTGATAATACCAATTACAATATCTGTCTTTATATTGAACCTCCTTCATAACTCCTTTTACAAAAATTATTTAAATTTAAGTAAAAAAAAACACGCCAAATGGCGTGTTTTTTTACTTTATTATTAAGCCTTACACTCACATGTTCCCGGCTCACAATGTGTACATTCCATCTTTACTTTAGCCACTTCCTTTTTACAGGTACATTTTCCTTCAGCACATTTACACTCACCACCTTCTTTACACTTACAACCAACTGGATGTTCATCTTGCGCTTTTAAATCCATTTTACAAACAGGACAAGAACCTTTTTCGTCATAAGTTTTTCCTTTTTCACAATCCATTGGACATTGATAAGCATCTTTTGAAGCCATTTCTTTATCAGCATCATGGTCGTGACCCTCATGATTTTCCTGCATTTCAGTTTTAACTTCCTCTTTCTTAACTTCCTTACAAGAAGTAAAAAGTACTGCAAATGAAAATACTGCTGCAAAAACTAATATTGATTTTTTCATAATAAATAATTGGTGTTTTAATTTTAATAAAATTTTCCCCTAAAATAATAAAAAATTATGTGTTTTCTGTTTTTTTATCACTTATTTGAAGTTTTTGCTAATAAAATACTGGTAATAAAACAAGTGATTTATTATGCTTCACAAAAAAGAATTTTAATTTTGTATAAAATCACAAATTAAAATGAACCTTTCGGAATTAAAAACATCGATAAAAATAATTATTGAGTCTAATAATTCAACTCAAAAAAAACTTCAATCAATTTGCAGTTACCTAAAAAATAAAATTAATTATTACGATTGGGTTGGGTTCTATTTTAAAAATGGAAATAAAAACGAATTAAAACTTGCTGAATTTTCAGGCGAAACAACCGAACATACTATCATACCTTTTGGCAAAGGTATTTGCGGACAAGTTGCAATAAGCAACAAAAACTTTGTTGTACCAAATGTTTCATTACAAAACAATTATATTTCTTGTGGATGGAAAGTTAAAAGCGAAATTGTAATTCCAGTATTTGTAAATGGCAATAATGTTGGTCAAATTGATATTGATTCACATACAATAAATCCTTTCACTAAAAATGACGAAATATTATTAGAATTTATTTGCAATGAAGTATCAAAGCTACTGTAATAAGCAATTTACACTCCGAAAGATTTAATTAAATTCTCACTCAAAACTAAATAAATTGGTGAATAACTATCATAAAAAAAACCTGAAATTAACCTTTCTTTTGTATTGTTTAAATAGCTGATAATTATTAGCTTTGCCAAACTGTAACAAAACAATACATGAACACAACTAAAAAAGCAAAATCAGCACTAATTTCGGTATTCCACAAAGATGGCTTAGGTCCGATAGTAACTAAACTAAACGAACTGGGAGTAACCATTTATTCAACAGGAGGAACTGAAAGTTTTATCAAAGAACAAGGAATTGAAGTAGTTCCGGTAGAAGAATTAACTTCATACCCTTCTATTTTAGGGGGAAGAGTAAAAACATTGCACCCAAAAGTATTTGGTGGAATTTTAGCCCGAAGAGAAAACGAAAGTGACTTATCTCAACTTGGTGAATTTGAAATTCCTGAAATTGATATTGTTATAGTAGATTTATATCCTTTTGAAAAAACGGCGGCAAGTAGTACTTCAGAACAAGATATTATTGAAAAAATTGATATCGGCGGTATTTCATTAATCAGAGCGGCTGCTAAAAACTTCAAAGATGTTATTTGTATTTCATCTATGGAACAATACAGCAATTTTTTAGATATTATGAGCACTCAAAACGGAAAAACTACTTTAGAGCAACGTAAAAGTTTTGCTGCAAAATCATTTGCTGTTTCTAGCCATTACGACAGTGCTATATTTAAATATTTAAACCAAAACGAAATTGCTTTTAGAGAAAGTTTTAACGAATCTTCTGAACTTCGCTATGGTGAGAATCCTCATCAAAAAGGTTATTTCTTTGGAAACTTAGATGAGTTATTCACTAAGTTACATGGTAAAGAGCTTTCATATAACAATTTACTTGATGTTGATGCAGCTGTTAATTTAATGAATGAATTTAAAAATGATACTCCAACATTTGCCATACTAAAACACAACAATGCTTGTGGTTTAGCGCAAAGAGAAATCTTAAAAGACGCATATTTAGATGCTTTGGCTGGTGATCCAACTTCTGCTTTTGGAGGTGTATTAATTTCAAACAAAGAAATTGATGTAGCTACCGCTGAAGAAATTCATAAATTATTTTGTGAAGTAGTTATTGCTCCAAGTTATAGTGATGACGCCTTGGATGTATTAAAAGGAAAGAAAAATAGAATTATTTTAATTCAAAAAGATATTGAGCTTCCTTCTAAACAATACAGAACCGCATTAAATGGTGTGCTTTTTCAGGATAAGGACAACAAAACAGATAATGCAAACGTTGTAAAAACGGCAACTATTATTGAACCTACAAATAAAGAGTTAGAAGATTTGTTTTTTGCATCTAAAATTTGCAAACACACTAAATCAAATACCATTGTTTTAGTTAAAAACAAGCAATTATACGCAAGCGGAACAGGACAAACAAGTAGAGTTGATGCCCTGGAACAAGCTATTGCAAAGGCAAATCATTTTAAATTTGATTTAAATAATGCAGTAATGGCTAGTGATGCTTTTTTCCCATTTCCTGATTGTGTTGAAATTGCAAACAAGGCAGGTGTAAATGCGGTAATTCAACCAGGTGGGTCAATAAAAGATAAATTATCTATAAATTATTGTAATAAAAATAAAATGTCAATGATCTTTACAGGAATACGCCATTTTAAACACTAATTTTAACTAACTTTGTTAAATTCTAAATTAAAAATAAAAAAAATATGGGTTTTTTCGATTTTATGACCGAAGACATTGCCATTGATTTAGGTACTGCAAATACACTAATAATTCATGATGGTAAAGTTATTGTTGATGCTCCTTCAATTGTAGCAAGGGACAGATCGACCGGTAAAATAATTGCAACTGGTAAAAAAGCTAGTTTAATGCAGGGAAAAACTCACGAGAACATAAAAACTATTAGACCCCTAAAAGACGGTGTAATCGCTGATTTTGAAGCTTCGGAACAAATGATAAAAGAATTTATCAAAAATATTCCTAATATAAAAAAGAAGTTTTTTACTCCATCACTAAGAATGGTTATTTGCATTCCATCAGGAATTACTGAAGTTGAAAAACGTGCAGTAATTGATTCTGCTGAACATATGAATGGAAAAGAAATTTATCTAATTCACGAACCAATGGCTGCTGCCATTGGTATTGGAATTGATATTATGCAACCAAAAGGTAACATGATTATTGATATAGGTGGTGGTACTACCGAAATTGCAGTAATTGCTTTAGGTGGAATTGTTTGTGATAAATCGGTCAAAGTTGCCGGTGATGTTTTTACAGCTGATATTGCATATTATATGAGAACTCAGCACAATTTATATATTGGTGAACGTACCGCTGAAAAAATTAAAATTCAAATTGGTGCAGCAACTGAAGATTTGGAAAATCCACCGGAAGACATGCTGGTTCAAGGTAGAGATTTATTAAGTGGAAAACCTAAACAAGTACAGGTTTCGCACCGAGAAATTGCAAAAGCTTTAGACAAATCTATTTTACGTGTTGAAGATGCTGTTATGGAAACATTGTCGCAAACACCTCCGGAATTAGCCGCTGACATATACAATACCGGTATTTATTTGGCTGGTGGAGGTTCTATGCTTAGAGGCTTAGACAAACGATTGTCAAGAAAAACAGATTTACCTGTTTATGTTGCTGAAGATCCTTTAAGAGCTGTTGTTAGAGGGACTGGAATAGCCTTAAAAGATATTGATAAATACAAAAATGTATTAATGAAGTAATAACCTTTTCTAAATTACTATATGCAGCAGATTTTATATTTTCTTAAAAAATTTAGATTTTTTCTGTTATTTGTATTTTTAGAATTTATAGCGTTATTCCTTACAATTCAGCATCATTCTTTTCATAAAAGTAAATTTATAAATTCTTCAAACACCATCACTGGAGGAATTTATAATAAAGCAAATTCTATCAAAGAATTCTTCTATTTAAAATCTGAAAACAAACGTTTGGTAGAGGAAAACACTAAATTACTAAACCTTATTAATATTCATAAAACTGATTTTAATCTTGAGACATTTTCGGTAGTTGATTCCATTAAATATTTTCAAAAATATCAATATTCATTTGCTAAAATTATCAACAATAATTACACAAAGCCTGATAATTTTTTAACCATTGACAAAGGCACAAATCATGGCGTTGAACCAGATTTAGGAATTGTAAACAGTAAAGGTGTTATAGGTGTTGTAAAAAATGTTTCAAAAAATAATGCAACTGTTTTATCTATCTTAAACAGAAATTCAAAAATAAATGTTCGATTAAAAAACAGCAATCATTTTGGTACCATCATTTGGAATGGAAAAAATCATAATACCATACAATTGATTGATATCCCAAGACAAGCAATTTTTAAAGTTGGAGACACTATTATTACGGGGGGTAAATCCGCAATTTTCCCTGAGGGGATTCGAGTAGGAACTATTAAAGATTTCTTATTTAAAAACAATAAATATCAAGAAATAAATATTTTATTATTTAATGATATGAGCGCACTTGGGTATATTCAAATAGTAAAAAATTATCTCAAAAATGAGCAAGTAACTTTAGAAAGAAACACCATAAATGAATAACTTATTTTTTTCAAATACACTTCGTTTTATTGGGCTGGTACTTTTACAAGTTCTGGTTTTAAACAATGTGAATTTATTTGGTTATTTAAACCCTCTTGTATATATTTCATGGGTATTTTTATTTCCAGTTCGAAAAAATCAAAGCAACGTCTTAATATTAAGTTTTTTATTAGGATTAACCGTTGATATTTTCTATAATTCAGGCGGAATTAATGCTGCAGCAACATTATTTATAGCTTTAATTAAGCTTCCTTTATTAAAAGTAATTCTAAAAAAATCAGACTTTGATTATTTACTTTTCAATATAAGATCTATTTCTTTTGGTAAAGCATTTATTTTAATTTTCGTACTCACAATAACTCATCATTTCATCGTTTTTAGTCTAGTATACTTTAGTTTTAGTGAATTCTACACTATTATTTCAACTACTTTTTTCACAAGTATTTTCACTATAATTTTATGTATATTAGGAATTGTGTTATTTACAAATAAAAAATAATTGAACAAAGCATTATATTAATTGGATGAAACGAACTGGGTTATTAGCTATTTTAATTATATCGATTGGAATTATTTTCATTGGTCGTTTATTCTACTTGCAAGTTCTAGACAATTCATATAAAATTCCCGCATTAAATAATTCGGCAGTCAAAGTAACTTATGATTACCCTGAACGTGGCTATATTTATGATAGAAATGGAAAACTTTTAGTTGCCAACCAGCTTTCATATGATATTATGGTAATCCCAAGAGAAGTTAAACAATTAGACACGGTTGAGTTATGCAGTCTTTTAAAAATTACCAAAATAGATTTTATTAAAAAGCTCCAAAGAGCTCGTCGCTATTCTACAAGAATTCCATCAACATTTGTTGCTCAATTATCAAAAAGTGATTACGCATATTTACAGGAAAAAATGCATAAATACAGCGGATTTTATATTCAAAAACGATCACTTCGAGAATACCCTGTTAAATCGGCTCCAAATGTTTTAGGCTATATTAGTGAAGTAAACGAAGATTTTCTTAAAAAAAATCCCAATTACCAATTAGGGGAACTTAAAGGGGCAGCTGGCATAGAAGTTACATACGAACATATTTTAAAAGGTACTAAAGGTGTAAAATATATTCAGCACAATAGATTTAATAAAGAAATTGGCCCTTATAAAGATGGAAAATACGATACTATTGCCACTCCTGGAAACGACATTACAATAACCCTTGATTCGCAATTGCAGCAATATGGTGAAGCTTTAATGGTAAATAAACGTGGAGGAATTGTTGCTATTGAACCTTCTTCTGGCGAAATTTTAGCATTGGTTTCTACACCTACATACGACCCAAATTTAATGGTTGGTAGACAACGCTCTAAAAATTTTACAAAGCTCTATTTAGACACAATTAGTAGACCATTACTTGATAGAGGTTTACAAGGCGAATACCCTCCAGGCTCTCCATTTAAAGTAATAACAGCGTTAACAGCGTTACAAGAAGGCGTAATTACACCAACAACCACTATTAAATGCTCTAACAATCAATACAAATATGGAAACAGAACTATGGGCTGCCATTGTGATACTTTTGGAAGCCCTGTCCAATTAAACAATGCTATTTACCGTTCTTGTAATAGCTATTTTTGCAATGCTTATAAAAAAGTTATTGAGAAATTCCCTACATCGGCTGAAGGAGTGAATGTATGGAGCAAGCATGTCAAAAGTTTTGGATTAGGAAATTATTTAAATAATGACTTATTTGTAGGTAGAAAAGGACTAATTCCTGATGGTGATTTGTATAATAAATGGTATCCAAGTGTAACTTGGAAATCTACTTATACCATATCGAATGCTATTGGACAAGGCGAAGTACTAACTACACCTATTCAATTAGCTAATATGACTGCTGCAGTTGCAAACCGAGGTTTTTATTACACTCCTCATATTATAAAAAACATCAAAGGAATAAAAATTGACAAAAACTTTACAACTCCTAAAACTACTACTATCGATAAAAAACATTTTGAACCAGTAATTGAAGGTTTGTTCAATGTTTTAGATCATCCAAAGGGTACAGCAACATGGTCAAAAGTGAAAGGAATTGAAATTTGTGGTAAAACAGGGACTGCTGAAAACCCGCATGGGCAAGACCATTCTATTTTTATAGCATTTGCCCCTAAAGTCAACCCTAAAATTGCCATAGCAGTTTTTGTTGAAAATGGTTATTGGGGTTCACGATGGGCAGGTCCAATTTCAAGCTTAATGATTGAAAAATATTTAACAGGGAAAATTACCAAAACCTGGGAAGAACAACGTATGATTAATGGTAGCATACAAAAGGAATATGAGAAACAATTACAACAACAAATCTTAAAAATTGAGAAGCAGAAGAAATAATATTTTTTTAGGAGTAGACTGGATTTTGGTTGGCTTTTATTTTATCCTTGTATTTATTGGGTGGTTAAATATTTATGCAGCAACTTTAAACGATATTCAATTAGATTTAATAAATTTCTCCACTGAATATGGTAAACAACTTATTTTTATTGGATTGAGCATTCCTTTAATTCTAATCGTTTTAATGTTTGATGCTAAATTTTATGAAAAATTCAGTTCTATAATATACATTGTTTCCATAGCTTCATTACTAGGTTTATTTCTTTTCGGGAAAAACATAAACGGAGCTACTTCGTGGTATAATATAGGTATCTTTAGTCTTCAACCTTCTGAATTCGCAAAAGCTGCTACCTCTATGGCAATGGCTAAATTGGTAAGTGATAAGCAGTTTAATCTAAAAAAAATAAATACTCAGATTCAGGCATTTTTCATTTTAATAATTCCTTTCATTTTTATAACGTTACAACCTGATCCAGGTTCAGCATTGGTGTATGGCGCTTTTATTTTCGTATTATACCGAGAAGGTTTACCAACCTATTATATAACAATTGGTTTTATTTCATTACTACTATTTATTGTTACTCTTTATTTTGGATACTTAACGATACTTTTAAGCACTGGAATTTTATTTTTAAGTATACTCACATATTTTAGCTTTTACAGAAAAAAAGCACTCAAGCGTGGATGGCTTAAATTAATAGGATTGTATTTGATTTCAGCATTTTTTGTTTTTAGTGTTGATATTATTTTTAATCAAGTTTTTGAGCAACGCCACAGAGATAGGTTCAATATTTTATTAGGAAAAACAGATGATATTAAAAGTATTGGTTACAACACAAATCAATCTGTAACAACCATTGCTTCCGGAGGATTTTCAGGGAAAGGATTTTTACAAGGTGAGCGTACACAAGGTAACTTTGTTCCAGAACAACAAACCGATTATATTTTTACAACAATAGGGGAGCAATGGGGATTTATAGGCAGTAGTTTGGTAATTATTATTTTTATGTTGTTTTTACTGAGAATAATTTATATTTCAGAAAGGCAAAAATCAAAATTTAGCAGGGTTTATGGTTATAGCATTGCAGCCATTTTCTTTTTTCATTTTACCATAAATATTGGTATGGTTATTGGATTGCTACCAACTATAGGAATTCCTTTACCATTTTTCAGCTACGGAGGCTCTGCACTATGGGGTTTTACTTTACTCCTTTTTGTTTTTATAAGACTAGATGCTAATAGAACTTATGAATGGTAATTAAAATTTTCAGCATTTATACTGCACAAGATGCAATTGTAACTTGAATCAGTAGCAGGGTTTTATTTACATTATTAACTATATATAACAAAAAAAGCATCCCTAATAATTAAGGATGCTTTATAATTATTTTATAAAATATAGACTATAGAGCTGCTACGTGCTTAGCTAATTTAGATTTCATATTTCCAGCTTTATTTTTGTGGATAATATTATTCTTAGCTAATTTATCAAGCATTGCAACCACTTTTGGAAATAATACTTCTGCCTCTTTCTTATCAGTTGTAGCACGTAAATCTCTAACAGCATTTCTTGTAGTTTTATGCTGATATTTATTTCTAATTTGCTTAACTCTATTACTTCTAATTCTCTTTAATGCCGACTTATGATTTGCCATCTTAACTTTGTTTAAATTGTAGTCCGTAGGGGAATCGAACCCCTGTTACCAGGATGAAAACCTGGCGTCCTAACCCCTAGACGAACGGACCATTGTTTTTATTATATTTTAGTAACTCCTACTTGTGTTACGTGAACTTTTGTAGTCCGTAGGGGAATCGAACCCCTGTTACCAGGATGAAAACCTGGCGTCCTAACCCCTAGACGAACGGACCATTATTTTTCACAATCTAATTTCTTTTAAATTGCGGTTGCAAAAATACACACTTTTTTTAATCAAACAATGTTTTTTTAAAAAAAATTAATATGCTTTTGCAAACAATACTCTTTGATTTGATTTTTTACCAGTTAATATACACTTTCCCTCTTCTTGGGTGTTATTCAGAGGGATACAACGTATAGTGGCTTTGGTCAATTCTTTTATTTTATCCTCTGTTTCGGCGGTACCATCCCAATGTGCTGAAACAAAACCTCCATTTATTTTTAAAACTTCTTTAAACTCATCAAAACTATTTACTTCTACAATATGAGAATTTCTATAATCCAGTGCTTTTTTAAACAAGTTTTCTTGAATTTCTTTCAGTGTATTTTCAATAAACTCAACAGCATTATCTTGTAAAATACTTTGCTTTTCCAACGTATCTCTTCTCGCAATTTCTAAGGTTCCATTTTCTAAATCTCTCGGACCCATCGCAATTCGTAACGGCACACCTTTTAATTCATACTCAGCAAATTTCCATCCAGGTTTGTGAGTTGTTCGTTTATCAAACTTTACAGAAATTCCTTTGTCACGTAAATCTTTTGTTATTTCATTCACTTTTTCAGAAATTGTATCTAACTGCTCATCATTTCTGTGAATTGGAATGATTACTACTTGGATTGGAGCTAAATTTGGTGGTAATACTAAACCTAAATCATCTGAATGAGTCATAATTAACCCACCCATTAAACGAGTTGAAACACCCCAAGATGTTGCCCAAACATGTTCTCTTTTCCCTTCTTTTGACGTAAACTGAACATCAAAAGCTTTTGCGAAATTTTGACCTAAAAAATGAGAAGTTCCAGCTTGCAACGCTTTCCCATCCTGCATTAAACCTTCAATACAATAGGTTTCAAGTGCACCTGCAAAACGTTCTGAAGCCGTTTTCAAACCTTTAATAACAGGCATAGCCATATATTTTTCAGCAAATTCACCATAAATATCTAAAATCAATTCTGCTTCTTCAACTGCTTCTTTTTCAGTAGCATGTGCTGTATGTCCTTCTTGCCATAAAAACTCAGCTGTTCTTAAAAACAAGCGTGTTCGCATTTCCCAACGCACTACATTCGCCCATTGGTTTATTAATAATGGTAAATCTCTGTATGATTCAATCCATTTTCTGTAGGTATCCCAAATAATGGTTTCCGAAGTTGGACGCACAATTAATTCTTCTTCTAATTTTGCCTCAGGATCAACTACTACCCCACTACCATCTTCTGCATTTTTCAACCTATAATGTGTAACAACCGCACATTCCTTAGCAAAACCCTCAACATGATCAGCTTCTTTACTTAAATATGATTTTGGAATAAATAATGGGAAATAGGCGTTTTCATGGCCAGTCTCTTTAAACATTCTATCCAATTCAGCTTGTATTTTTTCCCAAATTGCAAAACCATATGGTTTTATTACCATACAGCCTCTAACACCTGAGTTTTCAGCCAAATCGGCTTTTACAACTAACTCGTTATACCATTTAGAATAATCTACTTCTCTCTTTGTTAAATTCTTGCTCATAATCAAAAGTTTGGCACAAATATTGCTTCTTATTTTAGTAAAAAATACTAATTTCGACAAAACTAGTACTTTTTGAATAGTTCAACAATAAAAATTACAATTGATTATGGAAGTTTTAACTTTATTTAAATCCAAATTAACTCAAATAAGTGCTTTATTGGTAGTTTTAGTGAGTTTTTATTCATGTGGTTCTTATCAAAGCACCTACAATTCATACAATGATGGAATTTATGCTTCCGACGATTACAATACTCTTTATAATGATATTATTGTTACTGATCAACGAACATTTGATAAAAATTATTTTTCCAAAAAATTAAATGCAATTGAGCAAATAAGTGATGAAGATATTATTACAGATATTGATGAATATTATTACGATGAAGAATATGACACCATATACAACGAGGAGGAATATGGACCTTGGGAATATAGTGAAAATGTTACTATCAATATAAATTCTGGTTATAACCTTGGCTACTATGGTTATAATGATTATTACTGGTACAATCCATTCTACCATCCGTATCACAATTATTATCCTTATTACACAAATTATTACTACAATCCTTGGAGTTACAGATATTACAATCCTTACCGCTATTACAGCTATGGCTATTACGGTTACTACAACCCTTATCATTACTCAGACTACTATAATCCATACTACCATTACTACGGTCCTTACGGAAATTACAGAAACTATGATAGTTACGGTAAAAGATCAAATTACAATACAAACTCAAGAAGAAGATACAGTACTACAAGTTCACGTAATGCCACAAATTCGCCTACCAGAAGACTCTCCACAAAAACTAGATCTATAAGCGAAAAAATTGATAGAACCCCTAATGTTAAACGTCAAATAACAAAAAGTAGTACCAGAAATTCATCCACAAATCTTGAATCGACTAGAAAAATACAAAGAAATACAACTGGTGATATAAGATCATCTTCAAATACACGAAGAAATATGGTAAGTAGAATATTACAAATATTTGGTACAACTTACACACAGCCATCTAGAACCAGCAATGTTAAAAGTACCTCTAAAAATTATCAAATAAAAAAAACAAATACAAGAAGTTCTAATTCAAACACCTCCACAAAAAGAAGTCCATCAACGACTCGTAGAAGTAGTAGTTCGAACAATTACAACAACAGCTATAACAACGAAAGTTACAATAGAAGTAGCGGTTCATATTCAAGACCTTCTTCTTCAAATAGCAGTAGTTCTAGAAGTTATAATAGAAGTAGTGGCTCCACTTCTAAATCTTCTTCTTCAAAAGGCGGTTCAAGAAGATAAAAAAAACACTTAACACATAAAACAAATTCTAAATATATATATGAGAAAAATAATTTTAGTTACTACACTTTGCTTTGCAGTTACCTTGAACTCACAAACTTTAAGTTACAATGATATAGGATTGCTTTTTTCAAAAGAAAACATAAATGGAACCGCACGTTTTAACTCAATGAGCGGAGCGTTTGGAGCCTTAGGAGGTGATTTATCAGCTATTGAAATAAACCCCGCAGGAGCTGCTGTTTTCATGAATAGTGAATTTTCAACCTCTCTTTTAATAAGAAATTCTAAAATTTCATCAGCCTATTATGGAAACAGTGAAATAACCGATAATAATTATACCAATTTATCACAAGCAGGTGGTGTGTTTGTTTTTGCAGGAGGAAGAAATTCTAATTGGGGGAAAATTGCTTTTGGCTTTAACTATAGCGCGACAAACGATTTTGAAAATTTTTGGTTAGCAGAAGGAAACAGCGGAGCAGCTCCTTTAACAGATATTTACGACCCAAATGTAATTTACAACATAATTGATGGTCAATATTTTGAATCTTTCACCAAAGGAAAAACTAATAAATACTCATTTACTTTTGCTACACAAAATAGCAACAATTTATATTTTGGAGCATCTATAAACACTTATGATGTTGAATATTATCAAGGTGGATTACTAGAAGAATATAACAGTGACGACACTTCAAATACTTTTGATATTTCTCAATTTCAAGAATTACTAACCTCTGGAGAAGGTATTTCAATAAGTTTAGGTTTAATTTCTAAACCAAGTAATAATGTGCGTTTAGGATTAGCCTATCAATCACCTATTTGGTACAACTTATCAGAAGACTATATAGATTATGATGTTGATATTTATGAAAATGACTTAAACATAACCCAAGAATTTAATTCAGAAGACACCTATTCTGATGTAAATTTCTTTGACTACAGGCTCAAAACACCTAGTAAATTAACTGGAAGCTTTGCCTATATTTTTGATAAAACAGGTTTAATTAGTATTGATTATACCTATAAAAATTACAGCAATATAAAAATAAGTAACACTTCATTTAACAATGAAAACTTTACAGAAGAAAATATGGATTTTAAAGAAACCCTTGAAAGTACTGGGGAATTTAAAATTGGAACAGAATGGCGTTTTGATAATTTTTCACTTCGTGGCGGTTATCATTTTGAGAAAAACCCATATTCCAATGCTATTGATTCTGATAATTTGGAAGGTTTTTCTATAGGTGCTGGGGTGAAACTTAGAAATATAAAGTTTGATATTAGCTATCAAAAGGACATTTATACGGCTCCATATAATTTTTATCCTCAATACAATTTAAATTCATCTGAACTTGATTTTGACACTTCAAAAATAACCGCAACATTTGTTTTAAACCTTTAATAAATAACCTTTTAAAACTTAAATCCCCTTAAAATTGAGGTGATTTTATTTTTTAAATAATTACACTTAAGTTTTGTACTTTTGCACAAATTCTTTACGAAGAACATTAAACTTAAGCAAGGTTTATAAAGCCTTTATATATACAAAAAATTAAAAATGGGTAACATTTCTTTTCAGATTGAACAAACAACCAATGATAGCATTATTAAATTCATCGCAACCAACATGCTGGTCGATGGAAGCTATCAATACAACAATATAGACGAAGCAAAAAATTCTCCTTTAGCACAACAATTATTTCATTTACCATTTGTTAAAAGGGTATTTATTTCAGCAAATTTTATTGCTTTAGAGCGCTTTGATATTGTTAAATGGAACGATGTTGATAATGAAGTTAAAGAACAAATTGAAAATTATATAAATAACGAAGGTGTATTGGTAATCAATAATGAAAACAAAAAAAGAACACCTATTGAAGTTTATGCTGAAGCAACACCAAATCCCGAGGTTTTGAAATTTGTTTCAAATAAAGGGTTGTTTAAATCCGATTTTGAATTTAAAAATATTGAAGAAGCCAAAAATTCACCTCTTGCAAGTAATTTATTCAATTTTCCTTTTGTAAAAGAAGTTTTTCTTTCTGAAAATTACGTTTCAATTACCAAATTGAATATAGTAGAATGGAATGAAGTTACTAATGATATTAGAAGTTTTATAAAAGAATTTATAGCAGCAGGAAATAACCTTGTTGAAGGTATTGAAATTTCAGAACCTCAAAAAGAACCTACCAATTTAACTATTGAGGATTTAGACAATGTCTCAAAACAAATCATTAGTATATTAGATGAATATATTCGTCCGGCTGTTGCTGCTGATGGAGGAAATATCATGTTCGATTCATACGATGAAAACACACAAATAGTTAATGTAATTTTACAAGGAGCCTGTAGTGGTTGTCCGTCATCAACTATCACCTTAAAAAATGGAATTGAAAACATGCTAAAACAGTTAATTCCAGGAAAAATTGAACAAGTAGTAGCTTTAAACCACTAATTTTTTATGGCAGAAAAAGTAAAACCCTACAAAAATTCCGATTTAGGTAAAAAAGAGCAAGTCACCAAAATGTTTGACACGATTTCAAAAGAATACGATGGTTTAAATCGTGTGATTTCCTTTGGGATTGATGTAAAATGGCGTAAGAAAGTTGTTAATATTGTCGCTAAAACAAACCCTGAAACAATTTTAGATATAGCAACCGGAACTGGTGATTTAGCTATTAATTTAACTAAAACCAACGCATCCAAAATTATTGGATTAGACATTTCGGAAGGAATGCTTAATGTTGGGAGAGAAAAAGTTGAAAAACTTCATCTTAACCAAATTGAAATGGTTTTAGGTGATTCAGAAAATATTCCTTTTGAAGACAATTCATTCGATGCAATTACCGTAGCTTTTGGAGTTAGAAATTTTGAAAATTTGGAAAAAGGATTGACTGAAATTTATCGGGTTTTAAAACCAACTGGAACATTTGTAGTATTAGAAACTTCGGTTCCTACAAAAACACCTTTTAAACAAGGGTATACTTTTTACACAAAATACATAATGCCTACAATAGGTAAAATATTTTCAAAAGATAAAGTAGCCTATAAATATTTATCAGATTCAGCTGCTGTATTTCCTTATGGCAAAGCTTTCAACAATATTTTGCAAAAAATTGGGTTTATAAATGTAGTTAACAAACCTCAAACGTTTGGAGTTGCTACCATTTATATTGCTAAAAAATAATTCAATGAAAAATATTGCTACACTCTTGATTATCTTGTTATTCTTCTCGGGTGCTATTTTTGCACAAAAAAGAGATAAAGTTATTTACAAGCAAAACTGGGATAAGCAAGCTGTTTTTTGGGGTTATTATCTGGGCATCAATAAAAAAGATTTCAAAATAAATTATACTGAAGTCAATAAATTTATTGATGTTACACCAAGTGTTGGTTTTAATGTAGGTTTGATTGGTGATTTACGGCTACACAATAACATAAACTTACGAATAGAACCCGGTCTATCAAGCAACACTAAAGAATTGGCTTTTACTCATATACCTGACGGCAAAAAAGATAGCATTAGAAATGTAAACGCAACTTATTTAAGAATTCCATTATTAGTGAAGCTTAGCACTAACAGGTATTATAATCTAAGACCATATATAATTGGAGGACTTTCATATGATTATAATTTTTCGAGCAACCAAGACAATATTGACGATAATTTAAATGGTGAATTTAGAATGAAAAAGAATAATTTTACTTATGAACTTGGAGCTGGAATTGATATTTATTTACCTTACTTTATTTTTTCACCTTCTATTAGAGGTGTGTTTGCTATTAACAACGAACTTGTTGATGATAATAATCCTAATAGCCCTTGGACAGGTAGTGTTGATTATTTTGGAACGCGAGGTGTTTTTCTGAATTTAGCATTTCATTAAAAAGCTCTTCTAAACTCACTTAACAAAATTGCTGTTGCTGTGGCAACATTTAAACTCTCTGTTTTTTTATGTTTTCCAAATCTAGGAATTGAAATTGTTGAAGTTATTAAATCAAATGTTTCTTTACGTATACCATTTGCTTCATTACCCATAACTAAAATCGCATTCGCAGGCAAAATAGTTTTGTAAACATTTTCTCCTTTCATATCAGCAGCAAATTTTGGTAAATTTGATTTTTTAAGAAAATCAAATATATCTGTGTAATTTACAGCAACCCTATTCAAAGAACCCATAGTAGCCTGAACTACTTTACTATTGTAACAATCTACCGTGTTTTTTGAGCAAATTAAACGGTTTACTCCAAACCAATCACACAACCTAATAATTGTTCCTAAATTTCCAGGATCATTAATTTCATCTAAAACAACAATCAAGCCTTCTTCTTTTAGTAATTGTTCTTCAGGTATTTCAAACAAAGCCAATACATTGTTTGGCGTTTTTAAATTGCTGATTTTTTTCAAATCGTTGGTTGTAATAAGTGAAACGTTAGAATAAGAACCATATAATGAATCATTTACACAAAATAATTGAGAAAGTTTAAAATTAGAGTTTAAAAACTCATTCACAACTTTTGTTCCTTCAGCAATAAACAAATTGTGCTTATTGCGGTACTTTTTTTGTTGTAAACTCGTTATTAATTTTAATTGACTCTTACTTAAACTCATTAATTTTTTTCTAAAAAATGTAATTTGATTATACTTTGAAAAGTTTTACATTTGATGCAATTAATTGTAAATTGTAACCATTAAATTTAATTAATGTAAACTTTGTGTAAAAATAGCAAATCTTATATGGTATCTGCTTTTTTTATTCAAGAATTTTAAAAGCTGTTTATTGAGAAACCAATTAAAAATATTAGTAACTATTATTGGAATAACAGGTTTCTTATCTTCATGCAATGCTGTTAAATACGTTCCTGAGAATGAATATTTACTTACAAAAAACACCATTTACGTTAATAACAAAAAAAATGTAAGTAACGAAATTAACGATTACATTGTTCAGCGTCCTAATCAAATAGTTTTAGGTATTTTCCCTATTCCTCTTCACTTTTACAATGTTGGAAACAAAAGTTATGTAGATAACTATGAACAATGGGAGCAAGAGTATATTGATTTAGATGATGAAACGGTAATACCTTCAAAAAAGAAAAATCCCAGCAGCAAATTCAAATACAAATTGAATAAATGGTGGCTAAAAAATGGGGAAGCTCCTGTATTATTAGATGCTAAAAAAACACTTCAAACCACTAATAATTTAAAACAACACTATTATAACGAAGGTTTTTTTAAAGTGAGTTTATCTACAAAAAAGGATACTATCTCTTCCAAAAAAATTGCTGTAAATTATTATGTAGAAACTGGCAAAGTGTTTAAAATTGACAGTATCTCAACAATTGTTGAATCTAAAGTTTTAGATTCTATTTATAATATTCATCAAAAAAATACATTGATAAAAAAGAATAAACCATTTAAACTATCTTCTTTTATAAATGAACAAAACCGAATAACTGAACTTTTTAGAAACAAAGGCGTTTATAGATTTAATAAAAATGCTATTGGTTTTGATGTAGACACAATTCACAAAACTAACACTTCAAATGTTATCTTATTAATTAGCGATAGTATTGCAAATGTTCCTTACAAAGTTCAAAAAATTAAAAAAATTAAAATTTATACCGATTTTACATACAATACTAAAGATGAACCCATAAAAGATTCTGTTAACTATAATGGTTATTTATTTTTAGGAAGAGATAAACTCAAATACAATCCTAAATTATTATTGAATTCGGTATTTATTGAACAAAATAGTATTTATAAAGATGAAACAAGAGAGTTAACACGTAAACATTTAAGAGGCCTCAACAACTTTCGTTCAGTTGACATAAAATATACTGAATTGGAAAACGATATGCTTGAAACTTCCATATTTTTATCACCTCGGGATAAATTCTCTATAGGTGTTAGCACCGAATTAACACATTCAAACATACGTCAATTAGGTGTTTCTGGAAAACTATCTTTTACAAATAGAAACATTTTTAAAGGTGCCGAAATTTTACGTTTTTCAGTTCAGGGATCGTTTTTAGATTCTAAAGACGCTGCAGAAAATAATAATTTATTAAATGCCTGGGAATTAGGAGCGGATGTTTCTTTAGAACTTCCACGCTTTTTTTCACCATTTTCACCTAATAAATTTATTCCAAAAAACAGGGCTCCAAAAACCATATTTACTTTGGGTACCAGTTTGCAAAAAAATATTGGATTGGATAAACAGCGTTTCACAGGTATTGTTGATTATATTTGGGAATCCTCTAAAACCAAATCACACAGCTTACAACTGCTAAATGCGCAATATATTAAAAATCTAAATACCGGTTCATATTTTAATATTTACAGTTCTGAATTTAAAAATTTGGAAGAAATACAACAGGGATTTTTCCCAAATGAAACACTCAATAAAAGCAATGCTATAAGTTTTATAAACACCAATATTGACGCAAATTTTAATGCAAATAACCCCGAAGAGTACAAAATTGCTCAAAATATTAAAAGTAGGTATAATATAATTACGGAAGATGTTTTGGTACCTTCAGTAACGTACACATTTACACTAAATAAAAGTGAAAATTATAAAGACACAGACTTTTCATTTTTTAGAGCACGTATAGTCTCTTCTGGAAATCTATCTACTTTAATATCACAACAAACCGATGAGAATAACGTTAAAACATTGTTCAATACACCTATAGCTCAATACATTAAAACCGATTTAGAATACAAAAAATTCTGGCAACTTTCTCGTGAGAATATATTAGCTTTTAAAACATTTTTAGGAATTGCTTATCCCTATAATAATTCTAATTCAATTCCGTTTAGCCGAAGTTATTTTATAGGAGGTCCAAACGATTTACGGGCTTGGAGAATTTATGATTTAGGTCCTGGATCAACAAAAACAGGGTTAGAATACAATGTTGGTAACTTAAAATTTTTATCCAGTTTTGAATATCGCTTTAAAATTTTAAACAGTATTAAAGGTGCTTTTTTTGTTGATGCAGGAAATATTTGGGATATCTCAAATTCAAATGTTTTAAATAGTGAAGCCAAATTTTCAGGAATTGAATCATTAAAAGATATTGCTATTGGAAGTGGTTTTGGTATTCGATATGACTTGAGTTTTATTCTTTTAAGACTAGATCTTGGCTTTAAAACATATGAACCTTATTTAAATACTGGAAACAAATGGTTTAACAACTACAATTTTAAAAATACCGTTTACAACTTCGGTATTAGTTATCCATTTTAAGCATTTTTACAGCATACTATTTCGATTTCGTTTATTTTCGGATTTAATATCCGTAAAAGATTAAATATTTACTTAATTTTGTTCTGTAAACATAAACACAATTTTACATAAAATATTATGAGTCATTCAATTAAACCAGGAGTTGCAACAGGCAAAGAGGTACAAGAGATTTTCAGTTATGCAAAATCTAAAAAATTCGCATTACCAGCTGTAAATGTTATAGGTTCAAACACCATTAATGCAGTTTTAGAAACAGCTAAAGAATTAAATTCACCAGTAATTATACAATTTTCAAATGGTGGAGCTCAATTTAATGCAGGTAAAGGATTAACTAATGAAGGTCAAAAAGCTGCCATTGCTGGTGGAATTGCAGGCGCAAAACATGTTCACACTTTAGCAGATGCTTATGGTGTTCCAGTAATTTTACATACAGACCACTGTGCAAAAAAACTTTTGCCTTGGATTGATGGTTTATTAGACGCAGGTGAGCAATTTTACAAAGAAACAGGTAAGCCATTATACAGCTCTCATATGATTGATTTATCAGAAGAGTCTTTAGAAGAAAACATGGAAATCTGCAAAAAGTATTTAGCTCGTATGAGCAAAATGGGAATGACTCTAGAAATAGAATTAGGAATCACAGGTGGTGAAGAAGATGGTGTTGACAATACTGATGTAGATGTTTCAAAATTATACACTCAACCTGAAGAAGTTGCTTATGCTTACGAACAATTAAAGTCAGTAAGTGATAACTTTACAATTGCAGCTTCATTTGGAAACGTTCATGGTGTTTACAAACCAGGTAACGTTAAATTAACTCCAAAAATCTTAGATAATTCTCAAAAATATATCGAAGAAAAACATGAAACAGAGACAAACCCTGTTGATTTTGTATTCCACGGTGGTTCTGGATCTACTCTAGAAGAAATTAGAGAAGCAATTGGATATGGTGTTATTAAAATGAATATTGACACTGATTTACAGTTTGCCTTTAATGAAGGAATTAGAGATTATATGACTTCAAAAGTTGAGTATTTATCATCTCAAATTGGAAACCCTGATGGAGCTGATAAGCCTAACAAAAAATACTACGATCCTAGAGTTTGGTTACGTGAAGGTGAAAAAACTTTTGTAACAAGGTTAAAACAGGCTTTTGCTGATTTAAATTGTGTAAATACACTGTAAATATAGCAGCTATAGTATAAATTACTAAAGAGAGTGTATTTTTTATATGCTCTCTTTATTTTTTTTAGTAATTTGCACCTCAATTTTCAACTAAAACAAAATAGTTATGTCATCTTGGTTTAAAAGAAAAGACAAAGGAATTCAAACTCCTACAGAAGAAAAAAAAGACGTTCCAAAAGGACTATGGTATAAAACACCTAGTGGAAAAGTTGTAGACGCTGATGAATTAAAGGAAAACCACTATGTGAGCCCTGAAGATGGCTATCATGTTAGGGTAGGAAGTGCCGAGTATTTTGAAATTCTTTTCGATAATAACGAGTTTGAAGAATTAGATAAAGACATGGTATCAAAAGATCCTTTAAAATTTAAGGATAGCAAAAAATATACTGATAGATTAAAACAGGCTTACGAAAAAACCAAACTAAAAGATGCAGTTAGAACTGCTGTTGGTAAATCTTTAGGAAAAGACATAGTGATTGCTGCTATGGATTTTTCTTTTATTGGCGGTTCTATGGGAAGTGTTGTTGGAGAAAAAATTGCGAGAGCTATTAACTATTCAATTAAACATAAACTTCCATTTTTAATGATTTCAAAATCGGGTGGAGCAAGAATGATGGAAGCATCATACTCATTAATGCAATTGGTAAAAACTTCTGCTAAGTTAGCACAACTTGCTGAGAAAAAAATACCTTATATTTCATTATGTACTGATCCAACTACCGGTGGAACAACAGCTTCATACGCAATGCTAGGTGATGTTAATTTTGCCGAACCAAATGCATTGGTTGCATTTGCTGGACCAAGAGTCGTAAAAGATACTACAGGGAAAGAACTACCTCCTGGGTTTCAACGTTCAGAATTTGTTTTAGAACATGGTTTTTTAGACAAAATTATTGAACGTAAAAACTTAAAAGAGCAAATTAATTTGTATATAGATTTAATTCAAAATTTACCTGTACGGAAATAAAAAAAGCGAGCTTAAGCTCGCTTTTTTTATTTATTAATTCAATTTAATGCTTTCTCTTTTTTAAAATAATCTCTACTGGATTATCAGGATTATTACTATTCGTAAACCAAGCTTTATTATCACAAGATCCATCACCAAAGTCCAACGTTCCTGATTGGTCTCCTTTTGTAATTTCCATTATACCACTTACTATAAACCTACAAGCCATTTCTCTTCTTAAAGGTTTTTCTTCAGAAATTGATTTAGTAAAAACAGTTCCATTTTTAAAAGTTGAAGTCCAACTTCCACTAATTAAAAACACATTATCTCCCCAAGTTCCTGTACCAAAACCTTCAATCCATTCTCTTTTTTTAGTTCCTGCTCTATGAATAAACTCTCCATCCGGCCAAGTTACAGTAACATCAAAAGTTCTAATTGACTGAGGATTGCCATTTTCACCCTCTTTAGATCTTATAATAGTACTTCCTCCTTCAACAGTATTACCGTTAAATGTAAATCCATCAAACAGTTGAGTTACCGTGATAGTTTTAGCCTCACTATCAAACACGTAACTAATGTTAATTTTTCCACTTAAAACATGCCCATTAGGCAATTCACATAACTCACCAAAATCCAAAGTTACCGTTTTACTATTCCCATTCCAAACAACTGTTTTAATTAAACAATCTAAATTTGTTTGACCTTTTTCAGCATCTCCTTTTGCTCTTGTATCGATATCTTCGTACAAATAATCATCAATAATATTATTCACTTCATCGCCAATATCCTCTAATTCTACCAAAGCATTAGTTTCTTCTGCTGAAATTGGTTCTGTTGCTTCTAATTCTGAATTATTTTCACAACTTGAAAAAATAAATGCTACAACAATAGCCGTTAAGCCTAATTTTAATTTATTCATAATCATTATACTAAAGATTTTAAAATTTATAAAAATTTAGGGGTTATTTCTTTCTTAGACCTAGTTAATTTCAAAAAGTTTAATTCTTCCTTAAAAATAATTTACTCGTTATTAATTAATTGTTAATCAAAATAATAATGGTATATTTGCCGACTGTTAGCTGCCTGTGTAGCTACGTTACATAAAAATTATTAAATTAAATTAATGTTAGCATGTATTTAACAAAAGAAAAAAAAGCAGAGATCTTCGCAAAACACGGTGAATCTGCAACAAACACTGGTTCTACTGAAGGACAAATTGCACTATTTACTTACCGTATTAATCACTTAACTGAACACTTAAAAAACAATCGTAAAGATTTTAATACGGAACGTTCATTAGTGAAACTAGTAGGTAAAAGAAGAAATTTACTTGATTATTTAATTAAAAACGATATCACAAGATACCGTGCAATAATTAAAGAATTAGGATTAAGAAAATAATTTCAAAAAAAAGAGGCATTTTTTTGCCTCTTTTTTTTTAATTTATTTTAAAAAAGAAAGCTTAAATTAAACTTTTCATTGGAAAACACAACACAACAACCAATTGTTTAATTAATTAAAAAATTATTTATGATACCTAAGGTACATACACAAATTATTGAATTAGGAGATGGAAGAACCATCTCTTTAGAAACAGGAAAATTAGCAAAACAAGCACACGGTTCCGTTGTTGTTCAAATGGGCAAAGCAATGTTATTATGTACGGTAGTTTCTAACTACAAACAAAGTGATGTTGACTTTTTACCTTTAACAGTAGATTATAGAGAAAAATTTGCTGCTGCTGGTCGTTACCCAGGTGGTTTCTTTAAAAGAGAAGCAAGACCAACAGATGCTGAAGTATTAACAATGCGTTTAGTGGATAGAGTTTTACGTCCATTATTCCCAAAAGATTACCACGCTGAAACTCAAGTAATGATTCAGTTAATGTCTGCGGATGATGATGTAATGCCAGACGCTTTAGCTGGTTTAGCTGCTTCAGCCGCTATTCAATTAAGTGACCTTCCTTTTGAAACTCCAATTTCAGAAGTACGTGTTGCCAGAGTTAATGGTGAATTTGTTCTAAATCCAAGTAGAGCAATCTTGGAAGAAGCTGATATTGATATGATGGTAGGTGCTTCAGCCGACTCTGTAATGATGGTTGAAGGAGAAATGGATGAATGCAGTGAAGAAGAAATGGCAGAGGCTATAAAATTTGCCCATGAAGCTATTAAACTACAATGTGCTGCTCAAGTTGCTTTAGCAGAATCATTCGGTAAAAAGGAAACTCGTGAATACGAACCTGAAGAAGAAAATGAAGAGTTAGCTGCAAGAATACATGATGCTGCTTACCAAAAATGTTACGATATTGCTAAACAAGGAACTTCTAAACATGAAAGAAGTGCTGCATTTGCAGAAGTAAAAGAAGAAGTTATTGATTCTTTCACTGAAGAAGAAATTGCAGAATTTGGTGGTTTAATTGGAAAATATTTTAGTAAAGCTAACAAGAATGCCGTACGTGAATTAACATTAAGTGAAGGTTTACGCTTGGATGGAAGAAAAACTACTGAGATTAGACCAATTTGGTGTGAGGTAGACTATTTACCGTCAACACACGGCTCTTCAATTTTTACTCGTGGAGAAACTCAAGCATTAGCAACAGTTACTTTAGGAACATCAAGAGAAGCAAACCAAATAGATATGCCTACTTACCAAGGTGAGGAAACTTTCTATTTACATTATAACTTCCCTCCTTTCTGTACAGGTGAAGCAAGACCTTTAAGAGGTACTTCACGTAGAGAAGTAGGACATGGAAACTTAGCGCAACGTGCATTAAAAAAAGTAATCCCTACTGATTGCCCTTATACCGTGAGAGTAGTATCTGAAGTATTAGAATCTAATGGTTCTTCTTCAATGGCAACAGTTTGTGCTGGCACAATGGCATTGATGGATGCTGGGATTCAAATAACAAAACCTGTTTCAGGAATTGCTATGGGATTAATCTCTGATGGTGATCGTTATGCTGTTTTAAGTGATATTTTAGGTGATGAAGATCATTTAGGTGATATGGACTTTAAAGTTACTGGAACTGAGGACGGTATTACTGCTTGTCAGATGGATATTAAAGTAAAAGGTCTATCATACGAGATTTTGGTAAATGCATTACAACAAGCTCGCGCAGGTCGTTTACATATTTTAGAAAAATTAACTGACACCATTGCACAACCAGGTTCAGATGTAAAAGCTCACGCTCCTAAAATGGTTTCAAGAACAATTCCAAATGAATTTATTGGAGCTTTAATAGGTCCAGGAGGAAAAGTGATACAAGAAATGCAAAAAGAAACTGGATGTACAATTGTAATTAATGAAGATCCAGTTACTGAAGAAGGCATTGTTGAAATATTAGGTACAAATCAAGATGGGATTGATGCTGTTTTAGCAAAAATTGACTCATTATTATTTAAGCCTCAGGTAGGAAGCATATACGAAGTTAAAGTAATTAAAATGCTAGACTTTGGTGCAGTAGTAGAATATATTGAAGCGCCAGGAAATGAAGTATTATTGCACATTTCTGAATTAGCGTGGGAACGCACTAACAACGTTACTGATGTAGTTAATATGGGCGACGTTTTTGATGTAAAATATTTTGGTAGAGACCCAAAAACGCGCAAAGAGAAAGTTTCTAGAAAAGCTATTTTACCAAAACCTGAAGGTTTTGTTGAAAGACCCCGAAGAGATAGAGATAATCGTTCAAGAGATAATCGTTCAAGAGATAACAGAGGTGATAGAAAACCAAGACAACCAAGAAACGATAAAGAATAGTAATACTATTAAATAAAAAAAAGCTTCTCAAATTTGAGAAGCTTTTTTTTATTTCTATTAATAATTTTATAAAAACAACAACTCTTTTGTAACATTATTAAAATTCTTACGTATAATATAATGTACACCCTTTTACAAATTATTAATGTACACCTTTTTATATTCATCATATTTTTAGCTAAAATCTAAATGAGACAACTTAAAATTACCAAGCAGGTTACTAACAGAGAAACTGCATCATTAGACAAATATTTACAAGAAATTGGAAAGGTTGATTTAATTACTGCCGAGATGGAGGTAGAATTAGCTCAACGAATTAAAGCAGGAGATCAGGTTGCTTTGGAAAGATTAACAAAAGCAAATTTACGTTTCGTAGTATCAGTTGCTAAACAATATCAAAATCAAGGATTAACATTACCTGACTTAATTAACGAAGGAAACTTAGGATTAATTAAAGCCGCGAAGCGCTTTGATGAAACACGTGGTTTTAAATTTATCTCATATGCTGTTTGGTGGATTCGTCAATCAATTTTACAAGCATTGGCCGAACAATCTCGTATTGTACGTTTACCTTTAAACAAAATTGGTTCTATTAACAAAATCAATAAAATGTATGCGTTTTTAGAACAAGAAAATGAGCGTCCTCCTTCTGCTGAAGAAATTGCTAAGAAATTAGACATGACCGTGAATGATGTGAAGGAATCAATGAAAAATTCTGGTCGTCACGTATCAATGGATGCACCATTAATTGAAGGTGAAGATTCAAACTTATACGATGTATTAAATACTGGAGAATCTCCAAATCCGGATAAATCATTATTACACGAATCTTTAAAAGTTGAAATTGAACGTGCTTTGGAAACCTTAACTCCTAGAGAAGCCGATGTTGTTCAATTGTATTTTGGTTTAGGTGATGCTCATCCAATGACTTTAGAAGAAATTGGTGAAACATTTGATTTAACTCGTGAGCGTGTTAGGCAAATTAAAGAAAAAGCTATCAGACGCTTAAAACATACATCAAGAAGTAAAATATTAAAAACATATTTAGGATAACAGTTCGTTTTATAACAATTGCTTAATTCTATAAAAAAGAAAAACGCTCGAATTATCGAGCGTTTTTCTTTTTTAAATACTATTTTTGCACAACTAAAACCTTTAAAATGAGTAAATATATAGCTCCTTCAATTTTAGCAGCCGATTTTGCAAACTTACAACGCGATGTTGAAATGGTAAACAATAGTGATGCCGATTGGTTTCATATTGATGTTATGGACGGTGTTTTTGTTCCAAATATTTCTTTTGGAATGCCTGTAATTAATGCCATTAAAAAATACGCTACCAAAACAATGGATGTTCATTTAATGATTGTTGACCCTGATAGATATATTGAAGATTTTAAAAAAGTTGGAGCCGATATTTTAACTGTTCACTACGAAGCTTGCACGCATTTACACAGAACCATTCAAGCTATTAAAGCTACTGGGATGAAAGCTGGAGTATCACTAAATCCACACACTCCTATTGCTGTTTTAGAAGATATTATTAATGATATTGATGTAGTTTTAATTATGAGTGTAAATCCAGGTTTTGGTGGGCAAAGTTTTATTGAAAATACTTATAAAAAAGTTGCACAACTAAAAGCATTGATTGAATTTTCAAATGCTAACACTCTTATAGAAGTTGATGGAGGTGTTACAGATCAAAATATTGAAAAACTATCAGAAGCCGGCGTTGATGCTTTTGTTGCCGGAAGTTTTGTTTTTAAAAGTGATAATCCAAGTGAAACTATTGCAAATTTAAAAAGCTTATTACCTAATTAACCTCACTTTTTAATTCGTATTGTTCTAATTATATATATGTATTTGATAGTAGCTCAAATCTTTTGTATTATTGTAATACTTAATACAAGTTACTCGTGAATCTAATAAATATAAGATTACTCTTTATTACTTTTTTTGCTTCCACGCATATTTTAGCCCAAGAGTTACCTCCAATTCAAAAATATTCTCCAAATGATTTAAACTATGCGCTTATCTAAGACTAAATTTGTCATCAAAAGAATTAGCGCAAGTACTAAACATATCTATTAGAAGCGCCGAAGTTAAAAGATATAGACTTCGGAAAAAATTAAAATTAACACAAAAAATCAATTTAATAAATTATTTTTTTGAGTTATAAATTACTTGAACAACTAGTTTCACCCATACATTACCCATACAAACTACCAGTCAGTAGGTTTTAATTTACTACAAATGATACTTTCAAAAGTATACCAAAAACTATTACCATCAACGTATTTAAAGGGTTTTTCGTTCATTTCCAAACCATATTAACTTTGAAATATATTAAATTGACAATTTATTTTTTAGTGTATATTTTTTGTTGAGGTAACATTTATTAAGTTCTTGAATTTTAGCACTAACTTTAAAAAATTAACATAGGATATGAATAGAATTAAAAACATATTGCTAGCATCAGCACTTTTCTTATTTACATTAACGATTTTTGCCCAAGTTGGGCAAGTCTCAGTTGTAAAAAATGAAAAAGGAACTAAATTAGTTGTTGATGATATAGATTTTATGATCAACGGTATGAATTGGGATTATATACCAATTGGTACTAATACAGTAAACGCCAATTTCTGGAAAAAGTCAGATGCCTTTATAAAGGCAGGACTTGATTCAGAAATGTCACTTTTAAAAAACATGAATGTAAATGTAATACGTCAGTATACAGGTGTTCCTGCAAAATGGATTAAATACATTTACGAAAACTATGGTATTTACACTATGCTAAATCATTCCTTTGGTCGCTATGGTTTAACTTTAGATGGTGCTTGGGTTCCAGTTACAAAATATTCAGAACCTCGTACTCAAGAATGCCTTTTAAATGAAGTTCGCCAATTGGTAAAAGAATATAAGAATACACCAGGTCTATTATTATACTTATTAGGAAACGAAAATAATTATGGTCTATTTTGGGCAGGTGCCGAAACAGAGGATTTTCCAGAAGAAAAAGAAAAAATTAATGCTGTAGGTGAGTTACGAGGACGTCCAATGTACAAACTTATGAACGATGCTGCCATTATGATGAAGGAATTGGATTCATTTCACCCTGTAGCAATTTGTAATGGTGACGTTTTATTTATTGATATAGTTGCTGAAGAATGTAAGGATATTGATATATATGGAGTTAATTCATACCGTGGAGCTTCTTTTACAGACATATTTAAAACTGTTAAAGAAAAACTTAATAAACCTTTAATGTTTACAGAGTTTGGTGCTGATGCATTTAATGCAATTTCGAATCAAGAAGACCAAAAATCTCAGGCTTATTATATAGTAGAAAACTGGAAAGAGATCTATGAAAATGCCGCAGGTCTTGGTAAAGAAGAAAATTCCATTGGTGGTTTTACATTTCAATTTAGTGACGGATGGTGGAAATATGGTTTTGAATACAGAAAAAATGCAAATGTTCATGACAACAATGCTTCATGGTCTAACGGTGGTTATCAGTCTGACTACGTAGTCGGTAAAAATAATATGAATGAAGAATGGTTTGGTATTTGTGAAAAAGGACCAACAAACGAAAGAGGTTTATATGACCTCTACCCTCGTGCATCATATTATGCTTTAAAAGAAGTACACAATTTAAACCTTTATGGAGTAGGTGTGAATGCAGAATTTGTTTCGAACTACTTCTCAAATATTAATTTAATGGATGCTGTTTTAAGAGCCAGAGCAATAAAGAAACAATTAAAGGAAAAGAAAAGATTCGAAAAAGATTCTCAAAAATGAAATGTATAAGTAAATGACAAAAATGTATTAACATTCTCTCAACATGTTACTATACATTAGTAATAATGAAATTTTATACGAATAAATAAAATAACAGACTTAATAAAAAAATTATGAAACAATTAATTAAAAAATTTAAGCAAATTACAATTTTGCTTTTAGTGTTGTCCTTTGCAGGATGTGATGATGATGATGATGTATTTATTCCTGGAGCTTGTATACCAGAAACTTCAGAATCAATGAATGCTGCTGACTTAAATATAACTTTTATGTCAGATCAAACTTCTAGTATTTTTAATGATAATGCTACATTTGAATGGGTGGATAATCCAGATTCTGACAATACCGTAAATAACTCTTGTAAACTTGGTAAAGTAACAAAGAGTGGAGTTAATCCATGGGATAATATCCAAATCGATTTAGATGCTAAGTTAGATTTTAGTACCAATTCAGGATTAAAAATAAAAGTGTTTTCAGATCAACCAGGTTTTACCGTATTATTAAAGCTTGAAGAAATTGGAAATTCTGGTAATAATACAGAAATTGATTTAACAACTACTAAAACGAATGAATGGGAAGAGTTAACATATGCATTTGATGGTAGTCATAATAATCAATATGACAAAATTGTATTAATTTTTGATTTAGCTTCAAAAAATACCAACACTTATTATTTTGATGACCTTACATATTATGGCGACGGCGGAAACGGCGACGGCGGTAGTGATGATGATTACGGCCTTTCATTACCTATTGATTTTGAAGATGATGGTTTTGGTGCTAACTGGGCATGGAATGTTTTTGAAAACGATTCAAATCCACCATTAGAATTTGTTGCTAACCCTGCTGCATCAGGAATAAATACATCAGCAAAAGTTGCAAAAATTACAGCTTTACAATCAGGTCAACAATGGGTTGGAACAGAAACTCAACACGGACAAATGGGAATTACTTGGGATCTTTCTACTTCAAATGCTATTATTAAAATTATGGTTTACAAAACTGTAATTAGTGATGTTGGTATTAAATTAGTTAACCCTACAGGAGGAGCACAAGAAGAAATAAAAGTAGCTAATACTAAAATTAACGAATGGGAAGAATTAACATTTGATTTTAGCAGTCGTATTGGAAATGGACTAGATGGATCTACAAATATAGACCAAATAGTAGTATTCCCTGATTTTCAAGCTAGGACTTCAGATAATATAGTATATTTCGATAATATTCGATTTACTTCAAATTAAAAAAAGCATTTTCAAAAATGTATAAAATAAGGCTAGCAAAGTTATTTAACTAGCTAGCCTTATTTTTTAACACTATTGTAAATAGTTATGTTTTACAATAGTATTAAAATTACATTTTAAAGTTTTAAATATGAAAATAACCAATTATTTAATATATGTTTTTTGTATCACAGTTATGCTAAGTTGCGGTGAAAAAAAAGAACCCTTACCAGTTGAGGTTTATGAAACTTCAGAAAGTGGTAATAAGCTTAAAAAAATTACTGCGTTTTCATCAGGAAATGAGGCAGCTTTCATAAAATTATTACCTGATCAAAAATTTCAAACAATTACTGGATTTGGAGGCGCTTTTACAGAGTCTTCTGCCTATTTATTGAATAAATTAAGTAAAGAAAAACGTAAAAAAGTTATTGACGCCTATTTTAGTGAAGATGGCGCTAATTATTCTTTAACAAGAACACATATGAATTCTTGTGATTTTTCTTTAAGTAATTACTCTTACACTCCTGTTGAAGGAGATAAAGAATTAAAACATTTTACTATCCAAGAAGACAAAGACGATTTAATCCCAATGATTAAAGATGCTTTGGCTACCTCTAAAGATGGTTTCAAAATTTTTGCCTCACCATGGTCAGCAGCTCCTTGGATGAAAGACAATAACAAATGGGTTGGTGGTAAATTATTACCAAAATATTATGATACCTGGGCCTTGTTTTTCTCGAAATATGTAGATGCTTACAAAAAAGAAGGAATTGATATTTGGGGCTTCACTGTAGAGAATGAACCTTTGGGAAATGGAAATAACTGGGAAAGTATGCATTATTCTCCTGATGAAATGACAAACTTCGTTCAAAATTATTTAGGACCAAAGTTGGAAGCAGATGGAAAAGGAGATGTGAAAATACTTGGTTACGACCAAAATAGAGAGCATTTAAAAGAATGGATTGATTCTCAATTCAAAAACGAAGAAACTTCAAAATATTTTGACGGTACAGCAATTCATTGGTATGCTAGCACATACGAAGTGTTTCCTGAAGAATTACAATACGCTCATAACAAAGCGCCTAATAAATACTTAATACAGGCAGAAGCCTGTGTAGACTCTGAAATTCCTAAATGGCAAGATGACTCTTGGTATTGGAATAAAGAAGCAACAGACTGGGGTTGGGATTGGGCTCCGGAAAAAGACAAACATTTTCACCCAAAATATGCACCAGTTAACCGCTATGCAAGGGATATTATTGGATGCCTTAATAATTGGGTAGATGGTTGGGTAGATTGGAATATGGTACTTGACACCAAAGGTGGTCCAAACTGGTTTAAAAACTGGTGTGTTGCACCTGTAATCGTAGATCCTGAAAAAGATGAGGTGTACTTCACTCCTATTTACTATACAATGGCACACTTTAGTAAATACATAAGACCAGGAGCAACTAGAATAGGGTTTGAAAATTCTGATGAAAACCTTATGGTAACTGCTGCAAAAAACCCTGACGAATCCATAGTTATTATTTTATTTAACGAAGGAGAAGAAGCTAAAAGTATAAACTTAGCATTACAAAATAAATCAACTGAAATAACTATAAGTTCGAAAGCTATTCAAACAATAGTAATTGCTAACTAAACTTAAAATTTATGTCACAATATAAAACCACAGCTAAAGACAGAGTGCCAATATTACAAAAGGCTTCATTTGGTGCAGGTCATCTGGTCCTTAACTTACTGCCTGGAGCATTGGGAATTTTTATGTTCTTTTTGTTAACAGCCTTTGGTATGGATCCTTTTTTAGCTGGATTGTTAGGAGGTCTTCCAAGAATATTTGATGCTATTACAGACCCTATAATGGGATTCATTTCAGACAACACCAAATCAAGATGGGGCCGCAGAAGACCGTATATATTTATAGGTGCTATTTTAAGTGGAGTATTATTTATTCTTTTATGGCAACTTAATCCTGAGAATTCACAAACTTACAATTTTTGGTATTTTCTCATCTTCTCAATGATATTTTTAATTGGAAATACCATGTATGCTACACCATTAATTGGACTGGGGTATGAAATGACTTCCGATTACAAAGAGCGAACGCGTTTGATGGCATTTTCTCAAATTATAGGGCAAATTGCCTGGATGATTGTCCCTTGGTTTTGGGTACTTATTGCTGATCCAGACTTATTTAAAACCCAAGCAATAGGAGTAAGACAACTTTCTATGATTGTGGGAGTAATTTGTGTAGTTTTAGGAGTGTTACCTGCTCTTTTCTGTAAAGGAATAGATTCTTCTCATATGGAGAACAGAAAAAAAATTACATTTAAAACAATGTTCTCAAACTTAATAGATTTATTCCATGGAATTGTTCAGGTTGCAAAAAATAAACCTTTCATGAAACTTTGTGGTGCTACATTTTTAGTTTTTAATGGTTTTCAATTGGTAGCCTCATTCAGTTACTTTATTATTGTTTATTATATGTTTAATGGTAGTTTTGGTGATGCAGGTACTTGGCCTGCTTGGTTTTCTACAGTAACTGCTATTGCAACAGCATTTTTAATTATTCCTGTTGTTTCCTGGATGGCAAACAAATGGGGGAAACGAAATGCCTTTATAATTTCAACAGTTATTTCTATGCTTGGTTACGCACTTAAATGGTGGGGATTTAATCCAGAAAATCCGTGGTTAATATTTATGCCAATTCCATTTATGGCATTTGGTTTGGGAGGATTGTTTACATTAATGATGAGTATGACAGCTGATGTTTGTGATTTGGATGAACTTGAAAATGGAATGCCCCGTAAAGAAGGAACCTTTGGAGCTATTTACTGGTGGATGGTAAAATTAGGTCAAGCACTGGCTTTAGTATTAGGAGGTTTAGTATTGAAAATAGTAGGTTTCGATCAAAATGCAATTACACAAACTGCCGAGACTATGACTAATTTACGAATTGCTGACATCGCAATTCCTGTAGTAACTGCTGGATTAGCTATTATAGTAATGTGGAAATATAGCCTTAATGAAGACAGAGCTAGAGAAATTAAAGTAGAGTTAGTAAAAAGAAGAGGAGAATTATAAACTCTCTCATTTCAAAATAAATTACTATTTACTAAGTTTCATGATAATAGGTGTGAGTATAGTATCATGTAAAACGAAAAACAAGGAAGAATCAAATAAAACAGCAGCAGCTGATGTTTGGACCGTAGATTTCTTAGATAACTTTGATACTTTTAATCCAGAAAATTGGCAGGATCAAAGAATTTGGGTAAATAATGAGAAACAATGTTATGTTCCTGATGGTGAATTTGGAACACGCGAGGTGAGTAATGGTTCGTTAAAATTAAAAGTTATTAATATTGGAGATGTGCGTAGTTGTGACAACTTAGATAAGTTTGGAGTACAACATCCAGAAACACAATATGTTGCTGGCCGTATTGTTTCAAAAAATCGCAAAGAATTTATTAGCATCACCCCATATATTTTTTAAAAATACTTCATTTATACTTAAAATCTCTCAAATTAAAAAGCGGTTTTTTTTATTTTGACATTTCACATTATGACTAAACACGAATATTTATTGAATGTTCTTTTAATTATATTTGTCTAAATTTCCTGGTAACCTCTTTTTTAAAGCAATAGCAAACCTATTAGTGCAAGCAAAAAAATTAGATAATTTTGTGTTATCATTTTTTTATATATTTAAATGTATAATCATCTTAATACCAACTAATTATAAAAACATTTTGACGATTACTTTTAGAACTAATTTTATTTATTTCATGTACTAATAACGTTAAAGAAGTTGAAGTAGATAAAAAAGCCTGAGAATGGATTTCATCTAAAAATAAATGCACAATAGGATCCGAAGATCAAGTTGAAATTGTGAAAAAATTAATTTCAAGTTATGCTTCAATGGATGCAAAAGCTGTTTTTGATACTTTAAGAGACATCATAAATATATTCCCATGTAATTTAAAAGAGCCTTTAAGTATTAATGCTGCAATTTTAGAAGGTGTGTTTTCAGAATATGACTCAATTCATTCAAAATCGCTTTATTATTTGCCTTATACTCTTGAAAAAACAAGAAGTATAGTTCATAGTAACTTCGAAGCTAAATAAAAAAATGAAGAGGTTAAAAAAGACCATTTATTAGAGAAATTTCTTTTTGGTGAAGATGGAAAAATTCACCCCATACGACAGTGGAGATCTGCTTTGTAATAAAAATTTAAATTATCACAAATGACTATACATTTCGGTATAGTCATTTCTTTTTTTACTTTTTAAACTCATCTAAATTGTTATTGAAAATTATTGCACTTTGCAATATAAAAGTTATATTAGCAATATATTAACCTAATATTAACTATTATGAGAAAATTAATTACAAGCCTATTTTTGGCTATTTTATCATTTTCTGTGTACGCACAAGATGATAAAACTTATGAATCTGCAACTTATGTTAACGATATTTCTGCATCTGAAATCCCTCGATTTGTAGAGCTTTACAAAAAATTCACTAATATGTCTATGGGAGAAAACAGAACCCTAACTGGTGAATGGCTCTTTAGACATTGGTACGGATCGGGACACACATTTGTTATTTATAGCCAATACAAATCTATGGACGACTACCACAAAGATGCCGATATAGCCAATGAAAATATCAAGTCAAAAATTAAAGCCATAGCTGATGAAAAAGCTCAAGAGGCTATAATGGATGAGTGGAGAGAATTAATGGGTTTTTGGAATAATCATACAGACGAAATTAGAGTACTCTACACTAAAACTGAAAATTATTCAGCTAAAGATGTCAATTTTGACGTTCCTTTTGTCATGTCTGTAGGTCGCTATAATTCTTCAGGAAGTTGGGGTGATTTGGGTAAGGGATTTTTCGATTGGAGTATTGCTCCTCAGGTTGATAGAGGTGAAGCTATGTCTGGCGGTGTATCATACCATTATATGGGATCTGGACCAGATGTTGAAGTTTGGCAATGCTACAATAGCTTGGTAGATTTTGCTAAAGCAGTAACTTCCAATGCCGAAGCGAGCGAGAAAGAGAAAGAAGGTCGTAAAGCTTTTTGGAGCCTTGCAGACGGTGGACATGAAGATCAAATTTACTTACACATAGGTCATGTCGACATGGAAAAAGGTGTTTTTGACCTTGCCGGTGAAGATCGATAGATTAGCTTTTAAAATTTAAATTATACAAAAAAAGAGGTTTAAAAAGACCTCTTTTTTTTGTCTTTCTGCAAAGTATTAAAAAATTAATCAAGAAAATTCTAAAGTTTTGTCGTTCAAAAGAGAAAAAAATGGATATACAGTGACTTTATTGGGGAATTTTTCTTCGGAAAAGGAGCAAGTTGTAAATCCATCTGTTAATGCTGTTGATTATGCTTCGGGAGATATAGAGTCTGCAGAAATTTTAACTTTAAATCCTTGGGGATTCAGGATTCTTGTTGAAAAGTAATTCATTCCAATAAACCATTCTTGGTTGAGTAAATTGAGAAAATGATTGTGAGATTTTTTCATTAACTTTCAGGTTGTTAAAAACAGTAGATATTGTTTAACTATAAAAAACATTAATGGATCTTTTGAACAAAATTGATTTTTCATGACTATTAATCAGCTTTATTAATTTATGATAGAAAAAATAGTTTTAGCTTTTTTGACATTTCTGATGTTGTATGGATGTTCTGAAAATAATTTGAACCAAGCTTTGAGTGGTGATATTCAAAGTGAATTCATATCTGCAGTTGATATATCTTCATTCCCAAAAATAGAATTGAATAATCCCGTTTTTAAGAATACTAACGGAAATACAGTCTCTTTTTTAGAATTTTTAAAGTCTAAAGGAATCAATACTATTAGAATTCGATTATGGGTCAATCCAATAGGCCAACATTCTAGTTTTGATGAAGTAAAATCATTTACGGAGTCTTTAAAATCTATGGGATTCAATATTTATTTAGCACTACATTATTCAGATACGTGGGCAGATCCTGGACAACAAATTACCCCACAAGATTGGCAAAATATACCCTACACAGCTTTGAAGGATGTTGTTTATAATTACACAAAAATGGTGGTTCAGCAAATAGATCCAGATATTATTCAAATTGGTAATGAGATTAATAATGGATTTCTTCATCCAGAAGGCAATATATATTCTCAACCAAGTCAGTTTATAGAGCTAATAAATGAAGGGATCCGAGCCGTTAGAGACTTTTCTTCCAGCCAAACCAAAATCATGTTACACTTTGCTGGACACCAAGGATCGGATGTATTTTTCAATTTTGTTAGTGATTTAGATTATGACATTATGGGGGTTTCATATTATCCCATTTGGCACGGTAAATCTTTATCAAAGTTGGAGCAAAACTTAATTCAGCTAAAAGCATTGTACAATAAAGAAATTATGATTGCCGAAACGGCCTACCCTTTTACCTTGGGATGGAATGATTGGACTAATAATATTGTTGGGCTTGAAGAACAATTGATTTTACCTGAATATCCAGCCACACCACAAGGCCAAAAAGAATTCATAAAACAACTAAAAACAATGATATCAAATCTAGAAGGGGGCATTGGACTGTCCTATTGGGGCGCAGATCTAATTGCATGGAATGGGCCAGAATCAATTGAGGGTTCTCCGTGGGAAAATCAAGCTCTATTTGATTTTAATAATCAGGTCCTTCCAGTCCTCGATGTATTTGAAAACCTTTAATCACAACAGTAATACATTTGAATCAAAAAAAGCAAGCTCTTTATTTTGAACTTGCTTTTGGTTTATTCGTGACCCCGGCAGGATTCAAACCTGCAACCGCTGGAGCCGAAATCCAGTGCGCTATTCAGTTGCGCCACGAGGCCTATTTATTAATTTATCCTAATAATTGCTTTACAGCTATTGAAATTGCCTTACCATCGGCTTTCCCAGCCAATTGTTTAGATGCTACTCCCATAACTTTACCCATGTCTTTCATTGAGGTAGCTCCAACCTTTTCAATAATTTCCGCAACTACTTTTTTCAAGTCTTCTTCATTCATTTGTTCAGGTAAAAATTGTGCAATAACCTCCACCTGAGCCAGTTCTGGAGATGCCAAATCTTCCCTACCCTGTTCTTTGTATAAAGTTGCGCTATCTTTACGTTGTTTTACTAATTTTTGAAGTAATTTAATTTCCTCATCTTCACCTAAATCTTCTTTAGCTCCACTTTTAGTTTTTGCCAATAATATTTCTGATTTAATAGCTCTTAATGATTCTAAAGCAACTGAATCTTTTGATTTCATAGCTTCTTTCATTTTAACCATAATCTTTTGTTGCAAGCTCATATTGAAAATTTTTAATAGTGCGAAGATAAAAAAAAAGAACTCGAAACCCCTCATTTTATAAAGAAGAATTTCGAGCTAAAACTTAGAAAATAAACCTAAGGTTTCAGGTCTTTGGGCTAGTTTTTAATCAACATTGTCATGTAAAAAAGAATTGTTAGATCGTAATTGAATGTCGTCATTTTCATCAACATCAAGTGTTGTTCTTGACTGAGGTGTTTCTGATGAGTGCAAGGTGTCATCTAATTCAACTCCCATACGCTTGTATGCCGGTTCTTTTTCTATTTCGTCAATATTTCTATTTACTTTATTATGAAATTTATAATTGAAATCTTTAAATTTTTCTCTTCTTTCAGCCGCTTTTGATTGCAACTCTGAAATAGTTAAATCTAATGGAGAAATTTCTTTGTGTCCAACTACTTCGGTTTCATTAATATTAATTTCTGATTTTTTATCTGATCTTAAAATTATGTTTAAATCGCCTGCTTCTTCCTCCAATAAAGGCTCCTTTTTAGCTTTTACCAAATTTTCTTCCAATTCAGTATAATCTTCTAATGAAAAATAAACCTGTTCTTCTCTTTTTTTGACTGGCTCAACAACAGCATGGTCAACTACATCAATATTATTGATATCAACTTCCGGAGTTTCTATTTCTTTTGAAGTTTCTTCAACTTCTTTTTTCACTTCCTTTACTTCACTTAAAGGCAAGTCAAACGTAAAAGCTATTTGCTCCGGTTCTTCATTAACTTCAATTTCTTCATCTGTTTCTACGGCAACTGGCGTTATAACAAATTCTTCTTCATTTATAGTGTCTACAGAAATTTCTTCATACACTACATCTAAATTTTTAATAAATTCGGTGGTAGGAATAATATTTATTTCATCTTCAACTTCTTCTCCTAAATCATACACTATTTTTTCTTCTTGAATAATTTCATTTTCCACCACATTTTCAACAATATTATCCGTTGAACTATCTGTATGTTTTTCTACAATTGCGTTCTCATTAAAATCATACTTTGCTTCCTGATCATCACCAAGGGTATGAATTATTTTTTTAGCTTCGGTATTAGAAATTTCATGTTGCTGATCTTTAGTAAAACCTGTAGCAACTATTGTAACAGCTATTGCATCTCCTAACGATTCATCTTCACCAACACCCATAATGATATTTACATTTGATTTTGCTTCAGATTGAATAAAGTCGTTTATTTCACCTATTTCATCAATGGTAATTTCTTCAACTCCCGATACAATTAACAGTAGTACATTTTTGGCTCCTGTAATTTTATTGTCATTTAACAAAGGCGAATCCAGTGCTTTTGAAATAGCTTCCTCAGAACGATTTACACCTGATGCCATTGCTGAACCCATAATAGCAGTTCCGCTATTTGAAAGTACTGTTTTAGCGTCTTTCAAATCTATATTTTGTGTGTAATGATGTGTAATAACTTCAGCAATACCACGAGCTGCAGTTGACAATACTTCATCGGCTTTTGAGAATCCAGCCTTAAAGCCAAGATTTCCATATACTTCTCGTAATTTGTTATTGTTAATTACTACTAAAGAATCAACATACTGTCGTAATTTTTCAACTCCATTTTGAGCTTGATCGGTACGCATTTTACCTTCAAAAGAAAATGGAATAGTTACAATACCTATAGTTAATAAATCTAGTTCACGAGCAACTCTTGCAATTACCGGAGCAGCACCAGTTCCTGTTCCACCACCCATACCAACGGTAATGAAAATCATTTTTGAATTGGTTGCTAACATTTTTTTAATTTCTTCAATATTTTCTTCGGCCGCCTGCTCACCTACTTCAGGATTTGCACCAGCTCCTAATCCTTCTGTTAAAGAAACTCCCAATTGAATTTTGTTTGGAATTGGACTGTTTTGCAGTGCCTGAGCATCGGTATTGCAAACTACAAAGTCAACTCCATTAATGCCTTGGGAGTACATGTGGTTTACAGCGTTACTACCTCCTCCTCCAACACCAATTACTTTAATGACGTTAGACTGATTTTTTGGTAAATCAAATGAAATGTTACTAAATTCTGAACTGCTCATAATTAGGGTATTTATATTTCTTGTTTGGTATATTGTTTTATTCTGCGTTATCTAAAAAATCTTTCAATTTATCTCCCCATTTTTCAAATATGGATTTCTTAGACTCTTTAATTTTCTCAATTTCTGTTTCTGCCTGATTATCTATTTCTTCAGACATCTCATTATTTTTCTCTTTACTTAATTCTTCAATTTCTAATTCTCGTACTTTTTTCTTCTCTAAAATATTCAGACCGTTCATAAGCAACCCAACCGCTGTAGCATATTGAGGACTTGATAAATTTTCATCGGAATCTCCAGCTAAATTTTCATTAGGATATCCAACTCTTGTGTCCATTCCTGTAATATATTCAACCAACTGTTTTAAATGTTTTAATTGAGCTCCTCCACCTGTTAATACTATTCCTGCAATCAATTTTTTCTTTGGTTCTTCGTGCCCGTAATTTTTAATTTCAGAAAAGACCTGCTCAATAATTTCAATTACTCTTGCATTGATAATTTTTGATAAATTTTTAAGTGTAATTTCCTTAGGATCTCTACCTCTTAACCCAGGTATAGAGACAATTTCGTGGTCTTTATTCTCACCTGGCCAAGCTGAACCAAATTTTGTTTTTAATAATTCTGCCTGTTTCTCAATAATAGAACAACCCTCTTTAATGTCTTCAGTAATTACATTTCCTCCAAAAGGAACTACAGCAGTATGTCTTATAATTCCATTCTTAAAAATGGCTAAATCGGTAGTTCCACCACCAATGTCAATTAAAGCTACACCTGCTTCTTTTTCTTCAGCACTTAAAACAGCTTCAGCTGAAGCTAATGGCTCTAAAGTAATTCCTGCCAAATCTAAACCAGCACTTTTAATACATCTTCCTATATTCCTGATAGATGAAACCTGCCCTACCACAACGTGGAAATTAGCCTCTAATCTTCCACCGTACATACCAACAGGTTCTGTAATTTCAGCTTGTCCATCAACTTTAAATTCTTGAGGAAGAACATGTATAATTTCTTCTCCCGGGAGCATTACCAATTTATATACTTGCTTTTCAAGTTTTTCCAAATCTTCATCTGATATAACATCCTCAGAATTTGGACGGGTGATATAATCGCTATGTTGTAAACTTCTAATATGCTGACCTGCTATACCTACAACAGCTTCAGTTATTTTTATCCCAGAAACTGCAATAGCTTCATCAACAGCCATTTGAATTGACTGAATAGTTTGTGTAATATTATTCACAACACCACGGTGTACACCTAAACTTTTTGCTTTACCCGTTCCTAGTAATTCAATCTTACCATATTCATTTCTACGACCTATCATAGCAACAATTTTTGTTGTTCCTATATCTAATCCTACTGAAATATCATTGTGTTCCATATTCTACTTTTTTGTACACACAACTTGGTTGCTGTATTTTAAATTTAAGGTTGAATAATTATCAATTGTTTTATCAACTATTGCTTTACTATAAAACGACTTTAGGTTTTTAAATTTTTGATGCAAATCATCCATTTTTCCTAAAATTATTTTGTGTTCGCCAACTCTTGTCTTAAAAACATATTCATTTTGTGGCGTTTTTTCAATTTCAACAAGTTGTTTTTTTAAAAAATTATCATTCAAAATAGTTGTTACTAGAAGATGAATTTCGGAGCAATCATTTTTTGAAACATTTCCCGAAACCAACAAAACTCTAGCTGCATGATTTTTTGATAAAGGCATTATTTTCGCCTGTCTATCAATATAATAACTTTCACTATTAGATAAAATTCTAGCAATAGGTGTTCGTTGTTTTATTTTAGTTTTTAACGAACCATCAACTGTTAAATACACAGCTGCATGCTCTACCATAGGGTGTGATAGTAAATTTACCTCTAACTTGTGTAAATCTATAACAGATTTTGCTTTGTTTTTAAGTGATTGTTCATTTTGTATTAACAACTTATTAACCATTTGATAGTCCATAAACAGGTTATTACCCTCTTCAAATTCTATTTGAATATTTGATACTTTTTTAGCACTGTTTTTTTTGTTTGAAAAACCAAACAAAAACACTACTAACCCTAGTAACAACAATGCCTTTATGTAATTCCAATTAATTTTCAATGGTTAAATTTTCTTTAACTTTACTTACTAATTCACCTATATCTCCGGCTCCCATCATTACAATTATTTGAGCATCAGATTTTAATATATTTGTCACTAAATTATTTTTAGATGAAAGTTGCTTATTTTCCAGGTTTATTTTATTTAACAACCACTTAGAATTTACACCTTCAATTGGCAATTCACGAGCGGGATAAATATCTAACAATATCAACTCATCAAATTTTGAAAGGCTTTCTGTAAAATCATCTACAAAATCCCGAGTTCTACTATACAAATGAGGTTGAAAAACTCCTAAAATTTTCTTTTTAGGGTACATTTCTCTTACCGTATTTTCAATAGCATTAATTTCAGTAGGATGATGCGCATAATCATCAATCAATACTAAATTTTCTGTGTTAATTTTATATGAAAACCTGCGCTTAATACCTTTAAATGAAAGTAAAGCCTTAGCAATGACCTGAATTGCAATTCCATAACTATTCGCCATTGCCAAAGCCGCCACAGCATTTAGCACATTATGTTTTCCCGGTAATGTTATTTTAATATTTTCAACATACTCTTGTGGTGTTTGTATATCAAAAACATAACTACCTTCTTTTATTCTTAAATTTACTGCATTGTAATCAGCATGTTCTTCTATTCCATAGGTTAAACCTTTAATTGGCAACCCTTTTTTCACTATTAAAATATCGCTAACTTTTGAAGCAAACTCCTTAAATGAATTTTCTAATTCTGACGCCTCCTCATAAATATCTAGATGATCAATATCCATTGATGTAATACAAGCAATATTTGGTGACAGCTTTAAAAATGAACGATCAAATTCATCAGCTTCAACAACAGAAATTTCACTACCTCCTATTATTAAGTTTGAATTGTAATTTTCTGAAACACCTCCTAAAAAAGAAGTTGCATTTACATCAGCTTCTTTTAATATATGACCAAGTATTGCTGAAGTGGTTGTTTTTCCATGTGTTCCGGCCACTGCCAAACAATTGGAATTTTTTGTTATTTCACCCAGCACTTCTGATCGTTTAAGAATTGGGTAATTATTTATTTTAAAAAATAACAACTCAGAATGATTCTTTTGAATTGCCGGAGTATAAACAACAAGTGTTTCTTTCTTATTTTTAAACTTTTCTGATGCTAAATTTACATCATCTTCAAAATGAATTTTTATCCCTTCATTTTGAAGTGAACTGGTAATTTCGCTTGCAACTTTATCGTACCCTTCAACATTCTTCCCAGTAGCATTAAAATAACGAGCAATTGCACTCATTCCAATACCGCCAATACCAATAAAATAAACGTTATGTATACTATTTAAATTCAATTACTGTATTAGTTTATTAATTTCTTCAACAATATTTTTTGTTGCATTTGGCAATGCCATTTGCTTAATATTTTTACTTAAATTTTGCTGTAACTTATCACTTTTCAACAATTCAGAAAACATAGTTTGAAACATTTCCAACTCTGTCTCCTTTAACAATAATGCTGCATTATTATTTGTAATTGCTAACGCATTTTTTGTTTGATGATCTTCTGATACATTTGGGGAAGGAATAAAAATCACAGGCTTTCCAACAATACATAATTCAGAAATACTTCCAGCACCAGCTCTACTGATAAGGAAATCGGCAGCAGCGTAAGTCAAATCCATTCTGTTTAAAAAATCAAAAGTTTGAACGCCTTCTAAATCGTTATATTTTTTAAACTCATTGTAATATAATTTTCCTGTTTGCCAAATCACCTGAACATTGTTTTCAACGAACCAATTCAGCTGTTTTTCAATTAAATTATTAATCGTTCTCGCGCCCAAACTTCCCCCTATTACTACCAAGATGTTTTTATTTGTGTCTAACCCAAAATACTTAATAGCCTCCTCTCTTTTACTATCTATTTCTAGTATATCTTGACGAACAGGATTCCCAGTTTTAATCATTTTTTCAGAAGGAAAAAATCGTTCTAAATTGTCATAGGCCACACAAATTTTATCTGCTTTTTTTCCTAACAATTTATTGGTAATTCCAGGAAATGAATTTTGTTCCTGAATCAAGGTTTTTACCCCCCAAATTTTTGCAGCATACAACGTTGGACCACTTGCAAAACCACCTGTACCAATTACAATATTTGGTTTAAAATTTCTAATTACTTTTAATGCATTCCATAAACTATTAATTAGTTTAAAAGGAAATACTAAATTTTTCAATGTTAAGCTTCGCTGAATTCCAGAAATCCACAAACCTTTAATTTTGTAACCAGCCTGAGGCACTTTTTCCATTTCCATACGATCCTTAGCGCCTACAAACAAAAATTTAGCATCAGGGTATCTTGCTTTTAGTTCGTTAGCTATTGAAACCGCTGGGTAAATATGTCCACCTGTTCCACCTCCGCTTAATATGATGTTAACCGATTGTTTCATGTAACACTTCTAATGGATTTTCTTCTTTATTTTCAGTATTCTTTTTCTCTTTGTTTGCACTAACACTTAAAATAATTCCTATTGCAAGACAGGTCATCCAAACAGATGTACCTCCACTACTTATTAATGGTAATGTTTGACCTGTTACGGGGAACAAATTTACCGCAACAGACATATTTATAATTGCCTGAAAAATAATTGGAATGCCTACTCCTATAACTAAAAGTGAGCCAAAAACACTACTAGCTTTTTTTGCCGCCACAACAATTCGGAATAACAATAAAAAATAAAAGACGATTACTGAAAGTGCCCCAAAAATCAATCCGTATTCTTCAACAATTATTGCAAAAATAAAATCGGAAGAGGACTGTGGTAAAAAGTTTTTTTGAACACTTTTTCCAGGACCTCTACCTGTTAAACCTCCACTGGCAATGGCAATTTTTGCCTTTTCAACCTGATAACCTTCTTGAGCATCTTTATTTGTAAAATTCTCAATTCTGCTTATCCAAGTATCAACTCTATTTGGCAGTGCATTAGGAAATGCCTTGGCTAAAAGAATAAATAATATCAATGTCACAACGCCAATTCCAATAACCGATAGTAAATATTTAATTGGATAGCCTCCTATTAAACAAACCAATAATACCATTGAAAAAACAATTGCTGTGGTTGAAAAGTTTGCAGGTAAAATTAAACCTAATACAATTGCTACCGGAAGCCAAAGTGGTAAAATACTTTCTTTAAAAATGATTGTATTTTCTTTATTTCTAGCTAAATAACGCGCTACATATATCATTAAAACAACACTGGCAAAGGTTGAAGTTTGAAAACCAACTCCTAAAAAAGGAATTTGAATCCATCTACTTGCATTTGCACCTCCCACAGTAGTTCCTTGAGATAAAGTAAAAATTAATAATAAAATTACCAACGGGAGCATAATTACCGAACCGCCACTAAAATACCTATAAGGAATTTTATGAACTCCATAAATAATTAAAAAACCGAAAAATAACAGCACAATATGCTTTATCAGGTGATATGTTGGTGTACCTAAATTCACTACATATACCAAATTGGTACTTGCACTGTAAACAGGCATAAACGACAAAAATGCTAGTATGAGCACAATAGCCCAAATAGCCTTATCACCTTCGATATTTTTTAAAATATTTTTCATTTATAATGCTCTAACCGCATTCTTAAACTTCCTACCCCTATCTTCATAATTATCAAATAAATCAAAACTTGCACAAGCCGGGGATAAAAGCACTGTATCTCCTTTTTCTGAAATTTTATAAGCAACTTTAACTGCCTCTTCCGCACCAGCAGTTTCAACAATTAAATCCACAACATTTGAAAATGTTTGAACAATTTTTTGATTATCAACGCCCAAACAAACGATAGCTTTAACTTTTTCTCGTACCAATGACATTAACTCTAAATAATCGTTCCCCTTATCAACACCGCCAACTACCCAAACTATTGGAGTTTTCACACTCTCCAAAGCATAATAAGTTGCGTTAACGTTGGTTGCTTTAGAGTCGTTTATATATTCAACTCCATTTATTTTGAGCACATTTTCCAATCTGTGTTCTGCACCTTCAAAATCTTCCAAACTTTCTCTAATTGTATTCTTTCTAACTTTCAACAAAGTAGCTGCCATGGCAGCTGCCATTGCATTTTTTGTATTGTGTTTTCCTTTTAATGCTAAAGTGCTAATACTCATTATCGTATCTTCTTTTTTATATTTTATAACTATGTTTTCGTCTTTTAAAAAAACTCCTTTTTCTAACTCTTTTTTCAATGAAAATGGAAGCAATGTTGCTTTTACCTTGTCTTTATTTTTTGAAAGCCATTTTTTTATAACTTCATCATCAAAATCATAAATCAAAAAATCTTCTTCAGTTTGATTTTCTGTAATTCTAAATTTTGAATTGATATAATTTTCAAATTTGTAATCATACCTGTCTAAATGGTCAGGTGTTATATTAGTAATTATTGCAATATGAGGTGCGAAATTTACTATTCCATCTAATTGAAAACTACTTAATTCCAGCACTTGAATATCAAATTTATTTTCAGCTACCTGTTGAGCAAAACTATCTCCAATATTTCCAGCCATTCCAACATTTAAACCACCTTTTTTTAAAATGTGATTTGTAAGCATGGTAGTAGTAGTTTTTCCATTTGACCCCGTAATTCCAACAATTGTTCCGTTGGTATATTGAGCTGCAAATTCAATTTCGGAAACAACCGAAATATTTCGCTTATGTAACTCTTGAATTAAAGCTACTTTATCTGGAATTCCAGGACTCTTCATTACAACGTCAGCTTCAACTATTTTTGACTCAGTGTGCTTTCCTTCTTCAAAAGAAATTTCATTAAATAAAAGAACTTGTTTGTATTTTTTCTCAATTGCTCCTTTATCAGAAACAAAAACATCACAACCTTTATATTTTCCAAGAATAGCTGTTCCTACTCCACTTTCCCCTGCCCCAAGTACAACCAGCTTCATTTACCTTAACTTTAACGTTACTATTGTAAACACAGCTAACATAATTCCAATAATCCAAAAACGCGTTACAATTTTACTTTCGTGATAACCCGATTTCTGGTAATGATGATGCAATGGCGACATTTTAAATATTCGCTTTCCAACACCATATTTTTTCTTCGTCATTTTAAAATATGAAACCTGCAAAATCACCGATAAATTTTCAATTAAAAATATTCCTGCCAATATTGGAATCAATAATTCTTTACGTACAGCAATTGCCAGTACAGCAATAATTCCACCTATTGTTAAACTTCCTGTATCACCCATAAACACTTGTGCAGGATATGTATTGTACCATAAAAACCCTATTAACGCACCCACAAATGCTGCAATAAAAATGGTCATTTCGCCCGATTTTGGAATGTACATAACATCCAAATAATCTGCGAAAATAATGTTTCCTGAAACCCAGGTAAACACACCTAATGTGAGCACTATTATAGCCGAGGTTCCAGCGGCTAATCCATCAATACCATCTGTTAAATTTGCTCCATTCGAAACTGCCGTAATGATAAAAATTACAATTGGTATAAAAATTATCCAGGCAAAATCCTTCATTCCATTTCCCATCCAAGAAATTACCTTTGAATAATCCAATTCGTTGTCTTTTAAAAACGGAATGGTTGTTTTTGTTGATTTTTCTGCATCTGCAAATAACACGGGTATACCTTCTTCAGTTATGTACTGAAATTCATCAGGCAATTGTTCTTTCATTGTTACATCTGGATGAAAATACAGCATGGCACCAACAAATAAACCTAATGTAACTTGACCTAAAATCTTGAATAAGCCCTTTAAACCATCTTTATCTTTTTTAAATATTTTAATATAATCATCAACAAAACCGATACAGCCCATCCAAATTGTGGTAACTAATAAAATAACGATATACACATTGTCTATCTGAGCAAACAATAATACCGGAATTAAGGTTGAAAAAATAATTATCACACCCCCCATTGTTGGAGTTCCAGCTTTTTCAATCTGCCCGTGCAAACCTAAATCTCGAACTGATTCACCCACTTGTTTTCGCTGTAAATAATTAATTATTCGCTTACCATATATTGTAGAAAACAACAACGATAAAATAAACGCCATAGCTGAACGAAAGGAGATATATTGAAATAAGCTTGCACCTACTAAACTGTAATTTTCCTCTAAATATTCAAATAAATAATATAACATAACTTAACTTTCTATGGCTTTTAATAGTTGTAATAATTTTTCAAAATCACTAAAATAACTTCGCTCCCCATTCACTTCCTGATAGGTTTCATGACCTTTACCCGCCACCAAAATGATATCTCCTTTTTTGGTAAATTTTATAGCAGTTTTGATTGCTTGTTCTCGATCTAAAACCGAAATAGTTTTTTTAAAATTATGAGCATCTACTCCTGCCTCCATTTCTTCAATAATAGTTTGCGGGCTTTCACTTCTTGGATTATCAGATGTAAATATTACCTGAGAACTTAGGAGAGAAGCTATACGTCCCATAACAGGGCGCTTAGCCTTATCTCTATCTCCACCGCATCCCACAACGGTTACAACTTGCTCATTACCTGTTCTAATATCATTAATTGTTTCCAGCACATTTTTTAAAGCATCAGGTGTATGAGCATAATCTACAATTGCAGTTATACCTCCTTCTGAAATAAAATATTCGAACCTTCCTGAAACATTCCCTAACTTACTTATTTCAGTCAATGCTTCTGTATTGTCAATATTTAATAATGAAGCTACACCGTAAACAGCTAGTAAATTATAAGTATTAAAACTGCCTATTAATTTTGTCCATACTTCATTGCCTTCAATGTTTAATAATAATCCTGAAAACTGATTTTCTATTATTTTCGCTTTAAAATCTGCCATAGTTTTTAAAGCGTATGTATATTTATTAGCGAGTGTATTTTGAAGCATTACACTACCATTTTTATCATCACTATTCACCAGTGCAAACGCTGTTTTTGGCAATGAATCAAAAAATGATTTTTTAACATCTCTGTACTCCTTAAAAGTGTTATGATAATCTAAATGATCGTGGGTTAAGTTTGTGAAAATACCGCCCATAAATTCCAATCCTTCTGTTCTTTTTTGATGAATTCCGTGTGAACTCACCTCCATAAAACAAAACTCAACACCCTCTTCAACCATTTCATTCAAATACTTATTAATTTGAACCGAATTTGGCGTTGTATGTGTTGCTGCATACACCTCCTCGTTAACAATAATTTTAACTGTTGAAAGCAATCCTGTTTTATAGCCTAAATTTTTAAATAACTGACATAACAAAGTTGCGATGGTAGTTTTACCATTTGTCCCTGTCACCCCAATCAATTTTAATTTTGAAGAAGGATTTTCAAAGTAATTAGATGCAATTTTGGCTAAAGCACTATTAGTATCTTCTACCTGAACGTATGTTATTTTTTCATTCAATGTAACTGGTAAGTTTTCACAAATAATAGTTTTAGCTCCAAGCTCAATTGCCTTATTAATAAACTTATGCCCATCGAACACCAATCCTTTTTGAGCTACAAATAAACTACCGTCTACAACTCTTCTAGAATCATACTCAACATTTGATACCAATTTCTTAATATCACCAGAAATAGTAATAACCGAAACCTTGTGCAATATGTCTTTTACAGTTTTCAATTAGCCAAGAATTAATTTAATGGTTGCTCCTTTTACTAATATTTCACCTTCAGAAATTGATTGCTTCTTTACTTTACCTTTACCAGTATAATCTACTTTTAAACCTAAATTTTCAAGAAAAGGAATAGCATCCATCAATGCCATTCCTTTTACATTTGGGATTGATTTAAATTCCTTATCTGAAGCAATATTGTATCTATTAAAGTTATTTCTAACCTGATTAAATGATGGGACTTTGTTTTCTGTTTTATGGAAAATATGATTTGAGGTGTAAATTTTCTGAGCGATATCTTTAAACACCGGTCCTGACACATCAGCTCCATAATAACCTTTATGAACTTTTGGTTTACTAATTACTACAATACAAGAGTATTTTGGGTTTTTCGCAGGAAAATAACCCGTAAAAGAGGAACTGTAAAATTTATCTTGAACCCATTGTTCATAATTACCATACTCAATACGTGCAGTACCTGTTTTCCCAGCCATAGAAAAATTCTTAGAATACAATTTTCTTCCAGTTCCGCGCTTTACCACATTTTCTAATACTTCCTGTACTTTTTTAATTGTTTCGCTCGAGCAAATTGATTTATCAATTATTTCTTTTTCAAAAACTTCAATACTTTTATCTCTTGATTTAATTTCTTTTACAAATCGAGGCTTTACCATTTCACCATTGTTTGCAATCGCATTGTAAAAAACCAATGTTTGTAATGGTGTTAACATTAAATTGTATCCATAAGAAATTGATGGCAAAGCATTTTTACTCCATAATTTATGATTAGGATCAGGTAAAACAGGTGTTCCCTCACCTTTAATTGGTAGACCAATTTTTTTATCTAAGTGCATTCCTTTTAACAAATTAATAAACTTGTCAGGTTCTTTATTAAAGTTATCTTCAATTAAACGTGCAAAACCTATATTAGAAGAAACTTCTAAAGCACGTGCAGCTGAAATTTCCCCATAACCTCCACGTTTAGAATCGTTAATAAATCTACCATGCATTCTAAATTTTCCTTTACCAGTATCAACAACAGTACTTGTATCAATTACCTTGGCTTCCAATGCAGCTACCAAAGACATTAACTTAAATGCCGAACCAGGCTCTTGTGATTCGTACACTGCATAATTTCTTTTTTCAAAATATTTTCCTTCAGAAGTTCTACCTAAATTAGATATTGCTTTTACCTCGCCTGTTTCTGTTTCCATCACCACTACACAGCCGTGATCAGCATTATAATACTCTAACTGGCGTAATAAAGAATGATGTGCTATGTCTTGAATATTAACATCAATGGTTGTTATAATATCCTTCCCATCAACAGGTTCTTTTTCATTATTATCATTGATTGGCTTCCATTGTCCTTTAGCAATTTTTTGCTTCATCCTCCAACCATAATTTCCTCTTAAATACTTTCTATATGCGCCCTCTATTCCAGGTGCACCCCTGTAATCATCATAACCTATGGTTCGTTCAGCTACTTTTCCTAAAGGATGCGCTCTAACGGTAGATTGCTCGGCAATGAAACCACCCTTATACATTCCTAAATTAAAAATTGGAAAACTTTTTATTTTTACATAATCGTTGTATCCTAATTTTCTTGCAATAAACAGGTAACGGTTTTTAGTATTTCTAGCTTTTCTAATTCTGGTTTCCCAATGAGAAGTTGATTTACCCAACATTTTTGAGAGCTCTCTTGCAAGGTTTCTTATATTTTTCTCAAAAACTTCCCCACTAACCGTATATGTATCCATTCTAATTTCATATTGAGACATAGACGTTGCCAATAAGCTACCATCTGACGAAAATACATTCCCTCTATTCGCAAAAATAGTGTCATTTCTTAATGTAAGTTGCTCTGAAAGGTTTAGGTATTTTTCACCATTAGCAAATTGAATGTTTGTGAGACGGAATATTATTGCCACCAAAAAAATTGTGATAAACACAAATACGAAGTATAATTTATTTACTATGCCGTTTTGGGTAACTGCCAATTTATTTGTTTTTCTTTGAAATTACTTTTATTACTTGTGGAGGTGTTTCACTAGGAATCAATCCTTGATCTCCAACTTTCCTTCTAACTGTTGATTCTAGCATTACTTTCATTGCCATTGAACGTGTATCAACAAACTCTGCTCTTAATTCTTTTATTTCTTTATTAAGTCTAGCTATTTCCATTACTTTCTTATCCGAACTATGCGAACTTGCAATCATCATTAACATTAAAACAACCAAAAAAGAAATAAAGCGCCAGTTTTTGAAGGAATCTTCACTTACTAAATATTTACCCCGCAATAAACTGTATATTCTACTTTTTACTGACATTAAGCTAATGTTGCTATTCGTAATTTTGCGCTACGCGCTCTATTATTTTCTTTAATTTCCTGATGTGTTGGAATAATTAGTTTTCCAACTTTTTTTAACGGAACCTTTATGTTTCCAAAAAAATCTTTTTCAGGCTCCCCTTCAAACAAACCATTTCTAATAAATCGTTTTACCAACCTATCTTCAAGAGAGTGATATGACATAACACTCAACCTTCCGTTTTCACTCAACAACTCAGGTATTTGACTTAAAAACTCCTTCAACACTTCAATTTCCTGATTCACTTCAATTCGAATTGCTTGAAAAATTTGAGCTAAAATTTTATGCTCCTTTGCTTTAGGAACAAAAGCATCTAACACTTTCTTCAACTCAAAACTTGTTTTTATTTTACCTTTTGAACGTGACTCTACAATTTTTTTCGCAATAGCCCTCGCACTTCTCAATTCACCATATTGAAACAAAATATCAGCTAACTTTTCTTCCTCATAAACATTAACTACATCAAAAGCTGAAACACCTCCAGATTGATCCATTCTCATATCTAATTCCGCATCAAATCTTGTTGAAAAACCTCTTTCTGCTTCATCAAACTGATGCGAGGAAACCCCTAAATCAGCTAAAACTCCATCAACTTTTTTTACTCCATAAAATCTCAAATACCTTTTTATAAACCTGAAATTTTGAGGAATCAATGTAAACCTGTCATCATCAATAGTATTTCTTTGCGCATCTTCATCTTGATCAAAAGCAAACAACCTTCCATCTTCACCAAGTCGCTTCAAAATCTCTTTTGAATGCCCGCCTCCACCAAAAGTCACATCAACATAAACTCCGTTTGGTTTAATTGTCAAACCATCAACACTTTCTTTTAACAATACAGAGCTATGATACATTTCCATCAGCATTATTTTGATTACCCATTACTTTTTCAGCTAAATCGGCGAAATCTTCAGAAGCATCATCAACAGATTGCTCATACCTTTCCTTATCCCAAATTTCAATAATGTTTACAGCTGAAGAAAGAACAACACTTTTAGTTATACCCGCAAAAGCCAATAAATCTTTTGGAATTAAAATTCTCCCAGAAGCATCCAACTCAACCATCTTAACTCCTGCATTAAATTTTCTTATAAAAGCATTATTTTCTCTTTTAAATCTATTTAATTGATTTACCTGATCATTTAAAACCTCCCACTCACTTATTGGATACAACTCCAAACAAGACTCAAAAACCGAACGCTTTATCACAAAACCCTCTCGCAATGAAATGCCAAGCTGTTTTTTGAAAGAAGCTGATAACGAGACTCTTCCCTTTACATCAGCTTTGCATTCATATGTTCCAATTAGGTTTACCATTTTTCTTGTGTATAGTTTCAAAAATATAAAAATTTTCCCACATTTTACCACTTTATCCCACTTTGTTGATAACTTTTGCCATAATTAACTATTTTATAGTTATAAAATTGAATTACAGACGCTTAACTAAAAAGTATCGTACAACTTAGAAAAACATACTACTTTAGAAAAAAAAGTTACCTTTGCATTTACTTAAAAAGTATTTTTTAATGAGCAATAATCTTATTCAAGACGGGAAATATAGGTATATTGAAGCTGGCGAAGGTCAACCAATTATTCTTCTTCATGGTTTAATGGGAACATTGAGTAATTTTGATGGTGTCCTAAATCATTTTTCAAAAACAGGCTACAAAGTAATTATACCTGAACTACCTATTTATTCTCTACCTCTCTTAAAAACCAATGTTAAAAATCTTGCTAAATTTTTAAAAGAATTTATGAGTTTTAAAAATATTGACAAAGCCATACTATTAGGAAATTCACTTGGGGGACATATTGCCTTATATTTTGCAAAAGTACATTTACCAAATGTATCGGCATTAGTATTAGCCGGTAGTTCAGGCTTGTATGAAAAATCAATGGGAGATACATTTCCAAAAAGAAGTAATTACGAATATATTGAATCTAAAACTCAAGATGTTTTTTACGACCCTAAGGTTGCCTCAAAAGAAATGGTTGATGAAGTTTTTAGCACTGTAAACGATCGACATAAAGCCATTAGAACACTATCAATTGCAAAAAGTGCTATTAGGCATAATATGGCTAAAGATTTACCTCACATGAGCATACCAACATGCGTAATTTGGGGGAAAAATGATGCAGTTACACCTCCTGAAGTAGCTGTAGATTTCGCAAAACTTATGCCTGATGCTGACTTATATTGGATTAACAAATGTGGCCATGTTCCCATGATGGAACACCCTGAAGAGTTCAATAGATTACTTGATAATTGGCTAAAAGTAAGAAAACTTTAAACAATGAAAATTCATTCTGCTGATTTTATCATTAGCAATACCGATGTTTCAAAATGTCCAAAAGAGCAATTACCGGAATATGCTTTTATTGGTCGTTCAAATGTTGGTAAATCTTCATTAATTAATATGCTGACTAATAAAAGTAAGTTAGCTAAAACCTCTGGAAAACCAGGGAAAACACAACTAATTAACCACTTTAAAATTAATAAAAATTGGTTTTTGGTTGATTTACCCGGTTATGGCTATGCAAAAGTTTCCAAATCAAAACGGCAATCATTTCAAGAATTTATCAAAGACTATTTTCTGAAACGTGAACAATTAGTTTGCACATTTGTATTAGTTGATTCAAGACATGAACCTCAAAAAATAGATATGGAGTTTATGGAGTTTCTTGGTGAAAATGGAATTCCTTTTTGCATTGTTTTTACAAAATCAGATAAACTTAAACTTTCTGAACTGAATAGAAATATTCAAAACTACGTTAAAAAAATGACGAGTACTATTTGGGAAGAAATGCCTCCTTATTTCATTACTTCTGCTGTTTCATCAAACGGAAAAGAAAAGTTATTAAGTTATATAGATGAGATAAATAATAGATTAGACAAAAATCTATAAAATGGCTTCCACCAAAAACAATTTAGAGGTTTTATTTGAAGACAATCATTTAATTGTGGTTAACAAAAAATCTGGTGACATTGTTCAAGGTGATAAAACCGGAGACAAACCTTTAAGCGATATTGTTAAAGAATATATCAAAGAAAAATACCATAAGCCTGGCAATGTATTTTTAGGTGTTGTTCATAGATTAGACAGACCAACAACAGGTGTTATTGTGTTTGCTCGCACTTCAAAAGCTCTGGAGCGTTTTAATAAAATGTTGCGTGATAAAAAAGTAACTAAAACCTATTGGGCAGTTGTAAAAAACAAACCAAAAAAAGACGAAGACACTCTTATTGGTTTTTTAAGAAAAAACCCTAAAAACAACAAATCTACTTCGTACTCTTCTGAAATTGAAGGAAGCAAAAAAGCAATACTTCATTATAAAACAATAAAATCTTTAGACAATTATCACTTACTTGAAGTTGATTTAGAAACAGGTCGTCATCATCAAATACGCTGTCAATTATCATCTATTGGCTCATCTGTAAAAGGTGATTTAAAATATGGATTTGACAGAAGCAATAAAGATGCGAGTATTCATTTACATGCCCGAAAAATCACCTTTATTCATCCTGTAACTAAAGAAGATATTACTATTATTGCCCCTACTCCAAATGAAGTAATCTGGAACGCTTGTATACAACCATAGACTAAAATATTTATTAGTCCGTTATTTATATAGCATATTTAATTTCCTCTTAACCAATTAGGAAGATTATTTATATTTACTTAAAAAAAAACCATACAATGAAAAAAACTATTTTAGGAACTTTCCTTTTTTTTGCGTTAACCATAAGTTATTCTCAAGAGTGGCAAACTAATTTTGATAAAGCAAAAGAGATTGCTTTAAATGAAAATAAAAAAATTATTTTAGTGTTTCAAGGCTCAGACTGGTGTGCAAACTGTATTAAACTTGATAAAGAAATTTGGAGCACAAAAGAGTTTACAACTTACGCAAAAAAACATTTTGTCATGCTCAAGGCTGATTTTCCCAGAAAAAAGAAAAACAAATTATCTGAAACTGTAAATAATAATAATAAAAAATTAATGGAATTATATAACAAAAAAGGGTTTTTCCCTTTCGTTGTAGTTTTAGATAAAAATGGAAACTCTTTAGGTGAAACTGGTTATAAAAAAATAAGCCCTTCAGAATACATTAAAACACTTTCGTCATTTTAATTTAAATGAAAAAATATATATTTCTTACTATAGCTATACTTTTTACAACTTCCTATTATGGTCAAGTGCTACAAAAACGTACATTAAAACTAATGGGAAGTAGATTTGATATCACCATTGTTGCAAAAGACACCATTCTAGCTTTAAAAAATATAGAAGTTGCTATTAATGAAATAACTCGTATTGAAAAATTGATCTCATCTTGGGATAAAAATTCTCAAACTTCAGAAATAATTAGAAATGCAGGGGTTAAACCTGTAAAAGTTGACAAGGAATTATATCGCTTAATAGAGCGTTCCTTAGCTATTTCCAAATTAACAGATGGAGCTTTTGATATTAGTTATGCTTCTGTGGATGAAATTTGGAAATTTGATGGAAGCATGAAATCTATGCCGTCTGCGAAAGCTATAAAAGCATCGGTTTCAAAAGTTGGATTTCAAAATATAATTTTAAACAAAAAAAATCAGACAGTTTTTTTAAAATTGAAAGGAATGAAAATTGGTTTTGGTGCAATTGGCAAAGGTTATGCAGCTGACAAAACTAAAAAATTACTTATTTCATTAGGGGTGAAAGCTGGAATAATAAATGCCTCTGGAGATATGAATACATGGGGAACACAACCCAACGGAAAAGATTGGAAAGTTGCAATAACAAACCCAATGAATAGCAAAAATGCATTTGCAATATTACCAATTAGCAATAAAGCTATAGTAACATCTGGGGATTATGAAAAATATGTTACATTTAACAATAAACGATATACACATATTATAAATCCAAAAACAGGTTATCCTGAGACAGAAATTATAAGCGTTTCTGTTTTTGCTCCAAAAGCTGAACTAGCAGATGCTTTAGCAACTTCTATTTTTGTAATGGGAACGGATATTGGACTGGATAAAATAAATCAGTTAAAAGATATTGAATGTATCATAATAAACAATAACGGTACAATACATACCTCAAAAAATATAAACTTAAATACAAATGATTAAAAAATTGATTTTACTCACTGCAGTTTTAGGTTCTTTAACATCTTGTGTTGTGGTTAAAGAATATGAAAAAATATACATAAACGATCCAGACATGCTATTAACTTCACAAAAAATTAAGAAGTTTGAAACAAGTGCACAAGTATATCGCGAAGCAGCTTCAGGAGCTAACGGAGGAAAATCAGGTGGAGGTTGTGGTTGTAATTAATTAGATACTTTTAAATGAAAAAAACATTATTAATTTTTACAATTTTATGGTCTTTTATTTGTTTTTCACAAACTAAAAATAAGTCTTTTAAAAAAAGAGTTTTAGAAAGCACAGAAGTTAATTTTATTTCAAGTTATTATTCTCAAGACGGAGATAATGCCTCTGTTACAGGTGGAATTGGTACAGAAGAATTAACAGATATCGCAAGCAGCTTAACACTTTCCATTCCTTTAAATGATGATACTGTTTTAACTATTGACGCTACAATTTCTGCATACAGCTCAGCTTCATCAAGCAATTTAGATCCTTTTGATTCTTCGGGAGCATCAAAAGGAAATACTGATGATGATGATGATGACGACGATGACAATGATGATGATGATGATGATGATGATGATGATGATGATAACAATAATTCAAGCGGAGGAAGTCCATGGGTTGAATCTAGTGGAGCTTCAAAATCTGATATTTGGGCTAGTTTAAATTTTAGCTATACTCATTCTTCTGAAGATAGAAATACAATTATAAATGCAAATGCAAGTTTTTCAAATGAATATGACTATACTTCATTTGGAATTGGTGGTGGAGTGACTAAGCTTTTCAATGAAAAAAATACCGAAATTAGCATGTCAGCTAATGCTTATTTTGATTCTTGGAAGCCTGTTTTTCCAACTGAAATTGATTCGTACATAGAAGCTAATCAAGACTTAAATAAAGGGTTTTTTAAATCTATTGATATTTTAAACTCAACAGGAGATATTATTGATAAAAATAGCAACAACATTTGGAGTCCATTCAACACAATACTTATTGAAGATGAATCAAGAAACACTTTTTCAGCTTCCATAAGTTTTTCGCAAATTATAAGTAAAAAAGCTCAGTTTTCAATATTTTTTGATTTAGTTCAGCAAAATGGCTGGCTATCAAACCCAATGCAACGTGTGTATTTTTCAGACAGAGCTAATTACTATGTTGGAAATGCTGCAAGCATTCCCAATTACACATCATCAACCAATAAGGATGTTTTTCAACTAGCTGATGATATTGAACGCTTACCCAATACACGTTTTAAAATTCCAGTAGGAACTCGCTTTAATTATTACATAAATGAAGTTGTTTCATTAAGAACATATTATCGTTATTATTATGATGATTGGGGGATTTCTTCAAACACTGCTAATATTGAACTGCCAATAAAATTGAATGACAAATTCACCTTGTACCCTTCATACAGATACTACAATCAAACTGCAGCAGATTATTTTGCTCCTTATGAAGAATTAGTTTCTACAAATGATTTTTATACTTCAGACTATGATTTATCTGAGTTTAATTCAAATCAATTTAGTTTTGGCGTTTCCTATACTGATATTTTTACCGAACGTAAAATCTGGAAATTAGGCCTAAAAAAAGTGGATTTAAGATACGGTAATTATAAAAGAAATACAGGACTAAGTTCTAATATAATTTCCGCTGGACTAATGTTTGTAATGGATTAAACTTAATAAGATTCTGAAAATAAATTCAGAATGAAGAACAATAAAAAAGAGCCTAATTAAATTAGACTCTTTTTTATTTTATGCTTTATTTTTCTTGGCTACAATTTCATCTAAACATAAATTACCAACACTTCCTTTGTGAGTATGGTTAACTGTTTTATCAGGATTAAAATTTCCTTCATTTATATTTTTACCTACAATTTTATAAGCATCCCTAAACGGCGTTCCATTCTGAACCAGCTTATTCACTTCTTCAACACTAAATAGATACAAATATTTATCATCTTCAACAATATTCTTATTTACTTGTATATTTTTTAATGAATACGTTAACATTTCCAAGCAAGATTTTAAGGTTGAAAACGAAGGAATTAAACCTTCTTTTAACAATTGTAAATCTCTATGATAACCACTTGGTAAATTATTACTTATCATTGTGAACTCCATTGGCAAAGCTTGCAGCTTATTACATTTACCACGAATCAATTCAAAAACATCAGGATTTTTTTTATGAGGCATAATACTGGAGCCCGTTGTTAATTCATCAGGAAAAGAAATAAAATTGAAATTCTGACTCATATATAAACATATATCCATACTCATTTTTGCCAAGGTTGCAGCCACAGAACTTAAAGCGAAAGAAACCGATTTTTCTAATTTTCCACGCCCCATTTGAGCAGCTACCGAATTAAATTTTAAGGTTTCAAAATTTAATAATTTAGTGGTTTCATCTCTATCAATTGGAAAAGAACTACCATAACCTGCAGCAGAACCTAACGGGTTTTGATCAGCCACTTTATAAGCCGCTTTTAAGAAATAAATATCATCAATTAATGTTTCGGCATAGGCTGAAAACCACATTCCAAATGACGATGGCATAGCAACTTGTAAATGTGTATAACCTGGTAAAAGTACATTTTTATATTGTTCAGCTAACTTAATTAGTAAATCAAACAAATCGTCAACCTCATTGTTTATTTCAGTTAAAGCATCTTTCAAATACAAATGTACATCCACTAAAACCTGATCATTTCTTGAGCGTGCCGTGTGTATTTTTTTACCAGTATCGCCAAGCTTCTCCGTTAGCAAATATTCAATTTTTGAATGAACATCTTCAAAAGAATCTTCAATGGTAAATTCACCAGCTTCAATAATTTTTAAGATTGCATTCAGCTCAACTTCCAAATTTTTAATTTCTTTAGAAGTTAACAAACCTATTTTATACAACATTTTAGCATGTGCTAAATTTCCAATCACATCGTATTTTGCCAGAATTAAATCTAATTCTCTGTCGTTTCCAACGGTAAATAAATCTATTTTTTTATCAGTTGAAAATCCTTTATCCCAAAGTTTCATAATTGATTAATTTATACTATTTCTTCTAAAATTTTAATATACAATTTCACACCTTCTTCAATTTCATTTATATAAATAAACTCATTGGCTGTGTGCGAACGTAAGCTTTCTCCTGGTCCTAATTTTAAGGATGGACAACTTAAAACCGCTTGATCTGAAAGCGTAGGAGATCCATATGTTACTCTTCCCAATTTAGTCCCAGCCTTTACAATTTCATGATCTTTTGGTATTGATGAAGAATTTAACCGTAACGACCTTGGACAAACTTCTGATTGTACGTTTTTATTAATAATTTCAAAAACCTCTTGATTTGTGTATGAATCTGTAACACGTACATCTACCACATATTTACAACTTGCTGGAATTACATTGTGCTGATGACCAGCTTCAATTTGAGTTACAGTCATTTTTACTTTTCCTAAAGTTTCAGAAACTTTAGGAAATTCAAATGATTGAAACCAATTCATATCTTTCATTGCATTGTATATGGCATTATCTCCAATTCCGTGCGCTGCGTGTCCTGCTGTACCCTTAGCCTCACAATTCATAACTACCAACCCTTTTTCAGCAATAGCTAAATTCATCAAAGTTGGCTCACCTACAATTGCAAAATCAATTTCGGGAATAATGTTCAACATTGAATTCAAACCATTTGGCCCTGAATTTTCTTCTTCAGCCGAAGCTACAATAACAAAGTTATATTTTAAATTTTTTCTATTAAAAAAATAGGTAAACGTAGCCAATAACGAAACCAAACAACCTCCGGCATCATTACTTCCCAAACCATATAGTTTACCATCAATAACCTCTGCCTTTAACGGATTCCGTGTATAACCTTTATTAGGTTTAACCGTATCGTGATGAGAGTTTAATAAAATTGTTTTCTTCGACGCGTCAAAATGCTTGTTTTTTGCCCAAACATTATGTTTATCACTTTCAAAGGCAATTCCGTTATGTGAAAGAAATTGCATTATTAACAATGCTGTTTCATTCTCTTCGCCAGAAAAAGACTGTTTTGAAATTAATTTTTTAAGCAACTCAATTGCTTCTGTTGTAAGTTGTTCTATCATTTTTACAAACTTAATGTTGTGTATAATTTTGTTGATTTTTTCACCAATGAAGCATCTCCAATTTTCACTGTATTTACCCCTTTTTTCAGAGAATTAAAACAATTATACAATTTTGGAATCATACCATCAGCAATAATTCCCTTACTTACTAATTGATCATATTTTTCAGAATTAATCTTTGTAATTACTGAATTTTTATCATCAATACTTTCAAGCACACCTTTTAATTCAAACACATAATTTAACTCTGTTTTATACAATTTACTCATTCCTATACTTACTTCCGAGGCTATCGTATCAGCATTTGTATTTAATAGCTGCCCATTTTTATCATGGGTAATTGCACAAAAAACTGGAGTTATATTATTTTGAAGCAACACATGAATTACAGAATCATTTATAGCATCAACATCACCGGCAAAACCGTAATCAATATCTTTTACAATGCGTTTGTGTGCTAAAATACAATTAGCGTCAGCACCTGACAAACCCATCGCATTACAGCCATATTTTTGTAATTGGGATGCTATTTTTTTATTTAACAACCCTGCATACACCATTGTTACAACCTCAACAGTAGCTTCATCAGTTATGCGGCGGCCGTTAATCATTTTAGGTTTTAAACCCATTGCAGAAGACACTTCTGTTGCTTTTCTTCCACCTCCGTGTACCAATATTTTTGGACCATCTAATTCAGAAAAATCTTTTAAAAAAGAGAATAATGCTTCTTCATTATTAATAACATTTCCTCCTATTTTTACAATTTTTAATGCTTGCTTAGTCATTATTTTCCAATATTTTCTTTAACACTATTTGAGCAGAATATGTTCTATTATTCGCTTGCTCAATTACTACGGAATTTTCAGAATCTATCACCTCATCAGCAACCACAACATTTCTTCTTACAGGCAAACAATGCATAAACTTTGCATTATTAGTAAGCTTCATTTTATCTCCCGTAATCATCCATTCCGGATTATTTATCTTAATTTTTCCATACTCTTTAAACGAACTCCAGTTTTTCACATACACAAAATCGGCATTTTCAAATGCTTTTTTCTGATTGTATTCAACCCTCAAATTTTTAGTAATTGCAGTATCTAATTCATATCCCTCTGGATGTGTAATCACAAAATTAGCATCTTGTAACTGCATCATTTCAACAAATGAATTTGCAACTGCATGCGGCAAAGCTCTTGGATGTGGCGCCCAACTTAAAACTACCTTTGGTTTATGTGGAACCTTTAACTCTTCCATCGTAATGGCATCAGCCAATGCCTGTAAGGGATGACCTGTTGCACTTTCCATATTTACCACAGGAATACCAGCATATTTTTTAAAGTTATTTAATACAATTTCAGCTGTATCTTTTTCTTTATCTGTTAAACTTGCAAAAGCTCTAATTGCTACAATATCACAATATTGTGCAATAACCTTTGCTGCCTCCTTTACATGCTCAGCCTTATCTTTATTCATTACAACACCATCTTCATACTCTAACTGCCAACCTTCGCTACCAAAGTTCATTACAATTACATTTAGTCCTAAATTTTGAGCTGCTTTTTGAGTGCTTAAGCGGGTACGTAAACTATTATTAAAAAACAACAAGCAAACTGTTTTCCCTTTCCCTAAATCTTTGAATTTTAACTCGTTTTTCTTTAAATCAATTGCTTCTACAATGGTTTTTTGAAGATTTCCTGCATCATTAATATGTAAATAATGTTTCATATTATTCTAGTATTATTTTGGTAAACGTTGACTTGTTTTTTAAAGCATCAACAATAAAATTATCTTGTAGTCCATTTACAATCCAAGTCTCAATGTTCGCTTCTTGAGCAATACTTGCTGCTTTAATTTTAGTTTTCATCCCACCTGTTCCATGAACCGATTTAGAGCTTACAACTTCCTCTGTTAAAGCTTCAATATTTGAGGTTTTTTTAATGGTTTCCTTATTTGAATTATCTAATGAAGTCTTCTTATAAATACCATTTGTGTTTGTTGCAATTATAAATACATCAACATTTAATAATGAAGCTGCTAACGCAGACAACTTATCATTATCACCAAACTTAATTTCATCAGTTGCAACTGTATCATTTTCATTAATAACAGGAATATAATTATTTTCAATAAGCACATTCATAGTATTCATTATATTAGCTCTTGATTCTTGCTTTTTAAAATCGGAATAAGATAGTAAACACTGAGATGTTAACAAACCTAACTCCCAAAAATTTTCATGAAAAATACGCATTAAATGTGGCTGTCCAATTGAAGCTAAGGCTTGTTTTACATTAATTTCTTTGCCGTTACTTTCTAATTGAACAAACTGTTTTGCTACTGCAATAGCTCCTGAACTTACAATTACAAACTCATATTCATCTTTTAATAAAGCTATTTGACGCGCAATATCTTCAAGCTTACCTCTTGAAATTTGATTGGTTTCTTTTGTAAGTACATTTGTACCTATTTTTAATAATATTCTTTTTTTATCTGATTTGCCCATTTCCTTTTATATACCATTTATTAGTTACCAAATGTTGTAACCCCATTGGCCCTCTGTGATGTAATTTATCTGTACTAATTGCCAATTCTCCACCCAAACCAAACTGGCCACCATCGGTAAAACGAGTGGAAACATTTTGGTAAACTGCAGCTGAATCAACTAACTCCATAAAAGCGTCTGCCTCACCATCATTTGTTGTAACTATTACTGCTGAATGACCACCTCCATAGGTATTAATTTTAACAATTGCTTCCTCTTTATTAACAACACTTCCAATAACAATTTTATAATCTAAAAATTCTTCAAACCAAATTTTATCGTTATTAAAAGCTGAAATATTTTTAAATTTTGATAATATTTCATCTCCTAAAATTTCAACATTAAATTCTTTTAACTGCTGAACTAATTTTTGAATAAATTCTTCTTTATCAGGAAGATTTTCATCAATTAAAACTTTATCTATTGCATTACAAGCGGAAATTTTAGCAGTTTTACCATTCATAATAATGTCCATTGCTGTTTTCTTATCAGCCTCCTTAGCAACATAAACAAAATTGTTTCCCCTTCCACTAACAATTACTGGACAAGTGGCGTGTTGTTTTACAAAAGCAATCAACTTTTCACCTCCTCGTGGCACTATTAAATCTAGTTTTTGAGAAGGATTTTGAAGAAATTCTTGTGTTTTTGTTCTATCATAATTTAAATATTCAACCCAGGAAGCTTCAACATTATTTTCGTTTAATGCTTTATGCCATAATTCAACTATTTTTAAGTTTGAATTTAATGATTCCTTCCCTCCTTTTAATAGAATTTTATTTCCTGATTTAAATGCAATTCCCGCAGCTTCAACCGTAACGTCAGGTCTTGATTCATAGATAATTAATATAGTTCCAAAAGGTGCTGTTTTATTTACAATCTTAATTCCGTTTTCGTGCGTAAAATTATATAGCTCCTTTCCCAACGGATCTACATCTGAAACCAATTGCTCTAAGGATAAAATCATCCCATCAATTTTAGCATCGTCAACTTTCAGACGGTCAAACATAGCTATATCACCCCCATTATAAGTTTCTAAATCAATTTTATTTGCTTCTAAAATGGCTTGCCTATTTTCAGCAATTAGTGTTGCCATTTTAGTTAATATATTGTTGCGTTGTTGTGCTGTTAACATAATTTTTAAGACTTTAATAATTCTTTTAATGCAATTACAAACTGGTTTATTTGTTCTTTTGATATATTTAAAGGTGGTAAAATTCTTAATAAATTTTTATTACTTGAACCTCCTGTAAAAATATGTTTCTCAAAAATTAATTTCTTTCTCAATTCACCCACTTCAAAATCAAATTCCACCCCTAACATTAACCCTTTTCCTTTCACTTGTTTTACTTGTGGAACAGACTTTATTTGGTTTAAAAAATACTTATATATATCATTTACATTGTCTATTAATTTTTCCTGTTCAATAATATTTAATACTGAAAGTGCTGCTGTACAAGCTAAATGGTTACCTCCAAAGGTAGTGCCTAACATTCCAAATTTTGCTTTGTGCTTTTTTGAAATTAACACTCCTCCCATTGGAAATCCATTTGCCATCCCCTTAGCTATCGTTATAATATCTGGTTTAATTTTATGATGCTGAAAAGCAAAAAACTTCCCACTTCTACCATAACCTGATTGAATTTCGTCTAAAATTAAAAGTGCATTTTTCTTTTTACAAACTTTTTTTACTTTTTTAAAAAATTTCTTTGTTCCCTCATCTAAACCACCAACACCCTGAATTCCTTCAATAATCACCGCAGCTACATCGCCTTTTCCCAACTCGTGAATTACCAACTCAATATTATTTAATGGTAAAAAAGTTACTTCCTGCTGTAAATTTATAGGTGCGTTTATATTTTTGTTATCTGTTGCAGCAACAGCAGCTGAAGTCCTTCCGTGAAATGCCTTTTTAAATGAAATAATTCTACTTCTTCCTGTAATAAATGAGGCCAACTTCAAAGCATTTTCATTAGCTTCAGCTCCAGAATTACATAAAAATAAATTATACTTTTCACAACCAGCTAAATTCCCTAATTTTTCAGCCAACTCTTTTTGTAAGGGATTTTGAACTGAATTAGAATAAAAAGCAATTTTATTTAATTGCTCCGTTAAAGATTGTACATATTTTGGATGTGTATGACCTACCGAAATTACGCCGTGACCTCCATATAAATCTAAATATTTTATATCGTTTTCATCCCATACATAGGCTCCGTGTGCCTTTACAGGTGTAACATTATATAATGGATATACATCAAACAATTTCATAATTAAACTTTTTAAATTTGGTTAATCTTTTCAAACGAAGTTACCAAACCTTTAATTAATGAAGAACTTAAACCTTGGTGTTCCATTTCATTTAATCCTTCAATAGTGCAACCACTAGGTGTAGTTACTTTATCAATTTCCTGTTCAGGATGATTGCCCGACTTTATTAATAAACTAGCTGCACCCAAACAAGTTTGCATAGATAGTTCTTGCGCTTCTTCAGCATCAAACCCTAACTGAACAGCCCCTTGCGTTGTTGCACGAATTAAACGCATCCAAAAAGCAATTCCGCTTGCACAAATTACAGTTGCCGATTGCATTAGTTTTTCATCAATACACATGGTTTTTCCTAAAGAATTAAAAATAATTTTAGCCAATTCAACATTTTCTATTCCTTTTGTATTTCCACTCATACAAGTCATTGATTGCCCAACTGAAATTGCTGTATTAGGCATGCTGCGTATTATGGAAACATCTGAACCCAAAACATTTTCAATTTCATTTATTTTTCTACCGGTAACAACAGAAATTACAGTATGTCTTTTTGGATTTATACTATCTTTAATTTCGTTTAAAACACTGTGCATTTGTTTTGGTTGCACAGCAATAATAACTATATCTGAAAAACGGACTGCCTTTTTATTATCTGTTGATATTTTTACATTTGGTAATTTACTCCAAGAATCTAACGATTTAATATTTCGTTTTGTCAAGTATAAATTTTTAAACTTAAAATTGTTTTGTGTTAGTATACCAATGGCAATAGAGTATCCTAAATTTCCTGTTCCTAATATGGCTATTTTCATCTGTTTTAGTATTAAGTTATTAAAATGATGTTGATTTTAACTGCAACCCTTCAGTTTGTTTAAAACCAAACATCAAATTCATATTTTCAATGGCCTGTCCCGACGCTCCTTTTAACAAATTATCAATTACAGAAGTAATTAACAGGGTGTTTTTGTGCTTCTTTAAATGTATAAAGCAGTTATTGGTATTTACCACTTGTTTTAAATGAATAGGTGTTTTTGAAATATGCGTAAATGGTGCTTCAGTATATAATTTTTCATATAATTCAAAGGCACTTTCAATAGTATTATCAAATGTTAAATACATTGAAACAAAAATTCCTCTACTAAAATTACCTCTGTTTGGAAGAAACATTATTTCTTCAGAAAAATCACTTTGTAAATCAACCAATGTTTCTTTTATTTCACCTAAATGTTGATGTGTAAAAGCTTTATACAACGAAAAATTATTATCTCTCCAGGCAAAATGTGTAGTTGCTCCTGGTGAAACGCCTGCACCTGTTGCTCCAGTTGTTGCGTTTATATGAATAGAATCATTTAACAAACCAGCATTAGCTAACGGTAATAACCCTAATTGTATAGCTGTTGCAAAACAACCTGGATTGGCAATATTGGTTGATGTAGAAATTTTATCTTTTAAAATTTCAGGAAGACCATATACAAATTCCTTTCCTTGAAAAACTGCATCATTATTCAATCTAAAATCATTGCTTAAATCAATGATTTTTGTGCTTTCAGAGAACTGATTGTTCTCTAAAAAAGCTGTTGAATTTCCGTGACCTAAACACAAAAACAACACATCAACATCTGAATTAACTTCATTGGTGAATTTCAAATCCAAAGTGCCTAACATATCTTGATGTACTTGATAAATGGAATTTCCTGCATTAGATGTGCTATACACAAAATCTAATTCAGCTTTTGGATGATGCACTAATAATCTAATTAATTCTCCTGCAGTATAACCTGCGCCTCCTACTATTCCAACTTTAATCATAATTATGAATTTACGCTGTGATAAATTTTATTTGCCGTTCCCAGAATTTTAATAAACCCTTTTGCATCTTCAGCTGACCAGGCTTTGTTAGTTTCTCCATACTCACCAAATTTAGATTTCATTAAATCATGTTTTGATTCAATTCCATTTAAACTAAAGTGATATGGTTTTAGAGTTACAAAAACCTCTCCAGTAACTGTTTCTTGGGAATTGGTTAAATAGGCTTCAATATTTCTCATTGCAGGCTCAAAATACTGACCATCGTGTAATAACATTCCGTAAGTACTGCCTAAACCTTCTTTTAAATTTTGTTGCCATTTAGACAATACGTGCTTTTCAAGTAAATGATGTGCTTTTATAATTACTGTTGCCGCAGCGGCTTCAAAACCAACTCTTCCTTTAATTCCAACAATAGTATCTCCTACATGAATATCTCTGCCAATTGCATATTTTGAAGCAATATCTTCTAACTTTAAAATAGTATTTACTGACGTATCAAATTCATCATTTAAACCAATTATTTGCCCTTTTTCAAAATGTAATTTAATATCTGTTGGAACTGTTTTTTCTAACTGACTTGGATATGCATCTTCAGGTAAAGCCTGATGCGATGTTAATGTTTCAACACCTCCAACGCTGGTTCCCCAAATTCCTTTATTAATTGAATATTTTGCTTGTGACCAAGGGTAATCAACTCCATGCTGCTTTAAATATTCTATTTCTTCCTGTCTGGATAATTTTAAATCTCTAATTGGAGTAATAATTTCAATTTCAGGAGCTAATGTTTGAAAAATCATGTCAAAACGAACTTGATCATTTCCAGCACCTGTACTTCCGTGTGCAATGTATTTTGCATTTATTTTTTTTGCATATTCAACAACTTCAATAGCTTGAAAAACTCTTTCAGCGCTCACTGACAATGGGTATGTATTATTTTTTAGCACATTCCCATATACCATAAATTTAATAGCTTTTTCGTAATAAATATTTAAAATATTTTGGTTTGAATGAGATTTTACCCCCATATCATAAGCTTTTGCTTCAACTACTTTTAATTCTTCAGAAGTAAAACCACCTGTATTCACTAATACACTGTGTACTTCCAAATTTAATTCGTTTTGTAAATATTTTACACAATAAGATGTGTCTAACCCCCCACTATATGCTACTACAACTTTTTCCATGATATTATTTTTTATTCTTCTTTAGAAATAATGCTTGTTTAATTCTTTTTAATCGGCTTAATGTTTTTGAATTATATTTGTGTTCTTTTACATTCTTTTCATGTTTTGGATCGTATAACATTCCTGTACATAAACACATTTTTTTATTGGTTCTATGTAAAACATCATAGTTTTTACAGGTTTTGCAGCCATTCCAAAAAGCTTCATCAGTTGTTAATTCTGAAAAAGTTACTGGCTGATACCCTAATTCGTAATTTATTTTTAATACTGCCAAACCTGTTGTGATACCAAATATTTTCGCTTCAGGATATTTTTCCTGAGAATATCCTAATATTTTCTTTTTGATTTTTTTTGCTAATCCTTGGTTTCTAAAATCTGGATGTACAATTAAACCTGAATTTACAACAAACAACTTATTGTCCCAGGTTTCTATATAACAGAATCCTGCAAATTCTTCATTTTCTATAGCAATAACAGCATCTCCAGTACTAATTTTTTTGGTAATGTATTCAGGAGTTCTTTCAGCTATACCAGTACCTCTAACTTTTGCAGACTCTTTTATAGTTTCACAAATTACTTCTGCATATTTAATATGCGATATATTAGCAATAACAATTTTCATTGTTTACTTTTTAATTTTTTAAAATTGACTTATTGATGTTTTTTAGAAGGAGAAAACGAACGCATCGTTTTCAATAGAAAATTACGCCCAAAAGGGGCGACGACCAAACTGGCGTACAATTGCAGTATATAAATTGTAATTTTTCATTGGTGCAATATTACGTAAAAATTCAATACAAATCCCATATTGTTTAATAATTAACAATATCATTCAAAAAGGGTTGAATAATTAACAATAAAAATTAAACTATTTTAAATTAAGAACTGGAACAATTCTGGATTATCATTTAAATATTCTCCTAAAAATCCTTTTTCTTTCATTCTACATACTAAAGGTTTATAATCTTCTTTAGTGGTTAGCTCTATACCTACAACTGCAGGACCTTCTGCTCTGTTATTTTTCTTTGTATATTCAAAATAAGTAATATCATCATTATCGCCTAAAACATCAACAACAAATTCTTTTAATGCACCTGCTCTTTGAGGAAATTTAATAATAAAATAGTGCTTTAACCCTTTATACAGTAAAGCACGTTCTTTCATTTCCTCCATTCGAGTAATATCATTATTACCTCCACTAACTACACAAACAACTGTTTTCCCTTTTATTTTATTCTTATATTGTTCAAGAGCAGCAATAGATAAAGCTCCAGCTGGCTCAACCACCAACGCATTTTCGTTGTATACTTTTAAAATTGAAGAACAAATTAATCCTTCACAAACCGTACCTGTATCGTCCAATAATTTTTTACAAAACTGATAGGTAATTTCTCCCATTCGTTTTACCGCTGCACCATCAACAAATTTTTCAATTTCATCTAAAGTTGTATTTTCTCCTTTTTTCAAGGACACTGTTAAGGAAGGAGCTCCTTTAGGTTCAACTCCAATTAATTTAGTTTCTGGACTTAACGACTTAAACACGCTTCCAACACCAGAAGCCAAACCTCCACCTCCTACTGGCATGAATAAATAATCAATTTGAGCGTCAGCATCATTTAATATTTCTAAACCAATGGTTCCTTGACCTGCAATTACATCTATATCATCAAATGGGTGTACAAATGTGCTGTTATTTTCTTTACAAAAATTCGTAGCCGCTTTTTGACTATCATCATAACTATCACCAAAAAATTTTATATCTACAAATTCATCTCCAAACATTTTTACCTGTTCAATTTTTTGATGAGGTGTTGTTACAGGCATAAAAATAGTACCTTGAACTTTTAGCTTTTTACAGGCAAAAGCAACTCCCTGCGCATGATTTCCGGCACTAGCACAAACAATTCCATTAGCCAATTCATTTTTAGATAAACTCTGAATTTTATTATAAGCTCCTCTAATTTTATAGGAACGTACCACTTGAATATCTTCTCTTTTAAAGTAGATATTTGCACTGTAATATTCAGAAAAATTCTTCATAAATGCCAAAGGAGTTGTTTGAACAACTCCTTTGATGCTCTGTTGAGCTTTATAAATTTTTTCTAATGAAAGGCTATTTTTAATAGTTTCATTCAAAATTTAATATTGTTTTTGTTTTAAACAATTTTAGTCATTGCAGTCATAGACGCACGCAAGAATTCTCCAATTTCTTCTACTGGATGATTTCTAATAGCATCATTAACTTCAATTAATTCTTTATTATCAACTCCATTTGAACCATCATTAAATGCACGACCAACAAGGTTACTTGGTGCATTTTTTACATAATCGGCAATTAATGGTTTACACGCATGATCAAATAAATAACAACCATATTCAGCCGTATCAGAAATTACGCTGTTCATTTCGTACAATTTCTTTCTTGCAATAGTGTTTGCAATTAATGGCGTTTCATGTAAAGATTCATAATAAGCTGATTCATCAATAATTCCAGATTCGGTCATTGCTTCAAAAGCTAACTCAACACCTGATTTTACCATTGCTACCATTAAAACAGCGTTATCGAAATATTCCTGTTCTGAAATTTCCATTGTTCCCACCGGAGTTTTTTCAAAAGCAGTTTCACCAGTTGCAGCTCTCCAGGTTAATAAATTTACATCATCATTTGCCCAATCTTCCATCATTGTTTTTGAGAAATGTCCACTCATAATATCATCCATATGCTTATGGAATAACGGACGCATAATATCTTTTAATTCTTCTGAAACATTAAATGCAGCAACTTTAGCTGGATTTGACAAACGATCCATCATATTAGTTATTCCTCCGTATTTTAAAGCTTCAGTAATAGTTTCCCATCCATACTGAATTAATTTAGAAGCATAACCTTCGTCAACACCTTCAGCTACCATTTTATCAAAACATAAAATAGATCCTGTTTGTAACAAACCGCATAAAATTGTTTGCTCACCCATTAAATCTGATTTTACTTCTGCAACAAATGAAGATTCAAGCACACCTGCTTTATGTCCACCAGTTCCAACGGCATAAGCTTTAGCATAATCCCAACCTTTACCTTCAGGATCGTTTTCAGGATGCACAGCAATTAATGTTGGCACTCCAAAACCTCTTTTATATTCCTCTCTAACTTCAGAACCTGGTGACTTTGGCGCAACCATAATTACCGTAATATCTTCACGCACTTGCATTCCTTCTTCCACAATATTAAATCCGTGAGAGTACGAAAGTGTTGCTCCGTTTTTCATTAAAGGCATTACAGCTGAAACTACATTTGTATGTTGTTTGTCAGGTGTTAAATTGATTAACAAATCGGCTGTTGGAATCATTTCTTCATATGTTCCTACATTAAATTTATTTTCAGTTGCATTTAAATACGATTGTCTTTTTTCAGCAATTGCTGCTGGTCTCAATGTATAAGAAACATCTAAACCTGAATCTCTCATATTTAACCCCTGGTTTAAACCTTGTGCTCCACAACCAACAATTACAATTTTTTTCCCTTTTAAAACGTCTACACCTTCACCAAATTCGGAAGAATCCATAAATCTACATTTCCCTAATTGATCTAATTTATCTCTTAATGAAAGTGTGTTAAAATAATTTGCCATTTTCTTTTCTTTATTCTTTTAATTAATTTCTTGTAATAATTCTGATATAGCCATTTTAGGTCTAGTAATTGCTATGCGTCCTGAACGAACAAATTGTAATAAACCATAAGGTTTTAATTTGTCGTACATATTATCAATATCTTCTTTAGTTCCAGAAGCTTCAATCACAAAATAGCGTTCTGATATTGTTATTATTTGAGCTCTTCTAAACTTAAACTTTCTCTGAATTTGCTCATCATACAAATGTTCAGTTGAAATTTTAAATAACGCTACTTCTTGATAAATAATTTCATCTTCAGTATGATAAAAAGCCCTGATAACTTCAATTTGTTTTTCAAGTTGCCCTATCAATTTACGTGCTTGTGTTTCTGAAATATTTACCACAAATGTAAATCTGTGTACGTTTTCAATTTCAGATTTAGAAACCGTTAAACTTTCAATACTAATATGACGTTTTAAAAATATTGCCGAAAGACGGTTTAATATTCCTATGTTATTTTCAGTATAAACCGAAAATGTAAATTTTTGATTTTCTTCCATAATTAACTTAATCTAATATCTGAAACAGTTGCTCCCGTTGGTATCATTGGGAAAACATTATCTTCTTGTTCTATAACCACTTCTAAGAAATAAGATTCTTTTGAAGCTATCATTGTTTTAATTGCGCCTTCTAAGTCTTCTCGTTTAGAAACTCGTTGAGCTTTGATATCATAAGCCCCGGCCAATTTCACAAAATCAGGACTCACCATTTCGGTAGAAGCATAACGTTTATCAAAAAACAATTCTTGCCATTGACGAACCATCCCTAAATAATTATTATTTAAAACTACTATTTTTACAGCAGCTTTTGTTTGAAGCACCGTTCCCAATTCATTACAAGTCATTTGATAACCACCATCACCAATTATGGCAATTACTTCTCGTTCTGGCACTCCCATTTTTGCGCCAATGGAAGCTGGCAAGGCAAACCCCATAGTTCCTAAACCACCAGAAGTCACACTACTTCGAGTTTTAATAAAATCAGCATAACGACAAGCAAACATTTGATGTTGACCAACATCAGAAACTATAACAGCATCTCCATTGGTTTCTTTGTTAATTCCACCTAATACTTCCCCCATAGTTAAACCTTCTTTGGTTGGGTTCAACTGATTATTGATAACTTTATCATTTTCAATTTCATACAATTTATCAAATTCACCCATCCAATTTTTATGGTTTGCTTTATCAACATATTGCATTATTTTAGCTAATGTTTGTTTTACATCTCCTAATACCGCAACATCAGTTTTTACATTTTTATCAATTTCTGCAGGGTCAATATCAAAATGAATTACTTTAGCTTGTTTTGCATAGGTATCTAAATTTCCTGTTACACGATCATCAAAACGCATTCCAATTGCAATTAAAACATCACATTCATTTGTTAATACATTTGGCGCATAATTACCGTGCATACCAACCATACCAACATGCAATGGATGTTTTGTTTCTAATGCTGAAAGACCTAAAGCTGTTGAAGCTGAAGGAATATCGGTTTTTTCAATAAAGTTTTTAAATTCCTGCTCAGCACCACCAATTATAACACCTTGACCCCAAACAATAAATGGTTTTTTAGCACTGTTAATTAGACTTGCAGCTTCTTTTATTTTTTCAGAATCAAATTCTGGAATTGCTTTATAACTTCTAATTTTTTGACACTTTTTATAACTAAAATCTAACTCCCCAAATTGAGCATCTTTTGTAATATCAATCAAAACTGGACCTGGACGACCTGATTTAGCAATGTAAAATGCTTTTGCAAATACTTCAGGAATTTCTGAAGCCTTTGTGATCTGATGATTCCACTTAGTTACTGGTGTTGAAATTCCAATAATATCTGTTTCCTGAAAAGCATCTGATCCTAACAAATGAGAACCAACCTGACCTGTTATACAAACCAAAGGTGTTGAATCTATTTGCGCATCGGCAATACCTGTTACCAAATTTGTTGCTCCCGGACCTGAGGTTGCAAATACAATACCTGGTCTCCCAGTAACACGAGCAAAACCTTGAGCAGCATGCGCAGCTCCTTGTTCATGACGAGTTAGTACGTGATGAAACTTTTCTTGATATTTATATATTTCATCATAAACGGGCATAATAGCTCCTCCAGGATAACCATAAGCTAAATTAGCATCTTCTTCTAATAAACATTTTATAACTGCTTCAGCTCCTGTAATTTTAACCGTTTTATCGGTTACTAAATTTTCAGCTTCTTTATTCAATGTCTTCATATTCTTAATTTAAAATTTATCTGTAACACAACCTTCAGAAGCTGTTGCTACAGTTTTTGCATATTTGTATAATATTCCTTTGGTATGTTTTAGCTCAGGAGCTTTCCATTTTGCTTTTCTTTCTTCCAATTCTTCTTCCGAAAGATTTACGTTAATGGTATTGTTTTGAGCATCAATTCTAATCATATCGCCATCTTCAATCAACCCAATTGCTCCACCACTTTGAGCTTCAGGAGTAATGTGACCTACCACAAAACCGTGTGTCCCTCCCGAAAAACGCCCATCAGTAATTAAAGCTACCGTTTTTCCTAAACCGGCTCCCATAATCATAGATGTTGGTTTCAACATCTCAGGCATTCCAGGACCTCCTTTTGGACCCACGTACCTTATGACGACTACATTTCCTTTTGAAACTTTTCCTGCTCCAATTCCATCGTTTGCCTCTTGTTCACCATTAAAAACCACTGCTTTTCCTTCAAATAAGTTTCCTTCTTTACCACTTATTTTAGCCACAGCACCTTCAGTTGCAAGGTTTCCGAATAATATTTGTAGATTTCCTGAAGATTTTAACGCCTCTTCAGTTGGATGAATAACGTGTTGATCATCTTCAAAACTTAAAGGTTTTACATCCGCCAAATTTTCAGCTAATGTTTTACCGGTTACCGTTATACAATCACCATGTAAAAATCCTTTTTCTAATAAATATTTCATTACTGCTGGTGTTCCTCCTACTCCGTGAACATCTTCCATTAGATATTCTCCACTAGGTTTTAAATCAGCAATCAATGGTGTTCTATCACTAACACGCTGAAAATCATCTAGTGTAAATTCAATTCCTGCCGCATGAGCTATGGCTAAATAATGTAACACAGCATTAGTTGAACCGCCTAAAGCATTGACCAAAGCAACAGCATTTTCCAACGATTTTTTAGTAATTATATCTAAAGGTTTTAAATCTAATTCTAATAAGTTTTTAATAGCAGCTGCTATTCGTTCGCTTTCAGTTTCTTTATGAGGGTTTTCAGCTGGAATTGATGAATTATATGGTAAAGCGAACCCCATTGCCTCAATAGATGAGGCCATAGTATTTGCAGTATACATACCGCCGCATGCACCTGCTCCCGGAATAGCACTTTTAATAATTTCTTTATATTCTTCATCTGAAATATTTCCAGCAATTTTTTGACCTAATGCTTCAAATGCCGAAACAATATTTAATTTTCTCCCTTTATAATTTCCAGATGCAATAGTACCTCCATAAACCATTAATGACGGTCTATTTAAACGCAGCATTGCCATAATTGCGCCTGGCATATTTTTGTCACAACCTACAACAGTAACTAAACCATCATAACTTTGAGCATTCATTACTATTTCAATAGAATCAGCAATAACGTCACGAGAAGGTAATGAATAATTCATTCCTGATGTTCCCATAGATATACCATCACTAACTCCTATGGTATTAAATTTTAAACCAACAAGCTCATTTTTATTCACTTCTTCCTGAATGAAACCTGCCAAACCGTTCAAGTGCATATTACAAGGGTTTCCGTCATATCCGGTACTTGCAATTCCTATCTGAGGCTTTTTCATATCCTCGTCGGTCAAACCAACTCCATACAACATTGCCTGGGATGCAGGTTGAGTAGGATCTTGTGTTACTTTTTTACTATATTTATTTAATTGCATTTATTTTAAATATTTTTTAAATCTTTTAAATTAAATTTAAAAGATTCCGTTTTTTTATACATTTTACATAACGAACAGCAAATTTAATTTTCGTATTTGTTATTTCAACTTTTCTTTTATTTTATTTACAATACTCACCTCATAGTTATTCCACCTACATCCCTGATTTTATGAATGTTAAACGTATCATTTTTACAATGATTATAAAATAAAAAAACCTTCCTAAAAATCTAATTAGGAAGGTTTTTTAAACGTTTGGATACAAACAAACAACTATCCTATTCGATTTGTGGAATTATCACAACGACTACGATAGAAATAGTAATGTTTATAAACTGTTTCATTTTATTTAGCAAAAATTAGAAATAATATGATCTTAAAAAACTATTTAATCATTTTTTTTGCTTTGGAACTAATAATACTTTCCACACTTACATTTTGAATTTTACTTTCAAGCCAGGAAATAATATCTAAATATAAAAAGGCTCTTTTTTCATAGGGATGATTTTCAAACTGAATTAGTTCGGCATGTAACTCAATAAAAGCTTTTTTAATATCCTGTGGATAAATATTGCTCAAATTTTTCAAAAATGAAATCATTTTTTCTTGAACCCTATTTAAATCATTCATTTTTCTTAAAAACTTATAGGTAGAAACAATTAACTTTTCAATATGATAATCTAATCCAGCTTCATAATGTGCTACTAAATTCAAAACCCTTGAAAAACAAAGTAAATCTTCACGCATTTTTAAATCTTTATTTGAAATTATTTTCTGAAGAAAAAAGATGCATTGTTCATTTTTACCTGCTCCAAAATACATACAAGCAATTTTGTAGTAAAACACCATAATATGATGTTCATCTATTTTTGAAGTATACAATTTTAACTCCTCTAACAATAAGGCTACATATGGCAATCCTTCCGTAAATCTTCCCTCTAAAAAATAAAGGTTTAACTTATTTTGATTAAAATATAAAAATACAAGCGCCTGTGTATTAGTATTTAATGCTATTTTCTTATTTTCAATATCGCTCTCTAAAAGTTTTAAAACCGAATTGAATTTTGTTTTATGTTTTATTAAATACAGTGACTCTAATAAGTAGTTAATTCCCTTTAAATAAAACACTGGGTTTTGTTTTTTCATTTCAGTTTTCCCCTGAAATAAATCAACCCATTTTTGGGAATACTTGTAACTTGAAATAAAATCTTGATTAATTAAACTATGCCATAAATAGGCTTTATACAAAAATAATTTTTCTCTAAATCCTAATTCTGAAAGTTGGTATTTTGGCAATCTTTTTTGAAAATATTGCGTTACTGTTTTTGAATCGGTATCATTCTTAACATAACCTTCTTTTAACAATAAGCTATACAATTGCAACGAAAGGTTTGAAAGTCTTGTAATTCGAACATTTCTTAGACTTAACTCTTTTGATTGTTTTGATAATTCATCAGCACGATTACTTAAGCTTCGTGTGATGTACTGAGATTCAATTACTTTTTCAAATTGAACAATTTCATAGGCTAAATTGTTTTCACCGTTTTTTAAAGCAATATCTTTTGCTTTTTCTAAAATTTTTAAACTTTGGTTATACAATCCTTTACTATATAAAATTGCAGCATAGTCAAATTGTTCTCTAATTTGTGAACGAATATTCTGATGCACAGGATTAAATCGTAAACTCACTAAAATTTGTTTGTATAAATGTGCTTTGGTATTTGAAATTTGTTGTTTTTTAATGTTGGTTTTTTTTAAAATTAGCGCATCATTGTATGAACTAACTTTATCTAACAAATTGAATAATGACATAAAATTTGCCTCAGTGTTTCCACCTAATCTTCCAACATAAAGCTTAAATTGCCTCTTTTCTGATTTGGACAGTGATTTAATCAACGAAAAAAGCGCGTCTTTTTGTTCAATAGCCATTGTAACTAAAATATTTTTATTTTATTGATTTTCAAAACCTTACACCTCTCTATATTAATTTGAATATAGTAAACTACATACTTTATAATAGTTATTAGAAACCTTTAAGTATATTTTTGATTTTCAAATGTGATAAAAAAAAATCAGAAATGAGTAAAAATAAGGTCCAAATTTTTGACACAACCTTAAGAGATGGTGAACAAGTACCTGGTTGCAAATTAAATACTGAGCAAAAATTAGTTATTGCTGAACGTCTTGATATTTTAGGTGTTGATGTGATTGAGGCTGGATTTCCAATTTCAAGCCCAGGAGATTTTACTTCAGTAGAAAAAATTGCAAAATTAGTTAAATCAGCCACGGTTTGTGGCTTAACAAGAGCAAATAAAAAAGATATTGAAGTAGCTGCTCAAGCATTAAAATTTGCCAAAAGGCCAAGAATTCACACTGGAATAGGAACTTCAGAATCTCATATAAAATTTAAATTTAATTCTACACAAGAAAAAATAATAGAACGTGCCAAAGATGCGGTCACATATGCAAAATCATTTGTTGAAGACGTTGAATTTTATGCAGAAGATGCTGGTAGAACTGACAATGAATATTTAGCTCGTGTATTAGAAGAAGTTATAAAGGCTGGAGCAACAGTTTTAAATATACCAGATACTACAGGCTATTGTTTACCAGACGAATATGGCGCAAAAATTAAATACCTAAAAGAAAATGTAAAAGGTATTGATAAAGCAATTTTATCATGCCACTGTCATAACGATTTAGGTTTGGCAACAGCCAACGCCATTGCTGGCGTTCAAAATGGAGCACGTCAAATAGAATGTACTATTAATGGTATTGGAGAACGTGCAGGGAACACTGCTTTAGAAGAAGTGGTTATGATTTTAAAACAACATCCTTATTTAGATTTAGATACAAATATCAACACCAAATTATTATATAGCACCAGTAAATTAGTTCAAGATAGCATGGGAATGGTAGTACAGCCAAATAAAGCAGTTGTTGGAGAAAACGCTTTTGCCCATAGCTCAGGAATTCATCAAGATGGGGTTATTAAAAATCGTGAAACATATGAAATTATGGATCCAGCCGATGTTGGTGTAACTGAATCTTCTATTGTTTTAACGGCTCGTAGCGGAAGAGCTGCTTTAGCTTACCGAGCAAAAAATGTGGGTTACGATTTAACAAAAATTCAATTGGATGATATTTATCCTCAATTTTTAAAATTTGCTGATTATCATAAAGAAGTGAATAATGAGGATATTCATCACTTAATGGAATTAAATCACATCCATAAAACAAATTAGAAGTCAGGTTCATAATTATTTTTTAATTTAGTATAACATAAATTCTTTCTCCAAGTACAGAATTTACTATATTTAAATATATGAAATTACAAATAGCATTATTACCTGGCGATGGAATTGGTCCTGAAGTTATACAACAAGCTGTTAAAGTTTTAAATGCCATTGCCGAAAAATTCAATCACACTTTCACCTACCATAAAGGTATAGTAGGTGCTTGCGCTATTGAAAAATTTGGCACCCCTTTACCCAATCAAACCTTGAAAATTTGTACTGAATCTGATGCTATTATGTTCGGTGCTATTGGTGACCCTAAATATGACAAAGAGCCAAATGCAAAAATAAGACCCGAACAAGGCTTATTGCAATTAAGAAAAAAGCTAGGGTTATTTGCAAATATTAGACCGGTAACCACCTATAATTCATTGCTTCATAAATCAAATTTGAAAGAACAAATTATTGATGGTACCGATTTTATTATTTATCGTGAATTAACCGGTGGAATTTATTTTGGTGAAAAAAAATTAAGTGATGGTGGTACTATTGCAACCGATAGTTGTAAATATTCCGTTGAAGAAATTGATAGAATTGCCCATTTAGCATTTAAAGCCGCTATACTTAGAAGGAAAAGACTAACGTTAGTCGATAAATCCAATGTTCTTGAAACTTCAAAACTTTGGAGAACCAGAGTTGTTGAAATTTCAAAACAATACCCAAGTGTAAAACTCAATTTTTTATATGCTGATACTGCTGCAATGCAGTTAATTTTAAAACCAACCCAATTTGATATTATTTTAACCTCAAATATGATTGGTGATATTTTATCTGATGAAGCCAGTGTTATTTCTGGCTCTATTGGATTATTAGCATCAGCATCAATTGGTAAACATACTGCTTTGTTTGAACCTATTCACGGCTCTTACCCTTTAGCAAAAGGGAAAAATATTGCCAATCCTTTGGCTGCAATTTTATCAGCAGCCATGCTTTTAGATCATTTTGAAATGTATGATGAAGCTGAAAATATTAGAACAGCTGTAGAAAAATCTATAGATTTGAACATCACAACACCTGATTTAAACAGTAAGAATCATTTTTCAACAACAAACGTAGGTAATTTTATTAGTGATTTTATTTTAGATGATGACAATACTTTTTACAATAAAAGTAATATTGATTTAGGACAATCCACTATTATTTAATTTAAAAAAAATCAAAAGAGTTTCTGATGACAATTAAGAATTCATTTTTAAAATAGTTTCCGTAAAAAGGTAATATATATGACAGCCAAAGAAAATATAATTCATAAAATAATTGAGAGTAAAAACAAACCTCAGCTAAATTTTAGCTTAAAACAAAAAACGGAAGCTTTTACAAATAATTTATTTTATACCCTGTTCGATTCAAATGCATGTATTGAAAAAAACATAGAGCAACTAGAAGCCGATTTTAAGGAAATCTACAATTTAGCAGGCACAAACCCAAAAAACTCTAGTTCAAATATTTGGAATGAATTTTTAAAAACCCTTCCTGAAATTTTTGAAAACTTAAATTTAGATGCTCAAGAATTTGTAAATAACGACCCTTCTTCAAACAATATTGAAGAAGTTTATTTGGCTTACCCAGGTTTTTATGCCATTGCCATATACCGCTTTAGTCACGAGTTATATTTACTTAACACACTATTAATACCAAGATTAATGAGTGAGTATGCACACAGTAGAACAGGAACGGATATTCATCCAGGAGCAACTATTGGCAAATCGTTTTTTATAGACCACGCTACTGGAACAGTTATAGGAGAAACTTGCGTTATAAAAAATCATGTAAAAATTTACCAGGGGGTTACTTTGGGAGCCTTGCAAGTTTCAAAGGAATTAAAAAACACTAAACGACATCCAACAGTTGAAAAAAATGTTACTATTTATGCTAATGCCACCATTTTAGGAGGTGAAACTATAATAGGGGAGAACAGTATTATTGGTGGTAACGTTTGGATTACTGAATCAATTCCTCCAAATTCATTGGTATATCATAAACCAGAAACTCAATTAAAACAAAAAAAATAAGCTAATGAAAAGTCAAAGTATTATTGATTTAATTGGAAATACACCCCTTGTAAAAACTCAAAATTTAATTCAAAAAAAAGGTATTTCACTGTACTTAAAACTAGAAGGACATAATCCTGCTGGAAGCGTAAAGGACAGAGCAGCTTATAATATGATAGCATCTGCTATTGAAAGAAATGAAATTAAAAAAACTAACTATCTAATTGAAGCCACAAGCGGAAACACTGGGATTGCTTTAGCTATGATAGCAAAGCTTTTTTGCATTCAAATTGAACTAGTAATGCCTGAAAATTCAACCAAGGAACGTATTCAAACAATGGAAGCGTACGGAGCAAAGGTGACACTAACCTCAAGCGAAACAGGTATTGAAGGATCTAGAGAATACGCTGAAAAAATGGTTAAAGAAAAAGGGTATATTATGCTAAATCAGTTTGCGAATGATGATAACTGGAAAGCACATTATAAAACAACAGGTCCTGAAATTTGGAGAGATACCAATGGTGAGATTACACATTTTATATCAGCAATGGGAACTACTGGAACAATTATAGGTACTTCAACTTTTTTAAAAGAAAAAAATGAACACATTCAAATTATTGGAGTACAACCAACTGATAATTCAAAAATTCCAGGTATTAGAAAATGGTCAGCTGAATATCTCCCAAAAATATTCAATCCAAACAAAGTAGATTCAATTATTGAGGTAAGTGAAAATGAAGCCCGAGCAATGACCAAACGTCTAGCCAAAGAAGAAGGAATTTTTGCAGGAATGAGTGCCGGAGGAGCTGTTGCAGCTGCTTTAAAACTTTCTGAGACAGTTAAAAAAGGTGTTTTCGTTACCATAGTTCCTGATCGTGGTGACCGCTATTTATCTTCCGATTTATTTGATTAAAACGTTGTAGCATATTATGCTATTATTAATTGTATTACCTCATCTTTTATTGTAGTTTTACATCTTATTAATTGCACTTACAATGAGAAAAATACAAATGGTAGACCTTAAAGGTCAATATAATAAAATAGAAAAAGAAGTAGATGAAAAAGTATTAGAAGTGTTGAAATCTACAGCTTTCATTAACGGACCGGAAGTCCACGCTTTTCAAAAAGATTTAGAAGAATATTTAGGTGTAAAAAATGTAATTCCTTGCGCAAACGGTACCGATGCATTGCAAATTGCAATGATGGGATTAGGTATACAACCTGGTGATGAAATAATCACTGCCGATTTTACATTTGCTGCTACAGTTGAAGTTATTGCCTTATTAGGTTTAACTCCTGTTTTAGTTGATGTTGAAAAAGATACTTTCAATATAGATATTGAGGCTATTAAAAAAGCGATTACCCCAAAAACAAAAGCCATTGTTCCTGTTCATTTATATGGTCAATGCGCTAATATGGATGCCGTAATGGAAATTGCAAAAGCACATAACTTATTTGTAATTGAAGATGCTGCACAAGCTATTGGAGCAGATTACACATTCAAAAATGGCTCTAAAAAGAAAGCTGGAACTATTGGAAATATTGGAACAACTTCATTTTTCCCTTCTAAAAATCTGGGATGCTATGGTGATGGGGGAGCAATTTTTACTGATGATGACGAATTAGCTCATACAATCAGAGGAATGGTAAATCACGGAATGTACAAACGCTATTATCACGATGTTGTTGGAGTCAACTCAAGATTAGACAGTGTTCAAGCAGCTATTCTTCGAATAAAATTACCACTATTAAATGGTTATTGCGAGGCACGTCAAAATGCAGCTGCTTACTATTCAAAAGCTTTTGCTTCAAATAAAAATATTGTCGTTCCTGACATTAGTGATTTTACTACACATGTTTTTCATCAATACACATTGCAAATTTTAAATGGAAAACGAAACGAGCTACATCAGCACTTATTAGATAATGAAATTCCTAATGCAATCTATTATCCAGTGCCTTTGCACAGTCAAAAAGCATATATTGATGAACGCTATAATGAAGCTGATTTTGAAGTAACTAATGAATTAAAAGATACGGTTATTTCATTGCCAATGCATACAGAATTGGATGAAGAGCAATTGGCTTTTATTACAAAAACAGTAAATGACTTTATAAACAAATAATAATGAAAACAGTTTTAGTAACAGGTGGTTTAGGATTTATTGGTTCACATACAGTTGTCGAATTACAAAATGAAGGATTTGAAGTAGTTATTATTGATAATTTATCAAATTCAAGTATTGAGGTTTTAGACAGAATTGTATCTATAACTGGTAAAAAGCCTATATATTTTAACATCGATTTAAAAGATAAGATAGCTGTAAAAAATTTCTTTAAAAACAATAACATAGATGGAATCATTCATTTCGCAGCATCAAAAGCCGTTGGGGAAAGTGTACAAATACCTTTAGAATATTATGAAAACAATATTGGAAGCCTGGTATATATTTTACAGGAAATGAAGGGTAATAATGTAAATAATTTGATCTTTAGCTCTTCTTGCACAGTATACGGACAAGCGGATGAACTGCCAATTACTGAAAACGCACCTATCAAACCAGCTGAATCTCCTTACGGAAACACAAAACAAATTAGTGAAGAAATTATTAAAGATGTTACTAAAGTTACTGACCTAAAAGCAATTGCTTTGCGTTACTTCAATCCAATTGGAGCACATGATTCAGCTAAAATTGGAGAATTACCAATTGGGATTCCTCAAAACTTAATTCCTTTTGTGGTACAAACAGCAGCTGGAATACGTGAAAAGTTATCTGTTTTTGGAAGTGATTATGATACCCCTGACGGAACTGCAGTTAGAGATTATATTCACGTTATAGACCTAGCAAAAGCTCATATTGTTGCTTTAAAAAGACTTATTAAAAACAACAACAAAACTCAATACGAAGTTTTCAACCTTGGAACCGGAAAAGGAAACTCAGTATTGGAAGTAATTAAATCATTTGAAAGAGTTACAGGAAAAAAAGTAAACTACAAATTAGTTGATCGTAGAGATGGTGATATTACCGCTGCTTATGCTGATACTAATTATGCGAATGATGAGTTGGGATGGAAAACCGAATTATCTCTAGACGACGCATTACTTTCAGCCTGGAAATGGCAAGAAACTTTATAAAAAAATAATTTTTGCAAAAAAACTCGTTTGAAAATTCAAACGAGTTTTTTTATGTTTTTCTTGAAAAGAATAACTACAAACTTGCGCCACTTGCTGCAACAGTTCTGTCAATTTTGCGCATTAATCCTTGTAAAACTTTACCTGGACCAACTTCAATAAATTCTGTTCCACCATCAGCTACCATTGATTGAATACACTGAGTCCAACGCACGGGAGCTGTTAATTGTGCTATTAAATTTTCTTTAATTTCATTAGGGCTTGTAACTGCTTTAGCAACTACGTTTTGATATACAGGACAAATAGGCTCGCTAAATTCTGTACTTTCAATAGCCGCTGCCAACTCTTCACGAGCAGGCTCCATTAATGGAGAGTGAAATGCTCCACCTACAGGTAATTTTAAAGCTCTTCGCGCACCTTTTTCAGTTAAGACTGCACACGCCTTTTCAATTGCTGCAATTTCTCCCGAAATAACCAACTGACCCGGGCAGTTGTAATTTGCTGCAACTACAACTCCATCAATACTTGCACAAACTTCTTCAACAATAGCATCATCCAATCCTAAAACTGCGGCCATTGTAGATTCTTGAGCCTCACACGCTTTTTGCATTGCTAAAGCTCTTTTTGAAACTAATTTCAAACCGTCTTCAAATGTTAACACTCCATTTGCCACCAAAGCTGATAATTCACCTAATGAATGTCCTGCAACCATTTCAGGTTGAAAATCTTCACCTAATACTTTTGCTAATATCACAGAGTGCAAAAATATTGCTGGCTGTGTTACTTTGGTTTCTTTTAATTCTTCTGCAGTTCCTCTAAACATAATCTCTGTTATTGGAAATCCAAGAATTTCATTTGCTTTTTTAAAAAGCTCTTGAGCCATTGGGGATTTTTCGTATAAATCCAATCCCATTCCTGAGAATTGGGCTCCTTGTCCAGGAAAAATATATGCCTTCATATTATAAATTTCTATTTAAGTTTCAGAAAGCAAAAATAGGAATATTTTGCTATATCGGAAGCAACTAACTAAGAATGAATTAAAACTCAATATCTGAGGCATTTACCATTCACCTATTCTTTAGTTCTAAGTATAACAGCCTTCGCTGTATCGAGTTTCATTCTTTTATTTTTTTATAGAAATCATTTTGAATTTTTCAATTTGAATTATCTGTTGGAATTTTACCTTACCCAATAACGTTTCTAATTATTGATATAATTTCAGAAGTTTATAGTCGAAAAAAAACTAATACAGTGGATGTTGCCTGAATATTTGCATCTTTTTTCAATGAAAATTATCTTAATTGCTAATTATACTATAGCCATTAAGAACTTAAAAAATTATTAAATAAACAAAGAGAGATCTAAAAAACTCTTCTTAAATAAAAAATATTGGCATACATTTTGATTTAAATATCATAACCGGGTACCAAAATATTGATTCTTAAATGAAACATAAAGTAAATGATTTAGTCATCCCTAAAAAGAAACATTTAAGGTTTAAGCAAAAGTAACTATTATACATAAATTTTTTACAAAAATAATGTTTGTAGTTTCTTACCTACCAACTATGACTAGCTGTGAGGGCAACAAAGCTTTGAGTTGTTTTAATGCTAAAATTAACGAAATTAAACAAACTGAAGTAACAAACCCTCTAACTGAAGTATGGAAATGGGTTGTTGATGGAAAGACCTATTATTACCTTACCTCGGAATGTTGCGACCAATTCAATTTTTTATATAATGAAAATTGTGAACTAGTTTGTGCTCCTGACGGAGGAATATCGGGTAATGGAGATAGAAGTTGTCCTGAGTTTATTGGGGTAATTGAAAAAACGTTATTCTGGAAAGATCCTAGAACTAACTAATTTTTAAATTCACTTTATATCCTTCATTGTTCCTCACATTAAAAACAGTAGTGTCTTCAAAAATTAAATATTGCCCCTTTACCCCTATTAATTTACCCGAGTAAGCAGGTGTTTTGTCCAAATTCAGCGATTTTATCTTAGTTAGATACTGTTTAACAGGATAGTTAATTTCAGTAACCTTATCATTATTTGCTAAAAAGTATGGTTGAACTTCTTCAGGAATATAGATCTTTAATTTTTCACGTTCTCCAAGTAAATCAACATCTAAAACATCATTTTTTAACATCTTTTGCCAACTAGTTTTATCTGAAACATGTTGTTTTAAAGCAACCTCACAAACACCAGCCAAATAACGATTAGGAACTTCCACAATTTCAATTGCTTTGCTTGCACCTTGATCAATCCATCTCGTTGGCACTTGTGTTTTTCGTGTTACTCCTACTTTTACATTGCTCGACAATGCTAAATAAACAATATGAGGCTGTAATTGTACTTGTTTTTCAAATTCCAAATCTCTGTCCTCAATACCCAAATGTGCTTTACTTAATTCGGGTTTCATTACCCAATCACCAACAACTGCACTTTCGTAAAAGCAATCGTAACAAAAACCTTGTCGAAATATTTTTTTATCTTTTCCACAACACAAACATTCATAACCATCAAAACTAATTTCAAGAGTTCTACCCAATATCTGATTCAGATTTAAGTAATTTGAATTGGTTAACAAATAGTATTGAACCTCATCAGACAATTCTGTCATCATTTTTTTTAAAACAGCACTAAATTGCATAAAAGTTTTATTAAATTTATCACGCTAAAGATACTTAATAAAATATGCCATTTACAATAATTAATTCAATAATTTCTTGGTTTTTAAAGAAACGCAAACATCAGATGGAGTTATTTTTAAAATATCCCATTGACGTTCAAAATGAATTATTAATGCAACTTTTGCATAAAGCAAAACATACTGAAATTGGTGAGAAATACGAATTTTCAAAAATAAAAAATTATCAAAATTTTATTGAAAATGTTCCTATTCAGCAGTATGAGTCCATTGAACCATTGATCGAGCGTTCTCGAAAAGGGGAACAAAACATTTTTTGGCCAACACCAATAAAATGGTTTGCTAAATCAAGCGGAACAACCAATGCAAAAAGCAAATTTATTCCTGTAAGTGATGAAGCTTTGGAAAATTGTCATTTTAAGGCAGGAAAAGATATGTTGTGCCTGTTTTTCAACAACAATCCTGATGCTACTTTATTTTCTGGAAAAGGGTTGAGACTAGGTGGAAGCAGTGCTGTTTACGAGGATAACAATTCTTATTTTGGAGATTTGTCAGCCATTATTATTGAAAATATGCCATTTTGGGCAGACTTTAGCAGTACTCCAAAACAAGAAGTAGCATTAATGGATGAATGGGAATCTAAAATGAAAGCCATAGTTGATGAAACTATTGATGAAGATATTACAAGTTTGGTTGGTGTTCCAAGTTGGATGTTGGTTTTATTAAATCGTGTATTAGAAAAAACAGGGAAAAAGAATATTCTAGAAGTTTGGCCAAACCTAGAAGTATATTTTCACGGAGGCGTTAACTTCAATCCCTACAGAGAACAGTTCAAAAAATTAATTCCAAAAAAAGATTTTAAATACTACGAAACCTATAACGCATCGGAAGGTTTTTTTGCCTTACAAGATGCAAACGGTTCTTCTGATCTATTGTTAATGCTTGATTATGGAATTTTCTATGAATTTATTCCTATGGATAAATTTAACGGAGAGCATTCTGAAGTAATTCCACTTTCAAAAGTTAAATTAAACACTAATTATGCAATTGTAATCACAACCAATGGCGGGCTTTGGCGATATTTAATTGGTGATACTATTAAGTTTACATCATTAGACCCACACAAAATTAGAATTACTGGCCGAACAAAACATTTTATAAATGTTTTTGGTGAAGAATTAATTGTAGAGAATGCTGAAGATGCGCTAAAACAAGCTTGCTTAAAAACCAATGCCGAAATAAGTGAATACACCGTTGCTCCAATTTTTATGACAGAAGAAGAAAGTGGGAGTCATGAATGGTTAATCGAATTTTCAAAAGCTCCAGACAGCATTAATTATTTTACTGAGTTATTAGACAATGCCTTAAAATCTATCAATTCAGATTATGAAGCAAAGCGTTACAATAATATGACTTTGACAATCCCAAAAGTTAATGTTGCTTCCAAAGGATTGTTTTATAATTGGTTGAAGTTTAAAGGAAAATTGGGAGGGCAGCACAAAGTTCCCCGATTATCCAATTCAAGAAAACATTTGGAAGAACTATTGGAAATACAATTAGTGAAATAGTTTTATTTTTTTCGCTCAATAACGTAATTTACCATAGTTAGTAACGAAACTTTATAGGGTGATGGCGGATATGTATCTAATAAATGAAGTGCTTTTTGTTGGTAATCTTTCATTTTTAAAATAGTATATTCAATACCTCCTTTTTCTTTTACAAAAGCAATAACTTCTTTTACACGCTTTTTGTTTTTATTATGCTTTTTTACCGAATTTATTAACCATTTGCGCTCTTTGTTTGAACAATTATTTAAAGTATAAATTAAAGGTAGTGTCATTTTCTGCTCCTTAATATCAATTCCGGTTGGTTTTCCAATTTTAGCATCGCTATAATCAAATAAATCATCTTTAATTTGAAATGCAATTCCTATCAATTCCCCAAACAATCGCATTTTTTCAATTTCATCCTTTCCACTTCCAACCGATGCAGCTCCTATTCCACAACAAGCTGCAATTAAAGTGGCCGTTTTCTGTCTAATAATTTCAAAATAAACTTCTTCCGTAATATCTAATCTTCTCGCTTTTTCAATTTGTAATAATTCACCTTCGCTCATTTCCCGTACAGCTACAGAAATAAGTTTCAAAATATCAAAATCATCATTATCTATAGAAAGTAATAAACCTTTTGATAATAAAAAATCACCTACTAAAACTGCAATTTTATTTTTCCAAAGAGCGTTAATAGAGAAAAAACCTCTACGTCGATTACTATCATCCACCACATCATCATGAACTAAGGTTGCAGTGTGAATTAATTCAATAATGGATGCTCCTCTGTAAGTTCGCTCTTCAAACTTACCATCTGAAACCATTTTTGCCACCAAAAACACAAACATTGGTCGCATTTGTTTTCCTTTTCTTCGAACTATATAACGGGTAATTCTATTAAGCAGTGGGACATTGGATACCATTGACTCCTTAAACTTACTTTCAAAGAGTTCCATTTCTTGAAGAATGGGCTGTTTAATTTGCTCTACTGCTTTCATCTAGTATCCAAATGTAACTAAAAAATTAAAAAAAATGTTAACTTTTATTCGCTAATTGCCCGCAAGCAGCATCAATATCCTTCCCTCTGCTTCTACGTACATTTACAACAATACCATTCATTTCTAAATTACTAATGTAATTATTAATTGCAGAATCTTTCGCTTGCTGAAATTCACCATTGTCAATAGGGTTGTATTCTATTAAATTTACCTTACAAGGCACATATTTACAAAATCTTACCAATGCTTTTATGGCTTCTTTTGAATCATTAATACCATTCCAAACCACATATTCATAAGTAACTCTACTATTTGTTTTTTTATACCAATATTCAAGAGCTTCTTTTAAATCATTCAAAGGAAAAGCTTTACTAAAAGGCATAATTTTACTTCGAACTTCATCAATAGCTGAATGTAAAGAAACTGCTAAATTGAATTTCACTTCATCGTCAGCTAATTTTTTAATCATTTTTGGAATTCCTGATGTTGAAACGGTAATTCGTTTTGGCGACATCCCTAAACCTTCTTCAGAAGTAATCTTATCTATTGCTTTTAAAACATTGTTATAATTCATTAAAGGCTCTCCCATTCCCATAAAAACAATATTTGACAACTTATGATTATAATAAAGTAAGCTCTCTTGATTAATTGCTGAAACCTGATCAAAAATTTCATCAGGATTCAAGTTTCGCATTTTTTTCAATCTAGCTGTTGCGCAAAACTCACAATCTAAGCTACAGCCTACCTGACTAGAAACACAAGCTGTTGTGCGACTTTCTGTTGGTATTAATACCGATTCAACAATTAACCCATCGTGCAAAAGAACAGCATTTTTCACTGTACCATCATTGCTTCTCTGCATTTGATCAACCTTAATGTGGTTGATAATAAAGTTGTCTTCCAACATTTGACGAGTTTCTTTAGCAATATTTGTCATTGCTTCAAAAGAATGAGCGCTTTTAACCCACAACCATTCATAAACCTGATTTCCACGAAATGCTTTATCACCATTTTCAATAAAAAAATTCCGTAATTGCTCTTTGGTTAAAGCTCTAATATCTTTTTTATTACTCATTTCATATCAGATTTATAAAAGAATTCCCGCCAAAGCGGGAACTCAATTATTATAAAAAATTGTGGTTTTTAAATAATCAACATTGCGTCTCCATAAGAGTAAAACTTGTACCCTTCTTTAACTGCTTCTTCATAAGCTTCCATTAAAAAATCGTAACCAGCAAATGCTGCAACCATCATCATTAAGGTAGATTTTGGTGTATGAAAATTAGTAACCATTGCATTAGCAATACTAAAATCATAAGGAGGGAAAATAAACTTATTTGTCCATCCATTAAACATATTTAAGTGATGATTTGATGAAACTGAGCTCTCCATTGCGCGCATTACAGTAGTGCCAACTGCACAAATTCTGCGTTTGCTACCAATTGCTTTATTTACAACATCAACTGTTGAAGAATTAATAATTACTCGTTCAGAATCCATTTTATGTTTTGACAAATCTTCAACTTCGACTGGACTAAAAGTACCTAAACCTACATGTAACGTAACTTCGGTAAAATCAACACCTTTTATTTCCAAACGTTTCATTAAGTGTTTTGAAAAGTGTAAACCAGCTGTTGGAGCTGCTACAGCGCCTTCGTGTTTTGCATAAATAGTTTGGTAACGTTCTTCATCACTTGGCTCAACTTCTCTTTTAATGTATTTTGGAAGCGGAGTTTCTCCTAAAGTATCTAATTTTTCTCTAAACTCTTCGTAAGATCCATCATACAAGAAGCGTAAAGTTCTTCCCCTTGATGTTGTATTATCAATAACTTCAGCAACTAGGCTTTCATCATCACCAAAAAACAACTTATTACCAATTCTAATTTTTCTTGCCGGATCTACTAACACATCCCATAACCTACTCTCAGCATTTAATTCTCTTAATAAGAAAACTTCAATTCTTGCTCCGGTTTTTTCCTTTTCACCGTACATTCTTGCAGGAAATACTTTGGTATTGTTTAAAACCATTAAATCTCCTTCATCAAAATAATCGATTAGATCTTTGAACTTCTTGTGTTCAATAGTTTGTTCTTTTCTATTTAATACCATTAAACGAGCCTCATCTCTGTGTTCGGCAGGATATTCAGCCAATAATTCTTGCGGTAAATCGAATTTAAAATGTGATAATTTCATGTATTTTTTAATTGAATGAGGGCAAATATACAACATCGACATAGGCGTTGTCAAGTGATTTGCAATAAAAGTTTGTTATTGAGTTTTTTAACGTGTTATTTTGTTAAAATCTTCCCAAAAAGTTGGATAAGATTTAGATACAACCTTAGCATCTTCAATAAAAATAGAAACTTTGGTAGCTAAAGGTGCAAATGCCATTGCCATTCTATGATCATCATATGTTGAAATAGCAATATTTTGTTCAATTTTTGAGGAATCATTTAAATACAATGTTTTATTTGTAATCTCAACATTTCCTCCTAATTTTTCAATTTCATTTTTTAATGCCACTAATCTATCAGTTTCTTTAATTTTTAAGGTATGAAGCCCTGTTAAATAACACCCAATACCCAACCCAAAACAAGTTACAACAATAGTTTGTGCAATATCTGGTGCATTTATTAAATTTAATTCTTCAAAATATTCTGAATTTATTTTTCCAGTATTTTTTAAAAATAATGAATTATTTTGATAGTTAGTTTCTACTCCTAAATTGCTATAAATTTCAGCTAAAACAGAATCACCTTGTAAACTATCTTTTTTGTACGACGAAATTTCAATTTCGGAATTTGGGCTCAACGCTGTTAAACTATAATAGTAAGAAGCTGAACTCCAATCAGATTCTACTACTATTGTTTTTGATTCAATTTCTTTTTTTGGCTGAACTGTAATTAAATTATCAACCCAATTATGAATAATACCTAAATCTGTTAACAAACACAAAGTCATTTTAATATAAGGTACCGATGTAACTTTTCCTTTAAAACGAAGCTTTAAGCCCTTTTCCAATGAAGCAGCAATTAGTAACAACGCTGAAATGTATTGACTACTAGTATTTCCATCAATTTCAACTTCAGCATTCAATAATTTTTTACCTTTAATATTTAAAGGTGGAAATCCTTCTTTTTCAACATACGAAATTTCGGCTCCTAAATCACGTAATGCGTCAACCAAAATTTTAATAGGTCTGTTTTTCATTCTTTCAGAACCCGTTAATATGATTTCAGAATTTTCCTTTACCGCATAAAAAGCCGTTAAAAAGCGCATCGCAGTTCCAGCGTGACCAATATTAATCACATTTTCAAAACTTAACAATGCTTTTTGCATTACGTTGGAATCATCAGAATTTGAAATATTTTCAATTTTCAAATTAGGATAAAACTGTTGTAAAACCAACAATCTGTTCGATTCACTTTTAGAGCCTGTAATTTGAATACTTCCTTTTACAGTTTTCTTTATTTTAGAAAGTTTTTTGGTTTCCATTACTTTTTTATAAACTTATAATAACCAGCCATAAACAAACCATAAAACACAGAACCTATTACCATTTGAAAAGCAAATTTACACCAGGTTTCTGGTCCAAAATAATCTGTTACCATTTGATTAAAACTACCTGTTCTCATAATTTTCAATCCTATTTTAACTATTGAAAATAACACTAAAAAAGCAGCAGCAAATCGAATTGTTAATTTTATAAATGGCTCTTTTTTATAACTGCTCATTATTTTAATTTTTTGTTATTGTGATGACGGTCGTGGTCTCTTTTTGTTTTGATATCCATTTTTTTATCAAAAGCTGCCTGCAAATCAATTCCTGTTTGATTTGCCAAACATAGTACTACAAAAACTACATCTGCCAATTCTTCCCCTAAATCTTTACTTTTATCACTTTCTTTTTCACTTTGCTCACCGTATCTTCTTGCTATAATACGAGCCACTTCACCAACTTCTTCAGTTAGTTGAGCCATATTTGTTAACTCATTAAAATAACGAACTCCATGCTCTTTAATCCATTTATCCACTACCAATTGCCCCCTTTTTTAAATCCATATTTTTTTTATTTTAAGAAGCTCAAATATAATGAACTTTTAAGTTTACTTTTTAAGATATTTCAAGAATTCTTCACGAGAAATTTCTTTAGCCCCTAAACTTGCCAAATGTTTATTATACACTTGACAATCTATTAATTTATAATGCTCTCTTTCCAATTTTTGCGCCAAAAAAATAAATGCCAATTTTGAAGTATTGCTAATTTTACTAAACATACTTTCTCCGCAAAAAACATTCCCCAAATCTATTCCATACAAACCCCCAACCAATTCGTGATTTTGCCATACTTCAACTGATTTAGCAATGCCTTTTTCGTGCAATTTAATATATGCCTGTTGCATTTCATTTGTTATCCATGTTCCAACTTGCCCCTCTCTTACCATAGATTTACAATTTAAAATTACTTCAGAAAAGTTTTGATTAAACGTTATTTTTAATTCATTATTACGAAGTATTTTACGCATACTTTTTGAAATTTTCAAATCTTTCGGGAACAACACCATTCTAGGGTTTGGACTGTACCAAATAATTGGTTCACCCTGATTATACCAAGGGAAAATTCCAGATTTATACGCAAGCTCTAACCTTTCAATCGATAAATCTCCACCAATTGCCAAAAGACCATCATCATTTGCTAAATGAATAGGGGGGAAAATAATGTCTTCTGAAAGTATATACATAGATACAAATATACTTAAACAAAAAAAGAGAAAAACAGTTGTTTTTCTCTTTTCAATTTTATTAGTCTATTGCTTAAAATGGCAAATCATCTGGTTCATTATCATTTACATCAGAAATTGCTTCTAAATTATCTAACGGAGCCATTGGCGGAACTTCTGATGAAGTTTCTGCTTGTAATGTTTCAATTCTCCATCCTTGTATAGAATTAAAATAAACTGCTTCACCTTGTGGGTTAATCCATTCTCTACCTCTTAAATTAATCGAAATTTTCACATCCTGACCAACTTGAAAATTATTTAATAAATCACATTTATCTTGCACAAACTCAATCATTAACATTTGAGGGTATTGTTCATTTGTAGTAACTACCATTTCTCGTTTTCTAAAACCACTTGCCCCAAATGTTTTTGTTTCGTCTATTTTTTTAATTTTCCCTGTAACTTCCATTTTTATTTTATTAATTGATTAATAGCGCTTTCCGAGCTCTAATTACATCTTTTTTATTCTAAAAAATATTAGCAAATGTAATTTTTTTATGGCATCATTCCCAAAATATTTTGGGAGTTATTTTGCAAACTTATCAACAAGCAAGTGCTATTTGCCACAATATTTTACAGCTATAAAATAATATCGTCATTATTTTTTAGTTATATGTACATAAATTTTATATTTGATTAATGGTTTCTCATAAACACACACAAATAATTCGCTGGTCTGTTATAATATTTTCAATTATTATAGTGGCATTAATATTATGGAATACCTATACTTTTTTTCAGAATTTTAAAACTGAGGAAAGGCAAAAAATGGAAGTAATAGCTTCGGCGCAAAAAGAAATTGCTAATAATACTAACATCAATGCAGGAATTAACTTTCCACTACAAATTATTGAGAATAACAAAAGTATTCCTATGATTTGGGTTAGTGATAATGATGAAATTTTAGGCGCCCATAATTTAGATTCGATTAAATCACTCAATTCCTATTACTTAAAAAAACAATTGGCTATTATGAAAAGCCAAAATAAGCCAATTGAATTAAATATTAAAACTAAGAAGGGAGCATTAAGGCAATATATATATTACAGGAATTCGGACTTATTAATGAGATTAAAATACTACCCATTAGCACTACTTCTAATTCTTGTTTTATTTGTTACCGTTATTTATTTGTTTTTTAAATCTAATAAAGTTGCTGAACAAAACAAACTTTGGACAGGTATGGCAAAGGAAACTGCGCATCAAATTGGCACTCCTTTATCTTCATTATTAGGTTGGATAGAAATTTTAAGACTGGAAAATACCGATAAAAATACTGTTTTAGAAATTGAAAAAGATGTGCAAAGATTAAACACAATTGCTGAACGTTTTTCTAAAATTGGCTCCATTCCTGAATTAAAAGAAGAAGATTTGGTTGAAATTACCAAAAACTCATTTAATTATTTAAAAGCTAGAAGTTCAAAACAAGTTATTTTTAATTTCAAGAGTTCAAAAACTAACATTTCAACCAAATTAAACGCACAACTTTTTAGTTGGGTTATTGAAAATTTAGTAAAAAACGCCATTGATGCTATGGAAGGGAAAGGAATAATAAGCCTAAAAATTTCTGAAAGCATAAAAAATGTTTCTGTAACTATATCCGATACAGGAAAAGGGATTCCAAAAAACTTACAACAAAAAATATTTTCGCCTGGTTACACCACAAAAAATCGTGGCTGGGGTCTAGGTTTATCGCTGGCAAAACGCATTGTTGAAGATTACCATAATGGTAAAATAGGAGTTCTACAATCTGAAATTGGAAAAGGAACTACTTTGAAAATAACTTTGAAAAAACAAAATATTAAAGTCCATTAGCAATTGCTTTTGCGATTGTTTCAAATTCTTCTTTTTTCAAAGCAACCTTTTTAGTAAACTGAATATCTTCCATTTTATTCAATGGAATTAAGTGTACATGAACATGTGGTACTTCTAAGCCAATAATCGTCATTCCAATTCTATCACATTCAATTACTTTTCTCATTGATTTTGCTATTTTTCTAGAAAAACTCATTAGTCCAGCATATGTTTCTTCATCTAAATCAAATAGACGGTTTACTTCTTTTTTTGGAACCACCAAAGTATGTCCTTTTGCATTAGGATTGATATCTAAAAAAGCATAGAAATCGCTATTTTCAGCTACTTTAAATGAAGGAATCTCTCCATTAATAATTTTTGTGAATATTGAACTCATAATTTCAGTTTTAATCAAAAATAATAAACCCTTCTCAATTGAACAACTGAAAAGGATTTATACTATTTGTGTTAATAAATTATTATGCTCTGGAAATTTCTAAGATTTCAAATTTCATAATTCCATTTGGAACCTGAATTTCGGCTATATCACCAACTTCTTTACCTAACAATCCCTTCCCTATTGGAGAATTAACAGAAAGTTTTCCTGCTTTTATATTGGTTTCAGAATCTGCAACCAATGTGTAGGTAAACTCCATATTATTGGTAGTGTTTTTAATTTTCACAATTGAATGAATCAAAATTTTTGATGTATCTAATAACGACTCATCAATAATTCTTGCATTAGAAACCACTTCTTTTAGCTTTGCTATCTTCAATTCTAATAAAGATTGCTCTTCTTTTGCAGCATGATATTCGGCATTTTCACTTAAATCACCTTTATCTCTTGCTTCAGCAATTGCATTGCTAACTCTAGGACGCTCCACGTGTTCTAAAAAATCTAATTCGTCCTTTAATTTCTTCATTCCTTCTTCAGAATAATAGGAAATTTTACTCATAACTTACTGTTTTAATAAGACAAAAAATCTCAAAACTGAAAACCAGGTTGAGACTTTTTACAAATGTACAAAATATTTGTAAATTGCAATCGTTTTGTAAAAAACTACATTACTTAAACTATGCGTAAACTGTTTTTATTGTTCATTTTATATTTATTTATTTCTTGTGAAAAAAATGATTTAAACAATTGTTTTGAAAGTATATATTTAAATACCGAAATCCTTTTAAGTAATCCCGAATTTATTAATCTTGAAACACCTACTGGTTGGGTATATGTAAATAAGGGATTCAGAAATATTATTATTCAAAATACTGGCATAGGGAGTACTCCTTACAAGGCTTTTGATAGAGAATGCCCAAATCACGATTGTACTTCTCCTATGACATTTGATGGTAGTTTAAAACTTATTTGTTCTTGTGATAAGGCTACTTACAGTATTCTTGATGGATCTCCTCAAAATAATGAATTATCGTGTTTTGCCTATGAATACAAAGTTATTGAATCAGGAAATACTTTAATTATTACAAATTTTTAACTTCATATTGAAATCAGATTACTATTTTTGTGCGAAAGTACAAACAACGTGGTAAATTATTTTTCTTCAAAATTTAGATTAGGCGTTTTAGGTGGGGGGCAACTTGGCAAAATGTTACTTTCTGAAACTCAAAAATTTGACATTTTTACAGTTATCTTAGATGGTTCAATGCAAGCTCCCTGCGCGCAAATTTGCAATGAATTTCATCAGGGAGATTTGATGGATTATGAAACGGTTTATAATTTTGGTAAAAAAGTAGATTTACTTACTATTGAAATTGAACACGTTAATATTAATGCACTTTTAAAATTAGAAGAAGAGGGTTTAAAAATTTACCCTCAACCACGTGTTTTACAAATCATACAACATAAAGGAAGGCAAAAAGATTTTTTTGTTAAAAATAACATTCCAACTTCACCACACAAACGTTTTTCTTCTTTAAAAGAATTAAAAAAAGTTGAATTTGATTTCCCTTTTGTATGGAAATCTGCTCAGTTTGGGTATGATGGCACAGGAGTGAAAATTGTTAAAAATAAAACTGACTTAAACTCCTTATCCGATACTGAATGTATTGTTGAAAATTTAATTCCGTTTAAAAATGAATTAGCCGTAATTGTTGCAAGAAATAATAATGATGAAATTAAAACGTACCCTGTTGTAGAAATGGAATTTCATCCGGAAGCAAATCAAGTGGAATATGTTATTTGCCCTGCAAGAGTTTCAGATGAAATTGCTAAAAAAGCCAGAGAAATTGCCTTAAAAGTAGCTGAATCTTTTAAACATATTGGATTATTAGCCGTTGAAATGTTTCAAACTGAAAATAATGAAATTTTAGTAAATGAAGTTGCTCCAAGAACACACAATAGCGGTCATTATAGCATAGAAGCTTCCTACACCAGTCAGTTTGAACAGCATGTTCGGAGCATTTTAAATCTTCCTTTAGGAAATACAGCTAGTAAAGTTGCCGGAATTATGGTAAATTTGGTGGGAGCTGAAGGATTTTCAGGAAATGTTGTTTATGAAGGAATGGAAGATATTTTAAAAATGGCCGGAGTTACGCCTCACATTTATGGGAAAAAAGAAACTCGTCCATATAGAAAAATGGGGCATGTAACCATTGTAAACAACAATTTAGAAGAAGCTAGAAAGATTGCTGAAAAAGTAAAAAATACAATTAGAGTAATTAGTAAATAAGTTAGATATGAGCAAAGTAGGAATTATCATGGGAAGTAATTCAGATCTTCCAGTAATGCAACAAGCCATTGATATTTTAAAAGGATTTGGAATTGAAACTGAGGTTGATATTGTTTCAGCTCATCGTACACCAGAAAAATTATGGGATTATGCTAATAATGCTCATAAGCGAAGTGTTTCTGTAATTATCGCAGGCGCAGGTGGAGCAGCTCACTTACCCGGAATGGTAGCTAGTATGAGCCCTTTACCTATAATTGGAGTTCCTGTTAAGTCTAGAAATTCTATAGATGGCTGGGATTCTGTGCTATCTATTTTACAAATGCCTGGTGGAGTTCCGGTAGCAACTGTTGCTCTAGATGGCGCTCAAAATGCAGGAATTTTAGCTGCTCAAATAATTGGAAGTTCAGATAAGAAAGTTCAGAATAAAATTCTAAAATATAAAGAAGATTTAAAAACCAAAGTTTACAAAGCTTCTGATGAAATAAAAAACAGCAACTTATAAATTTACTGTTTTTATGTTTTTTACTTTGACTCCTAAATGATTGATATAGCTAAAATTTGGAGTTAAGCTGTTAATTTTAACTTTTTTTTTACCATAATTTTTTCTAAAATCGCTTCCATAAATATCTTCTTTATAATTAAGTAATTTTTAAACGTAATTATATTTTAATTATTACAACAGATAGAATATCTTTTGAAATATTTAACACTCAAGTGCTATTTTTAAGACTTATAATACAACAGAAAGTCACTTTAAATAATATATTTGTCTCAAAATTTGAAATAATTATGAGCAATCCACTATCAAATAAATTTAATACTCCATATACAACAGCACCCTTTTCAAAAATAAAAAACAAACATTTTGAACCAGCTTTTAGGGAATCTATTCAAAATGCCAAAAATGAAATCGCCAAAATTGTAACTAATAAAAAAGTCCCAACATTTAAAAATATCATTGAAGCTCTTGAATTTAGTGGTCAAAAGCTAGATAGAATTTCAAGCATTTTTTTTAATTTAAATTCAGCTGAAACAAATGATGAAATTCAGAAAATTGCTCAAAAAGTATCTCCTATGCTTACAGAGTTTTCAAATGACATTCGATTGAATGAAAAACTCTTTAAAAAAATAAAACTAATTTATGATGCTAAAGACAATTTAAATTTAACTACCGAGCAAGAGGCTTTACTTTATAAAACCTACAAAAGCTTTTCGAGAAATGGAGCTAATTTAAGCGATAGAAATAAAACAAAATTAAGAGCTATTGACAGTAAGCTTAGTAAATTAAGCTTACAATTTGGAGAAAATGTTTTGGCCGAAACCAATGCTTTTGAACTTCATATTAGTGATAAAAATTTATTAGAAGGTTTACCTGAATCAGCTTTAGAAGCTGCAGAAATGATAGCCAAATCTAAAAGCAAAAAAGGATGGGTTTTTACATTAGATTATCCAAGCTATGTTCCGTTTGTAACCTATGCAAACAATAGAGATTTGCGAAAAAAAATGGTGATTGCTTTTGGGGCTAAAGGCTATAAAGGTAATACCTACGATAATCAAAAAATTGTTCTTGAAATAGCTAAACTACGTTATGAAAGAGCCGTATTGTTAGGATATAAAACTCACGCTCATTTTGTTTTAGAAGAACGAATGGCTGAAAACTCTGAAAATGTAACTACTTTTTTAAATGATTTATTAGTAAAGGTAAAACCTGTTGCTCACAAACAATTTAAACAACTAAGTGCTTTTTCTAAAAAATTAGAAATTGAGACCCTACAAAAATGGGACAGTACTTATGTTTCTGAAAAATTGAAAAAAGAATTATTTGATTTAGATCAGGAAAAACTAAAACCTTACTTTAAACTTGAAAATGTTCTTGATGGTGTTTTTCAAATTTCAACTAAATTATTTAATATTCATTTTAAGGAAATTAATACTATTGATAAATATCAGGAAGATGTAAAAACGTATAAAGTCACAAATTCAAAAGGTAAACTCATTTCAATTTTATATACTGATTTTTTCCCAAGAAAAGGAAAAAGGAACGGCGCCTGGATGACTTCCTTCAAAAATCAATGGAAGAAAAATGAAGAAAATTCACGACCACATATTTCAATTGTTTGTAATTTTACAAAACCAACAAAAACAAAACCCTCGTTATTAACCTTTAATGAAGTTACTACTTTATTTCACGAATTTGGACATGCGCTGCATGGAATGCTAGCAAACACCACCTACCCTAGCTTGTCTGGAACAAATGTTTATTGGGATTTTGTTGAACTTCCTAGTCAATTGTTAGAAAATTGGTGTTACGAAAAAGAAGCACTTAATCTTTTTGCAAAACATTATCAAACAAATGAAATTATTCCAATGGAGTTAATTGACAAAATTAAAAAATCTTCCAACTTTTTAGAAGGGCTTCAAACTCTTCGTCAACTGAGCTTTGGTATTTTAGATATGCAATGGCACGGAACCAATCCAACTGAAGTACAAAATGTAAAAGAACTTGAAAAAATCGCTTTTGAAAATACGAAACTATATCCAGATATTAAAGAAAATTGTATGAGCACATCTTTTTCTCATATTTTTCAAGGAGGTTATTCTTCAGGGTACTATTCTTATAAATGGGCTGAAGTATTAGATGCTGATGCTTTTGAATATTTTAAAGAAAATGGAATATTTAACAAATCCATTTCAAAACAATTTAAAACTCACATTTTAGAAAAAGGAGGAACAGAAAAACCTATGACATTGTACAAACTTTTTAGAGGTAAAAAACCAACTAATAATGCCCTTCTAAAAAGAGCTGGGATTCTAAAATAAGAGATGTAAAAGACTTCATAAAAACCCTGAATTCAAGTTGAACTCAGGGTTTTTATGCTTTTTTTACTAATAAATGGTGAGCTTTTTAAAATAAATTGCATCAAACATAGTAGCTGCAAATAATAAATGATTTACTCTGCTGACTTTCGATGCTTTAATGTAATTTTCATTTTTATACTATGCGTACTTCATAAAAAATTATATTTTTGCAACTCAACTTAAGAAATAAACACATGAATAAATATGATGTAGCCGTTATTGGCTCAGGTCCTGGAGGATATGTTGCAGCAATAAGATGCGCACAATTAGGATTGAAAACTGTCATAATTGAAAAATACAACACCCTTGGAGGAACCTGTTTAAATGTTGGTTGTATACCATCAAAAGCATTGTTAGATTCTTCACATCATTATTACGATGCCACAAAACATTTTGCAACTCACGGGATAGATTGCAGTGGTTTAGAAGTGAATTTTAAACAAATGATTGCCCGTAAGAACGAAGTAGTAGCTCAAACATCGGGTGGCATCAATTATTTAATGGAGAAAAACAATATTGATTTATTACAAGGCGTTGGTAGTTTTATTGACGCAACTCATATAAAAATAACGAAATCTGATGAGACTTCAGTTAATATTGAAGCTGCAAAAACAATTATTGCAACAGGTTCAAAACCAGCAACCTTACCTTTTATTGAAATTGATAAAAAAAGAATTATAACTTCAACTGAGGCGCTAAATTTAAACGAAATACCTAAACATTTAATAGTTATTGGTGGTGGCGTAATTGGATTGGAACTAGGGTCGGTTTATAAAAGATTGGGCGCTAATGTTTCAGTAATTGAATACATGCCAACCATTACTCCAGGTATGGATACTATGCTTTCAAAAGAATTACAAAAATCTTTAAAAAAGCAAGGTGTCAAATTCTATACAAGCCATAAAGTAACTTCCGTTGTTAATAATGGAGATGAAGTGATTGTTACTGCTAATAATAAAAAAGGTATTCCCACTGAATTTAAAGGCGACTATACATTAATTTCTGTAGGTAGAAAACCTTATACAGAAGGATTAGGATTATCGACCATTAATTTGAATGTTTCTGAAAATGGACAAATTAAAACCACTGAGCAATTACAAACTAATATAGCTAACATTTATGCAATTGGTGATGTAGTTAAAGGTGCTATGCTTGCACACAAAGCTGAAGAAGAAGGAACCATGGTTGCTGAAATAATTGCCGGACAAAAACCACATATAAATTACAATTTAATACCTGGAGTTGTTTATACCTGGCCTGAAGTTGCTACTGTTGGTAAAACTGAAGAGCAATTAAAAGAAAAAGGTATTAATTACAAATCCGGTACTTTTGCAATGCGTGCTTTAGGTAGAGCAAGAGCAAGTATGGACTTAGATGGTCAAATTAAAGTATTGGCTGATGCTGAAACAGATGAAATTTTAGGTGTTCATATGATTGGAGCACGAGCTGCTGACATGATTGCTGAAGCTGTCATAGCTATGGAGTTTAGAGCTTCAAGTGAAGATATTGCTCGTTCATCACATGCACATCCAACTTTTACCGAAGCTTTTAAAGAAGCCTGTTTAGCAGTTAATAACCGAGCTATCCACAGTTAATAAGCAAACTTTAATTTATAACAACTTAAAAAAGAGCCTTAATATATTAAGGCTCTTTTTTTATTGAATATTAAATTTAGAATCAAAAAATTAGTTTGGTTATAATCCTAATACCGAAATTCCCTGTTCAAAAACAACATCAACAGGAATGTTTTCATTACTCAACTTATCTAAATCTGCTTGTAAATCAACAGGAATAATTCCTTTTTCAGCAACTAAATTTGCAACTCCATCGTAATCTCCGTTCCCTTGCAAGGTTAAAATTAAATTTGATAAATCTCTCATTGCAGTTTCCATTTTATCAAAGTTTACTTTGTAAGTTCCATCTTCATTTTTAGTAAAAGCATCTTTTTCTTTAAAGAAATTAAAACGAATCATATTGGCTTTACCATGAGCACTTGATGCTCCAAACCGTACAGATCGGAAAATTCCAGCCATAAATGTGGTCATATAATCTTTCATATCACCATCAATTTCACCTTTTTTATGCAATTGTTGCACCATATATAAACCTAAAATATCAGCTTTTCCTTCTTCTAATGCCGATGCCAATTCTTTTAATGAATTTCTCACAGTACCTTTCCCATTAATGGTATTTTTAATACCTAAACCGTGAGCAACTTCATGAAACATTGTGTTGGCAAAAAATGCATCGAAAGTAACATGGTTTCGCTGATTTTCATCAATTAATTTTTCAGAAATTGGAACAAGAATTTTATCAAATTTAGCTCTCATAGCATTTTTTAATTGCAATCGTCTTGAGCCGTTTTTAAGCTGGACTTCCTCATCATTTGGAAGGTTAATGGCTATGGTTTTACTTCCTGAGTTGCAATCTCCTGCATAATACACAACATCGTACGCATTTAATTCTGAATCTGTTCCTGGTTTTTCTTGCTTGTATTGTTCATCAACTGGTAAACCTACTTGCAATTCAGGTAAAAATTGAGCAAATTTTTCTAATTTTTTACTCCATTTCATATCTTTTATTAACACATATCCTTCGTGGGAAGCTTTATTTCCGAATAACTGGTCTTCGTAGGTTTCAATAGGGCCAATAACAACATCTAATCTATTGGTTTTCATATCCATCCATGCAAAATCACTTGACTGATACTCGTCAGTTAGAAATGCTTGAGAGCGTAATTCTAAATATTTTTTCAGACCTTCATCTTCAGCTAATTTTGAAGCTTCCAATAATAATGCTGAAACCTCTTTTACTTGTGCTTCAAACTGCTTGCGATAAGGAACAGTTTTTAAACTTCCATCTTCCTTTCTTCTAACAAAAGTGTATAAACTTGATTTACTTTCATCATCAAAATCTTCAAACTCTTCTTTAGTCATATCAGCGGGGTAGTAATTTGCTCCTTTTGGTTTTTCGCTAATCCCTACAACAAAAGAAGCATTTCCTGCTAATCTGTCCCATGGACCATAGTTAATTTTTACAAACTTTTTAGTACTTTCATCATCAATACTATTTATCAATACTTCTTTATCCCCATAAGATTCATACCAGAACAATTCATTCATTTTATCGGCAGCTTTTATCAGAATAGGCAACATTTTACGCTCATTTTCAGATAAAACACTTAAATCGGATGTTAATTTGAATGAAACATATTTATTTAAATTTTGATCCATTACAGTCATATTTTCTTCAATATTTATTTGCTTTTTCGGTTTTCGAGCATCCTTGTTTTCTTTACATGAAAACAAAACCGATATAATTATAATTGTTACTATTTTTTTCATTATTTGCTATTTTATATATTCAACAATACTCTTAATTTTTTTCTCATCAATAGTATATGTTGTTGCTAAACTTTTTTCTCAGGAAATTGCTCAATCATAACAGTTGTAGATGGGAATGCAAATTCAACCCCTAATTCAGCAGCTAACTTCAATATAGCCATATGTAAACTATGTTTTGAAGCTTGTTCTTTATTCCAGTCTAATACCGTAAAATATACATTTACCATAATTAGCAATGCAGAATCTCCAAAACCATTAAATTCAACATTAAATGCCTCATCTCTAGTATCAGGATGAAATTCAATAATTTTTCGAACCCCAACTACAAAAGCATCGATCAATTCAGGTGGAGTATCATATCGTACACCTAAATTAGTTGTGTAACGTCTATAAGCTCGAAGCCCTTTGTTATTCACCACCATTTCAGAAAGGGCACTGTTTGGTATTTGATATACCGATGTATCAGCCGCACGAACCGTTGTTGATCTAAAACCAACAGTTTCAACAGTACCAACTACTTCACCTGCCTCAATCCAATCGCCAATATGAAATGGTTTGTCAACAAATATCATAATGGTTCCTATTAAATTTTTAACGGTATCTTGAGATGCCAATGCAACGGCAAGACCACCAATTGAAGCTCCTGCAATAACTGTAACAGGTTCAATTCCAAATAATGTTAATAGCTTTAATAAACCAAGAAAAAATACCAATCCTGTTAAAAAATTACGCAATATTGGCACTAACTGATCATCAAGTTTACTATGTGTTGTTTCAACAAATTCTTCATAAATACTCATTACAACCTGTACTAATTTTAAGAATACATAAATCCAAAAAACAGTAATCATTATGTTTAATGCTAAAAACAATATTGTATTAACATCAAGGTGTAATGATAATGAGGGTAGTTCGACTTTAATCAACCACATAAGAACTAACAAAACAATTGGCCTTGTTAATTTTTTTAAAGCTAAATTTATTTTTTCATTTGATCTATGACTAATCCAGAATTGAATTTTACGCAATATGTAAAAAACTATTTTTCTTAGAATATAAAATAGCGCAACACTTATTGCTATAAATATGAATAATCCAAGGTATTGCCATAACTCAATTTTGAAGATATTATAATGCCCAAAACCTGGAATTATTTGTTGAAGTTTTTCAGTATACCAAGGAAAAACTTCTTTATATATTTGATTAATTTGACTTGTAGTTTCAGATGAATAGTACCAATTACTCCCTATTCGTTCTACATAAATTTTTGGCATTTGGTAAGGAAACAACACATATCTATTTCCTATTTTGTATCCGGTAGTATCGGAAAAAATTCTGTCGGTTGGCACTTTACCAAAATCCACTTTTAGCCCTTTCCCATCTAAAATTTTCTTTATTTTAATGGCAATTTTTTGCGCTTCTTCGCCTTCATACCCATAAATAGTAGCCGCAGCTTTTTCAGGTTCATAGGAATCAGCCTGTAAAAAATATAAGTGTGTGTAAATTGTTGAATTTGGATTACTTAAATCAACTTTAACCTTATCTTGTGCAATAAGTGAAGATGTAAGTAATAAAAAAAATAGAAATATTTTCTTCATTCTAATAAGTTTTATACGTAACTGTAAATTTATGATTTTAATTTTTAGTAATAAATGAATCCTAAGGAATTATTACCTTTTTTTTCTTTTATTGAATTTCTTCTTTTTACGTGATGTAAACGTAACAGTATCATCAAAAGTATTTTTGGTTTTTACCGCTTTATTTTTTCGCCAAGAAGTAGCATTAGGTAATAATTTATGTAATAAATCACTACGTCCAACATTAGTTAATGTATTTCTAATCCAATCCTGATTTTCTTTCTTATACCAAAAGAAAAACTTATGCTGATCATCTTTCTCTTTTTTTGTCCTAGGGGTTTTCATTGGCTTTAGCGTGTACGGATGATACCCACTGTAATAAATAACCGTAGCTACTGTCATTGGTGTTGGTGTAAACCCTTGTACTTGTTCAAGCTGAAAGCCTAAATCTTTTGTTTCAGCAGCTAAATTGGCCATATCTTCTAATTCACAGGCTGGATGACTTGAAATGAAATAAGGAATTAATTGTAAGTTTAATTTTTTTCTGAAATTAATTTTATCAAAACGTTCTTTAAATTTATGAAAATATGAAAATGAAGGTTTTCGCATTAATTTCAATACTTTATCAGACGTATGCTCAGGTGCAACTTTCAACCGTCCAGAAACATGATTGGTAATTACCTCTTCAGTATAAGCATCCAGTTCTCTTGGATCAGCCTTTTTATTAAATTCCGGAACCAATATATCATAACGAATTCCACTTCCAATAAACGATTTTTTAACCTTAGGATTTTTATCCACAGCTTTATATAAATCGGTTAGTGGTTTGTGTGAAGTGTCTAAATTATGACATATTACTGGCGAAATACAAGAAGGAGCAACGCATTTATCACAAATTTCCTGAATTTTACCTTTCATTTTATACATATTAGCTGAAGGACCTCCAATATCGGATAAATACCCTTTAAAATCGGGCATATTTGCAACCTGATCTACTTCTTTTAAAATAGATTCCTGACTTCTACTTGCAATAAACTTACCTTGGTGTGCTGAAATAGTACAAAAACTACATCCTCCAAAACAACCACGATGGATATTAATAGAAAATTTTATCATTTCAAACGCAGGAATTGGACCGCGCTTGTTATATTTTGGATGCGGTAGGCGTGTAAAAGGTAAATCGAAAGAAGTATCAATTTCAACTTCGGTCATTGTTTCATAAGGCGGATTAATAACCAACGTTGAATCTCCAACATTTTGTAGAATTCTATTTGCAAATAATTTATTTGATTCCTGTTCAATGGTTTTAAAGTTAGCTGCAAATTTTTTCTTATTCAATTTACAAACTTCATGGGAATATATGCTTACATCGGTCCAATGTTTATTTTTTTGAACCTCATTATTTCTTGGCATTAAATAAGCCGTTTGTTTTACCGATTTTAAACTTGAAAAAGGTACTCCTTTTTGCATTAACGTTACAATTTCACGTAAAGGCTGCTCTCCCATTCCATACACCAATAAATCGGCTTTAGATTCTGCTAAAATTGTTGGTTTTAAAGTATCACTCCAATAATCATAATGTGTTACTCTTCGCAATGAGGCCTCAATACCACCAATAAGAACAGGTATATCAGGAAATTTTTCTTTTAAAATATTAGTGTAAACTGTAGTGGCATAATCTGGTCTAAAACCTTTATCTCCATTTGGAGTATATGCATCTTTATCTCTCCTTCTTTTACTTGCTGTATAATTACTAACCATTGGATCCATACAACCACCGGTAACTGCAAAAAACAATTTTGGAGTTCCCATTTTTGTAAAATCCTGTAAATTATCGTGTACACTTGGCTGAGGGACTATTGCAACTCTTAATCCATAACTTTCAAGAATTCTACCTATTACTGCCGGTCCAAACGCCGGATGATCAACATATGCATCTCCGCTAAACAAGATTACATCAAGTTCATCCCAACCCTTGAGTTTTACTTCTTTATTTGTAGTTGGCAACCAATCTGAAAGTTTATTCATTCTCATAATTTGCAAAAATACACTAATTTAATAAATACACATATTTACTTATGAATGTTAACAATTGTTAATGAGTGTTAACTAATTAAACCTTTTCCTATATAAGCAGTCATAGTTGCAAATAGTTTAATTAATTAGAAATTTAATACCATAAACATGAAAAAAATAATAGGAATTTTGGCATTATCACTAGTGTTTGCATTATCAAGCAATGCTCAACAAAAAAAGCAACGCAAACATAAAAGGGCTGAATTTACCCCTGAACAAATAGCAACCTTACAATCTAAAAAAATGGCTTTGCATTTTGATTTGAATACTACTCAGCAAAAAGAGGTTTATAACTTAATGAAAGTCCAAGCAACAGATCGCAAAGGAAAAATGGCTGAATTTAAACAGCGAAAAGAAAAAGGAATTAAACCTTCCGATGCTGAAAAGTTTGAATTTCAAAACAATATTTTAGACAAAAAAATTACTCGTAAAGCTGAAATGAAAAAAATTCTTAACCAAAAGCAGTTTGAGAAATGGGAAAAAATGCAACGCTTAAAAACGGAAAAAGTCAAAAAAGAATTACAACGTGGTAAAAGAAGTGCTATGAACCAACAAAAAAGATTAAAAAAATAAAATCTAATTAAATTAGTTAATTTAAAATAAGCTCAGTTTAATAACAGGGCTTATTTTTTTATATTCAATACTTGACCAATATTAATGGTACTGGATGTTAAACTATTGATAATAAGCAATTCATCAACTGTTAATCCATATTTTTTTGAGATGGAATATAGTGTATCACCTTTTACAACAATATGGTTCGTTATATTGTTTGGTTTTAATTTATGTTTAAATGGTTTACCTAATACTTCTGTATCATATTTATATAACTGGTATTTTTCAATAAGTCCAATTAATTTAGCAGGGTACCTTCTATCAGTTGCATAACCGGCTGCACTCAACCCTTTTGCCCATTTTATATAATCACCTTTTTTTAATTTGAACAATTTCGCATATCGACTTCGCTCTACTAAAAATAGTGAATGATCTCTAAATGATTTGGACGGATCTTTATATTTTCTAAAACATTCTCCCTTTTCATCATCATCATGATAGACTCTACCGCCGCTCCATCCTTTATGGCATTTTATTCCAAAATGATTGTTAGATTTTTTGGTAAGTTCACTAAACCCACTACCTGACTCTAATATTCCCTGAGCCAACGTAATACTTGCCGGTATTTTGTACTTTCGCATTTCGTTCATGGCCGCATCTTTGAATCTTTCAATATAAGAAACTGTCTTATTTTGAATAGTTGAAGTTTTTATGGACTGTACTGATTTTTTTTCTTTTTGCCTTGATACAACAATTTCTTTTTTTGACGTTACAACCCTTTCAGCAGTCCTTTTCTTTGATTTGCAACTAACAATCAAACCAACAATACATATACTATATAGCAAATATTTTATCTTCATTTTTATACAATTAAAGGCATTTTTTTCTTTTTCAACACAGTATTCATCCCATCAATTCCTTGTAATCCTCCAGTATGAATTGCTAAAATTTTACTGCCTTCGGAAAAATAATCTTTTTTTATTAAATCAACAATACCAAATAACATTTTACCGGTATATACAGGATCTAAAGGTATGCCTGTTTCACTTTTAAACTTATTAATAAATAAAATTAATTCTTTTGAAATTTTAGCATAACCGCCAAAATAATAATCATTATTTAAACTCCAATTTGTGTGGTTTAGTACAAATTTATCAATTTCATTCTGAAGAAAATTTCCCTTAAGAGTCAAAAAACCAATTACTTTTTGATGTTTATTCGAAGAATTTATCAACCCTGAAATGGTTCCTCCTGTTCCCACAGCTGAACAAATAACATCATATTTTTGATCTTCAGAAGTTAAAATTTCTTCGCAGCCTTTAACGGCAAACTTGTTGGTTCCCCCTTCAGGTACTAAATAAAAATTTCCAAATTTATATTTTAATTTATCTATAAATTCTAGGGAAGTTTTTGTTCTGTAATCACTTCTGGAAACAAACTCAAATTGCATTTTATGTTTAGAAGCAAGCTTTAAAGTAGCATTGGTTTGCAAAATTTCATCCAAATTATTCTCCAACTCATTCCCACGAATAATTCCAATAGTTTTAAATCCAAATTCATAGCCTGCAAAAGCTAATGCTGCAATATGATTGGAATAAGCACCGCCAAAAGTTAGTAAAGTATGATGTTTTAATTTTTTCGCTTCTTCTAAATTATATTTTAGTTTTCTATATTTATTTCCTGAAATAAACGAATGCAATTCATCGTCTCGTTTTATAAAAACTTCTACATTTTTAGAGGCAATTTCTGAAAAATGAACTTGCTGAACTCTACTCTGGTTATTCTCTAAGAACATTCTTCCATTTTTTCCTGCAATTCAGACCATTCCTCCATCAAATCATCAAGTGAATCTTTTTTTGACTGATAGTTGTTAAAAAAATCAGGGTTTGCATTTACTTCTTCGGAATTTTCAAAAATTTCAGCATCCAAATCCATAATTTCTTTTTCCAATGTTGCTATAAATTTCTCAACTTTACTAAGTCTATTTTGCAATTTTTTAAGTTCTTTTTCTTTTTGCTTATTTTCTAAATAGGCATTTTTTCCATTTGATTTAGCAATAGTTTTTTCAATAGTTCTTTTTTCAACTTCTCGTAAATCTTCTAAATCATGTTGCTCTAAAAAGTAATTGATATCACCTAAATATTCTTTAATTTTTTGATCTTTAAATTCATATATCGTTGAACTTAATCCCTGTAAAAAATCACGATCGTGAGACACTAAAATAAGAGTGCCTTCAAATTGTTGCAACGCTTGTTTCAACACGTTTTTAGAAGCAATATCAAGGTGATTTGTTGGTTCATCCATTACTAATACATTGAACGGATTTAACAGCATTTTACACAATGCCAATCTATTTCGTTCGCCTCCTGAAAGTACTTTTACTTTTTTATCGACATCTTCACCTCTAAATAAAAACGACCCTAACATATCGCGAACCTTTGTTCTGTTTGCATCGGTTGAAGCATCTTCCATAACCTGCAGCACTGTTTTTTCCTGATTCAAATATTCTGCCTGATTTTGAGCAAAATATCCAATTTGTACATTATGCCCTAATTTTAAGCCTCCATCAAAATCAATTTCACCAACAATCATTTTGGCCAAGGTTGATTTTCCTTGTCCGTTTTGACCAACAAATGCAATTTTACTATTACGTTCAATTAACAAATCAATATTTTGTAACACTTGATTGTCCCCATAATTTTTAGCCAAATTTTCAGCTTCTATAATAATTTTTCCTGGCTGAACAGAAACAGGGAAACGAACATTAAACACCGCATTATCATCTTCATCAACTTCAATACGTTGAACCTTTTCCAACTTTTTAATTAATGATTGAGCAAAAGCCGCTTTCGAAGCTTTATATCTAAATTTTTCAATAAGCTGCTCGGTTTGTTTAATTTCTTTTTCCTGATTTTTTTGTGCTTGTAATTGTTTTTCTTTTATATCTCCCCTCAGCTCTAAAAACTGAGAATAAGGCTTATTATAATCGTAAATTTTACCCAATGAAATTTCTATGGTTCGATTGGTAACATTGTCTAAAAACATTTTATCGTGCGATACCAATACTACAGCTCCAGAATAATTTTTCAAAAAGTTTTCTAACCAAATAATAGATTCAATATCTAAATGGTTCGTTGGCTCATCTAACAATAAAATATCATTATTCTGCAATAATAACTTAGCTAATTCAATTCGCATTCGCCAACCACCTGAAAAGGTTTCAGTTAACTTTCCAAAATCTTCACGTTTAAAACCTAAACCTTGTAAAATTTTCTCTGTATCTCCTTGATAATTATAACCTCCAAGTAATTCGTATCTATGTGTTAAATCGTCTAAATCGTGTAATAAATCATTATAACTCTTACTTTCATAATCGGCTCTTTCAGCCAACTGATTGTTAATTATAGTTAACTGACTTTCGATTTTTTTAATTTCAGTAAACGCAGTATAGGCTTCTTCTAAAATAGTTTTTCCATAGGTAAAATCAATATCTTGCTTTAAAAAACCAATACTTGTATCCTTTTCAAAAGCCATTGTACCTTCATCATATTCCAATTCATTTGAAATAATTTTTAGGAGTGTAGATTTTCCTGCTCCGTTTTTTCCAATTAAACCAATTCTATCCCCAGCGTTTAATTTAAAGGTGATACCTGAAAAAAGTACAGTCCCTCCGAAAGACACAGATACATTATGTGCGTTTAGCATATTTAGTATTTAACAACTTGATTAAAAAAATTAACTTTGCAAATCTATTATATTTTTAATAAACAAAAATGTTTAAAAAAGGAACAAAACTTTATAGTATTCTATTTAATAAATGTCCTAAATGTCATGAAGGTGATTTTATGGTTGAAAAAAATATGTTCAACCTTAAAAAGGCTTTTAAAATGAATAAAAATTGTTCTTGTTGTGATTTAAAATATATGATGGAACCTTCGTTTTTTTATGGCGCTATGTACGTTAATTATAGTTTAACGGTAGGTATCGCTATTATTACATTCATAATTTCAACGCTAGCTTTCAATTTAAACTTGTTGGAAAGCTTTATTCCTATTATAATTTGTTTATTGTTAACAGCACCTATTTCAATTCGCTATTCACGTATTATCTGGATTAATTTATTTGTGAAATACCAAAAAGATATTACTTTAAAAAACGATTAATTGAAATTTCACTATCCAGATCAACTCCATTTTCGATATGATTGTACAATTGTTCTGCAACTGTTGGGGCAATCATAACTCCACGTGTTCCCAAGCCATTTAAAACTGCCAAATTCTTATGATTTGGATGCTTTCCAACCAAAGGTCGCCTATCTTTAACTGTTGGTCTGATTCCAGCTTTATGGTCTGTAATTTTAAAAGGGACTGTAATGAATGTTTTTAATTTTGAAATGAGTTCCTCTTTTCCTTCAGGTGTTGGCTCAAGAGTTTTATCTTTCCAATTAAAAGTAGCTCCAACTCTATAATAATTATCACCTAAAGGCAAAACAAAAACAGCTGCTTTTATTAATACATCAATATTTAAATTTGGGGCATAAATAGTTATAAGCTCTCCTTTAGCTTCTTGCATTGGTAAATAGTTGAAAAACGGATTTTGTTTTATACCAAAACCTTCGCAAAACACTACTTTTTTTGATGAAATGTTTTTATAAGATATCCTATTATTTAAAATATTTAATTCAGCATATTCAAAACGTTCATATAAAAGTTGATTGTTTACTTTCAAGTATTTTTTGTAATCATTTAATAAATTAATAGCATCTATTCTACCTGCTTTGTGAATTCGACCAAAACCAAATTCTGACTTTATTCCTGCATATTTTTCATGAATAATTTTAGGTATCATAAACGATGATAGTTTTGGTTTATCACAAGCTACAAACCAATTATTTTGTTCTTCAACAGATTTAAATATTCTATAAATATCAACTTTATAGTCATAAATATTTAAAAGTTTTTTTTCTAATTTTTTATAAAATACAACTGCTTTTTCGAGTTGAGGAATTGCATTCCAAACAGGTGAGAACCGCTTTAGAATTACAGGATTGTACATACCTCCAGCAACCAACGAAGAATTTTGTGATTTATCTTCAAAAACTATAAATGATTTATTATTATTTTCAAGCTCTTGAGTAAAAGCTAATCCTGCCAAACCTAAACCAACTACTATATAATCTACTTGCATTTTTCAAATATACTAAACAAAAAACTCTTGCAATTGCAAGAGTTTTTTAATTAAATATTTATTCGAATTTAGTAATTCCACATATCAAGTTCTTTGTTTCTAATATCATCTTTAATTTTATTAGATTCCAATACTTGAAATAAGGCATTTCCTTTAACGTAATGAGTTACATCTCTATCACCATAAATATTTTCCTCTCTATAAATGATAGAATTAAATCTACGTGCATTTAATAAATGATCATAGGTTATAGGATATGCTGAATTTTTTTGATTGAATACTTTCATTTTATGTAATACTTTTCTTGCACCTGGATACCACACCCAAAACAATGCTAATTGCTCTGAAATATCTAAATCATCTCTACCCATTACCTGTACATCAGGAGCAACAGGGGCCAATGCCAATAAACGATATTTTATTTCGCCTTGACGCTTATCAAAATACCATAACCCCTTTAACTTAAAACCTTCAATATCTTGTGATGTTAAATTTATTCTATCAATATATTCTTCAATATCATAATTTCCAGCATTCATTTCATCATAACCAGCTTCTGTAGTGTCTACTCTAGCCAATTTAACTTGAATTTCAGGCTGAGTCATTTTAGAAGTAAAATAAGAATCATCATAAATTTCAGTAATTTCACCACTTTTAATACCTCTTAGCAAAGTATCAAACATTGATCTTCTATCTTTAAATACACTTGTAGTGTCAACAGGGTAGTAATATGGTAGATTAAGCCTTTCGTTTAAATCTATATATTCCCATACTACTTTTGACCAAAGGATATCTCTATCGTCAACATAACCGTATTCTAATGGCTCATCATTATCATACACTTGTTGTTCTAAGGTTTTCTTCCCAATATCAGAAGGTCTTTTAGCATTTAACAAATTAGATTGTGCAAATGTTGTTTGAATAAACACAAATGCTAAAATAAAAATTCCAATATTTTTCTTATTCTTCATTATTATTTTTATTTATTGAATTTCAATACTCACAGGAGATGCAGGTTTAATTCTATATGTTGAATTTCCTGTGATTGCTGATTTAATATTAAAAATAGTGATAACATCACCTCTTTTAGCTTTATTAATTGCTTTTTGCGCTTGAACATTCATTCTACTACCATTTACAACAACAGCAGATTGTCCAGGAACTTTTAATGTGAAACCAGTAGTTCTTAATACTAAATCAAAATCAAAATCAAGCAATGCTGCTCCAACAGTAGCATTTCCTACACTTGTTTTAGGCATTTTAACGTGACCTGCTTGTTTTCGAATAGTTCCGCTTGGCGATGGAATATCTTTAATTCTAAAAGTTTGAGAAGAACTTACAGGTCTCCCATCTGACAGTTTCCCATTAACTCGAATGGTAACTTCTCTACCTGAAGCAGGTGTCATAATATATTTTCCTGAACCTGAACCTCTTTTTAATCCTGGAGCTGAAGCTGTTACTAAATTGTCAGGTATTCCTGGAATAGAAATAGTCATAGGATTTGCAACACCTCTATAAACCACATTCATTTTATCTGCTGAAATTACAGCACTGTTTGGCTTAGGTATTACTGCATAACTAGATTCTATTGGAATTTCAACATCTTTCCCCTTTTCTTTAAAAATAAATTTACCTTTAATTTCACGTTCTCCTACTCCTCCTGCCGGAAATTCTAATAGAACTTGCCCTTCTTGTATGTTTTCATTTGCAACCGAATTTCCGTTTACAGAAACACTTTCTGGTTTTAAAGTTGGGTCTAATTTCCCTAAAACAACTTTTCCTTTAAATGTTTCTCCTTGAAAAAATGCTGTTTTATCAGGAATTACAATTGCTTCATATTTTGTCATGGAAACATCACTCTCCAATTGGTCGCCTAAAAGCGTACCAAAAATTTCTGACTGCGTGGTTTTTATATCTGTTTGAAGCGATGTTAAATTAGTAATTGTTGATATTAAAGGAAACCCTTCATATCTGTTATTTAACCATTTTTGTTTCCCAGACTTAGTTTTTTGATCTGGTGTGTCAAATCTTTTATTGATATTAGAAATTAAAGGGCTATTTTCTCCTACAATTTTTAAAACTTTAGTTCTATAACTCTCAATTTCATTTAAAAATCCTTGACCTGCTTTGGTATAATAATCTCCTTTAAAGAAATACTCATCTACAATATTTGTCTTTGCCATAGATTCGTAATCCTTTTTATCTTCCAAATCTTTAGTAAATTCATTTTTTAAGTTTTCCAAATAAGTCCCAAACTTATCTGACAAATCATTTACTGAATTAGCCTTATTATATAAGTTAAGATACTTCTCAGGTTGTTCTTTTGACTTTGTAGCTAAATTCTCTAGAATAGCATTGTTTTTACCGGTAGCAGTTATATTAGCTTCTGTTAATTTTTCATTCATATACCCAAAAGATGATAAAACTTCTGGACCAATTTGAATTGCAAGCATTGCAATAAAAATGAGATACATCAAATTTATCATTTTCTGCCTTGGTGATAATTTTCCTGATGCCATTTAATTAGTTTTTTTTGTTATTACTTAAATTCATTTTCTACTAAAAACTAATTAACTTTTTGGAGCCATTGCTGATAACATTCCCCCATATACGCCGTTAAGGTTTGATAGGTTTTCTGTTAAAAACTCCATTTGTTCTTTTAATTTGTTTGCATTATCGGCAACTTGCTGATTAACTTCAGCTTGTCTAGAGGTGCTTTCTAATTGAACTTTATACAAACTATTTAATGATTCCATTTGAGCGGCAGCCATTGAAAGTTGCTCACTATATTTATTTGTTGCTGCAATTGAATCAACTGCAGGAGCAATATTTTCAGCTGCGCCTTTAAAATTTTGAATACTATCACCTAAACTTTGCAACAGACCAGCATCAAGTTTCGCATCTTTTAGCATTTCATCCAATTTTTGCGATAACAAACTTTGAGCCTCTCTTGCTTGCTTCTTATCTTTATCTCTCAAGTTTCCTCCAGATAATTCAGGGTATACTAATGACCAATCTAAATCTTCTTCTATAGATTCAAATGCAGATAGAAAGAAAACAGCAGCTTCCACAAACATACCAATTGTTAACATTTCTGATCCCCCAGTCCAATGTTGAATTTTAAAAAGTGCTCCTAAAATTACAATTGACGCTCCAATACCATAAGCGTAATTAAACAATTTTTTTGTATTTCTTGACTGTGCCATAATTAAAGTATTTTAAGTTTTTTAGGTCTGTCCCTATTTTTTTATTTTCCGTTTATGTTAGATCCAAGGAAGTCTTGAACAGTTCTAAAGCCTATATAGCTTCTTGCTGAATCAGCATATTCATAATCTCTTGTACTTACTTCTAAAAAGTAAGCTACATCTTTCCAAGAACCTCCACGAATTACTTTTCGTTTATTATCTGCAATTCCCACATTGGGATTCATAGTTGATCCAATATAATATGAAACTTCACTGTACGCTGTGTTTGTCCATTCTGAAACATTTCCAGCCATATTGTACAATCCATAATCATTCATATTGTATGATTTTGCTTCCATAGTATAAAGTGCGCCATCAACAGCATAATCACCTCTACTAGGCTTGAAGTTTGCTAAGAAACAACCTCTATCAGTTGTTGTATAAGGTCCTCCCCAAGGATATGTTGCATAATCAAGACCACCTCTGGCTGCATATTCCCATTCGGCCTCTGTAGCTAACCTAAAGTAAGGAACAGACGTTGCATTCTTTTTTGTTCGTAAAAAATCGTTTTTCTGTTTAGTTCTCCAACTACAAAATGCTTTTGCCTGACTCCAAGAAATTCCAACAACAGGATATTCAAGATATGCCTGATGATAAAAATAATCTTGATGCATTGGATCATTGTATGAGTAATTATAATCTTTTACCCAAACAGTTGTATCAGGATATACTGGAACAATTTCTTTTTTTATAAAATCTTTTCTATTTGCTCCTTTTCGAGCGGCTGCTTCGGCATCTAACCAAGCATATTCAAATTTTAACTTTTTAGTATCGAGCATTCTTTTTCCATCAATATTTTCACCTATTGGTATGTACATGGAATCCATAACTTCAGAATAATATTCATCTGGGAAATCATCTGTTTCCCATATTAAATCTTCATCCCAATTTAAAGCTCTTCCTTGCAAAGGAGAATTTAAATCTCCCAAACTTCCATAATTAGTCATCATATACTTCTGATATGGACTCATATCAGAAGTGTCTGGCATTTTGAATTGGTAATCTTCCAAAATAATATTGGTATCATCAGACATTAATTCAGAAAGTAATGCCAACTTTGTTCTAATAATAGAGTCTCTAACCCAATATACAAATTCTTTATATTCTGAATTTGTTATTTCAGTTTCATCCATATAAAATGGTCTTACAGTAACTGTTGTGGCCGGAGTATTTAATGCGCCGGCAACATCCTCATCTTCTTTACCCATTGTAAAAGAACCTCCAGGAATTTTAGCCATCCCCATTGGGCGTTTTGAATGCCACGCTTTTTTTGCTCTAACACCAACTAATTCTCCTTGGTCATTAGATCCGCAACCATAAACTAGTAATGCTAATAAAATATACAATGATATTTTCCTCATAATAATTTCTTAATTCTTGTTAGGCAAACCTATTACTAATTATTTTAAAAAACAATATTTCTTTAATGCTATAAGTTTAAAGAAATACAAATTTATCAATCTATTTGGTAATTTTGTATTTAAATTAATTTTTTTAAAGTTCTTAACCATCTATCAGGTACCTCCTGATTAGTAGCGCAAACATAATCTTGATATGTACAAGGTATTAACGCATGTCTTTTAAATTTATTATTTCCATTTAAACTAATTTCCATCCACCATCTTCCACTTTTATTACTTTTGTGAAAATTCAAAATTTGTTCTTCAATTGGAACTATATATTTTTTATAATTATCCTTTAATCCAAAAGGATAATCATTAGCTCTATAATTAACTCCTTCAATAAAATACCATATCATTTGAGCAATTAATTGAGCTGTTTGATTTTTAATATCTAATTTTGAGTTGTATTCATAAATACCAAAAGACGAAACTTTATCACTGATACCCGAATAACGAGCAATTGCACAAATTTCAGCACCTGTTAATCCATTTGGTGTTGCATTATTATTCGCTGGTGCTTCGGCATTTTTTATTGAAGATAAATCAACGCTTACTATATCAGCATCTCTTAATACCGGTTCAACAATTTTTATATCGTTTGAAACTTCACCCAACCTGTAAGCTTCAAAAAACAAGCTATCTAATAATCCTATTTCATCTTGTGAATTAAAATATGTTTGATACCCAATATTGCTGTAATTAAACAAATTATTGGGCTTATTCATAATAATTTTACTCAAAAAAGATTGTGAATTCAGTTCATCTTCAATAGTGCCTAAATTAAATTTATTATCAACCGAAACTAAATTTACTGTTTGTTCTAGCTTGTCATAAGCGCGGTAATTTGCATAAGTTAAATCTTGTCCTCCACCTATAATTATTGGAATAATTTTATTCTTAATTAAATAGGTTAATATTTCACCTAATGCAAAATAGGTGTCTTCAATAGTGCTCCCTTGTTCAATATTTCCTAAATCAGCCACTTCAATTGGCCAATTTCCAGGATAAAGCTTGTATAATTCTTTCCTAATTTCACCTAATTCTTCCCCAGTACCGTGGTTCCCATTAGAAGTGCGACCTTCTTTCACCCCAATAATTGCGATTTTTTTATTTGATAATTCTGGAAAACCCTGAGAAATGGTATTTATCTCAATACTTTGACCTAAAGTTTGATTCGACTGCATTTTTGCATGTACCAAAAGTATGTCATCAACTGGTTTAAGGTAGTCATGATTCATTTTATGCAGGGATTAGAAATTGTTTTTCTATATTGCAATATACTAAAATTTTATTTTTTTCTTGTTTTTCGCTTGGTGGTGTTTTTCTTTTTGGTGTTTTTCTCGATAATTGCTTTTACCTCATCCAAAGTTAAACTTTTAGCATCAACAGTTTTTGGCAACTCAATTTTAGTTTTACCTTTTAAAATATTTGAACGTCCCCAACGTGCTTTTTCAACTCGTATTCCTTCTTCTTCCCAATTATGAAGTACCTTTTCAATTTCTTTTCGTTTTTTATCCTCTATTAATTCAACAATATCATTTTGAGTTAAATTATCAAAATTGTACTTTTTATTAACATTTATAAAAATATTATTCCATTTAATAAATGGTCCAAATCTACCTACACCTTTTTGAACTGGTAAATTTTCGTATTCAGCAATTGGTGCATCTGCCTTCCGTTTTTCTTCAATCAATTCAATGGCTCTTTCCAAATCAATAGTCATTGGGTTTTCGTCTCTCGGAATAGATACAAACATTTTATCAAAACGAATGTATGGACCAAAACGTCCACTTGCAACTATAACATCAATTTCCTCGTAATTACCAATTGATTTAGGCAATTTAAATAAGTCTAATGCTTCTTCATAGGTTATTGAAGTTAATGTTTGTTCGCCTTGTAAACTTGCAAAACGTGGTTTTTCGTCGTCAGTAGCTTCTCCAATTTGCACCATTGCTCCAAATCTTCCTAAACGTGCATATACATTTTTACCACTTTCAGGATCTACACCCAGCAAACGTTCACCTGTAGCTCTACTTGCATTTTCAGATACATCCTCAACCATTGGATTAAAAGCTCCGTAAAATTCTTTTATCATTTCAATCCAATCTTCTTTTCCTTCGGCAATCTCATCAAATTCATTTTCTACTTTTGCAGTAAAACCATAATCTAAAATTTCTTGAAAATTAGCAACTAAAAAGTCGTTTACAATATTTCCTATATCGGTTGGAACAAGTTTTCCTTTATCAGCCCCTACTTTTTCTGATAAAATTTCTTCTTTAACATTACCTTTAGTTAATCTGAGCTGCAAATAATTTCTATCTACTCCATCAACAGCACCTTTTATTATATATTCTCTACGCTGAATGGTTGAAATGGTTGGCGCATATGTTGATGGACGACCGATACCTAATTCTTCCAAACGCTTCACTAATGAAGCTTCTGTAAATCGATAAGGTGCTTTGGTATAACGCTCCGTTGCTGTTATATAATTATTTGAGACAGTGTCATTAATTCTCAAATTTGGTAGCATACCCGCTTGTTCTTCCTCTTCATTATCAGTACCTTCTAAATAAACTTTTAAAAATCCATCAAACTTTATCATTTCACCATTAGAAGTGAATATCTTTTTATTATTAGAATTTGAAATTTTAACATTGGTACGTTCTAATTGTGCCTCACTCATTTGAGAAGCTATGGTTCTTTTCCAAATTAAATCGTATAACCTATTTTGATCATAATCAATTGAAACAGACTGACAACTCATATTAGTTGGTCTAATTGCTTCGTGTGCTTCCTGTGCACCTTTAGACTTTGTGCTGTAATTTCTTGGTTTACTGTAAGCTTCTCCAAATGAAGACACAATTTCTTCTTGTGCGTCATTAATAGCGTCATTTGATAAATTAACACTATCAGTTCTCATATAAGTAATTAAACCGGCTTCATACAGTCGTTGTGCCATCATCATAGTTTTAGCTACAGGAAAATACAATTTTCTTGACGCTTCTTGCTGTAGTGTTGATGTTGTAAATGGTGCTGCTGGCGATTTTTTTGCTGGTTTTTTCTGCAAATCAGCTATCTTAAAATCTGCTTCAATACATGAATTTAAAAATGTTTGCGCGTCCTCTTTGATTTGGAAGTTTTTTGGTAATGATGCCTTGAATTTTTTTCCTTCTACTGAAATAAATTCAGCTACTACTTTGTAAGAAGCTACAGGTTTAAATTTTTGAATAGCTCTTTCACGCTCAACAATTAATCTAACAGCCACAGACTGCACTCTACCAGCCGATAAACCTCCTTTAATTTTTCTCCACAAAACTGGCGATAATTTATAACCCACCAATCTATCCAAAACTCTTCTGGCTTGTTGAGCATTCACTAAATTATAATCAATACTTCTTGGATTTTGAACAGCTTTTAAAATGGCTTTTTTAGTAATTTCGTGAAAAACAATACGCTTTGTTGCTTCGTCTTTTAATTTTAATTGCTCAAATAAATGCCAAGCAATAGCCTCCCCTTCACGATCCTCATCTGAAGCCAACCAAACCATTTCAGCTTTATTAGCAAGAGATTTTAATTTTTTTACAACTGCCTTTTTATCGGTTGAAACAGTGTATTTTGGCTTAAAATCACCATCAACATCAATTCCAATTTCTTTTGAAGGTAAATCTGCAATATGCCCAAAACTTGATTCAACTTGAAAATCTTTTCCTAAAAATTTTTCAATTGTTTTTGCTTTTGCAGGGGACTCCACTATTACTAAATTCTTCACCATAAATAACTATATTTCAATATTTAAACCTCTTAAAAGGTTGTTTTTTAACCTATTTTTTCCAGAGATTTCGGATTGCAAAAGTATGTAGAAATTTTTTAACTTCTATAATTAATATGTAGTAGACAAGAAAATTGTATAAAAAAAATAAGAATCTAGCCTTAATTTAAAATTAAAAAATAAAGAGAAAAACAAACGTATTTAATTGATATTTCTATTAGTTTAAACTAAACGTACTTAAAAGGTTTATCACTGAATTTTCATAAGTATATTGATATAAAATACCATCTCCAATCATTAGTAAATTTGTTTCTAAAGGAATTACATCAAATGTATTAATATTTTTAAAATGGTTTAACAATTTCAAATTCGTAATATCTGTTTTATCATAAACTTTTAATCCTGAATCTCCATCACATATAAAAAGCTTTTCATCCTTAATACCTATACCATATGGTTGATCCATTGCGTATGATTTTTCTAAAACAGGATTTTCAATATCCGTGATATCAACAATTTGCAAGCTACTCTCAAAAGCTCCACATGAATTACCTGACCTTAAAGTTATATAGGCATAATTATTATCAACTATCACCGGATCACAAGCTGTACCGTGTTGAAATTCGGAAATAAATTTTGGCACACTTGGTGTTGAAATATCATAAATATACATTCCAGACATACTCCCTAAAAACAAATGATTACCTCTATTAAAAATTGTTTCAATATCAAATCCCGCAAATACACTTTCAAGTTGATTCGGATTTTCAAGATCTTCAATATTAAAAATATTGATATTATGACTATCTACAGAATATAAATATTCATCAACAATTTTAAATCGTGCTAATGAACCTCCTGTACCAGTAGTTGACGGTAAATTTTCTGCAGCAGCAACTGAGATAAAATCAACGTTTTCATAATCAAACTTCCTTTTCTCTCTGGTAATTACCCAATCAACAGGAAAACCATCTTGAGTCTGCATTTCTTCCCAATTAATAGCATCGGCTCCTTCAGGTATTTGATAATAAAAATAAAATACATTCTCTAATAAATTTACTTTTTTAATGTTGTTAATATTTGAAATATCAAAAACTACCAAATCAACAAAACTATTGGCAAATAATCTTTCATTTTTTATTGAAATATCAACATTCCCTGGAATATTTAAAAATGATATTTTGTAAGGACTTTCAGGATTGCTATTATCAATTATATGAACTCCTTTATTTTTGTCATTAACAAAAATGTAATTATTATAACTGTATATTTTACCAGACTCTGTTATTTCTTTTGGAGGCAGAACATCAATTGCAGTTCTTACTTCAGCTAAACTCATTAAAACAGGTGTTGCTAAATTATAGTAATCATAATTGTCTTTTTTACTACAAGATACTAGAACTAAAAAGCTAATTAGCATAAAAAAAGGGAACTTCTTCATAATAATATTTTTTTAATACGGCTAAAAATACAATTTATACTCGACATTACTATTGTTAATTTTCTGCCAAAATGTCATAATTTTCATTTTTTGGTTATATCTTTGCAAATCAAGAAAAATATATGGGTAGCGAAAAAGTTATAGAAGAAAAAAAGCAAGGTCAAGCACTACTAACCGAGCAAAAAGAAGGTAATACAAAGAAATTATATATCGAGAGTTATGGTTGCCAAATGAATTTAAACGACAGCGAAATTGTTGCTTCAATTTTAAATGAAAAAGGTTTTAATACTACACATTTAATGGAAGATGCCGATTTGGTTTTAGTGAACACTTGTTCCATTAGAGAAAAAGCAGAACAAACTATTCGAAAACGTTTAGAAAAATACAATGCAGTAAAAAAAATAAATCCAACTATGAAAGTTGGTGTATTAGGCTGTATGGCTGAACGACTAAAGGCTAAGTTTTTAGAAGAAGAAAAAATAGTAGACCTAGTTGTTGGACCTGATGCTTATCGCGATTTACCAAATTTATTAGAAGAAGTAGAAGCCGGACGTGATGCCGTAAATGTAATTTTATCAAAAGAAGAAACATATGCCGACGTTTCTCCTGTACGGTTAAATACCAACGGTGTTTCCGCATTTGTATCTATTACTCGTGGATGCGATAATATGTGCACATTTTGCGTTGTTCCATTTACAAGAGGTAGAGAACGTAGTCGTGACCCAAAAAGTATCTTGGAAGAAATAAAGCAACTAAACGAAAAAGGTTACAAAGAAGTAACTTTATTAGGGCAAAATGTAGATAGTTATTTATGGTACGGTGGCGGATTGAAAAAAGATTTCAAAAAAGCAACCGAAATTGCACAAACAACTGCAGTTGATTTTGCACAACTCTTAGATTTGGCTGCAGCAACATTCCCGAAAATTAGAATTCGTTTTTCAACTTCAAACCCGCAGGATATGAGCTTGAATGTAATTCATAGCATGGCAAAACACCCTAATATATGTAAATACATTCACTTGCCCGTACAATCTGGAAGTACTTCTGTTTTAAACAGAATGAATCGTCAACATACTCGAGAAGAATATATAAAGCTTATAGATAATATTCGAGAAATATTACCTGAATGTGCGCTATCTCAAGATATGATTGCAGGATTTTGTGGCGAAACTGAAGAAGAACATCAAGATACGTTAAGTTTAATGGAATATGTTAAATATGATTTCGGATTTATGTTTGCGTATTCTGAAAGGCCAGGAACTCCTGCCGAAAAAAGAATGGAAGATGACGTTCCTAATAATATAAAAAAACGAAGATTAAACGAAATTATTCAACTTCAACAAAAACATGGATTACTAAGAATGGAACAATTTATTGGTAAAACAGTAGAAGTTTTAATTGAAGGTACTTCAAAAAAATCAGACGCACACTGGAAAGGTAGAAACTCCCAAAATGCCGTTGTAGTTTTTCCTAAAGGAAATGAAAAAATCGGTGATTTTGTAAATGTTAAAGTTAAATCTTGTACTTCTGCTACATTGATAGGAAATAAAAAATAAAATACTATGGAATCACCTCAAATTATTAAACAACGATTTGGAATTATTGGAAACGATGTTCATCTAAATCTGGCTCTAGAAAAAGCTATGAGAGTAGCTCCAACCGATATTTCAGTACTGGTAACGGGTGAAAGTGGTGTTGGTAAAGAAAGTATTCCAAAAATAATACATAATTTATCGCATCGTAAACACGCCAAATACATTGCCGTAAATTGTGGTGCTATTCCTGAAGGAACTATTGACAGCGAACTATTTGGTCACGAAAAAGGCGCCTTTACAGGAGCAACCGCTGCCAGAAAAGGTTATTTTGAAGTTGCCGATGGCGGAACCATTTTTTTAGATGAAGTTGGTGAACTTCCGCTAACAACACAAGTGCGGTTATTGCGTGTTTTAGAAAATGGCGAATTTATAAAAGTCGGCTCTTCTCAAGTACAAAAAACGAATGTTAGAATTGTTGCTGCAACAAACTTAAATATGCAAGAGGCAATTGGAAAAGGTAAATTTAGAGAAGATTTATTTTACAGATTGAGTACTATTGACATTCATTTACCTCCACTTCGTGATAGAATTGATGATATCCATTTATTATTCCGAAAATTTGCTGCTGATTTTGCACATAAATACAAAATGCCAACCATTAGGTTAACCGATGAAGCCATTAAAGTATTGGTAAATTATGGATTTCCAGGAAACATTAGGCAATTAAGAAACATAGCCGAACAAATCTCTGTAGTAGAAGAAGAAAGAACTATTTCGGCACAACAATTAAGTAAATATTTACCAAGTAGTGGTACCAATTTACCTTCAGTAATTGAAACGAAAAAATCGAAAAGTGATTTTGCTACTGAACGTGAAATTATGTACAAGATTTTATTTGATATGCGTAATGATATCAACGATTTAAAAAAACTCACACTTGACCTAATGAAAAATGATGATGCAGACAAGGTTAAAGAAGAAAACAAAAAGTTGATTCAAAAAATATATAAAGAAGAAGAACCTATTGAAAACCCAACAAACAATCAAGTAGAAGTAGTTCGAATTAATGAAGATTACAACAAACCTTCTAACTACGAATATGCTGAAACTATTGATGCCGACGAAAATCTATCTATTCAGGAAAAAGAAATTGAATTGATAAAAAAATCTTTAGAACGCAATAGTGGAAAACGCAAATTGGCCGCAAAAGAGCTGGGAATTTCAGAAAGAACTTTATATCGCAAAATAAAACAATACGATTTATAGTATAATTACTACTTTTGAACAATGAAAAAAATTCGTTCCATTATATTGATAGTTTTTATTATAGTTTCGAAAAGCTGTGGCATTTATTCGTTTACAGGAACCAATTTAGATCCTAATGTAAAAACCGTTCAAATAGATTATTTCCCAAACAATGCTGTTTTGGTTGAACCATCATTAAGCCAAACTTTTACTACAAATTTTCAAGATTTATTTTTAACTCAAACTAATCTAGATTTGGTTAAAGCTAGCGGTGATCTACAATTTGAAGGCGAAATAACAGGGTATAAAATAAACCCCATGACAGCAACAGCGCAACAAACAGCAGCTCAAAACCGACTTACAATAACTGTTAATGTTCGTTTTTACAACAACTTAAATGAAGATGATAATTTTGAGAAAACATTTTCACATTATTATGATTATGATGCGAACACCCAGTTAGTTGGAAGTATAATGGATGACGCTTTTGAAGAAATAATTGAACGTATTTCACAAGATATTTTTAATGCATCGGTAGCAAAATGGTAATAAATGAATAGTACTGAGCTTACATATTTACTTCAAAATCCCGACAAAATTGACGGTTCAAAAGCCATGCAATTAGAAAATGTCTTAAATGAATTCCCATATTTTCAATCGGCAAGAGTCATTCAATTAAAACATTTGAACAATTCTAACAGCTACAAATACAACAAAGCTCTCAAAAAAACAGCTGCGTATACTATTGATAGAAACGTTTTATTTGAATTTATTACTGCTCCATTTTTTATTTCTGATAAAAAACACGCACTTAATAACCTAGAAGAAATTGAAGTCATAGAAGCTGAAACTATAGAACATCTTCATAAAAAAATTACTGAGTCAGTTTCAGTTAAAGATAAACCCTCTGAAATAGCACCGAAAGAAGTTAATCCTATAGTTGACGATGAACCAAAAACAATATTAGAAATTGGAACACCTATCCATTTTAAAAGTTCAGAGCCACATTCATTCAACGAATGGATGCAATTAATAGCTAAAAAACCTATCTCACGCGAAGAAAACATTCATAATTCAACAGAAAAGCATAATGAAACCGAAAACAAATTTGATTTAATTGAGAAATTTATTGAATCGAATCCAAAAATTAAACCTGTAGATAAAACCCAGCAAACACCTGATGTTTCTGTAGAAAGTTCAAAAGAAGATGACCGCCTAATGACTGAAACTTTAGCGAAAGTTTACCTTGAACAAAAAAAATATAAAAATGCAATAAAAGCTTATCGCATTTTAAGTTTGAAATATCCAGAAAAAAGTAGTTTCTTTGCACACCGAATTAAAGCAATAAAAATTTTACAAAGAAATAAGTCATGACAACATATACAGTTTTTTTAATTCTAATAATGATTGTAGCACTTTTGTTAATATTAATCATAATGGTACAAAATCCTAAAGGAGGGGGATTATCCTCTTCATTTGGAGGAGGTGGAACTCAAACCCTTGGTGGTGGAGTTCAAAATACAACGAACTTTTTAGATAAAAGTACGTGGACATTATCAATTATTTTATTAGCCTTAATTTTATTATCAAATTTTTCTGCTCCAAGAGCAACGGCTACTACAAGTTCAGAAATAGAAAATACTATTGAAAACCGAGAAGTACAAGATGTACTCGCTCCAATTACTATTAAAGATTCTGTTCAATAGTAATTTCAATATACCATATTAAAAATGCCAACGTGTCACTCACTTTGGCATTTTTTTTATAAATAAAGTACATTTGTCATAGTAAAAAAAATGGCACACTTTTAGCAATTTAATACGTAGATTAATAATTTCTAAAATTTTATAAAATGAGTAACATAAATATTAAACCCTTAGCAGATAGAGTTTTAATTGAACCTGCTCCTGCTGAAACTACAACAGCTTCAGGATTAATACTTCCTGATTCAGCAAAAGAAAAACAACAAAAAGGAACTGTAATTGCAGTTGGAAACGGAACAAAAGATGAACCAATGACTGTAAAAGTTGGGGATACCGTTTTGTATGGAAAATTCGCTGGTACTGAACTTATTTTAGAAGGTACTGATTACTTAATTATGAGAGAAGCCGATATTTTGGCTATTGTTTAAATCATTAAAAAATAATTAAAATGGCAAAAGATATAATTTTTGATATTGCAGCACGTGATGGATTAAAGCGTGGTGTTGATGCATTAGCAAATGCAGTTAAAGTAACATTAGGACCAAAAGGTAGAAATGTAGTAATTGGAAAAACCTTTGGTGGACCATCAATCACCAAAGATGGTGTTACTGTTGCTAAAGAAATTGAGTTAGAAGATGCTTTAGAAAACATGGGAGCTCAAATGGTAAAAGAAGTTGCTTCAAAAACCAATGATTTGGCTGGTGATGGTACAACAACTGCTACTGTTTTAGCACAAGCAATTGTTAAAGAAGGATTAAAGAATGTAGCTGCTGGTGCAAACCCACTTGATTTAAAACGCGGAATAGATAAGGCAGTTAATGCCATTGTTAAAAATTTACAAGAGCAATCTCAAGAGGTTGGTAACAAATCAGAAAAAATAAAACAAGTTGCTTCAATTTCGGCAAATAATGACGATACAATTGGAGACTTAATTGCTCAAGCTTTTGAAAAAGTTGGAAAAGAAGGTGTAATTACCGTTGAAGAAGCTAAAGGAACTTCTACATATGTAGATATTGTTGAAGGAATGCAATTTGACAGAGGTTACTTATCTCCTTATTTTGTTACAAATGCAGATAAAATGTTAACTGATTTAGAAAATCCATACATTTTATTATTCGAAAAGAAAATAACAAATCTTAAAGATTTATTACCAATTTTAGAGCCCGTTGCGCAAAGCGGAAAACCATTACTGGTAATTGCGGAAGATGTTGAAGGAGAGGCTTTAGCAACACTGGTAATGAATAAATTACGTGGTGCTTTAAAAATTGCCGCCGTTAAAGCTCCTGGTTTTGGCGACCGTAGAAAAGCAATGTTAGAAGATATAGCAATTTTAACCGGTGGTACTGTTATTTCAGAAGAAAGAGGCTTAACTTTAGAAGGTACAACATTAGAAATGTTAGGTACTGCTGAAAGAGTAACTATTGATAAGGATAATACTATTGTAGTTAATGGTGCAGGCGATCACGAAGCTATCAAAGCCAGAGTTGGTCAAATTAAAGCTCAAATAGAAACTACAACTTCTGATTATGACAAAGAAAAACTTCAAGAACGTTTGGCTAAATTAGCTGGTGGAGTAGCTGTCTTGTATGTTGGTGCTCCAAGTGAAGTTGAAATGAAGGAAAAAAAGGATAGAGTTGATGATGCTTTACATGCTACTCGTGCTGCTGTTGAAGAAGGAATTGTTGCCGGTGGTGGAGTTGCTTTAGTTAGAACTAAAGATGTATTGCAATCAATTACAACTGACAGTTTAGATGAAGTAACTGGAATTAAAATTTTAGACAGAGCAATTGAAGAACCTTTACGTCAAATTGTTGAAAATGCAGGTGGTGAAGGATCTGTAGTTGTTGCTAAGGTAATTGATGGCAAAAACGATTTTGGATACAATGCCAAAACAGAAGAATACACTAAAATGCTTTCAGCTGGTATTATTGATCCAACCAAAGTAACAAGAATTGCGTTAGAAAATGCAGCTTCTGTAGCTGGAATGATTTTAACAACAGCTTGTACATTGGTTGATATTAAAGAAGATACTCCTGCTGCTCCTGCTATGCCTCCAATGGGTGGCGGAATGCCAGGAATGATGTAAAATCATCTATTTAGAATCATAAAAAAACCGTTTCAACAATGTTGAAACGGTTTTTTTATATTTAAAAAGATAGTAATTCTTCTGTCAAATTTGATTTCAAAAAAACTTTTCTTTTTCAATCTATTTTTCAACTTCCTTTATGTTTACTTCAACGTTATTTAAAGCATCCAATTTAGCTTTTACCTCTTCTTCAGTCCCTTCATAAACTTCTTCAATTGTATTTTCATTACCTCCTTCAAAAGTTGTTGTAGTTACAATAGCCTTAACTGTTTCATCATCATTTTTTATCATTTTCACCTGTACTTCTTTCTTCACTTCTTTTGAAACCACTTCAGTTGCAGCTTTCTCTTCAGTATATTTTGCTAAATCAACACTATCTAGAGCAATACTTGGAGCAATTACCAAGGCCACTACCGACATTAATTTCAATAAAATATTTAATGATGGTCCTGAAGTATCTTTAAATGGGTCACCAACAGTATCACCAACAACACCCGCTTTATGAGTCTCAGATCCTTTATGCCCACCTTCTTCAATCATTTTTTTTGCGTTGTCCCAAGCACCACCAGCATTAGACTGAAAAATTGCCATTAAAACTCCTGTTGTTGTAACACCAGCTAATAAACCACCTAACATTTCAGCTCCAGCAATAAATCCTACTAAAACTGGAACAACTAATGCTAACAAGCCCGGAAATACCATTTCCCTTATAGAGGCTGTTGTAGATATTTCAACACATTTTTCGTATTCAGCATAACCATCTGCAGCATCAAATATTTTTCTTTCTTCATCTGTAATCTTTGACAAATCAGAATTGTGTTTACGCATAATTTCTAATGCAGCATGTAGTTGAGGAATCTCTTTGAATTGACGACGAACTTCCTGAATCATTGCCATTGCAGCTCGACCAACCGCATTCATTGAAAGTGCAGAAAACACAAAAGGCAACATACCTCCTATTAATAAACCAGCCATAATTTTTGGTTGCGAAACATCAATAGCTGTTACATTTGCAGTTTTCATGAATGCTGCAAATAATGCCAATGCTGTTAAAGCCGCAGAAGCAATTGCAAAACCTTTACCAATTGCGGCAGTTGTATTACCTACTGCATCTAATTTATCGGTACGTTTACGAACTTCTTTTGGCAATTCAGCCATTTCAGCAATTCCACCAGCATTATCCGAAATTGGACCATATGCATCGACTGCTAATTGTATTCCTGTATTTGCAAGCATTCCAACAGCTGCAATTGCAATTCCATAAAGTCCTGCAAAATGATTTGATACTATTATTGCAGCAGCAATAAGTAAAATAGGTATTGCAGTTGACATCATTCCTACTCCTAATCCGGCAATAATATTTGTAGCAGACCCAGTTTCAGATTTTTTTACAATTGACAATACAGGCCCTGAATTTGTTCCAGTATAATATTCGGTTGCTTTACCAACCAGCAATCCTGCAACTAAACCTGCAATTGTTGCCCAAAACACCCCTAATGAAGTATATTCAACACCGTTTTCAATCCACGTAGCAGGTAGCATTTCTCTAATTATAAAAAAGGAAGCAACAAGCATTAACCCTGCTGATCCAAATTCACCAATATTCAAAGCTTTATGGGGGGAACCTCCGTTTTTTACTCTTACAAAAAATGTCCCCAAAATTGACATAATAATTCCAACCGCAGCCAACGCTAATGGTAAGTATACCGCTCCAAGTCCATCATAGGCTCCTTGAAACTCTGGTAATTTTGCATATATAGCTCCTAAAACCATAGTACCAATTATAGAACCCACATACGATTCAAATAAATCAGCACCCATTCCAGCTACATCACCAACATTATCACCAACATTATCAGCGATTGTTGCAGGATTTAATGGATGATCTTCAGGAATACCTGCCTCTACTTTTCCAACAAGATCGGCTCCAACATCAGCTGCTTTTGTATATATACCACCACCAACACGCGCAAATAAGGCAATTGATGAAGCACCTAATGAAAATCCAGAAAGTACATTTAGTACAATTTCAGTTGTTTCAAACATTCCTTGATACCAGAAAAGTAATGAACTTAATCCTAGTACTCCTAATCCTACAACTCCAAGTCCCATTACCGCTCCACCAGAAAATGCAACTTCTAAGGCTTTTCCAAGTGATGTTCTGGCAGCTTGTGTTGTTCTTACATTTGCTTTGGTAGCAACTCTCATTCCTATAAACCCCGCCAAAGCAGAACATATCGCTCCTACAACAAAAGATAATGCGACCATTCCGCTAGAAATACTGTTTCCATCTACATCTACATCATTTTCACCTTTAAAATATAAAAGAATAGCTACCGCAAATACAAATACAGAGAGTATTTTGTACTCCGCTTTTAAAAAAGACATAGCTCCATCGGCAATGTGCTTAGCGATTTTTTTCATTTTTTCATCTCCCTCATCTTGCTTAGAAAGCCATATATTTTTTACTAACACAAATAATAGGGCTATTATACCAAATAAAGGTAGATAACTTACAATTTTTTCCATTTTATATTTAATAGTTTAAATTAATATTATTTTTTTGCCAAAAGTACCAATTTCAAACGTTTTCGCAAGACTTTTTTAAAAAAAAATATTTTCTAAAAAAATAACACCTTTTAAGCATAAAAAAACCATCTATAAAAAATTATAAATAGCCTTCATGATTTAACGTTATTTTGAACAAATTATATTGTAAATGTTCTTTTTTTCTTATGTTCGCTCTCATCGTATCTTTTTACACAAAGATTATAGATTTCAACAGCTTCTTCGGCATTTCCCCAACCTCCAACGTCTACTTTCTTTTCTTCCAAATCTTTATAAACCTGAAAAAAATGTTCAATTTCTTTTAATCTATGTGGGTTTAAATCTGAAATATCACCTCTATTATTCCAAATAGGATCAGAAACGGGAACACAAATAATTTTTTCATCTGGTCCTTTCTCATCAGTCATATGGAAAACGCCAATTGGTCTAACTTCCATAACTACCATAGGAAATGTTGGCTGCGAACCTAATACCAATACATCTAATGGATCTTGATCCAAAGCTAATGTTTCGGGAACAAAACCGTAATCACCAGGATACATCATAGAAGAAAATAGCATTCTATCAAATCTGATTTTATTTAAAGTAAAATCGTACTCATATTTATTTCTACTCCCTTTTGGTATTTCAATTAAAACATCAAAGGTTACATCTTTTTTCAAACTCATACTTTTGATTTATTTTTTCACAAAACTAACAATTAACTAGTGTCTTATGTTAAATTAATGTAAATTTTTTAGAAATAAAACCCAACCGCCATTTTAATAGCAAAATTAGTCACTCCAGAAATATCCCTACAACTACCTATCCAAGTAAAATCTGATTTAAATACTTTAAAAATATTTCTTTTTCATATCTATTTATAATAAAAAATTCCTTTCGAGAATTAACTCTCAAAAGGAATTTATAGCGGATATTTTTTTTCTTTATTTTATATAAAGTACATCTTTAACTGCTTTTACAACGTCATTAGAATTAGGCAGCCACTCATCTAATAATACTGAAGAGTAAGGAGCTGGAGTATCGGCAGTAGTAATTCTTCTAATTGGCGCATCTAAATAATCAAAAATATTTTCTTGTACTTGGAAAGTAATTTCTGAAGAAACACTTGCAAATGGCCATGCTTCTTCTAAAACAACCAATCTATTTGTTTTTTTAACTGAAGTATAAATTGCTTCAAAATCCATTGGACGAACCGTTCGTAAATCAATAATTTCACAAGAAATACCTTCTTTTTCCAAAGCATCAGCTGCCTTATAAGCTTCTTTTATAATTTTTCCAAAAGAAACAATTGTCACATCATTACCTTCTCTTTTTATATCAGCGACACCTAAAGGCAATACATACTCACCTTCTGGAACTTCACCCTTATCACCATACATTTGCTCACTTTCCATAAAAATTACAGGATCGTCATCTCTAATAGCAGCTTTTAACAAACCTTTTGCATCATATGGGTTTGAAGGTACAACCACTTTTAAACCAGGAGTATTTGCAAACCAGTTTTCAAAAGATTGAGAGTGCGTAGCTGCCAATTGTCCTGCAGAACCCGTTGGTCCTCTAAAAACTATTGGACAATTTAATTGCCCTCCAGACATTTGTCTGATTTTAGCTGCATTATTAATTATTTGATCAATTCCAACCAAAGAAAAATTGAACGTCATAAATTCAACAATTGGTCTATTTCCATTCATTGCAGACCCAACAGAAATACCTGCAAAACCAAGTTCAGCAATAGGGGAATCAATTACTCTTTTTGCCCCAAATTCATCAAGCATTCCTTTAGAAGCTTTATATGCACCATTATATTCTGCAACTTCTTCACCAATAAGAAAAATACTTTCATCTTTTCTCATTTCCTCACTCATTGCTTCACAAATAGCTTCTCTAAATTGTATTGTCTTCATTTATTATTATTTTTAAAGATTGGCAAAAGTACACAATTCTATATCTTTTTACAATCAAATGAATCAATTAAAGTAAATATTTACTATGCGCGCATAGTATTTTAAAAAAATTTACTACTTTAGTGGCGTAATATTTTATAAACATCTTAATTTTAAAAAAATAAAACTTATCTATAATGAAAATATTAGTTTGTATTAGTCACGTTCCTGACACTACTTCGAAAATTAATTTCACCGAAAACGAAACTAAATTTGACAGTAATGGCGTGCAATTTGTAATCAATCCATATGATGAATTTGCTTTAACCAAAGCTATGTTCTTAAAAGAAAAACAAGGCGCCAGTATTACAGTTGTAAATGTTGGAAATGCTTCAACAGAGCCAACCTTAAGAAAAGCTTTAGCTATTGGTGCTGATAATGCCATAAGAGTTAATACTGAAGCAACTGATGGATTTGCTGTTGCAAAAGAATTAGCTGAAGTAGTAAAAAATGGTGAGTATAATTTAGTTTTAGCTGGTAAAGAATCTATAGATTACAACGGAGGCATGGTTCCGGGAATGTTAGCCGCAATGCTAAATTATAATTTCGTAAACGCTTGTATTGGATTAGAGATTGAAGGAGAAACCGCAACAATCCATAGAGAAATTGACGGTGGTAAAGAAGTGTTATCTTCAAATTTACCTTTAATTATTGCGGGTCAAAAAGGATTGGTTGAAGAAAAAGATCTTCGTATTCCAAATATGCGCGGAATTATGATGGCTCGTAAAAAACCTTTGAATGTTATTGAACCTATAAACGGTGAGGTAACCACTTCAAGTATTTCTTTTGAAAAACCAGAAGCCAAATCTGATTGTAAAATGGTAGATCCGGATAATGTTGATGAGTTAGTAAACTTATTACACACCGAAGCCAAAGTTATTTAACAATTAATAGTGGATTTATTTTATAGTTGAATGGTATTCATTAATAACTTCAACAAAAACTTAACCAATTAACGATTTAACAATTAAAAAAATATGTCAGTTTTAGTAATAGCCGATTCGTCGGAAGGAAAAATTAAAAAAACAGCTTTTGAAGTAACTTCATATGGGGGGAAAGTGGCTGAACAGTTAGCAACTAACTTAGTAGTTTTAACCATAAACGCAGAAGATAATTCAGAATTAAACACCTACGGAGCCGAAAAAATTGTAACCGTAAATAATAAACAATTAGAAACCTTCAATTCAATAGTATACGCAGATGTAATTCAACAAGTGGCAGACAAAGAAAATGCTGAAGTTGTAATTATTGACTCAAATTCAAACGGATTATATATGGCGCCTTTGGTGGCAGTAAATTTAAATGCTGGTTATGCTAACAATGTTGTTGCACTACCTAGCAGCACAGCGCCTTTTACAGTAAAACGTAAAGCTTTTTCAAGTAAAGCTTTCAATAATACTCAAATAAATACCGCTGTGAAAGTTATTTCATTGGCCAAAAATTCATTTGGAATTGTTGAAAACCAAGTTTCAGCTACTGTAGAAGAATTTTCTCCAACAATAATAGAAAGTAATTTACTTTCTCAATCTGTTGAACAAACAACTGGAAAAGTTACTATTGCCGATGCAGATATAGTGGTGTCAGGCGGAAGAGGTTTAAAAGGTCCTGAAAATTGGGGTATGGTTGAAGAACTTGCTGAAGTTCTAGGAGCTGCAACAGCTTGTTCAAAACCAGTTTCAGATTTAGGCTGGAGACCTCATAGCGAGCATGTAGGCCAAACAGGTAAGCCAGTTGCCTCTAATTTATACATTGCAATTGGTATTTCAGGAGCAATTCAACATTTGGCTGGAATTAATTCATCAAAAGTAAAAGTTGCAATTAACACTGATGCTGAAGCACCGTTCTTTAAAGCAGCTGACTATGGCATAGTTGGTGATGCTTTTGAAGTTGTTCCAAAATTAATTGAAAAGTTAAAACTTTTTAAGGAAAATAACGCATAATTTTATTAAATTGTGCCTCCTAAAAGGCTGTCTGATTATTGGACGTTTTTCCTTTAATCAGGCAGCTTTTTTTTAATTTTAATTTATGAGTTTAGTTCGACTTAACATAAAAGGAATTTCTTATAGCCAAACACAAAGTGGAGCTTATGCTTTGGTTTTAAGTGAGGTAGACGGATCGAGAACCTTACCAATAGTTATTGGGGCTTTTGAAGCACAATCAATTGCAATTGCCCTTGAAAAAGAAATAAAACCTCCTAGACCCCTAACCCACGACCTTTTCAAAAGTTTTGCTGATAGGTTTCAAATAGTAATCAAACAAGTGATTATTCACAAGCTTGTTGATGGAGTTTTTTATTCAAGCTTAATTTGCGAACGTGATAATATTGAAGAAATTATTGATACCAGAACATCAGATGCTATTGCATTAGCAACCAGATTTAATGCCCCTATTTTTACCTATGAAAATATTTTGGATAAAGCCGGTATTTATCTAAAACTGAAAGATGAACTAAGCGAAATTTCAGATAAAGATGTAGATTTAGACGAATTACTTGAGGAAGTTGAACCCGAAAAAAAATCTTCATTTTCAAAAGACTCTCTAGAACAATTAAATAAAAAATTAGAAAAAGCAGTTCAAAATGAAGACTACGAATTGGCTGCAAAAATCAGAGACGAAATTAACAAACGCACTTAAAATGATTAAAAAACTAACTTTATTCACACTTCTATTTTTTATAACATTTACATTCAACGCCCAAGAAGCAATTCCACAAACACTCATTGAAAGTCAAGGATTTTCTATAACAACGCTTTGGCGTGGAATTATTGGAATGATTTCATTAGTAGGGCTTGCTTACATACTTAGCAGCAACAGAAAAGCTATTAATTGGAAAACAGTTGGAGCCGGATTATCGGCTCAATTATTAATAGCAATTGGTGTTTTAAAAGTATCTTTTGTGAAAGCCGCTTTCGAATTTGTTGGAAAAATATTTACGAATATATTAGACTATACTGCTGCTGGAAGTGAATTTTTATTTGGTGGATTAATGAATACTGAATCTTACGGATTCATTTTTGTTTTCCAAATTTTACCAACTATTTTATTCTTTTCCGCATTAACATCGTTATTGTTTTATTTAGGTGTAATTCAAGTTGTAGTGAAAGGAATGGCTTGGTTATTAACCAAATTATTAAAAATTTCTGGTGCTGAAAGCTTGTCTGTTGCTGGAAACATATTTTTAGGTCAAACAGAATCGCCTTTAATGATTAAAGCATATTTGGAACGAATGACACGTTCAGAAATTTTATTGGTGATGATTGGGGGAATGGCTACGGTAGCCGGAGGAGTTTTAGCTGCATATATTGGTTTTTTAGGAGGAAATGATGAAGTAATGCGTCTTGAATTTGCAAAACATTTGTTAGCAGCCTCAGTAATGGCAGCTCCTGGAGCTATTGTAATATCAAAAATGTTGTATCCTCAAACTGAAAAAATTAATACTGATGTTGAAGTATCTCAAGATAAAATTGGTTCAAATATTTTAGATGCAATTTCAAACGGAACAACAGAAGGTTTAAAATTAGCGGCAAATGTTGGAGCAATGTTATTGGTTTTTGTTGCTTTTATTGCAATGATTAACGGCATACTTGACTGGGTAGGAGAATTTACCAACTTAAATAATTGGATGGCTGCAAACACACCATATCAATCATTTTCTTTAGAATCAATATTAGGAACTATTTTTGCTCCTTTAATGTGGTTAATTGGAGTAGCTAAAGAAGATATTATGCTAATGGGACAGCTATTGGGAATAAAATTAGCTGCAAGTGAATTTGTAGGTTATATTCAATTAGCTGAATTAAAAAATGTAGCAAATTTAACACATTTCACCTATAACAAATCGGTGATAATGGCCACTTATATGTTGTGTGGGTTTGCAAATTTTGCTTCCATTGGAATTCAAATTGGAGGTATTGGTTCTTTAGCTCCAGGGCAACGCAAAACCTTGTCGGAATTTGGAATTAAAGCTTTAATTGGAGGTTCACTGGCATCATTACTTTCTGCAACCATTGCAGGGATGATTATTGGGTAATTTATTTTTTGCCATCAAAAAAATTAAACTAACTACTACTAACTAATGAAACAATATCTAGATTTAATAAAACACGTTAGAGATAACGGAATTGTAAAAGAAGATAGAACGGGAACGGGAACCAGAAGTGTTTTTGGTTATCAAATGCGCTTTGATTTAAGTAAAGGCTTTCCAATGCTAACCACCAAAAAATTACACCTAAAATCAATTATTTATGAATTGCTATGGTTTTTAAAAGGTGATACTAATATTGAATATTTAAAAGAAAAAAATGTAAAAATTTGGGATGCCTGGGCTAATGAAAATGGTGATTTAGGACCTGTTTACGGACATCAATGGCGCAACTGGAACAGTGAAGGAATTGATCAAATTATAGAAGTAATTGAAACTATCAAAACCAATCCAGATAGTAGAAGGATGATCGTTACAGCCTGGAATCCAAGTGTTTTACCCGACACCTCCGTTTCATTTACTGAAAATGTAGCCAACGGAAAGGCTGCCTTACCTCCTTGTCACGCATTTTTTCAATTTTATGTAACTGATGGAAAATTATCTTGTCAATTATACCAGCGTAGCGCCGATATATTTTTAGGAGTACCTTTTAATATTGCTTCGTACGCCCTATTAACCATGATGATGGCTCAAGTTTGTGATTTAAAACCAGGTGATTTTGTACATACATTTGGGGATGCGCATATTTATAACAATCATTTAGAACAAATTAATTTACAATTATCACGTGAACCTAGACAGCTTCCGCAAATGATTATTAATCCTAAAGTAAAAAATATTTTCGATTTTACTTTTGAAGATTTTACAGTTGAAAATTACAATCCTCACCCACACATTAAAGGGAAAGTTTCTGTTTAAAAACCAAAACTATTTTAATACATTCGCGGTTACCCATTAGAGTAAAATACTCTTCACCTATTTCATTTAGGGTTGAAGAAAAGAATGCGGCAACAAAAAGTATAAATCTCTTTGAAGAAATTAACAGATATCAAAAGAGAAGAAAATTTTAATTTATTATTTTAGCATAACTAAATAATTCAATATGGATCAAGAACAACATGAATTATACGAAAACGCCCGAAAGCGAGTAAAACAAAAAAAACACTTATACTTTCATTTTTTATTGTTTTTAATTGGTTCAGTTTTTTTAATTATCCTTAATAAAGCACTAAAAGTTGGAGAAACTTTTATGGAAGACTGGTTTGTTTGGGCTATTTTTACATGGCTTTTCATATTTACTCTTCATTTTGTCAATGTTTTTATTACGCATAAATTTATGGGAAAAGATTGGGAACGAAGACAAACTGAAAAACTAGTTTTAAAACAAGAGGTAAAAATTGCTAAAATGGAAAAGGAAATTGCTAAAGAAGCACAGTTAAAAGCTGAAAGCGAACAATTTGCTGCTGAAACAAAACAACAAGAGTTAAAAAAAAATACAAAACCTAACAACCAAATCAATCAATGATTACAATAATAGCTGCGGTTGCTGCTAACAATGCCTTAGGTAAAAACAACCAACTTATTTGGCATATTCCGGCAGATTTAAAAAGATTTAAAAAAGTGACTTCTAATCATCATGTAATTATGGGTAGAAAAACATATGAATCTTTAGGGAAACCACTTCCCAACAGAACTAATATTATTATAACCCGTAATAAAGAGTATACTGTTGAAGGCTGTGTAATTGTAAATTCACTTCAAGAAGCTATAGCAGTTGCAAAAGAAGATAGTAATCCTTTTATTTTAGGAGGTGCTCAAATCTATAAACAAGCTCTCAATTTTGCCAATAAACTAGACTTAACGCTTGTACATCACAATTTTGAAGCTGATGCTTTTTTCCCTGAAATTGATCTTAAAGTATGGAAAGAAATAAGTAGGGAAGATTTTAAAGCCGACGAAAAAAATAGTTACAATTATAGTTTTGTTACTTTTATAAAAAAACAAAAAAATGAGGTCTAAAAAATATAGGCCTCATTTTTAAACTTAACTTAATTTATGCTACTATAATTTTAGATATTCAATATATGGCTTGAAATAAACCTTAGAGTTATCATAATCAAACTCTACTTTTTGATTTGTTACTTTAAAAGGAATACTTTTAATTTTAGTTTCCCCATTTATTTCAACATTATAAACTCCATTTGGAAGATTTGATAAATCATATTTTTTTGAATACACTGATCCAACAAATTTCTCTGAATGTAAAACCACCTTGTCAATATCTTTTACTAAAATTCGAACTTCTCCATCAAAATTATTGAAGGAAAATTGAACTATCTTTGGATTTGAATCACTAACTATTACTTTTGGTAAATTTTCATTTGCCTTTACTACTAAACCAGTAACCATTACTGCTATTAGCATCACTTTTTTAATTAAACGTTTCATATTAACTATTTTTTAATTAGTATGGTGCAAATCTAAATGCATTCTCGGAATTAAAACACCTCATATTTTTCAATTTTATATTCTTTTTTAACCCAATATTCGCTTACGAAAACGTTTTATGTTAATTTAGAACAAAACAAAGTTAATAAATTGTATATTTGACTAGAAAAATAATTACTTTTGCCAAAACATATGTAATGAAAACATCAAAACCTACATTAGAAAAAATTAACCCAAAGTTTGGTAGTTCACTAGTAGTATTACAACATAGCGAGATTGTTGAAGAGTTTTTACCTTTTTGGCATTTTCACCCAGAATTAGAGTTGGTTTATATTAACAATGCAAAAGGTAAAAGACATATTGGAAGTCATTTGTCCTATTTTAACAATAGTCAGTTAATACTTTTAGGCTCAAATTTACCTCATAGTGGGTTTACTGATAGATTTTGTACAAATGGATCAGAAACCATTATTCAATTCAAAGAAAATTTTTTGGGTGATTATTTTTTAGACATCCCTGAAATGCAACTCATTAAAAATCTTTTTGAAAGAGCGAAAAAAGGGTTGTTATTCTCAAAGGATATTAAACATATTGTGGGACCAAGAATTGAAGAACTTGTAAAATATGAAGGAATAGAACGTATTATTAGGTTTCTAGATATTTTAAAAGATCTTGCTCAAACACCACATTATACCATGTTAAATGTGGATGGATTTGCTTTTGAAGTAGAGCCACAAGACAATAAAAAAATTGATATTATTTTTAATCACGTAAGTAAAAATTTCAAACAACCAATTCCTTTAGATGAAATTGCTGAAATGGCAAGCATGACTGTTCCTGCATTTTGCAGATACTTTAAAAAAGCAACTGGCAAAACATTTACACAATTCGTAAATGAATTTAGAATTGTTCACGCCACTAAGCTTTTAACGGAAAACCCAACCAGTATTTCAGATATTTGTTTTGAAAGTGGTTTTAATAATTTCTCACACTTTAATAAACTATTCAAAAAAATTACAGGAAAAAGCCCCTTAAAATATCGAAATGAAATGAAACAGCTTTTATCTCTAAAAACCAACTAACAAATAGTAATATCCTAAAGATTTTTTTTCTGAATGTTTTGTTATTTTATCTCTAAAATAAATGGCATTCTTGCTTGCACACCTTTTTTATTTGAAATATGTTTTAAATTCGTATAAATTTGAAAGTTTTCTTCGCCTAATTCTTCTTTTAAAATTTGTTCTTTAGCTTTTCCAAAAGGAAACTTATTTAACCTATCCTCTAAATCAATTTTATAACTAGGATAATTTCTAATTCTAAAATCAGTAAGTTTAGCAAGTTCAGCCGCATAAGAAATTGCATCGTCTAAATTTCCTAGCTCATCAACTAAACCAACTTCTTTAGCTTCCACTCCACTCCACACTCTGCCCTGCGCAATTTTATCAACTTCTTCTATCAACATTCCTCTTCCTTTTGAAACACGTTCTAAAAAAGTGGTATAAACTTGCTCTACTCCTTCTTTAGTAACAGCTCTAAATTCATCAGTCATAGGCTCAAAAACACTGTAATTAGGACCGCTATTTGTGCTAACTTGCTCAGCATTAACTCCAATATTACCAGCCAATTCACTCATATTAGGAATCGTTCCATAAACACCTATTGAACCCGTTATTGTAGTGGGTTGTGCATAAATTTTATCAGCATTACAAGCTATATAATACCCTCCTGAAGCCGCAACATTTCCCATTGAAACTACTACTGGAAGTTGCTCACTTGTTAACTCTAATTCTCTCCAAATTAATTCACTAGCCAAAGCACTCCCTCCTGGAGAATTGATTCTTAAAACAATTGCTTTGGTACTTTTAGTCTTTCTTGCTTTTCGAAGCGCATTTATAATTAAATCCTGCCCAATAAAATTTTCATCTCCTTTACCATAAATAATTTCACCTTGAGCATACACTACAGCTATTCTATCTGTACCAGAAGATTTTAATCTTCCTTTTCCTGAGGAAATATAATCTTTCATACTCACTTTTTTGAGTTCTGAATCAATATCTACACCCATTACGACTTTCATTTTACTACTATATTCATCCAAATAAATTGCTTGATCAATTAATTTATTTTCAACTGCCAAAGTAGCTTTTCTTCCAAGTGCATTATCTGCAATATTATTTAATTTTTCAACTGAAATTGATCTGCTATTAGCCATTTCGTTCAACAATACGTCCCAAACAGATTTTAATAAAGAAGAAATTTGTTCTCTATTTTCATTACTCATTTTATTCGCCAAAAATGGTTCTACAGCACTTTTATATTTTCCGTGTCTAATTACATCCATTTTTACTCCAGTTTTATCTTGTAAATCTTTGTAGTACAAAATTTCTCCCGACAATCCTTTAAAATCGACAGCTCCAACTGGATTGATAAAAACAGAATCGGCCACTGAACTTAAATAATATGATTTTTGATTATATATATCTGCATAGGCATAAATAAACTTCCCTGATTCTTTAAAATCTTCCAATTTATTTCTAATTACCTGCGTTTGCGCAAAACCAGCATTAATGTTTAAAGTTGCAATACTGATTCCTTTAATATTTTCATCAGTTTTGGCATTTTCAATAGCATTAATAATATTATTTAAACTTATTTTATCGCTATTTAAACCTAATATTTCTTCTAAAGGATCATCACTTTTTGGAGCATAATCTTTCACTTTTTTATCTAACTTTAGTTCTAACACAGAATTGTTTTTTACAACAACTCTTTCAGAATCACCAACTAGAGAAGCTGTTGAAATTAGCAACATAAAAATAATTAGTAATGCTAATAAAGTTCCTAAAATTGAAGCTATTAAATTTCTTAAAAATTTCATATCGGTTGTAGTTTATCTTTCAGGTAAATTTTTACCAAATGTTTATAAGTTGAGCAACAAAGATATGTTTTTATCTGTTAGTTTTCTTTTCTTTGTAATCACTTTATGCAAATTTTAAGACCCATATATTTATCCTTAGGAAGCAACCAAGGCAATAAGCTTGAAAAGCTTCAAAAAGCAATTGATTTAATTGGAGAAAACATTGGTATTGTGCGTAAAATATCATCGGTATATAAAACAGCATCATGGGGTTTTAAAAGTGATGATTTTTATAATATTTGTATAGAAGTTTCATCATCTCTTAATCCCGAAAATTTATTAAATTCTATAGAGCTTATTGAACGTAAATTAGGTAGAATAATTTCAGAGACTAACGATTACAAGGCAAGACCAATTGATATAGATATTTTATTTTTTGATAATGAAATTATTTTTTCAAAATATTTAATTGTGCCTCATAAAGAAATGCTTCAAAGAAAATTTGTAATGATTCCGTTGGTTGAAATTGCTCCTAATTTTATTCACCCAATTGAACATCAACGAATAATAACAAGTGCTAAAAGTTGTACTGACACCTCTGCTATTGAAAAAACAGAACATATTTTAAAAAAACCTGTTTGTATTTCTGAAAAATACAACTACATAGCTATTGAGGGTAATATTGGTGCCGGAAAAACTTCATTAACAAAATTAATTTCAGATCAATTTAATGCAAAAACTGTTTTAGAACGATTTGCTGACAATCCATTTTTACCAAAATTTTACAACGATAATGAACGATTTGCATTTCCTTTAGAAATGAGTTTTTTAGCAGACCGCTACCAACAACTTTCAGAAGATTTAGCACAATTTGATTTGTTTAAAAATTTTATTATTTCAGATTATTATATTTTTAAATCACTTATTTTTGCTCAAGTTACCTTACAGAATGATGAATACTTTTTATACAGAAAAATGTTTGATATAATGTATAAAGAAATTACAAAACCTGATTTATACATTTATTTATATCAAAACACTGCTCGTTTGATTGAAAATATTAAAAAAAGAGGTCGTGATTATGAGCAAAATATCGCACCTGAATATTTAGACAAAATTCATAAAGGTTATATAAATTTCATCCAATCTCAAAATGATTTAAACACTTTGATAATTGATGTTTCAGATAAAGATTTCATAAAATATCCTGAAGATTATCGCTACATTATTGATACTATAAAAAAAGTCTGATATTTAGAGAATGGCTATTTTTTCAATTCTAATTTTTCAGCAAAATAATCACAAAAATCACGCATAGTTGCACTCATTTTAGTATCATTTGTTGCTCGCTCAAACGAATTTGCCATGGAGAGAAGTGTTTGATGATAAAACTGCTTCATATCATCCAAAGGCATATCTTTAGTCCATAAATCCATACGCAATGTATCTTTACTTTTTGGATCCCACACAGATATCATAAGTGATTTAGCTTCTTCGTTTGTAATACCTTCATCATCAGCAGTCCAATGAATTTCTTCAGGAATTTTATTTTCGTCTAATCCAACAGTAAATTCAATTTTCGATTTATGTGATATTGCCATTATTTTTTTGGTTTGAATTTTGATTTTTTAAATATCTCCTCAGCATTTGTTTGCAAAAGTTGCTGCAAAGTTACATTATTATTGCTCATATAAGCCTTCACAATTTTCCATCCAAAATAAACACCAATCTTTCCAGGAGATTCCTTATCAATATCAATATAAAACTTTGAAAAAGGAGCATTGGCTATAAAACGATTGTATAAGCTAGCTTCAGTACTAAACAACAACTTATTTTCAATAAAATATTTCCAAATCATGGCTTCATTTAATTTAACCCATTCCAGTTCTTCATTAGTATATCCAATTTTTTCAGAATCTTCCTTTTCAGGCAAATAACTATCAATTAAAAACATTTTTTTTCCCTCATTAATCATGGAAGTCAAAAATTGTCTGTTTCGCTCTTTAATTATTATTTGATTGCTAATTTCTTCGGCAACATCAACAACTAAATGACTTTTTTTGTAATTTTTTGATAGATACTTTGGAAAATCATAGTAAACGTCATCTTGTTCACCTAAATACAAATCCAACGAAATAAACAACAAGCTATCGGCTAAAATCACTTTGTTTTGATAATCTAAATTGGTAATTAAAGTAATTGTTTTTGGAGGTTTGAAAGAAGGATGATAATATTTTACGTGCTTAAACAATTGCTTAAGTTGATTCTTTTCTACAGAAAAATCTTTAAATATTTTTGATACTTTTTGATAGATTTCCTGCTCATTTCTAATTTTATTTAACCAAATACTGTCATGATTTTGAACAGGAAATAAATAAGTATATTCGCTTTTCAATTTATTTAATTTACTAGAATCTGCTTCATAAAATTTTTGGTCGAACCTATCAATTTCAACCTCCATTTCAATACTTGATACGTCAACAAGTTTATTCTTATTTTGATCGCAAGAACTAACAACAAATAAAATTATTAGTTGAACAATATATTTATACATTAATTTTTATATTTACCACGCTATTTTAAAACGTTAAAAATACTAAATTAGTTTGAATATGAATACTGAAAAAGTTGTTGAATTTATTGTTAATTGGTTAAAAGATTACGCCACAAAAGCTAATGTTAATGGTTTTATAATTGGAGTTTCTGGAGGAATTGACTCTGCAGTAACTTCTTCTCTTTGTGCTAAGACAGGGTTTCCAGTGTTATGTTTAGAAATGCCTATTCATCAAAGTGAAAATCAAGTAACACGCGCCAAAGAACATATTTTACAACTTAAAAAACGCTTTGATAAAGTACATTCACATGAAATTAATTTAACATCAACTTTTGAAGATTTCAAAAAAGTTGTTCCGGCTGTTGAGGAAAATACCATTGTTAATTTATCGTTAGCAAATACCAGAGCTCGATTGCGAATGACAACGCTTTATTATTTTGCAGGCTTGCACGGTTATTTAGTTGCTGGAACAGGTAATATAGTTGAAGATTTTGGAGTTGGTTTTTTTACGAAATATGGTGACGGTGGTGTAGATTTAAGCCCAATTGCCGATTTAATGAAAAGTGAGGTATACGAATTAGCAAAAGCTTTGAAAGTCCCATCTGCAATTCTAGAAGCACAACCAACTGATGGTTTATTTGGAGATAGCCGAACAGATGAAGATCAAATTGGAGCAAGTTATAACGAATTGGAATGGGCTATGAAACAAGATGAATTAGGGAAAACAATAGCTGATTTTGATGGCAGAGAAAAAACAGTTTTTAGTATTTACAAACAACGTAATTCAGCCAACAAACATAAAATGATTGCTATTCCTATTTGTGAAATTCCTGAAGATTTAAAATAATTATACAACTCTGTTTAAACGTTCAAACAAACGCTGTTTTAAATTGGTGTAATTAACAATTGTTTCTAAAATTTGTTCGCGCTCGGTAAATTCATCTTTTCCAGATATTAATGAATTAATTTTTTGCTCAATTAACACACGGCGTAAATTATAAATTGCATCTAATACCATTTTAGAAAGATCGTTTTCTTTATTTTTGACAATAATATCTTTACGACCCCAATCACTCATACTGTGTTTTTCATCTTCCATTAAAATATTTGTTACCATATTGGAAATTTCAATATTTGCATGGTTAACAAAGGTGTCGACAGTAATTTTTTTATTCTGATTTAGTTGATCAATAACATCGTAATAAATTTGTTTAAAATTTTGATCGGTAAATTCAACCTCATCTTGTTGAAGATTCAAATAAACTTCTTTTGAAATAACGTTGGTAAATTCCATTTTTTTCATAGGTTGTACTTCATTATCATCTTCCTCATCACCTGCTACAAAATCGGTAAAATCGACTTCATTATTTCCGTATAGCAACAATATTTTTATAATTTCCCGTTCGTATTTTTTTAATTCATCAACTTTTTCAAACTGTGGTGTTTTTTGTAAAACCGGCTCAGCTGATTTTCGATAAACTGAAGTTTTTGAAGCTTCTCTCCTTTCTTTTTTATCGAGTTGAGCCAATTCACTAAACAACACATTTTCAGAAATATCCATAATTCTTGAACATTCCTTTATATATACTTCTCGCTGAATTCTATCAGGAATTTTAGAAATACTTACCACAATATCTCTAATTAAGCCTGCTTTTTTTACAGGATCATTTTTAGCATCTTCCATTAATAGAGACACCTTAAACTCGATAAAATCCTGAGCATTTTCATCTAAATACTCCTTCAACTCTTCTTTCGAAACTTTCTTAGCAAAACTATCGGGGTCATCACCATCAGGAAATGTAAGTACTTTAACATTCATTCCTTGCTCCAAAATCAAATCAATTCCACGAAGTGAAGCTCTCACACCTGCTGCATCTCCATCAAAAAGAATGGTTATATTTTTTGTTAACCGGTTTATTAAGCGAATTTGATTTTCGGTAAGTGCTGTTCCCGATGAAGAAACTACATTGTGAATACCACTTTGATAAAACTGAATAACATCGGTATATCCTTCAACCAAGAAACAATTATCCTCTTTTGCTATACTTTGTTTTGCGTAATAAATACCATATAAAATATTGCTTTTATGGTAAATTTCACTTTCTGGTGAATTTAAATACTTAGCCGCTTTTTTGTCATTGGTCAAAATTCTACCACCAAATCCAAGAACTCGACCGCTCATACTATGAATTGGAAATAAAACTCTGCCTTTAAATCTATCAAATTGTTTTGTACCTGTTGATGAAAGTAAATCTTGTTTTACAATAGATAACCCTGTTGATTCTAAATATTTTAAATTATATCCTTTATTTAAAGCCTCATTAGTAAAAGCTTCCCATTCATCTAAGGCATAACCTAATTGAAATTTATCAATTATTTCATCGGTAAAACCACGTTCTTTAAAATAACTTAAACCTATAGCTTTACCTTGTTGATTGTTTTGAAGAATATCTTTAAAATAATCACGTGCAAATTCTGAAACCAAAAACATACTTTCGCGCTCATCGGCTTGTTGTTTTTGTTCGTCGGTTTGTTCGGTTTCTTCAATTTCAATATTGTACTTTTTAGCTAAATATCGAATAGCTTCAGGATATGAATAATGTTCGTGCTCCATTAAAAATGAAACTGCATTTCCTCCTTTACCCGTACTAAAATCTTTCCAAATTTGTTTTACAGGAGAAACCATAAAAGAAGGTGTTCTTTCTTCGGAAAATGGGCTTAAGCCTTTAAAATTACTTCCAGCTTTTTTTAGCTGAACAAATTCACCTATAACCTCCTCTACTCTGGCTGTTTCAAAAACTTTGTCTATGGTACTTCTGTTAATCAAATTATTAGGTTTATTCTAAGTGGTTTCTAAAATACAAAATTAAATAAAAAATCACCCATAAATTTAACGGGTGATTTATTAATATTTTACTTTTAAAAAATTAAGAAACTGCTTTTAACTTTTTTAAAGTAGATTTATTAATCTTATTTTCAGCATATTTCTTGGTAATTTTCAATTCTTTTTCTTCACCACTCGGCATTTCAAACATAGCATCAGTCAAAATCGCTTCACATAATGATCGCAATCCACGAGCTCCTAATTTGTATTCAACAGCTTTATTTACTATATACATTAAAGCCGCTTCATTAATAGAAAAATCAATATCATCCATTTTAAACAACTTTTGATATTGTTTAATAATAGAGTTCTTAGGTTCAGTTAAAATTGCTCTTAATGTATCTGCATCTAATGGATTCATATGTGTTAATACAGGTAAACGACCAATAATTTCAGGAATTAAACCAAAAGTTTTTAAATCACTTGGTATAATATATTGCAATAAATTACTTTCATCAACCTTGTCAACTTTAATGGAAGCTCCATATCCAACAGCTTGACGATTTAAACGTTTACTTATTACTTTATCAATTCCAGAAAATGCTCCTCCGGCTATAAACAAAATATCTTTAGTGTTTACCTCAATAAATTTTTGATCAGGATGTTTTCTTCCTCCTTTTGGTGGAACATTTACCACAGCACCTTCCAATAACTTTAACAAAGCCTGTTGCACTCCTTCTCCAGAAACATCACGTGTAATTGAAGGGTTATCTCCTTTACGAGCAATTTTATCAATTTCATCAATAAAAACAATCCCTCTTTCAGCTTTTTTCACATCGTAATCAGCTGCTTGTAATAAACGCGTTAAAATAGTTTCCACATCTTCTCCAACATAACCAGCTTCAGTTAAAACTGTTGCATCCACAATACAAAAAGGAACATTTAACATACGTGCGATTGTACGAGCAACCAAGGTTTTTCCGGTTCCTGTTTCACCCACTAAAATAATATTACTTTTTTCAATTTCAATATCATCTTCATCTTTTGAAGCAGGTTGAAGTAAACGCTTGTAATGATTATAGACAGCTACAGACATTACACGTTTTGCTTGATTCTGACCAATCATATATTGATCTAAAAACGATTTAATTTCTATAGGTTTTTTTACTATTAATTCTGAAGTGAGAGATGAATTGCTGTGCTCAGCAATTTCTTCCATAACAATTCCATGGGCTTGCTCTATACATTTATCGCAAATGTGAGCATCAAGCCCAGCAATTAATAAATCGGTTTCTGGCTTTTTTCTACCACAAAACGAGCATTCTAAAACATCATCTTTTGCCATTTCTTGGGATTTTATATAAAACTATTGTTTTACTTTCTAATTAAAATTTCATCAATCATACCATATTTTTTAGCTTCTTCAGCTTTCATCCAGTAATCTCTATCAGAATCAGCGTGTACTTTTTCCATTGTTTGACCAGAATGCTTTGAAATAATTTGATATAATTCGTCTTTTAATTTCAAAATTTCACGTGCAGTAATTTCAATATCACTAGCTTGCCCTTGAGCACCACCTAATGGTTGATGAATCATTACTCTTGAATGTGGTAAAGCAGAACGTTTCCCTTTTTCACCTGCACACATTAAAACTGCGCCCATTGAAGCTGCCATACCAGTACAAATAGTTGCAACATCTGGTTTTATAAATTGCATAGTGTCATACATTCCTAAACCAGCATAAACACTCCCACCTGGTGAATTGATATAAATTGAAATATCCTTTGAATTATCAACACTTTCTAAAAACAACAATTGGGCCTGTATAATATTTGCTACATAATCGTCAATGGCAGTTCCTAAAAATATTATTCGATCCATCATTAATCTTGAGAAAACATCCATTTGAGCAACGTTTAATTGGCGTTCTTCAATAATATAAGGTGTTACGCTACTCACCAATTTATCATAGTACATACTATTGATTCCATGTTCTTGAGTTGCAAACTTTTTAAATTCTTTTCCGTAATCCATTTTCAGATTTTTATTGTATTAAGGGTGTAAAGATAAGAAGTATTCATGAAATAAATAGTTAATTATTGTTTTGTATGAGATTAGGCTTTCCATATACTTACTTTTTAGTAAAATAATTATTATTTTACTATGCATGCATAATATTATTTTGTATATTTGAATTAAATTAAAAAATGATTTTTAATCAAAAAATTCGTTGCACAATGAAATCCAAATTAGTTATTCTATTAGTCCTTTTTTCCACAAGTATTTTTGCCCAAGATTTTTTTCAAGGAACAATAATTACTCAACGCTATGACACCATCTCAAATGTGAAAATTAAAAAAATAAGCGAAGGAAGAAGCTTACTTCATATTTCATATATAGATAATAAAGGAAACACTCAAAACCCAGCAATTAACACTATTAAATCTTATTCAAGAGGAGAAGATAATTTTATTCGCATTTTTCACAATGGCGAAATGATATTAGTAAAACAAGTTGTTAAAGGAACTAATTTAAACCTTTATGCCAGACGTATTAATGGAGGCGACACTTACTTTATTGAAAAAGTATTTGATGAACTAATAAAAGTACCATCAATGAAAGGAAAATTTAGAAAAGTAATTGGAAATTTTTTAAGTGATTACCCAACTGTTTCAGCTAAAATAAAAGAAAAAAAATTAACCGACATTAAAGAAATAGTACATATTTGTAATAAAGGTGAAACTTTATAATTAGGCAAATATTTTTGGTTTTAGTTGATGAAATCTGAAGATGAAAATCTTCAGATTTCTTGTTTTTAACACATTTTATACATTTCCTTTCATTTTCACTAAATTAGTCGACGAATAATCAAACTTTAATTGGTTAATCTTATCATATTTGATATCAAAAAAATAACCCATAACAGATGAATTTAAAATTTTTCTTAGTATTTTTTTTAGCAAACACTTCGTTTATTCTTGCTCAATACAATAATCCTCAGTATAAAAAAATAGATATTGAACACTACAAATTAACCCTTAGTTTAAATGACAGTACTAACATTGTTGATGCTACTATGGAAATACAACTTCAGTTTAAACAAAATACTCCAGAATTTTACTTAGATTTAGTAGGGAAAGATAGTATTTCAGAGACAGGAATGCAGGTAACTTCGGTTTTTCAAAATTCAATTGAAGTAGACTTTAAACACACCAAAAACAAACTTACAATTTTACCAAAACACAACTTTCAAAATTTAACTTACACCTATAAAGTCAAGTATAGCGGAATACCTAAAGACGGATTAATTATTAGTGAAAATATTTATGGTGATAAAACCTTTTTTGGCGATAATTGGCCTAACCGCGCCCATAACTGGTTTCCTTGCATTGACCATCCATCTGACAAGGCAACTGTTGAATTTATAATAACTGCACCTAATAATTATCAAGCTATTGCAAGCGGATTTATGGCTGAAGAAACCAATATTTCCCAGCATTTAAAACTTTATCATTTTAAAACGCTGGTTCCGTTACCAACTAAGGTAATGGTATTGGGAGTAGCAAAATTTGCCGTACAAAATCTTGGAGAAATCCATAATATTCCAGTATCTACTTGGGTATATCCACAAACTAAAAGTGAAGGTTTTCACGATTTTGAAATTGCTTCAAAAATATTAGCATTTTTTATTGAACATATTGGTGAATACCCGTTTCAAAAACTTGCTAATGTGCAATCTAAAACCCGTTTTGGAGGTATGGAAAATGCAGGAAACATATTTTATTTTGAAAAATCAGTCACAGGAAAACAAGAACATGAAGATTTAATTGCACACGAAATTGTTCATCAATGGTTTGGAAATTCGGCTTCTGAAATTGAATGGTCACATATATGGTTAAGTGAAGGGTTTGCAACCTATTTAACCGATTTGTATATTTTAAAAGAAAAAGGTGAAGAAGCGTTTGTTGAACGGTTAAAAAAAGAACGAAACAAAGTATTACAATTTTATAAACAATCTCCAACACCAGTTGTAGATGGATTAAAAACCGATTTTTTACAACTCTTAAATCCGAATTCATATGAAAAAGGAGGCTGGTTTTTACATATGTTACGCGATAAAATTGGAAATGAACTTTTTTGGGAAGGCATTAAAGAGTATTACAATCAATATAAATTTAGCAATGCTTCAACCAATGAATTCAAAAAAATTATATCAAATGTTTCCAATAAAAATTTAGATACATTTTTTAATCAATGGTTAATTAAAACAGGGCATCCTCAAATAAAAACAAGTTATATTTATCATAATAATAAATTGCGATTAACTGTTGAACAAGTTCAGGAAAACACGTTTGAATTTCCTTTAGAAATTGAGTTAATTTATAACGACGGAACTTCCGAAGTAAAACAAATTGAAGTTCTTAATAAAAATTATTCATACGAGATTGACACAAAACTTAACGTGAAATCTATTAATCTGGATCCAAACACTAAACTTCTATTTGAAGAAGTAAACTAATGAATTGTACTATCTGTTCTTCTAAAACCGAATTATTTTCGGAAATCCAGCATAAAAAATACTACCTATGCAACAATTGCAAAGCTATTTGTATGGATACTGAAAACCTTCCTACAAACAGTGAAGAAATTAACAGATATCAAGAACATAATAACGATGTAAACGACCTTGGCTATCAAAACTTTGTGAATCCGATAGTCTCAAATGTTTTATCAGATTTTAATACGACGCATAATGGACTAGATTTTGGTTGTGGCACTGGCCCGGTAATAACCAAATTACTTCGTGACAAAAATTATACAGTTCACACATTCGACCCTTTTTTTGACAATAATCCAGAAGTCTTAAAAACTACCTATGATTTTATTGTTTGCTGTGAAGTAATTGAACATTTTCATCAACCACTCAAAGAATTTAAACTCCTGAAATCCTTATTAAAACCAAGAGGAAAATTGTATTGCATGACTGACTTACATACCGATACCATAAATTTTGATAAATGGTATTATAAAGATGACCCTACTCACGTAATTTTTTATCAGAAAAAAACAGTTGACTGGATAAAAAACAAACTAAATTTTTCAAAAGCAACAGTTAATAGTAGATTGATAACCTTTGAAGTATAATAATAGCCCTATATTTGCAAAAATTCTAGGTAAATGACTTTTTCCCAATTAAATTTAAACAGTTTTTTATTGAATGCGCTTAACGATTTGAGTTTAACAACTCCTACTCCAATTCAGCAAAAAGCCTTTAATGTAATAATGAGCAGCAGAGATATGGTTGGAATAGCGCAAACAGGAACAGGTAAAACCTACGCCTATTTATTACCAATTTTAAGACAACTCACTTTTTCTAAACAAAGACATCCACGCGTTTTAATTGTGGTACCAACCCGTGAATTAGTGGTTCAAATTGTAAAAGAAATTGAAAATTTAACACCCTATATTAATATTAGATTTGCAGGAGTTTACGGAGGCACCAACTTAAATAAACAAAAACAACTGGTTTACGAAGGTCAGGATATTATTGTTGCAACACCCGGAAGATTGTTAGATTTAGCTCTAGATGGAATTTTAAAATTGAAATTTATTCAAAAGTTAGTAATTGATGAAGTTGATGAAATGATGAATTTAGGTTTCCGATCACAACTTATCACATTGCTTGATTTATTACCACAAAAGCGCCAGAATATTTTATTTTCTGCAACACTTACAAAGGAAGTAAATGATTTATTGGGAGATTTTTTTAAATCCCCTATTAAAATTGAAGTGGCAAGCAGTGGAAGTCCTTTGGATACCATTAAACAGCAAGCTTATCCAATTCCTAATTTCTATACAAAAATTCAATTTTTTGTTAATCTTATCCAAAATCAAGATTCTTTTAAAAAAGTATTGGTATTTGTAAAAAACAAAAAACAAGCCAATCTATTATATGAAGAGTTAGAACATTTACTACCCAACATTGCAGATGTAATTCACTCTAACAAAACCCAAAATTACCGATTACGATCGGTAAAAAACTTTGAATTAGGCTTATTTAAAGTGCTAATTGCAACTGATATAATTGCACGAGGATTAGATTTAACTAATGTAAGTCATGTTATAAATTTTGACATCCCAAAAGAGCCTGAAAACTATATTCACAGAATAGGAAGAACTGGTAGAGCTGAACAAGAAGGTACTGCAATTTCATTTTTCACTGAAGAAGAAGCCGAATATTTAGGTGAAATTGAGTTTTTAATGAATACTGAAATTGACGTAATTGATTTGCCTGAAAATATTGAAATTTCAAATAGATTGATTGATGAAGAAATGCCAAAATTAGAGCCCGAAAATACAAATTCAAGAAAAAAAATTACCGAACCAAGTGGTCCTGCATTTCACGAGAAAAAAGAAAAAAATCAAAAGAAAAATTTAGGAGGTTCCTATAGAAGAGAAATTGCTAAAAAATATAAAAAACCTAAAACTCGTGGTCAAAAAAGAAAATAATTTTACAAAAAATATTATATAAAAAAACCTCACAAAATTGTGAGGTTTTTTTATATAATATTTTTAACTATTTATTATTTGTATACTTCTTTTACAAATTTTTCATAGTTTACTTCTTTTACTTTAAACGTGATATTCTCCTTGTAAAAGTCTAATAATTTTTTGCTAACTAATTGCTCTTGTAAACGTTTAGCTTCATCCTGATTTCCTAGTACTCTTTGAGCAATTTCATCTAATTCTTTTTCTTCAGGATTTAACTGACCATATTGAGCCATTTGAGATTTTACAAAACCTTTTGTGAAATCTTTTAACTCATCAATGTTAATTTGAAGATTGTTGTCTTTTAAAATTTTACCTTCAATTAATTGGTAACGTAGGCCTTTTTCTGATTTATCATACTCTTCAAAAGCTTGTTCTGGAGTCATTGGTTTTTCCCCCGCAACCGCAATCCACTTCTTTAAAAATTCAGCTGGTAAATCAAATTTTGTTTTTTCAACTAAATACTCCGTTACAGCATTTAATAATTGCTGATCTGCTTGAGTTTGAAATTGCTTTTCAGCATCTTCTTTGATTTTTGATATCAACTCCTCTTGAGATTTAACAACACCTTCGCCAAATATTTTATCAAATAATTCTTGATTTATTTCAGCTAGTTCAGTTATATTAATTTCTTCAATAGTAAAAGTTAATGGAATATCTAAATCTTGAATTTCATCGTGACTTAATCCTAAGGCTCCCATTAATTTATGACTGTCATCGAACAAACCTTTTGATTTTAATTCAACAACATCACCAACTTTTTTACCAATAAATTTCTTTTTGTTTAATTTTCCTTTAATCGAAGCTAATTCAATAGTAGATTTTTTTTCAAGACTCTTTTCTTCATTTACAAAAGTTCCTGCAATATTTACACCTTCAACAACTTCATCTTGAGCAACTAATTTACCAAAACGCTTTTGTAAATTTTCAACTTCTTTATTAAGTAATTCATCATCAGCAACAATATTGTATTGTGTAATTTTCTTTTTAGCTGATAAATCAACATCAAATTGAGGAGCTAAACCTAATTCAAATTCGAAAGAGTAGTCTTGAGTATCCCAATCAAAATCTTCTTGCATTTTTGGAAGAGGGTTTCCTAAAATATCTAATTTTTCTTCAACCAAATAGCTATTTAATGATTCTTGCAATAATTTATTAACCTCATCTATCATTATTGATTTCCCGTATTGTTTTTTTACCATTCCCATTGGAACATGTCCTTTTCTAAAACCTGGAATATCAGCCTTTTTACGGTAATCTTGTAAAATTTCTTCAACCTTATTTTGATAATCAGCAGCTGCAATTTCTACCTTCACAACTGCGTTTAGTGCATCAATACTTTCTTTTGTAATATTCATTTTATGCTGTTTTAACTTAAATCATTAAAAAATTGGGTGCAAAAGTACTATTTTTTATGCACCTAACAAATATTTAATCAACTCAAATTCAACTATTTTTGATTCTCTTCATTTAAAAAAGAATACAAAATGGATTGAAAAAACGACAACAGTAAACTAAAAATAAAGGCCCACCAAAATCCGTGAACTAAAAAACCACTTACAAAATAATCGGCTAAAAGAATAATAACAGCATTTATTACCAGCAAAAAGAGCCCTAAGGTTACAATGGTTGCTGGTAAAGTAAAAAATATTAATAACGGCTTTACCGTTATACGTAAAAATCCTAGAGCAATTGCAACAAAAATTGCACTCGTAAAATCCTGAACATCAACCCCTGGCAATAAATAAGCCAAAATAACTACAGCTAATGCCGTTAAAAGTATTTTTAATACTGTTCTCATTTAAATAATTTTTAATCACCTTAAATATAGCGAAAACAATGCCAATTGTTTTTTAGGACAAAAATGAATAAACTTCAGCATAAAACTGCTCAGGATTTTCAGCATGTAGCCAATGACCTGCATTTTTGATAGTTACAATTTGTGAGTTTGAAAAATGAGCATCAATTAAGCCAATATCTACGTTGGTGATATAATTTGAATTTTCACCAGCTAAAAATAAAGTTTCTCCATCAAAATGTGTAAATGAAGGCAAAGATTCACCAACTTCAGGATTATTTATGGTTAAACTTTCCAAATTAAATCGAAATGCTAGCTCATCCTTTGTTTTTCTGTAAACATTTTTCAATAAAAACTGAAGAACTCCAGACTCCTTTATGTCCATTTTCAAAATATCCTCAACTTTTTTCCGTGTATTATGAATTTTGAAATTCACAGAATTTAAAGCCCCTAAAATTACTTGGTGATGTGGTTTGTAAAATTTTGGACTTATATCAGCAACAATTAATTTATGTACTATTTCAGGATAAGTTACTGCAAAAAGCATAGCAACCTTCCCTCCCATTGAATGTCCAATAATACTTACTTTTTTAAGTTGATGGTATTGAATATAATTGTACAAATCTTCAGCTAAAATTTCATAATCAAATTCATCGGTATGGAAACTTCTTCCATGATTACGTTGGTCTATTAAGTGAACTTGAAAATTTTCTGAAAGTTTATTTCCAAGCGACCTCCAATTATCACTCATCCCAAAATATCCGTGTAAAATTAGCAACGGATTTCCTTCGCCTATTATTGTAGCTTGTAGAATTTGCATACTATTTTACTAGTTATTAGCCTTAGACTTTATAATTCCGGCTTTTAACTTGTATTTATACATATTAATTACATTTTCTAAACCTAAGTATAATGATTCAGTAATAAGTGCATGCCCAATAGAAACTTCTAACAAATTTGGAATGTTTTCAGCAAAAAACTGAATATTATCCAAACTTAAATCGTGACCAGCATTTATCCCTAAACCTAAATCGTTGGCTAAAACAGCACTTTCAATATAAGGCTTAATTCCTTCTAAATTACCTTTAGTATACTGTGTAGCAAAATTTTCGGTGTACAATTCAATTCTGTCAGCTCCGGTGGTTTTAGCAGCTTCAATAAGTTTTAAATCGGTGTCAATAAAAACCGAAGTTCTAATTCCGTTAGATTTAAATTCAGCTATTACTTCCTGTAAAAATGATTGATGTTTTATAGTATCCCAGCCAGCGTTTGAAGTTATAGCATCAACAGTATCAGGCACTAATGTAACTTGCGTAGGTTTTACATTTAACACCAAATCAATAAAACTTTTAATTGGATTTCCTTCAATATTAAATTCGGTAGTTACAATCTTTTTTAAATCGTATGCATCCTGATAACGAATATGTCGTTCATCTGGTCTTGGATGAATTGTAATTCCTTCTGCACCAAAATTTTCAATATCTTTAGAAACCTTAACTACATTAGGAAAATCAGCTCCTCTAGAATTTCTTAATGTTGCTATTTTGTTGACATTTACACTTAATTTTGTCATGTTAAAACTTATTTTATTTAAAATGTGCGACAAATTTACAAACTAAGAATATGATTTTGGTTTTATTTTTGATTAATTTGCAATAGAATAGCAAACTAAATGGAAACAACCCCATACATATTAAAAGAATTTAAAGCTTTTACTTTACACACAACCGTTGAAGAAGTAAAGTTGTTTTTTAATGCTACCACATTCAATCATTTTCCTATTGTTGAAAATGAAAAATTAATTGGTTTAATTTCTGAAACAGAAATTCAAGGACTTGATGAAAACAAGAAAGAAATTGGTAATTACCAATATTTATTTGCGTTTTTCTCGATTGATGAAGAGAGCAATATTTTAGAAATATTGAAAGAATTTGCTTCAAATCAAAGCACTATTTTACCTGTATTAAATTCAGAAAAAATATATATTGGATATTACGATTTAATTGATGTTTTAAATATGTATAACGAAACTTCATTTTTTAAGGATGAAGGAATTGTTTTACTTTTAGAAAAAGAAGCGAAAGACTATTCAATAAGTGAAATTTCACAAATTGTGGAATCCAATAAAGGGAAAGTTTTAGGGATTTTTGTTATTGAAGCTAACGGAAATTCTGCAAAATTTATGGTGAAATTCAACTCACAAGATATAAATGAAATTATTCAGTCTTTTAGAAGATATGAATATCAAATATTATCAAATCATATAGAAGATTATTTTTTAAAAGATTTAAAAGATAGGTCGAACTATCTGCAAAAATACCTTAATATCTAAGTATGAAAATTGCTATTTACGGTCAATACTTTAAAGTAGAAGACAAGCCATATATTGAAGAATTAATTACTGTTTTACAAGAGCGTAAAATTGAATTTTCAGTTGAAGAAAATTATTTCAATGAAATAAAAAAACATGTTTCTGTTAATGCTGTTAATACCTTTTCATCTTACCAGGATTTAGACAACTCATATAATTTTATGTTTACTGTTGGAGGTGATGGTACAATTTTAAGAGCTGTTACTTTTATTAGAGATAGGAATATTTCAATTGTTGGTATAAATACAGGAAGATTAGGTTTTCTGGCTACAGTTCAAAAAGAAGAAATTTCAAATGCAGTGGAGTTAATAATGCAAAAAAAATACATTATAATAAAACGTTCTCTTCTAAGCGTTTCAACAACACCAACAATTCAAAGTCTTTCAACTTTTAACTTTGCTTTAAACGAAGTATCAGTAAGCAGAAAGAATACTGCATCTATGATTACCATTAAAACTTTTTTAAACGAAGAATATTTAACCTCATATTGGGCCGATGGTTTAATTATAGCCACACCAACTGGTTCAACTGGGTATTCTTTAAGTTGTGGAGGACCTATTATTACACCGGCAGCAAAAAACTTTACACTTACACCTATTGCTCCTCATAATTTAGGTGCACGCCCAATCGTAATTCCTGACGACACTAAAATAAAATTTACAGTTAGTGGTAGAGAAGATGAATTTTTCCTATCATTAGACTCTCGAATTACTACCATAAATAGTTCTACTGAAATTTGTGTTAAAAAGGCTATTTTTAATTTAAAAATGGTTGAACTAAAACAACAAACTTTCTTAAAAACCTTGCGTGAAAAATTACTTTGGGGACAGGACAACCGTAATTAATTAAACTATTTTCTTAATCTAAAAAAAAGTTAATTACAATAATATGAAGATTAAACTGTTTAACAAAAAAGACATTATTAATCTTCAAATTGCAAATAGATTTAATTATATTTGCTCGCTATTTTACTGTATGAAAAAGTTCGTAATTTTAATTACATTCATCTGTGTAACAACTACTTCTAAATCTCAAATTCATGAAATTGGATTTTTAATTGGCGGTAGCAACTACATTGGCGATATAGGATCAGAATATTATATTAATCCAAATAATATTATGGGAGGTTTTATTTATAAATGGAATAAAAATCCAAGAGTTGCTTTACGAAGCAGCTTTACCTATTCAAAAATATCAGCAGATGATAAATATGCTACTAATAGTGCGCGAGTAAATAGAAATATCCATTTCAATAATTCTATCAAAGAACTGGCCCTTGGGTTAGAATTTAATTTTTTCGAATATAATATTGGTGACTATCGCCACACCCATACTCCGTACTTATTGCTAGAAATAGCTGCATATAACTATAATGTTGTTGAAAATGAATCGCCATCAGGAAATTACAATTACGGTTCAAAAACCTCCTTTGCATTACCCTTCGGCTTAGGCTATAAAACAAAGTTAATACACGATTTTGCAATTTCATTTGAAGCTCGTGCACGTTACACTTTTAACGATCAATTAGATTATAACAATCAAAATATAAATTCATTAACATTTGGAAATCCAAACAGTAACGACTGGTATATATTTACCGGTATTTCAATAGTTTACACTTTTGGACGACCTCCATGTTATGCTACTCCTTATTAATGACTGATTTAATAAATAAAATTAATAAAAACAGGTTACCAAAACATCTAGCCATTATTATGGATGGTAACGGTCGTTGGGCAAAGTTGAAAGGAAAACCAAGAGTTTTTGGACATAAAAATGGTGTGAAATCTGTACGCGAAACCATTGAAGGTTGCACTGAAATTGGCATAGAATTTTTAACCTTATATGCCTTTTCAACTGAAAATTGGAACCGCCCAAAGTTAGAAGTTAAAACACTTATGGCAATACTTGTTTCTTCCCTTAAAAAAGAATTAAAAAATCTTCAAAAAAACAATATTAGGTTAAATGTCATTGGAAATATTGATTTACTTCCTGAAAAAGCCAGAAATGAACTTTTTGAAGTGATAAAAAAAACGGAAACGAATACTAGACTAACGTTAACACTTGCTCTTAGCTATGGTTCAAGAGAAGAAATTGTTAATGCCTTCAAAAATATCTCCAAAAAAGTTGTTAATAATAACATAAAAATTGAAGAAATTGACGAAAAAATTATTAATAATCATTTATATACATTTTCTTTGCCTGATGTTGATTTGATGATTCGTACAAGTGGCGAAAAAAGAATCAGCAATTTTTTATTGTGGCAAATAGCCTACGCCGAACTGTATTTCACCAATACACTTTGGCCTGATTTTAGAAAGGACAGCCTTTTTAATGCCATTATTAACTATCAACAAAGAGAAAGACGATTTGGAAAAACCAGCGAACAAATTGAAGAAATCAATGAATAAAATCAACATAGCCTTTTTACTTTTTATATGTAGTTGCGCCAGCATACTTGCTCAAGAAGTAACTATTAAATCAAAAGATAATAAACTACAGTCTGATTCTGAACAAGTTAAACAAAACAACATAGTAAACGACACTATAAAACCTGTTCAAGCTCCTAATTTCATAAAAGATAAAAGTTATGAACTTGGAGGGATTTCGGTGACTGGCTTACAAAAATTTGAAGAACAAACTGTTAAAGTATACTCTGGCTTAAAGGTTGGTCAGCAAATAAAACTACCAGGAGACAAACTTACAAGCGCTATTAAAAAATTGTACGAAACCAAGCAGTTTAGCAATGTTGAAGTGTATTTAGCAAAACTTGATGAAAACGTAGCATATCTTGAGTTTGAGGTGCAAGAACTCCCACAGTTAAATAATGTTACCATAAAAGGTGTTAAAAAAAATAAGGCAAAAGATCTTCAAAAAGATGCTGAACTAAAAAAAGGAGCTATGGTAACCGACAACCTTGTTGTTACCACCAAAAACTATTTCAAAAAGAAATATCAGGAAAAAGGATTTTTAAACACCAAAGTTAATTTAGATACCCGAAAAGATACTTCTAATGTGAATTCCGTGAATATGATGGTTCGAATTGACAAAGGAGAAAAAGTAAAAATTAAAACTATTAGTTTTGATGGTAATAACGCTTTAAGTTCAAGTAAACTTCGTAAAGCAATGAAAAATACCAAACAAAAAATGATTGGTAGATTCTGGAAAGGCTCAAAATTTATTGAAGCCGATTTTAAAGAAGATTTAGAGAATTTAGTAACTAATTACAGTGAAAATGGCTATAGAGATGCGCGAATACTTGATCATTCCATATCAACTAACAGCGACAATACTTTAAATTTAAACATCCAGGTTGAAGAGGGGAAAAAGTATATTTTTGGAGATATTAAATTTTTAGGAAACAGCAAATACACCAACACACAATTACAAAGTTTACTTAAAATTGAAAAAGGCGATACTTACAACGGTAAAATTTTAAAAGAGCGTGTTACTGGAGATGGCACACCTGATTCACAAGACATAGCAACTATTTACCAAAATAACGGGTATTTATTTTCAAGAGTTTTACCAGTTGAAACCAGAGTTCATAATGACTCTATTGATGTAGAAATTAGAATTTACGAGGATGAACCTACAAAAATTAAAAAAATTACTGTAAATGGTAACGACCGTACCAATGACCACGTTGTTTATAGAGAAATAAAAACCAAACCTGGATATTTATACAGTAAAGAAGATATTATTAGAACCATTCGTGAAATTGGTCAATTAGGCTTTTTTGATGCTGAAGCAATTACACCTGATTTAAAACCTAACTATCAAGATAAAACAGTTGACATTGATTATACAGTTGCTGAAAAAGGCACTAGTCAAATTGAATTACAAGGTGGTTATGGTGGTGGATCTTTTATAGGAACGATTGGTTTATCGTTCAGTAACTTTGCGGTAAGAAACTTATTTAAAAAAGAAGCGTATAAACCGCTACCTATGGGAGATGGCCAAACATTATCATTACGTTATCAAAAAAGCAGGTACTACTCTACTTCAAGCTTTTCGTTTACAGAGCCTTGGATGGGTGGTAAAAAACCAAAATCATTTTCATTCTCGGTATATAACTCTAAACAATATAGATACAATTATTATACTAATAATGTTGATAAAAGTCAGCGAATAAATATTGTAGGAGCTTCAATTGGTCTAGGAGAACGTTTAAATTGGCCTGACAATTACTTTACATTATCACAAAGTATTAGTTATAAATTATATGATTTAAAAGACTACCCTATCTCAACTTTTACTTTTTCTGACGGAAAATCAAACAACCTTGCATATAACATTACATTTGCCAGAAATTCATCAGGACCAAACCCAATTTTTCCACGTACAGGGTCTGAATTCAGCTTAGGAGCAAAATTAACATTTCCATATTCACTGGTAAATGGTAAAGATTATTCAAAAATGGATGATAAAGAAAAATATGAATGGTTAGAGTATTACAAAGCAAGTTTTAAAGGAAAATGGTTTACTCCAATAACAAATGATTTAGTTTTAATGTCTAATGCTGAATTTGGATATTTAGGATTTTACAATCAAGACATAAGTGACTCTCCATTTGAACGATACTTTGTTGGTGGTGATGGAATGGCAAATTACCAATTAGACGGTAGAGAAACCATACGATTAAGAGGTTACGAAAATGGTAGATTGTCTTCTATTGATGGCGGTAAAGTGTTCAATAAATTTGAATTAGAACTAAGATACCCTATTACTTTAAAACCTTCAGCATCTATTTACGCCTTAGGATTTTTGGAAGCTGGTAACTCTTATGATGGATTTAAAAAATACAACCCTTTTGAATTAAAAAGGTCAGCCGGATTTGGTTTAAGAATATTTATGCCTGCCTTTGGATTGTTAGGAATTGACTTTGCTCATGGGTTTGACACTATTCCTGGCGGAATAGAAAAATCTGGATGGCAAACACACTTCTATATAGGACAGCAATTTTAAGCTAAATAAGTTATATTTGTAAATGAAATTAAATTGGCACGGTTTTTTCAAAATAAATATAGAGTTATGATAAAAAAAGTTCTTTTATTTACGCTTTTATTATTGAGCACCGCTATGAGTTCGCAAAAAGCTCAAAAGATAGGTTATATTGATATGGAATATATTTTAGAAAATATTCCTGAATATAACGATGCTCAAGCAAAAATTAATTCAAAAGCAATAACCTGGCAAAAAAATATTGACAAACAACAAAAAGAAATAGAAAATTTGAAATTGGAATTAGCCAATGAAAAAGAGTTGTTAACTAAAGATATTATTACTGAAAAAGAAGAAGATATTGATATTAAGGAATTAGATTTAAAAAAATTACAATCTGCTTATTTTGGTGTAAAAGGAGATTTGTATTTTTTAAGACAACAATTGGTAAAGCCTATTCAAGATCTAGTTTTTAATGCAGTACAAGATATTGCAAAAAAAAGAAAGTACGATTTTGTGTTGGATAAATCTAGCGATTTAATTATGCTTTATACAAATAAGCAGTTTGACATTAGTGATATTGTAATTACAAACATTACTAGAGCTAAAAAATCAATTGCCAATAAGCAAAAGCAAATTAACCGAAAAAATACTACTGCTGATAATACTAATCAAGAAACTGAAATTTCTGAGAAAAAACAAAAAGTAGTTAGTGTACGAGAAGCCAGAAAAGCTGAATTATTAAAAAAAATTGAAGATAGAAAAGCTGCTCAACTTAAAAAAAGAGAGGAACTTAAAAAAGCTATTGAAGAAAAAAGACAAAAGCGTATCAAAGAAGTTGAAGACGCAAAAAAAGCTAAAGAAGAAGCAGAAAATTAAAAAGAATAATTAATAAAAATAAATAGGAGACAAAATGAAAAAAATTAAAGTTTTAGTATTAATAGCCATTGTATCTTTAGGGTTGAACACACTAAATGCACAAGAAAAAATAGGACATATAAGTACTGATTTGTTGATAAGTTTAATGCCTGAAACTAAAGCATTAAACGCTGAATTAGAAAAATTAGGTAAAACCTATGAAGCAGAATTAAAAGCTGAAAATGATGCATTTGAAGCAAAATTAAAAAAATATGATGCTGAAGCTGCTTCTCAAACTGATGAAGTAAACCAAAGTCGTCGTGCTGAAGTACAAAATGATCAACAAAGTTTATACCAGGCATCTCAAATAGCTCGTGAAGATATTGGGAAAAAAAGAGATGAAAAGTTAAAACCAATTTTGGAAAAAGCTAAAAAAGCAATTGATGACGTGGCTAAAGCAAATGGTTATAAATACGTATTAGAAGCTTCAACATTAGTAGTTGCCAATGGTACTGATATTTTACCTCTTGTAAAAACAAAACTAGGTATTCAATAATATCAACATACAAATACACGATAAATCCCGCTATTGCGGGATTTTTTTATACATTTATATTTTATTAAAACCCTAAAATAAGTGAACAATCAACCTATTGGACTATTTGATTCCGGTATTGGAGGAACTTCTATCTGGAAAGAAATAATTAAGCTTTTACCTAACGAGCAAACCATTTATTTAGCTGATAGTAAAAATGCACCTTATGGAGAAAAAAGTAAAGGAGAAATTATAGCTCTTTGCGTAAAAAATACCGAATTATTAATTTCCAAGGGTTGTAAATTAATTGTTGTTGCATGTAATACCGCTACTACAAATGCCATTGCTTATTTACGAGAAAATTATGATGTTCCTTTTATAGGAATTGAACCTGCCATAAAACCGGCAGCTCTTTATAGTGAAACAGGAGCCGTTGGAATTTTAGCTACCAAAGGAACACTTACAAGTGCGCTATTTGAAAAAACTGCCAACGAATACACAAAAAAAATTACCGTTATTGAGCAGGATGGAGAAGGATTAGTTTCATTAATTGAACAAGGGGAAATAAATTCACTGGAACTAGAAAACCTACTTGCCACGTATTTAAAACCAATGTTAAACTTTAATGTTGATCATTTAGTATTAGGTTGCACTCATTACCCATACTTAATTCCTCAAATTAAGAAAATTATAGGCGATAAAATTCAAATAATAGATTCTGGTGAGGCCGTTGCAAAGCAAACAAAAGCAATTCTTAGTAAGCATCATTTATTTTGTAATGAAAAACATACAAACCCGCATCAATTTTATATAAATATTGACAAATCAGTTTTAGAAAAAATGTTAGTAGATGTTTCAGTAAGTTTTACCATTGAAGAACTGGCATTTTAATTTTTACTCAAATTTTCTACACATATCAAAATAAAAAACCTTCAATCTCTTGAAGGCCCTACTACCATTAGTGGAGCAGAAGGGAGTGAAATCGAACTATTTTGGAGAGGATTTATCAGAATTAATAATATGGTTTTCTTAAACTGGTTTAATCAATTAAAATGTATAGATTCTTACTTCATGGATCTGACCTTCACAAGAACTAATAGCAAGTTCGCTTAAAGAACCTTCTGAAGGGTTCTCAATGATCAGAGTTTCGGAGGATTGAATGAGCGTATTTCCTGCATTATTTATAATCACCCCGGAGCTATCTATTAAAAAAGCTTGTGTGCAATCCGTGTTACACCAATCATTAATGTCAACTTCTACTCTTTGAATACTTTGTAAACTTTGCAAATCCACCGATAATCTTGATGGATAAAGCCATACAAATGTTGCTTCTACTCCAAAAGTGGAATTCCCTGTACCGCAATCATCAGCAGTTGCACTAACAAAACTAAGATTTATATTTTCTTCTGTCCAAACATCATTAGTGACAGCATTTGAAGAAACATTGTCAAGAGTCAATATAATAGTTTGCCCTGTTTCCTCATTTAAAGAATCATCTTTTGAACAGGCGAAGATTAATAAAACGGATAATAAAATAAGTTTTCTCATAATAAATGGAATTAATGTTTGTCGTAAGTTAATTTTATTCATCCCTTAAATTTAATCAAATTTTGGTGCAAGTTCAAAAAACAAACTCCAAACACCAAGAATAACCTTTGGTTTTTCTCTAGCCTCCCGTTTAGGAAATGCCCTGTCGCTGTACTTGCAGTCCAGAGGTCTTAAACTAAAAATCTGCTCAAGCAAGCTTGGCAGATTTTTTTGTTTTAATCCCTAGTTGCGCCAGGTCGCTTCATCGTGGAGAAGATGGGAGTCGAACCCACGACCTCTTGACTGCCAGTCAAGCGCTCTAGCCAGCTGAGCTACATCCCCAATAAATTAGTTTCAAAAATAAACAAAAAAGCTTCGCAATTAAATAATTACAAAGCTTTTTTTGTATAAAAATATATGAATTTAGTATCTATAATATTCAGGTTTAAATGGTCCTTCAACCTTAACTCCAATGTATTCAGCCTGATCTTCACGTAGCGTTTCTAACTCTACTCCTATTTTATTTAAATGTAAACGTGCTACTTTTTCATCTAAATGTTTAGGTAACATATACACTTTATTTTCATAAGCATCTCTGTTATTCCATAATTCTAATTGAGCCAATGTTTGATTTGTAAATGAATTACTCATTACAAAACTTGGATGCCCGGTTGCACAACCTAAATTTACCAAACGACCTTCAGCCAACACAATAATTTCATTTTCGCCAAGTGTATATTTATCAACTTGAGGCTTTATCTCTACTTTTGTTGAACCATATTTTTTGTTCAACCAAGCCATATCAATTTCATTGTCAAAATGGCCAATATTACAAACTATGGTTTTGTCTTTCATTGCTTTAAAATGCTTCGCCTGAACTATGTCTTTATTTCCTGTAGTGGTAATTACAATATCAGCTTTACCAACAACAGTATCTAAACGTTTCACTTCAAAACCATCCATTGCAGCTTGTAGTGCACAAATTGGATCAATTTCAGTAATAGTTACAATTGAACCTGCACCTCTAAACGAAGCTGCTGTTCCTTTACCTACATCGCCATAACCACAAACAACAACTCTTTTTCCCGCCAGCATAACATCAGTTGCTCTTCTAATTGCATCAACTGAACTTTCTCTACATCCGTATTTATTATCAAATTTAGATTTAGTAACAGAATCATTTACATTAATTGCAGGCATTGGTAATGTTCCTGCTTTCATTCTGTCGTACAAACGGTGAACTCCTGTTGTAGTTTCTTCACTTAAACCATTAATCCCAGCCGCTAATTCAGGGTATTTATCTAACACCATATTTGTTAAATCACCTCCATCATCTAAAATTAAATTCAATGGTTTTTTATCTTCACCAAAAAATAATGTTTGCTCAATACACCAGTCAAATTCCTCCTCATTCATTCCTTTCCAGGCATAAACTGAAACTCCTGCAGCAGCAATTGCAGCAGCAGCCTGATCTTGTGTTGAAAATATGTTACAAGAACTCCAAGTTACCTCAGCACCTAAATCAACCAAAGTTTCAATTAAAACAGCTGTTTGAATAGTCATATGTAAACAACCAGCAATTCGTGCGCCTGCTAAAGGTTTTTGCCCTTTGTACTCTTCTCTTAAACTCATTAACCCTGGCATTTCTGCTTCAGCTAATTCTATTTCTTTACGCCCCCAATCTGCAAGATTGATATCTTTTACTTTATATTTTACGTAAGTTGATGTTTCTGTACTCATATTTATTAAATTTGTAGTTTATTTAAAACTAGTATTAAATTAGTTTTAAAGTTTTGCAAAAGTACAAAATACCTTTGAGATTTTAAATGCCTTTATATAAAACAATTAAACCCAACAAACACACAACAGTTTATGTGTGGAAAATTGAAGCCTCGTTTGATGAACTTTCGGAACATATTGAATTAACCGAAAAAAGCAAAAACCGAATGCTATCAATGAGAAGTGAACTTCACCAACGTGGATTTTTAAGCATTCGTCATTTATTACAAGAAGCTGGTTACACCGATTTTGATTTGTACTATAATGGAAATGGGAAGCCTCATTTAAAAGACGGAAAACACATTTCAATCACACATTCATTTACTTTTTCGGCTATAATTGTTAGTGACAAAGAGGTTGGTATTGATATTGAAAAAAACAGAGAAAAAATCAAAAAAATCCAACATAAGTTTGTGAATTTCGAAAAAGGGTTTATTCATAAAAACGATGATTATATTGAACAACTTACTGTAATTTGGGGTGCTAAAGAAAGTTTATACAAAATTTACCCTTATGGAGGATTGACATTTAAAAACGACATTGATATTAATTCATTCCAAATTGCAAATAAAAAAACTACTGGCTATATAAAAGTTGAAGGTTGGGATAAAAATTACGACATTAGATTTGAACAAATTGATGGTTTTACTTTAGTTTATGCATTGGGAGATAAATAATACAACTCTAAATCACCTAAAAATCTAATAAACAATTTAAAAAAAATACTTACAGTGCACATTTACTAGTAAAGAGTACTATTTTTGAGCAAAACAAATTTTAAATGAACGAACTTTTTAATTTCTTTTTCAATCAATACAATACGTATGAAACTTTAGATATTATTCTGGAAATAATAGCTGTAATTTTTGGTTTTTTGTCTGTTTGGTACTCCAAACAAAATAAAATATGGGTGTTCCCAACAGGAATGATTAGCACTTCTATTTTTGTATATTTATTGCTAAAATGGGGGTTGTTAGGTGATATGATGATTAATGGCTACTATTTTATAATGAGTGTATATGGTTGGTATATTTGGACTCGAAAAGTAGATGCAATACACGTAACACCAATAACCAGAACTACCTCGAAAGAAAAAATTATGAGTGTTGGCATATTTATAGCTACACTTATTTTTATATATATAGTTTATAAATCATTTGATAAATGGACCAGTTGGGTTGCTTATGTCGACACCATTACCACTGCAATTTTCTTTGTAGGTATGTGGTTAATGGCAAAAAGAAAAATCGAAAACTGGATTT